>OJDV01000032.1_pt1 | contig 115041 bp, 100 predicted proteins | sample 1592911 | NCBI WGS metagenome assembly OJDV01 (sample SAMN05416860, study PRJEB24817) | seawater metagenome | isolation source: Sea water | place: Canada:Atlantic | collected 2013-11
CAAGATAATGTAAAAACCAACGCAAGTAGTTGACAGGTTAATCCATATCAGGAGCCTGCCCTGCAGGCGATTTGCCAAAAGCTTCCACAGATCTGCATCAATCGATCCTAATCGCTTGCAGGGCAAGCTCCTACAGTCAGTGGATTCGTTCCGCTGTTCCTACAGGTTCGGATCAATAAACCTCAAACAGACCCGCCGCGCCCATGCCGCCGCCGATACACATGGTGCACACGACATATTTGGCGCCGCGGCGTTTGCCCTCGATGAGTGCGTGACCGACCATGCGGGCGCCGCTCATGCCGTAGGGATGGCCGATGGAGATCGCGCCACCGTTGACGTTCAATAGCTCATCGGGGATGCCAAGCTTGTCGCGGCAGTACAATACCTGCACAGCGAAGGCCTCGTTCAGCTCCCACAGACCGATGTCCGACATCTTCAGGCCGAAGCGCTTGAGTAGCTTCGGCACCGCGAAGATCGGGCCGATGCCCATCTCGTCTGGCTCGCAACCCGCTACTGCTAGGCCGCGATACGCGCCCAATGGCTGGAGTCCGCGCTGTTCTGCCAATTTGCTATCCATCAAGACTGCTGCAGAGGCGCCGTCTGAAAGCTGGCTCGCATTACCTGCAGTGATGCAGCCACCCTCGATTACAGGTTTGAGACCATTGAGGCCTTCCAGCGTGGTTTCCGCACGGTTGCCTTCGTCCTTGCCGAGAAGAGTGTTCTCGAAGCTGATCTCTTTGGTTTCCTTGTTCATGACGCCCTTGACCGAGGCCATTGGCACGATCTCGTCGTCAAACTTGCCGGCGGCCTGTGCCGCGGCGGTGCGCTGCTGGCTCTGCAGGCTATAGGCGTCCTGCACGTCGCGGCTAATGTTGTAGCGCTTGGCCACTATCTCTGCGGTCTGCAGCATAGGCATATAGGCGTTGGGCGACAGGGCTAGAACATTCGCATCGGTGGCGCGGTAGTTGTTGCGGTGCTCGTTCTGTACGAGGGAGATGGACTCTAGTCCGGCGCCGATCACGACGGGCATATTGTCGACCATGATCTGCTTGGCGGCGGTGGCGATCGCCATCATGCCAGAGGCACATTGGCGGTCCATGCTCATGCCCGAGACGGAGCTAGGCAGGCCCGCTGCCACGCCGGCTAGGCGGCCGATGTTGTAACCAGAGCTACCCTGTTGCATGGCACAGCCCATCACGACGTCGTCTACTTCGTCGGGGTTGATGCCAGCCTTGGCAAGAGCTGAACGGATGGCGTGCCCGCCGAGTGTAGGCGCGTCTGTGTTGTTGAATGCGCCTCTATAGGCCTTGCCTATTGGCGTTCTGGCGGTGGCGACGATGACTGCTTCTTTCATGTTCTTCCCCTTTTCCGTTGCTGTTTCGAATTGCCTCGGAGTGTACCCGAACGTACGCTCGTTGCCTATGGTGAGTCAGTGTGGGTCAAAGTGAGGGTGCTTACAGTGCTTTGTCTAAACAATTCCTACTTTGGCCGCATTTCGACTTTTTGACTAGCTTTCCATCTTCCGCCCTCGTGGCGTTATGATATTGTTTGCTCACGCGAAAGCCTCGCGGTACTCGAGAGTTTTCCCACCCGATTGCGTTGTACGGGATGCCCCAAAATAACAGATAGATGTGTCCGCAACGGCAGGCACTCAAGAGGTAGGCATTGTGAAAAAATTAATGTTCGGCGCGCTTCTAGCACTTCCCCTGTTCTCCATCTCAGCCCATGCGGGGCCGCGAGTGGGAGACTTCTCCTTGCTCGACCAGAACGGCACTTTCCACCACATGGCTTGGTATGACGATCACAAGGCGATTGCCTTCCTCGTGCAGCTCAATGGCAGTGAGCAGACCCACGCCGCGGCAGCGGACTACGCGCGGATGCAATCTCGCTTCGACGCCGATGGTGTCGAGTTCATGATGCTCAACCCCGCCGGCGAGAGCCGCAGCAGCATCAAACAAGAGCTCGATAAATTGGCGCTGCAAATACCCGTGCTGATCGACGACGCCCAGATCATCTCCGCGGCCATGGGGGTCGATAAGAGCGGCGAGGCCTTCCTATATGACCCGCGCAGCTTTGAGGTCATCTACCGCGGCAGCGTCGCCGGTCTGGAGAAAGCTCTAGAAGAAGTCGTTGCCGGACAGTCTATCTCTACCCCTGCAGTTGCGATGTCGGGCAGCGATGTTCAATACAATATGGTGAGCTCTGCCGGAGTCTCCTACAGCCGCGACGTCGCGCCTATCCTTGCCGATAATTGCGCGACCTGTCACCGCGAGGGTGGCATTGCACCATTCGCGATGGACAGCCACGCCATGGTGCAGGGCTGGTCGCCGATGATTCGCGAAGTGCTGATGACCAAGCGCATGCCTCCAGGCCAGATCGACCCCCACGTGGGCAAGTTCAGTAATGACTATGTTCTAGCGGTAGAAGAGCAGCAGAAAATAGTGCAGTGGATCGAGGCAGGCGCGCAGAAAGATGGCGACATCGACCCGCTCGCGGAACTAACTTGGCCAGCGACGAAATGGGCGCTGGGCGAGCCAGACCTGATCGTGAAGGTGCCACCGCAGTCGATTCCGGCTACGGGAATCCTAGACTATATAACAGTGGAAGTGCCTATCGAGCTAGACCGCGATCGCTGGGTGCGCGCTAGCCAATACATTCCGGGCGACCGCACGGTATTGCACCACACACTAAACGACCTAGTGCCTCCGGGCGCAACAGGGCGACGCGGCTTCCTCGGCGGCGGCGATCCGAATCAGGCCAATATCACGGCCTATATTCCGGGCGCAGAACCTGCCATCGAGCCACCGAACACGGGCGGCCTACTAAAGGCAGGCTCGACACTGCGCCTACAGTTGCACTACACGACAACGGGCAAAGAGACGGTTGATGCGAGCGAGATCGGGGTGTGGTTCTACCCGGACGATGAGATTCCGACGGAGCGTATGTCTGGGCAGTGCGCATGCATATTCCCAATGGGCTGGACGAATATCACGCCTTTTGACCCGAACTTCGAGCTGCGCCAGAGCGTGACTCTGAAGGAAGATGCGTACATGCAGTCGTTCCTTCCGCATATGCATTTTCGGGGCAAGAGCATGCGTTTCAATGCTCACTACCCTGATGGCTCAATGGAGGAGTTGATCAACATCGCGAACTACAATTACAACTGGCAAATCAGCTACAAGCTGGAAGAGCCAATCCTGATGCCTGCGGGAACGCGCATCGAGGCAATAGGACACTACGACAATTCAACCCAGAACAAGGCAAACCCAGACCCATCGCGCTCAGTACCTTGGGGCGACCAGAGCTGGGACGAGATGTTCTTCGGCGCAATGAGCTGGAAAAACGTAGACCAAAGCCGAAGCGGTGGTGGTCAATAAACGATTTGACCTAAATGTTCGTAAGAAAGGCTGCCAATTTGGTGGCCTTTTTTTGTGTTTAATTTTGAGGGTTAAAAAACCGAGCGCTGCAGTTCGCCTTGGCTGCCGGGTATGCGTGTCCTGAACTCCTTTACCTCGCAGCCAAGGCGGGCTACGAAGTTCAAGACACGAAAATGCTACGGAGCTAAAAACCCTAAAGCACCCAAGTGTTAACACACTACAACGTATAACCCGCCATTGCCCCTGGTCCCAGAGGCAGGCCGAGTACTATCCATACGACTACCATCACGGTGCCCGAGATCAGTAGCCAGATCGAGTACGGGATCATCATTGCCGCTAGGCTGCCTAGGCCGAACTCTTTCTGCCAGCGCTGCGCGAACATCAAGATCAAGGGGAAGTATGGCATTAGGGGTGTGATGATATTGGTTGCTCCATCCCCCACTCGGTAGGTTGCTGTCGCCATCTCTGGGCTAACGCCCAGTAGCATCAGCATCGGCACTAGTACCGGTGCCAGTAACGCCCACTTCGCGCTCGCAGAGCCGATGAACAGATTAATCATCGCCGTCATCAGCACTACCATTACTAGCAGTACGGACATCGGCAGGTCGCTCGAGCCGATCACTCCCGCACCCTTCACCGCGAAGATTAGGCCCAGGTTCGACCAATTGAACATCGCTACGAAATGCGCCGCCGCGAAAGCCAGTACTAGGTAATAGGACAGATCCGCCATTGCTTCCGACATCATCCGAACGATGTCTCTATGGGATTTTACTGTGCCTGTGGTTGCGCCATAGGCCCAGCCTGCCGCTAGGAACAGGATGAAGAAACCCGCTACCAATGATTGATAGAAAGGCTGCATGCGACCGTCGCCTGCCTCCTCGTTGATTAGGGGGGTGCCGGGTAGTACACATAGGGCGAGCCACACGAGGATAACCGCGAGGCAGGCATAGCCGGCCCGCGCGAGGCCGCGCATCTCGTCGCTGCTGATGATGCCGCTGGTCTTCACTAGACCTGCAGTGGTGCTGCTTGCCTCCTTGCCTAGTGGGGCGAGGCGTGGCTCGATCACCTTATCGGTGATGTACCAGATTACCGGCAGGAACACGAAGGTCATGGCGGCGATGAAATACCAGTTACCGGCGATATTGGCCGTCCACGTAGGTTCTATGGTCTGCGCGGCTGCCTGGGTGATGCCGAACATCAGGGCGTCGAGCTGGCCGGGAATTAGATTGGCGGAGAAGCCCCCGGAGACACCCGCGAAGGCGGCGGCTATGCCGGCGATGGGGTGGCGGCCCGCGGCGGCGAAGATGATGCCCGCCAAGGGGATGAGTACTACATAGGCCGCATCCGCTGCCAAGTTGCCCACCATGGCCACTAGTGCGACGACGGGGGTGAGTAGCATCGTGGGGGCCTTCTTTACCGCAACTGCCATCGCGGTGGCGAATAGGCCAGAGCGCTCAGCAACGCCGGCGCCGAGCATCACGAGTAATACGAATCCAAGCGGATAGAAGCCGGCGAAGGTCGCGGGCATCTGCACTAGGAGGCGCTGAATATTGTCTGCTGAGAGTAGACTAGCGGCCTCGATCAGGAGGGGCACGCCTGCGGCATCAACTTGAGTAGGATGCAGGGCGGAATAGCCAGCCAATGAGGCGACCACGCTAATGGCGATCAGGATCAAAATCAGGCTGAAGAAAATAAATACGGGGTCTGGCAGTTTGTTACCTGTGCGCTCGATCCAGGCCAACATGCCGGTGGTCTCGGGGGTATGTGCAGGGGGAGTGTCGTGCTCAGAGTTCGTCATCGGTCTCTTCTTCTTATCAGTTAAAGGAAGCTGCGAAGAAGTGTTACATGGATGGCGGAGCGCGACAAGCTGGTGAGAAGGCCCGCGGCGCCACATTCAATGCGAATTGGGGCGCCGCGATACGGGCCCGGGCTTAGGTGCTTCCCAAGATTTTGAACCCCATGTGGTTCTGTGCTTCCAGTATAAACCACTTATGGTTCAACTGCGCGAGCGCCTAGCAAAATTCATCCGAGAGAAGCGGGGAGAAACTCCGCAGCGTGAGTTTGCGCGCAAGATTGGGGTAACCCAATCGACAATAATGCGCATAGAGAACCTAGACCAGAATGTGACCCTGAAGACTCTCGAAACTTTGTGCCGTGCATTTCATGCCGACATAGGCGATCTGTTTCCGAGCGTCGATAGCGCCCGGGTCTATCCGCCAAGGATTCGCAGTGGCCTAACAACTCCGGCCCCACGTAGCGCAGCGCTCCTACACGAAAAATCTACTGAGAATTCGCCGCAGGGTAAGCCTCCTAAGAAACCGAAAGCTAAGCGCTGAGCATGGACCAAAGGGGTCAGAGTAACTTGATCCCCACAGCGCAAGGCTGGTGGATCAAGTTACTCTGACCCCTTTGATCGCAACCCTGATAGAACCCACTGACTGTAGGAGCTTGCCCTGCAAGCGAATGGGTCCGATTGATGACGATCAGTGGAAGAACTCAGCCCACTCTAGCCTTCCGGTTATGCAGTTACGACCTAAACGCAGATTTTTGGTAAATGCTCACCGGGCGGGCTCTACGCGCAGTACAGCGCCGTTTTCCTCTTCGGTTAGCAGGTAGATGAAGCCGTCTGGGCCCTGGGCGATGTCGCGGACTCTTTGGCGTAGTTCTGTTACTAGGGTCTCGCGCTGTTGTTCCCACATCTTGTTGTCAAACACAATGCGCTCTAGCCCGCCCGTGCCCGGTACTCGGCCGCGTTGTATGCTGCCTGCGAATAGGTTGCCTTGCCATTGAGGGAATGCATCTCCCGTGTAGAAAAGTAGACCCGAGGGCACGATGCCGGGTTGCCAGATGATTAGGGAGGGCTCTATGCCTTCGCGGTTGAGGTGCTCCATTGGCTCGCCATCGTTGTAGCTGCCATAGCCATAGAGTGGCCAGCCATAATTTGCACCCGCCTTTATTATGTTGATGGAGTCCCCGCCGATTGGGCCGAGTTCGGCGTGGAAGAGTTGGCCTGTGGTGGGGTGAATCGCCAAGCCGTATTGGTCGCGATGTCCGTAGGAATAAATTTCGGGGCGGACATCGGTTTGGCCAATGAAGGGGTTGTCGGTAGGCACAGAGCCATCTTGATTAAGGCGCAAAACCTTGCCCTCTAGTCTAGTCAAATCCTGCGCATAGGGTAGTCGGCCCATGGCGCCGCCTACGGTGATAAAGAGTTTGCCATCGGGCGCGAATATCAGCCGTGAGCCGCCGGAGTTCGTCATCGGCGTGCCTACAAACAGCTCTTCGAAGTTCGTGAGTGCGGCGCCGCCATCGTAGCGTGCTCGGCCTAGGGTGAGGGCGTATTCCCCCTCAGTCTCAAGAGCCTTATGGTAGGTGAAGTAGACCATGCGGTTTGTCGCGAAGTCGGGGTGCATTTCGATGTCTAAAAGCCCTGAATGGAAGCCGGTACGAATCTCAGGTAAGCCAAGCAACGGGGCTGGGTCGAGCACTCCATCTCTAATTACACGAAGGGCTGGCGCGTAGCGGTCGGTAACTAGCATGTCGCCATCGGGAAGCACTGCGAAACTAAAGGGGCGGGAGATGCCACTGGCAACCACAGATACTTTTATCTGAGAGTTGAAGGTATCGAGAAACACGGGCTCTGAGGGTAGTGGATAAGGCACTTGCCGACCCTGTGCCAGAGCAAGCTGCCCGTGAAGTGTGCAGGTGACAACGAGCGCGAGCAGGGCGAGGTAATTACGACTCATACATGAGTTCCTTAGAATTGGTAGTGGTGGCGGCAGACGGGCAACGAGCGGTGATGTTTCACTGCCCCTTGTTCTAGCAAGAACAAGTTTACTTGTACGCAAAGTAGCTCTGAGTAGATTAGTTCAAAGGGGTCAGAGTAACTTGATCCCCGCAGCAGAAGGCTGGTCGATCAAATTACTCTGACCCCTTTGATCTCATTTTCTATACAGGACGATGAACTGGCTGGTGTTGCCTCGAATGGCCGGGGAGAACACACTTGCAGTCAGTGGGTCGGCTGGGTTCTTGAGTAGGTCAGAGGTGCCGACGACTGTAAGTCCCGCATCCGTGGCCATTTTCGTTACCCAGCTCTCTTCAATGCGGTGCAGTGCGCCACCGGCTTCTAGCCCAGAACCATTCGGGGCAATGTGGTCCGAGGCAAGCAAAACTCCGCCTGGCTTCAACACGCGCACAATCTCGCTGAACGCACCGTTGGGGTCGCCTAAGCTCACGTCTTCTGGGGCAAAGCCCAGCTCGTGTGGGCCAAGAATCCAGGTGACCATGTCGATGGAATTATCTGCCACATCCAAGGCATCGAAATTGCTGATGCTGACCGTGACATTGGGCAGTCTATTATTCGCCGTGCGCAGATCGATGCCATCGCCAACAAAGCTCATCAGGCCGGGCGGGTGGTGCAGGATCACACTGCCGTTAGCGCCCACCGCTCTGCTGAGAATCTCGGTGTAATAACCGCCCCCCGCCTCGAGTTCGAGAACGTTCATGCCTGTGCTCAGGCCAGCAAATGCCAGTACCTGCGCGGGCTTGCGGTCGGCATCGGCCGTGGCGTCTTCGCTCGGTCGGTCGGGATGTGCTAAAGCTGCCTCGACATTAGCCTCTGCGGCAAAGCTGCTCGCACTTGCCATTACCAGAGATAAGAGTGAAGCGCTTGCGAGTTTTTTCAGTAGAGACGGTTTAGATTTTTTCATTGCTTGCTCCGCTTGTGTATAGATTAGTTATTAGGAGTTCTGGCTTTAATACTGGCACTTTCATGAGGGGAATGGAATCAAAGGGGTCAGAGTCAATCAAAGGGGTCAATCAAAGGGGTCAGAGTAACTTGATCCCCACAGCTTAAGGCTGGTGGATCAAGTTACTCTGACCCCTTTGGTCTTGGCCGCTGTGGTCGATCAAATTACTCTGACCCCTTTGATTGACCCCTTTGATCGTAAAGCCTAGAGTCAGAGTGCTAGCCAGGCGATGAGGCCATAGCGCGCGGCCTTGCCTATTGTTACTAGGCTCAGGAATATCCCGAAGCGCACCTTTAAAACTCCGGCTATCAGCGTCAAAGGGTCGCCGATTATTGGCACCCAGGAAAATAATAGTGTCCACAGACCATAGCGTTGAAAGCCGCGCTGGGCTTTGTCGATCTGCTGGTCGTTGAAGTAGAACCAGCGCCGATCGCGGAAGCGCAGAATCTCCCTGCCCAGCCACCAATTGATGCAGGCTCCCAGTACATTGCCCACGGTGGCGACCAAGATTGGGAATAGGGGCGAAGGAGCCTCCTGCAGCAGCACATAGAGGAAGGCCTCGGAATAAAAGGGCATGATAGTGGCGGCAATGAAGGCGCTTAGAAAAAGTAAGGCGTAATCTAGTAACATGCTGTGCTTAGGCATCTTTTTGGGCAAACGAGGCAAGACTATACCTGCCAAGTCCCTGCCGTGGATATTCTGATTGCAAATTTGGGCTTTGCTGCTAAGGTGCGCCCACCCCAATACTCTAGGAAATTGCTGTGTTTGCAGAGCTTTTACTCGATCAACGCCTGCTCAAGTCTGTCGATAAGATGGGCTTCGAGAAACCGACCCCTGTCCAACAACAGGCCATCCCCCTCGCATTAGAGGGTCGTGACCTATTGGTCAGCGCCGCCACCGGTAGCGGCAAGACGGCCGCGTTCCTGTTGCCCATTCTACAAGGCATGATCAAAAACCCGCCGCCTAAAGAGGGTACTCGGGCCCTAGTCATCGTGCCCACGCGGGAGTTGGCGCGGCAGATCGGCAAGGAATGCGAGAAGCTAGCGAGTTACTGCGGCATCAAGGTCGGTGTAATTACCGGCGGTCAGGAGTTCAAGGTGCAGCGCGCATTGCTGCGCCGGGATCCCGAGATACTTATTGGCACGCCGGGGCGTATGTTAGAACTGGTCAAGGAGGGCAGCACGTTGTTCACCAATCTCGAGTATCTCGTACTAGACGAGGCCGACCGTCTCTTCGAGATGGGCTTCGACGAAGACGTGCTGGCGATCATCGCGCAGTGCAACGAGGCTCGCCAGACCATGCTGCTATCGGCGACGCTGCCAGGTGGCGTGCGCCGGTTGATGCAAGTACTCAATAATCCTGCACGGGTCATGGTCAACGATGGCCGCGAAGAACACAGCTCTATCCGCCAACAATACGTATTGGCCGATGACGACAAGCATAAAGAGAAGCTACTGCTGTGGCTGCTTGAGAACGAGACTTTCGAGCGCGCATTGGTTTTTGCGAACACGCGCGATATGGCGACCCATCTGTCTGGCGTGATGCGTTACCGCGGTCAACGCGCCGGCTATCTGCACGGCGAGGTCAAGCAAGACGTGCGCAATAGCACCACCACCGCGTTCCGCGACGGCAAGATCAAGGTATTGATAGCCAGTGATGTAGCCTCACGTGGTTTGGATGTGAAGGGCATCGACCTCGTGATCAATTTCGATATGGCGCGCAAGGGCGATGACTATGTGCATCGCATCGGGCGCACTGGTCGCGCTGGTGAGACGGGCCTCGCGGTTGCGTTGATCGCCCCCAATGAGTGGAACCTGAAGGCCTCGATCGAGCGCTATCTGAATATCAAGATGGAAGCGCGCAAGGTCAAAGAATTCCCGGGGCACTATAAAGGACCCAAGAAGGTCAAGGCATCTGGCAAGGCTGCTACTACAAATAAGCGCAAGAAGAAGGACTGATGAGCGAGTCGTTTGCATTGAAAGACGCCGAGCAGGTGGAGTGGGCGACTCGGCAGTGGTTAGAGGAGGTCGTGATCGGCCTGAACCTGTGCCCCTTCGCGCGCCGCGAATATGAGAACGAACGCATCCGTTTTGCGATCTGCGCGGAGCAGAACCGGGAAGACTTATTGTTGGGGTTTGCGCAGGAGTTGGAGCGCCTAGAGCGCGAGCCTGCGTTGGAGACAACCCTGCTCATCTTCCCCAATGCGCTTGCAGACTTCTTCGACTACCTTGAGCTGTTAGATATGGCGCAGGGCTGGCTGGATACGCAGGGCCTAGAAGGCGTCTACCAATTGGCGAGCTTTCATCCCCGTTATCAGTTCGAGGGCACGGCCCCGAATGAGACCTCCAACTTCACTAACCGCTCCCCCTGGCCGATGCTGCACCTGCTGCGCGAGGCTAGTGTTGAGAAGGCTGTTGCGGCGCACCCGGATACCAATGCAATTCCCTCTCGCAATATCGCCTTAGCGAAGGAGAAGGGTTTGGCGTATTGGCAGGATTTATTGCTGCGGCTGAGAAAGTCTACGCCGCCTAAATGAAGCTGAGGGTGACCAGCAAATTGGTGAGGGTGAGTAGTAGAAACAACATGGCGATGCGACCAAGCGCCTTGCCCGGGTCGCTGCCACGGTAATGACGACGCACACCGATAAGTAGCGCGAAGATATAGGCGATGCTGCCGGCTATTAGTCCTACATAGGGCATCCAGTTGCGGTCGGCCACTAGCATGCTACCGACAACAAAGAAGACGGCAGAGCCAAGAGCGAACATTCCCCAATAGGTTTGGGCCAAACCGAAGGTAGCTCCACTAAAGAAGAGACCAAGTGCGCTGGTTGGTGCACTGTCATGTTCTATTTCTTGCATTGCCATAGTATCTAATTCCCAATTAAGCGCTTGCTCGCGCGGCCTGCTAATGCGGCGTAAGTGTAGCCATTGATGCCACTATCCGGCAAGCGGCAATCGATGAGCTAAACCCCAACTCGGCTGGGCAGAGTGAGCATAGTGCTATATGCTGGCAATCTTGCACGATGGACACTACCACCGCCGAGAATTTTCTATGCTCAATACCGTTCGCAGTCACTTCTACGCCTATATCAGCAAGATACGCTGGTTACAGCGCTGGGGGCTGAAGCGTAATGTCATCAATGAGAATGTGATGGAGCATAGCTGGGAGGTGGCCACCATTTCCCACGCACTTGGCTTGATTCGCAATCGCCGTTTCGGCGGGCAACTCGATGTCAACGCGATCGTCGTGGCCGCGCTCTACCATGACTGCGGCGAAGTGATCACCGGCGATATGCCTTCGCCGATCAAATACCACTCTCCCGCGATCACCAATGCCTATAAGGCCGTCGAGAAGCAGGCCGAGCAACAGCTGTTGAGCCTGCTACCCGAAGAGCTACAAGCCGATTTCCGTGGCGTGCTATTGCACGACGAGATCGCGCAGGAACATCTGCAAATTATCAAGGCCGCCGACACCCTGAGCGCTTATATCAAGTGCCGGTCCGAGCTGTTGGCGGGTAATTTCGAATTCTCCCAGGCAGAGCAAGACGTCAAGGCACGCCTAGACCGTTTTGAGATGCCAGAGGTTCAGTATTTTCTCGAGACATTCTTGCCCAGCTATGGGCTCACATTGGACGAGTTACTTAAATAGGGACAGCCCCCCAAGAGGATTTCCAACGCTATGGTTGATCAGGTCGCGAAGACGTTTTCTGAGCTAGTCGAGCTTAAATTTCAACTTTATAACAGTCTGTTCCTGACCCTCCCTTTGGATGCGGTCGAGCAGACCGGCACCCTATTACCCTTGCTGAGCGAGGCTTGCGCAGAGGGATTGGAGCATGGTCAGAGCCCCGAGCAGATCGTGCAAGATTTTTTCGAAATTCATAAGCCTAATTTCACCGAGCGCGAGCAGATCCACTTCCTGTTCAAGATCATTCAATACGTAGAGCGCCAAGTCGTACTAGTAGACGCCCTCGAGGATGCCTCCTATAGTCGCATTCACCGCGTGACGGGGAAGGGTTCCTTGGTGCAGCTGCTAGAGCGTGCGCGCGACAGCGATCAGGACGATAAGCTCGGCGAGTTACTCGAGAATTTCGGCGTGCGCGTGGTGCTCACTGCCCACCCTACGCAGTTCTATACCGGTCCGGTTCTGGCGATTATCTCCGACCTGACCGAGGCGATCTCTAAGGACCAGTTCGGCACGGCGCGGGATGTGCTGCAGCAACTGGGCAACACCCCGTTCTTCCAGAAAGAGAAGCCAAGCCCCTACGATGAGGCAGTGCTACTGACGTGGTATCTCGGCAATATTTTCTACCCTGGCATCGGTAGCATCGTCGACAAACTCTGCGAGTTTCACCCCGAGAAAGTAACGGCGAACAAAGAGTTGATCTCGATCGGCTTCTGGCCAGGGGGCGACCGCGACGGCAATCCCTTCGTCACCACCGAGACAACCCTCAAGGTAGCCGCAAAACTGCGCTATAGCATTCTAAATTGCTATCACCAGGACATTCGTAGTCTGAAGCGCCGCCTCAGTTTTCGCGGCACCTATAAGCGGCTCGAGGGCTTGGAGTACCTGCTGTATCGCGAGATCAGCGAAGCCGAGAACACCGAGCCTCTGGTGATGACGCACTTCCTCACGGAGTTGGATGAGATCGAGAAGGTGCTGGTGGCCGAGCATCAGGGTCTGTATAGAGACCAGTTGCAGTCCTTCCGCCGCAAGATGCAGTTGTTTGGCTTCCATTTCGCGAGTCTCGATATTCGCCAAGATAGCCGCGTGATCGCCTCGGCGCTCGATGCCGTGCTGGCCAAGCATCCCGAGATCTTACCCGCCGACATCTTTAAACAGAGTCAGGACGCCCAGATAGAAGCCTTGCTGCAGTGCCACGGTGACGTGGATGTCGCCAGCTTCGACAGCGACCCAGTGTTACAAGATACCCTGGCCTCCTTCGGCGTCATCAAGACCATACAAGGTTTGAATGGTCCCCGTGCGGCGCATCGCTACATCATCAGTAATTGCCGTGGGCCAGTCGACATCGCTAAAGTCTTTGCACTGTTCCGCCTGTGCGGCTGGGGCGACGAGACGCTGACCGTTGATATCGTGCCATTGTTCGAGACTGTTGATGACCTGCAACAAGCCGGTGTCGCCATGACTGCGATCTACTCTAATGCCATTTACAAGGCACATCTGCAGCAGCGTCGTGCGCGGCAGACGGTGATGCTAGGCTTCTCCGATGGCACCAAGGATGGCGGCTATCTCATGGCTAACTGGGCAATCTATCGGGCCAAGGAAGACCTCACACGGGTATCACGCCAGTCTGGCATCGAGGTCCTGTTCTTCGACGGTCGCGGTGGGCCACCCGCACGTGGCGGCGGCGACACCTATCTGTTCTACGCGGCACTAGGAAAGACGATCGAGAGCAATCAGATCCAGATGACAGTGCAGGGGCAGACCATCTCCACCCTCTACGGTATCAAAGAGGCCGCAGTGCACAATATGAGTCAGCTGCTTACGGCTGGCTTGGAGAATAATCTCTACGTAAGGCCCGAGCGAGAGCTGGATGCAGAGCAAAGAGCGCTACTGGAGCAATTGGCGCAGGAGAGTTATCGCGCCTATGACGCCTTCAAGAAGCACGATTTATTCCTGCCCTATCTTGAAGAGATGAGCACGCTGAAGTACTACGCGATGACCAACATCGGCAGTCGCCCCGCCAAGCGTGGCGGCACGAAGAAGCTGGCCTTCGAAGACCTGCGCGCGATCCCCTTCGTGGGGGCATGGAGCCAGTTGAAACAGAATGTTCCAGGCTTCTATGGGTTGGGCACGGCGCTCAAGGCACAAGCGGACGCCGGCAATTGGGATGCATGTGTCAGCCTGTATCAACGCTCGCGCTTCTTCCGCGCGCTAATCTCCAATAGCATGCAGAGCATGAAGAAGACTAACTTCGCGCTAACCCGCTATATGGAAAGCGACCCGCGCTTCGGGCAGTTCTGGACCACCCTGTACGAGGAGTACGAACTTAGCCGTGCGATGGTACTGAAGATATCCGGCCAGCAATGGCTACTCGAAGATAATCACCGTAGCCGCATGAGCATCCAGTTACGCGAACGCGTAGTACTGCCCTTGCTGACGGTGCAGCAGTATGCGCTGATGCAGATACAGAAATCCCGTGCGAACGAGGACTCAGAACATCTGGCACTGTATGAGTCTATGGTCATGCGCTCTCTGTTTGGCAATATCAACGCAAGCCGAAACTCTGCATGACGAGCGTGGCGGACAACGCTGGGCTGCAAGAGACGAACGATGGCATGAGCCAGCGTCGCGTACTGTTCGCCAGCCTCATAGGCACGACGATCGAGTTCTTCGATTTCTACATCTATGGCACGGCTGCGGTGCTAGTGTTTCCGCAGCTGTTCTTCCCAGGCTCAGACCCCGCCACCGCAACCCTGCAATCCTTGGCTACCTTCGCGTTGGCATTCTTCGCGCGTCCACTGGGCTCTGCCTTGTTCGGGCATTTCGGCGATCGCGTCGGGCGCAAGGCCACTCTCGTAGCAGCCCTGTTAACTATGGGTCTGTCGACGGTGGCCATCGGTTTGCTCCCTACATACTCCTCTATCGGCGTACTCGCACCCGCCTTGCTCGCGCTATGTCGCTTCGGGCAGGGCATCGGGTTAGGCGGCGAGTGGGGAGGGGCCGTGCTACTGGCAACGGAGAATGCGCCGCCGGGCAAACGGGCATGGTTCGGCATGTTCCCGCAGTTAGGGGCGCCCATTGGCTTCATCCTCTCGACGCTGGTGTTCGTGATACTGAGTTCGAGCTTGAGTGAGGAGCAATTCTTCGCGTGGGGCTGGCGGGTGCCGTTCCTCGCTAGCGCATTGCTCGTCTTCGTCGGGCTCTATGTGCGTTTGCAGATTACCGAGACCAAGGCTTTCCAGAGCGCTATCGACAACGACGAGCGTGTGAAGGTACCTATTGTCACAGTCTTCCGCGAACACGGCGGCACGCTACTGCTCTCGACACTAATGGCAACCACTACCTTCGTGGTGTTCTATCTCATGACGGTGTTTACCCTGAGTTGGGGCACTAGCCAGTTAGGCTACGAGCGGCAAGACTTCTTGATGATGCAGATCGTGGGGGTGTTGTTCTTCGGCGCACTCATTCCCGTGTCAGCAGTCATAGCCGACAAGGTCGGGCGCATTCCCATGCTGATCTATGCGACTGTCTCGATCATGGTATTCGGCCTAGTGTTCGGACCGCTGTTCGTCGGGGGTGGGCCGCTGGTCGTGACCGTGATGCTGTCGCTAGGCCTAGCATGTATGGGCCTGACCTATGGCCCCTTGGGCACGGCCTTATCGGAGTTATTTCCCACCGCGATACGCTATACGGGATCATCCATGGCCTTCAATCTCGCGGGCATCTTCGGGGGTTCATTGGCCCCCTATATAGCGACTTGGCTAGCGGTAAATTATGGCATCGCCGCGGTGGGTTATTATCTTACCGGCATGGGCGCGTTAACACTGGTGGCGCTGCTTATTATCAAGAAGCGTTCGACCTTGCATCCTTGAAGAAGCGCAGGGCTAGTTCAACCTCGCCGGTCTCGCTCGAGAGATACACGGCATCGTCCTGAATATTGCACTGTAACGCCATGTTGCGGTCGCATAGGTCCGCCAGACTGCCCGCTACGGTATCGATGGCAGCTACGCTAAGACGCTCGAAGCGCTGTAGCGAGGGCCCCAGTTTTTCCCACCACGGTCCCGCGTTGCGGGGTTGGTAGGTATAGATAGTGACCTCGTCGGCGCGCCCGCAGGCCTTGCGGATGCGCTTCTCTTCTGGCTGACCTAGGTCGATCCATACGGTGATGTGATCGGTTAGGTCCTTGTCCCAGATATCCGGCTCGTCCTCAGTGCTAATGCCTCGCGTAAAGGCCAGGCGCTCGCTGGCATGCAGTGCGAAGGCGACTATGCGAATCATCAGGCGCTCCTCGGTCTCCGAGGGATGCTGCGCGACCGTTAGTGAATGGGTCCCATAGTAGTGACGATTCATATCGGAAATCTGCAGTTCCGCCTTCAACACCGTTGCCTTCGTTGCCATGTTGCGTGCCTATTTCGGTGTGCGATTATCGAGGCTGAAGGGGCCGGCGCCGAGTCCAGCGATTGCCAATAGGCCCGCCATGATGCCCATATTCTTCACGAAATTCTGTGTCTCGTGGCCGCGCACCAAGCCTTCTTCCAGCGTCCAGAAGTCGTGCATGACGAGGCTGATCACGAGCGTAAGTCCTGCTAGCAGGAAGGCCGCGATCTGCGTCTTATAGCCCGCTATCAATGCGAGGCCACCGCCTAGCTGAACTAGAATCGTCAGGCCTAGGAGTAGGGGGATCATAATCATGCCGTGAGAGGCCATGTAGTCGGAAGTACCTTGCGGATTAGCGATCTTCGCTATCGCGCCTGGTAGCACGAAATACAGGCCTAGAATGATGCGTCCGGCGAGCGGACACAGTGATTCGATTTTGGCGAACATTTAAGTTTCCTTTTCTATTTAATAGCGGTGGGGGTTAGGGTGCCCGGTTTACCACATTAGGTCATCGGGTACTTTGTAATCGGCGTAGGGGTCATCCTCAGCAGTTCCGTCTGCCTTCTTATCTTGCTCGTTGCACACCACGATAAAGCTGGGGTCGCGGCTTTGAATCTTGAGGGCGGCCGACTGCGGCACGATCTCATATTGATTGTCTAATTTGACGATGGCTAGGCGGCCTTGGCTAAGGTGAGCCACCGTCGCGGTGTCTACATAGAGGGACTTGACCTTCTTGTCGTCAACGAAGTTATAGGCCACATCTCCCGTGTTCTTGGCTTGTCGATTAAGGGTGATAATCTGGCGAATCTGCGCTGCGATAGCCTTGACCTCTAGGGCCTTGTTCTTCTCCTTCGCTAGCTCCCTGTCGCGCTCGGTCTTCTGCGCGAGGGCTAGCTTGGCGGCCTCTTTGGTCTCGTCGATTACGCCAGCCTTGCTGTGTAATTGCTGACGGTGCTGTTTGCGCTTGTCGCTCTTGCTCTTCTGAAGCTGCTTCTCTTTGACCAAGCCAGCCTTAAGTAGTTGTTCTTGCAGGGAGATTGCCACCGGTTTGCCTCACTCTAAAAATCTTGTGGCAATGATGTCAGCATGGCGCAGGGAAAGCAATTTCGCAGCGCGGCCTTAAGCTTGCCAAGCCCCACGGCTTGCTTTAGTTTACGGGCTTCCTTCAGGCGCCTTCTCTGCAGCGGCGAACAAACACTATGTCTACTAAATCCATCGTCGCTTTTGTCTTCGTTACCCTCTTAATCGACTCGATTGGTTTTGGCATTATTCTGCCCGTGCTTCCACAGCTGATCATGGGTGTGACCGGCGAGGACATCGCGAGCGCGGCGGTCTATGGCGGTTGGCTGATGATGGTGTATGCCCTCATGCAGTTTCTCTTCTCGACGGTGATGGGCAATGTGTCCGACCGCTTCGGGCGTCGCCCTGTGCTGCTGTTAACCCTGCTGCTTTTGAGTATCGACTACATGATCATGGCCTGGGCGCCAACTCTGTTTTGGCTGTTCCTCGGTCGCCTGATCGCCGGCATCGCGGCCTCCACTTATAGCACCTGTTATGCGGCGATTGCCGATAGTACGCCCTCCGACAAGCGTACTCAGACCTTCGGCATCGTCGGCGCCGCGTTTGGCATTGGCTTCATTCTTGGGCCCATGATCGGTGGAGTTCTCGGCAGCTTCGGCGAGCGGCTGCCCTTCGTTGCGGCCGGCGTTCTGGCCTTCTGCAACCTCGTCTTCGGCTTCTTCAAGATGCCCGAGACTCTGCCGGTGAGTGAGCGTCGCGCCTTCGCATGGAAACGTGCGAACCCAGCCGGCACGCTGCTCGCGCTGCGCAAATACCCCATGGTGCTAGGGCTGGTCGGCGTCTACTTCCTGTTCATGATGGGCCATCACTCGCTGCCCAGTGTATGGACCTATTTCACGATCGAGCGCTTCGATTGGAGTGCGCGGGAGATAGGCTATTCCTTCGCCTTCATCGGTGTCTTAATGGCCTTCACCCAGGCGGTGCTGCTGCAAAGAGTGGTGCCGGTACTCGGCCAATATAAGGCAGCGTTGATCGGCTTCGTCTTCTGCATTCTGTCCTTTGTAGGCTATGCCCTGTCTACAAGCAGCTGGATGCTCTATATGTTTATGATTCCGGGAGCGCTGCAGGGTTTCGTGATGCCCGCGATCAACGGCATCATGTCCGGGCAGATTCCGGCGAACTCCCAGGGCGAGTTGCAGGGCGGGGTGGCGAGTATGTCCAGCCTCACCGCTATCCTGAGCCCACCCTTGATGACATGGGTATTCTCTATATTCAGTAGTGACGACGCTGCCTTGTATTTTCCCGGAGCGCCCTTCGCGCTAGCGGCAGTGCTGACCGCTATTGCCTTACTGTTCTTCCTGCGCTCTGCAGAGCCTGTGCCCACTGGCAATGAAGCCTAGCAAGACAAAGTCGCCGCATTTGGCTAAACTTGCCGCCTCGAAAGTCTGTGGCTTACAACAATAATGAGGTAGAACATGTCCAGAAATATGCTGTGCGGCATCCTTGCCGCGTGCCTGCTATCGTCTCTTAGCAGCCTTGCTAGTGCATCCGATGTCAAACTCGTCCGCTATGGCCCTGCTGGTGCAGAGAAGCCTGGCATCGTCGACGCCCAAGGGCGTATCCACGACCTCTCAGGCCACATCGACGACATCACCCCCGCAACACTCTCCGATGCTTCCCTGGACGCGCTCGGCGCGATCCCCATGAGCGAACTGCCATTGGTGCCGGGCAACCCGCGCCTAGGCGTGCCCCTTACCGGCATCGGCAAGATCATGGCCATCGGCTTTAACTACGTGAATCATGCGGCCGAGATGGCGGTAGAGTTGCCAACCGAGCCCCTGCTTTTCATGAAGGCAACCTCTGCGTTAACAGGCCCCTTCGATGACGTCATTTCGCCCCGCAATGCGAATAAGCTGGACTATGAGGCGGAGCTAGTAGTGGTGATCGGCAAGCGCGCGCAATATATCTCCGAGGCAGAAGTGTTCGAGTATATCGCCGGCTATGCGGTAGGCCACGACGTGTCCGAGCGCGAATTTCAGCGCGAGCGCGGCGGCCAGTTCACGAAGGGTAAGAGTGCGGACACCTTCGCGCCGCTAGGCCCCTATCTAGTTGGTCGCGACAATATTCCGGATCCGCAAGACCTCTCCATCTGGTCTGAGGTTAACGGCGAGATGCGCCAACAGGGCACTACCGCCGATATGGTGTTCGGTGTGGCGCAGATCGTTAGTCACCTCAGCCAGTTCATGACCCTATACCCCGGCGATGTCATCTATACCGGAACTCCTGCAGGAGTTGGCGATGGCATGGTGCCACCCTCTTATCTCAAACCTGGCGACGTAGTGCGCATAGGCATCGAGGGGCTAGAGGAGCAGCGCCAAACCATCGTCGCGCCTCGTTAAGGCGCGGCTGGGATCAGTCGTAACATTACAAAATGTCACATAAACGGGGCAGGTAGGTGTTTTTGAACGCCTATAAACTGTGCATACTCCGTTGCCGATTTTGGACACCCAAGAATAGCTAAGAACATTAGAGGCGCGACGACTGATCGCGCCCTTATTTTGAGCCTGGAGCAAGATCTATGAGTTTTCGTTTATTCGGCGGGAGCGCGCGTGCGTTTTCGCCTCGACCTATAGCCTTAACACTAGCCGCCACCGCGCTGATACTGGCAAGCGCCGCCTCTGCGCAAGAATCGACAGACATCGAGTCTACCGTTACCTATCCCGCCGAATTCTTCGCCCAATACGAGCCCTATTCTGTGAATGACATGCTCAACCGCATCCCCGGCATCTCCACTGCCAGAGGCGGCGGTGGTGGTGGGCCTGGTGGTTCTGGCGGTGCTAACCGTCGTGGCCTAGGCGCAGGTGGCGATCAAATCTTGATTAACGGCCGCCGTATCGCGGGCAAAGAGAACGAAGGCAATAGTCAGCTCGCCCGTATTCCCGCTAATCAAGTGCAGTATATCGAGATCATCCGCGGCACCTCTGGAGACTTGGATGTGCGCGGCGGCGGACAGGTGATCAACATCGTCCTATTGGCTGCCGAATCGCGTTCCAGCGTTGCCGTCGAGCTGAATACAGACCGTTACCACGATGGCACCATCGGTCCTGGCGGCTCTATATCCCTTAGTGGACAGCGCGGCGCGTTCAATTATTTGTTTAGCGTAGAGTCTGAGCCAAGGTATGAATTCCGTGATGGTTTCGAGACCAGCATCCTAGCGGACGGCTCTCCCAACGACTTGGTCGTGCGCAAAGAGTACCGCGAGCAAGACTCCTACACTATGTCTTCGAGCATGGGTTATGACCTCACAGCTAACGATCGCATCAACTTCAACTTTCAGATGAAGCAGGAAGATCCTCCCGGCACGGCCGACCGAGTCATCATCGACCAACGCGTAACGCCGAACAAGATGACGATCGAGTACGACACGATTCCCGCGACTGCCAGTGCATGGGAAGTGGGCGGCGACTACGAGCACACATTTGCTAATAGCAGCCGTTTCAAGACCTTGTTTATCGTGAACCAGAATGAGTCAGAGAGCACCCGCCATGCCTATCGCGAGAACGGAAACGGCAGTGACAAATTCCTCTATCTTGCGAATCAATCGGTGCAGAAGGAACGCATCGTGCGTTCGAGCTATTCCTTCAGCTTAAATGACACTCAAGATCTTGAGCTAGGGATCGAGGGTGCTCAGACAATTTTGGACGCGCAGCTGCAATTGGGTCTGCCCAGCAGCACTAAGCCTAGCTCACCACTGTTTGGCGGTTTGGCTCAGTCTAGTAATACGGATGCCTTGGTTGAGGAGCTGCGCTACGAGTCGTTCATCGTGCACAATTGGCAGATCAATGACCGCATGAGTCTAGAGAGCACGCTGTTGTATGAGACCTCTACCATCGAGCAGAGCGGAGATGTTAGTAACTCTCGTGACTTCGCTTTTGTGCGCCCTAAGGTCGATTATCGTTTCGATATCACCCCTTCGATACAACTGCGGGCATCGATCGAGAAAGACGTATCGCAGCTGAGCTTCTCCGATTTCACATCCAGTGTAGCGGGTGGTGACGACGATCAGAACGCCCTAGCTGGCAATCCGGAGCTGGCGCAGGAACAGTCGATTCGCTACGAGGCCAATCTCGAGTACCGCATGCCAAACGACGCGGGTGTGTTGAGTACGAAGGTCTTTTACCACGACCTCATCGACGTGATCGACAAGGTCGACGTTTCCACTGCCACTAGCATTCAATCAGCCAATGGCAATATCGGCGATGGCGAGCGTTACGGCATCGAGCTCGACGCGAGCATCCGCCTTGGCTTCATCGGCCATTCAGACATGCTTCTGACCTCTGGCGTACAAATAGAGGACTCCAGTGTGACTGATCCGTTCTTGGGCACCGATCGCCGCCTGCGTCAGGCTGGCCGTGGCAGTTTCCGGCTTGGCTATCGCCACGATTTGACGGCGCAGAGCATGAACTATGGTTTCAATTACAATCATGGTTTCGAGGGCAACCGTAAGGCCTATGACATCGATAAGATAGAAGACTACAACTCTGGCGACTTCTTGACTGCCTTCGTAGAGAAGGTCGGCTTCATGGGCTTCACCTACCGATTCGAGGCGATGAACATCATGGAAGGCGAGCGCTGTCGTGTTCGTAATCGCTATGTCGGTGGCACGATTGCCACGGGCTATTTGAACGAGATCGAGGACTCTTGCAGCAACACTGGCATTAAATACGCCATCAAGATCCGCGGAACCTTCTAGTCGGCAGCGCTAGGCTCTTACAGTCCCTAGCGCAATCTGCCACAATTCAATGCCCACCCCTGCTCGCAGTGGTGGGCATTTTTCATTTCAGGACGCAGCGTATGATTCAGATCGGTAAATTCAACACTTTGAAGGTCAACAAGCAGGTGGCCTTCGGCGTGTATCTGGATGGCGGCGAGTTGGGAGACATCCTACTGCCGCGCTTAGACGTGCCGGCGAACTGCCAGATCGGCGACGAGATCGAGGCCTTTATCTATCTGGACTCCGAAGATCGGCCCATCGCCACTACTCGGCGGCCTCGCGCCCAAGCCGGGCAGTGCGTGTCGCTGCGCGTCGATCAGGTCAATCATGCTGGTGCCTTCCTAGACTGGGGGTTGCCCAAGGATCTATTGGTGCCCTACGCCGAGCAGCGTGTGCCGATGATCGAGGGTAACTCCTATGTCGTCTATGTCTACCTGGACAAGCCCAGCGGTCGCCTTGTGGCCTCCTCGCGCCTAGAGTCCTGGTTGAAGGAGGATGGTGAGGGTTTCGAGGAGATGCAGCCAGTGAACCTACTGGTATGGGGTCGCACCGACATGGGCTATAAGGCAGTGATCGATCAGACTCACCTAGGCCTCATCTTCAAGACCGAAGTCTTGCAGCCACTCAAGATTGGCCAGAAGATTAAGGGCTTCGTGCGCCGCATCCGCGAGGATGGCCGCATCGACCTATGCCTGCAGTTGCAGGGGCAGAGCGTGCGGGACGACCTAGCAGAGAAGATTCTCGCCCATCTGGCCGAGAACGATGGCAAGTCGGCGCTGTGTGATCATAGCGCGCCAGACGACATCTACAGTCAGTACAAGGTCAGCAAGGGCAATTACAAGAAGGCGCTTGGCGGCCTGCTCAAACAGGGCAAAATAGTCATCCACCCCGACTACATCGCCTTGGCGCCCCCCTCGCCCTGGCAGTCCAGAAACAAATCCCCGTCGTAAAGAAGGAAGCTAGATGAGTACGCAAGACGAAAAAATGCCTTTGGATTTCGATGAATGCTGTAATCAGATGCTGGAGTTTGGCTACGAGGTGTCGCCCTCTGAGCTGCATGGCCTGCTGTCTGGCGTGGTGTGCACGGGCTTGAAGATTCGCCCCGACAGCATTATTAATTTGGTGATAAAGCATGTCGATGTAGAGTCTTGTTCGGAGCGCAACCGCGAGACCATCCTCACGATGTATGCGTTCATCGAGCGCGAAATGTTTAGCGCGGATTCACGCTACACGCTGTTCCTACCCGATGACGAGTTGGACATGACCCAGCGCGTGCGCAGCCTCGCCGCTTGGTGCCAAGGCTATCTGGTTGGTTTCGGCACCGGCAGCGCCCAGATTAAGAACAATAAGTTCAGCCCAGAGACGGAAGAGGCGCTGAAGGACATTGTTAATATCTCCAATCTCTCCGATGAGTTCGGCGACGAGGACGAGGTCAATGAGGTGGCCTATGCGGAGTTAGTGGAATACCTGAAGGTGGCAGTCCTGCTCATGAGTAGTGAGATGTTGGCGGGTACAAAGAAAGATAGCTGAGCAATGAGATCAGCGATGGACGTGAGTTCGATATTCGCTTCTGTGACACGCCGTAAACCCTTCCATGGGGGCTCGACGCCAGCATCCATGCTGGCGACGGTACACAGAAGCGAACACCAAACTCACGTCTTCAGATGAGGTGGGACAGCAAGGTACTAGAGTAGTAAAGGAGAAGTACGTGATTCAAATCCAGATGAGAAAAACGGTCAGGGGTCCTCGCGGACTCTTTGCGATTCTAGTGCTTTTTGTGCCGTTGACTTTGCAGGCGCAGGTGCCGCTGGAGGTTAGCGAGGCGAGTGTTCATCAACTGCAACTGGCCATGACCGCTAGGCGGCTCAGCGCTGTGGAGCTGGTAGATGCCTACCTAGAGCGCATAGAGGCCTATGACGATCAAGGCCCAGCGCTCAACGCGATATTGACCCTTAATCCCGATGCTCGTGCACAAGCGGCGGCGTTGGATCGCGAACGCGAAATCACCGGGCCACGGGGTCCGCTGCATGGCATCCCTATCATCCTGAAGGATAACTACAGCACGCGAGACTTGCCCACCACCGGTGGTTCTAAGGTGCTCGCGGACTTCACGCCCAATGCCAATGCCACGCAGGTGCAACGACTCATAGACGCCGGCGCAATCATCCTAGCCAAGTCGAATCTGCACGAGTTCGCCTATGGCATCACCACCATCAGTTCGCTGGGTGGTCAGACGCGTAATCCCTATGACCCAAGTCGCTTGCCCGGTGGCTCCAGTGGTGGCACGGCGGCTGCAATCGCCGCCAGCTTCGCTACCGTCGGCATGGGCTCGGACACCTGCGGCTCTATCCGCATTCCCGCGGCCTTCAATAATCTCGTAGGTCTGCGCCCGACCAAGGGGCTGTCGAGCATCTACGGCATTATGCCCTTGGCGGGCACGCAGGACGTTGCCGGTCCTCTGGCTCGTAACTTCGAGGATCTCGCCATCGTACTAGACATAGTCTCAGGCTTTGATGCTAAGGACAGCGCAACAGAGCCCATGCAGTCGCGGGCGCGGCCTCAGTTTCGCACTGCGCTAGGCAAAGCCTCTGTCCAAGGTTTACGAATTGGGAAGCTGACGGACTATTACGACCTAGCTCAGGAGCCAGTGCGCGCGCAGATGGATGCGGCCTTTGCCAAGCTCGCGGAGGCTGGCGCCGTGATCGTGGATGTGACGATTCCTGAGATGAGTGAGCTCATGTCGCGCTCGGGTGTTATCGGTCAAGAGTTCGAGGTCGATCTTAACAACTATCTAGCAGAGTTCGGCAGCACTATGACACTAGAGCAAATAGTGGCTACGGGTCTGTACGATCCGGCAGTTGCCCCCGCACTGGAGCGCAGCGCCGCAGCAGAGCAAGACCCCGTGACTTATCAGGCCGCACTAGAGGCGCGCTCAGTGCTACGCAGCGCCATAGAGGCTGCGATGCAGGAGTCTGGCGTTGAGCTAATAGCCTATCCGCCCATCGCGACTCTTCCCGCTAAGATTGGCGAGCCGCAGGCCGGGAATAACTGCTCCCTCAGTGCGAACTCGGGTTTGCCCGCCTTGTCGCTGCCAATCGGTTTTACAGGCGATGGGCTCCCGGTGGGCCTGGAGCTTATGGGGGCATTATTCTCGGATGTGAAACTGCTCTCCAGCGGCTATGCAATAGAACAGCTCATGCAGGCGCGCCGCGCGCCCGCCACTACACCTCCATTAATGACAACGAGGGCCGATTGATGACAGATTGGGATAATGCCTTTACCGGTAAGACGAAGACCGGCATGGTCGGTTCACACAGTTTCGGAGGGGCAGGTAGCTTCTTTAGGACGCCTTACTCCCGCGACCTCACCGGGGTCGACGTTGCCGTAAGTGGGGTGCCCTTGGATATCGCCACCACCAATCGCTCGGGTGCGAGACTGGGGCCCCGTGCTATACGCAATGCTTCGCTCTCGCTGGCATGGGAGCGCCCATGGCCATGGCAGCGCGACCCACTCAAAGAGATGGCCGTAGTGGACTATGGCGACTGCGCTGGCGGCCTGTTGACCGTTGCGCAGATCGAGACCCATGTGGCCACGATCCTTGCCTCTGGCGCGGCATCGCTGCTACTGGGCGGCGACCACTTCATCTCCTACCCAAGCCTTTGTGCCCACGCCAAGGTTCACGGCCCCATTAGCATTATTCACTTCGATGCCCACACCGATACCTGGCCCTCATCGGGAGAGGGTATCAATCACGGCACCATGTTTTATAAGGCGGCGAAAGAGGGCGTAGTGCTGCCCGAGAGCTCCATTCAGATCGGCATCCGCACCACCAACGACGAACCTCTAGGTTATAAGATCGTGTCCGCCGCCGATGTGCATAAGCAGGGCAGCGATGCCGTGATTGCGCAGATAAAGGAGCGGGTGGGCAACCGGCCCGCCTACATTACTTTCGATATAGACTGCCTAGACCCGGCGTTCGCGCCCGGCACGGGCACGCCAGTACCGGGCGGGCTTTCCTCCTTTCAGGCGCTGGATATTATTCGCGGTCTCATCGGCATCAACCTCGTGGGCATGGATGTGGTTGAGGTGGCGCCTTCATACGATCATGCGGAGATGACTGCGATGGCAGGCGCTCAGATCGCCATAGAACTACTGTGTTTGTATGACGAGTGTCGTCGCAAGCAACAATAATTATTAGTCGCCACAAAGTGGCGAGGCAAGGAGAGAACATTGACCGATACGAGCAATAAGCCAGCATGGACTACTACCGACGCCGAAGAGTTGTATGCGATCAAGACCTGGAGCGCTGGCTTTTTTGGAGTTAACGATGAGGGCCATATGGCTGTGCGGCCCGTGCCCGGTTCCGACCTCGAGATCGACATCACCGAGGTGATCGACGCGGCGGTAGCCGAAGGCTGTACGTTTCCTCTTATCCTGCGTTTCCAGGACATCATCAGCGCCCGCGTGCGCCGCCTCAATCAGACCTTTCAGGAGGCGATTGCAGAGGCTGATTATAAGGGCGAGTACCGCACCATCTACCCGATCAAGGTAAACCAACTACACGAGGTTGTAGCCGAGGTAATGGAGGCGGGCAAGCCCTTCAATATTGGCTTGGAGTGCGGTTCGCGCGCCGAGCTCATGGCCAGTCTTGCCTTGATTGGCGACGATACCATGCTGCTATGTAATGGCGTGAAGGATCACTCCAGCCTGACCCTTATTTTGAATGCGCAACAACTCGGGCAACAGGTGTTGCCGGTCATCGAGAAGTACACAGAGTTCGATCAGTTGCTGATTCTGGCCGATCAGCGCGGTCTCGATAAAGAGCGTGCGCCGCATCTTGGTGTGCGTGTGAAACTGTCAACCCGCGGCTCTGGGCGCTGGTTCGAGTCCGGTGGCTCCAGCTCCAAGTTCGGGTTAACGGTGCCCGAATTGGTCAAACTAGTAGGCGAGCTAGAGGAGCGTGGCACGACTGACACTCTCGAGCTACTCCACTTCCACTTGGGCAGTCAGATCGCAGATACCCAAGTGCTGCGCTCCGCCGTAAAGGAGATCGCCCAATTCTATGCCGACTTGCACGAGCGCGGCATCAAGGTCAAATTTCTGGATGTGGGCGGCGGTCTCGGCGTGAACTACGGCGGCAGCTATGGCGGCGAGTACGAGGATGTGGACTCCTCGATCAATTATGGTTTGACCGAGTACGCCAACGTCATCGTGTTCGCGGTGAAAGAGATCTGTGAGCAGCGCAACGTGCCGATGCCGACCCTATTGTCCGAGAGTGGACGTGCCATTACCGCCCATCACTCCATGCTGGTGATGCCGGTTATCGGAGTGCATAGGCCCGATGCACCGCCCATGCGCGACATGCCACCGAAACCACCGGTCGTCGTCAAGCGCATGGTCGCAGCCTATAAGGAGGCGCAGAAGGTCGACGCGCGCGGCGCGCTGACCGAAGTCATTCATGATGCCATCGACGCGCACCAAGAGGCGGAGCAATTGGCGCGCCTGGGCTATCTGCATATTGAGTTCCTCGCGCATGTCGAGAGCCTGTATTGGAATATTGCCCGCGAGGTGCTGCGTAAATTTCAGGCCTTAGAGATGGACCCGATACCGGTAGAGCAGACCGACCTAGAGGCGCAGCTTACCGACCTCTATCTGGCCGACTTCTCGGTTTTCCAATCCATACTCGATCATTGGGCGATCGGGCAGGTGTTCCCGGTAATGCCGCTAGATCGTCTGGACGAGGAACCGAACCGGCGCGGGCAGGTCGTGGACCTGACCTGCGACTCCGATGGCAAGATTGATCAGTATGTGTCTTCGCACCTCAATAAGTCTTGGCTGCCGATGCACGAGTATCGACCGGACGAGCCTTATTATTTAGGTGTGTTCCTCGTGGGGGCCTATCAGGAGATTCTGGGTGATGCGCACAATCTGCTGGGCCGCGTGGGCGAGGCGCATATCTACGCCAGCGCGGACGAGCCGGGCAATTTCTGGATCGAGGAGACCATCAAGGCCATCAGCATCAAGGACATGCTCTCCACCGTGCAGTACTTCCCTAGCGACCTAGACCGCCGCATGACCGAGCTTATCCGCCGCAAGATCGAGGCCGGAGTGGTCAAGCCTGCCGAGGGTATGCGCATCTTGAATAACTACAATAAGCGCCTCGAGGACACGACCTATTGCGACACGGATATGGTGAAGCGAGCAGAATAAAGCAAGCAATGCTTGACAACATACCTACCGGTATGAACAATTGCTCTATGTTTAATAACGAAGGCCCGAAATGAGCGCACCTATAGATACCCGTCTAAAGCTAATGCAGACAGCGACGCAGCTAATCTGGGATAGCAACTATGACAATGTCGGCATTGCGGATATCTGCAAGCAGGCTGGTGTCACCAAGGGGGCGTTCTACCACCATTTCAGCTCCAAGGCTGAATTGTTTGCTTCGGCTTGTAAGTACGATTGCGGCGAGATGAACAAAGAGATGGACAAGGTTCTGTCCCCTCGTTTTACTGCCCTGCAGCAGTTCGAGAACTTCTTCGCGATCATGTTAGAGAAGCAGTACAGAGGGGATGGCGGTACACAGATCTGCGGCTGTCCATTCTTTACGGCGGGTGCCCAAGCGGGCTGCGAAGAGCTCGAAGTTAGGGCCGCATCCCGCGAACTGTCAGACAATGGCGTGATTTATTTCGCCGCGCTAGCGCGCAATCTGCAGGCCGAAGGCTGTCTGCAGCGCCCCGTCGATGCGGAGCAATTGGGCCGGCTGCTGCATCAGTTCGTACAGGGGCTGATGATGCATGGCCGCATCTTCCAAGACTTCGCACAATTCTGCTTGGATCTTCGCGAGGGGCTCTACCAGCTCCTGGGCGTCAAAGAAGAGTATCGGAACTATAATGGCTGCCCCAGCGCAGCTTCGAATGAACCTCTCCAGAAGGTCGTCGGCAAATAGTCGATATTAGGCCGCTCCCCCAAAACGCTGTGCTCTTTAGTTTGCGCTGACTTTCTCTGGCGCGGGCTCCGCAACTTTTTCTTTCTCCCCTTCGTCTAACGGCTCCGTTAGTCTGCATAACTCATTTTAAAATTTTTTAATAAGCTATATTGACGAACATACCGACCGGTATGTATAGTTCGCAACATCCAATGCGGGAAGCCCTTTTCTTAGGTCGACCGCGAGCGACGGATGGAATCAAGATCGTCGCTTTCCAAAACCAAGGAGTACAGCATGTCGTTCAAGCTCAAGCATCGCAGGTTCAAATTAAGCATGATGGCGCTCGTCGTGTGGGGCGTCGCCACAACCGGTTTCCTATACGGCACCCAGCCCAGTAGTGTTAGCGCGGAAGATGCAGCGCCAGCACTGCAAGTAGTCGAGGCCGTCACCGCCGAGTACAGCGCGCTGCGTCAGTGGCGGGATTTCAGTGGTCGCCTGCAGGCAGTGGATGCCGCACAGATACGCCCACTAGTGAGTGGCACAGTGCAGAAGGTCCTCTTTCAAGATGGCGCGCAGGTAGAGCAGGGACAGACTCTGTTCGTGATCGATCCGCGCCCATTCGAAGCGCAGCTACAACACGCTCGCGCAAGCCTCGCCTCTGCCGAGTCAGAGCTAGTCCTCGCACAGGTCGAATTCGAACGAGCCGATGCGCTCGCCGGCAATCAGGCTGTGTCCAAGAGCATTCGAGATACCCGAGAGAATGCCCTACACATAGCCAAGGCCACACGCGAATCGGCACGGGCGCAGGTCGCGCAGGCCGAGCTGGATCTAGAGTACGCCTATGTTAAAGCGCCGATATCAGGTCGCGTTAGCCGCGCCGAGGTGACTGTCGGTAATGTGGTTCAGGCCGGACCGAACGCGCCTTTGCTGACCTCCGTCGTGAATCTCGAAAGACTCTACGCCGAGTTCGACGTTGATGCGGACACCTACTTCCGCATTATGGGCAGTACCAATAACGGCCGCAGTGATGGCGAGCGTCCAGTGGCCTCTGGTGTTCCAGTCGAGGTCGCGATAGGCAGTGGTCGCAATATAGTGCATCAGGCGAGCCTGCATGCCTTCGACAATAAACTGGACGAGAACTCCGGCACCATTCGTGCACGAGCGATAGTCGATAATGTCGATAGGTCACTGATCCCAGGAGTCTTCATTAATGTGCGCATAGGCACCGTCGATACTCAGCCAACGTTGTTGGTGCCAGAGCGAGCGATTAGTGTCAGCCAAAGCAAGCGCTTCGTCTATGTGGTCAATGCCGATGACGTAGTGGAATATCGCGAGGTCACCCTCGGGGAGTCCCTCGAAGGGCAGCGCGTAATTCTGTCCGGTGTTGAGCGTGGCGACCGTGTCATCGTGAACGGCGTACAGCGTGTGATGTCTGATATGCAAGTTGCGGTAACGCAAATCTAAGTACGACGAGGAGTCGCGGCAAGCGTTGCCCTGGCTCCTCGTTCGCGGCTCGTGCCGCATCCTCATTTCAACCCAGTGTTAAAGAGACCCTGATGAACTTTTCTCGATTTTTTATCGATAGGCCGATCTTTGCCAGCGTTTTGTCCCTGATGATCGTCATGGGCGGCTTGATCGCAATGTTTAAACTCCCTATCTCGGAGTATCCCGAGGTGGTCCCGCCCTCCATCGTGGTGAACGCACAGTTTCCTGGCGCCAACCCTGCGGTGATTGCGGAGACCGTATCTACGCCATTGGAAGAGCAGATCAGCGGTGTTGAGAGCCTGCTGTATATGTTCTCGCAGGCCAACTCCGATGGCCTCGTGACCTTAACGATGACCTTCGCGATTGGTACAGATCCCGATCTTGCGCAGCAGCAGGTGCAGAACCGAGTTTCCCAAGCATTACCAAGATTGCCGGAGATTACCCGCCAGCTAGGCGTGACCACGATCAAGGCCTCTCCGGACCTCACCATGGTGGTGCACTTGCGTTCACCGGATGCGCGCTACGATATGTTGTATTTGCGCAACTACGCAGTGATCAACGTGAAGGAGCAGTTGGCGAAGATCCCTGGTGTGGGTCAGATTCAGTTATTCGGCTCGGGTGACTATGCGATGCGTTTGTGGCTCAAGCCCGATCGTATAGCCGAGCTAAATCTAACGGCGAACGATGTGATCAATGCCGTGCGCAGCCAGAATGTGCAAGTGGCGGCGGGCATCATCGGCAGCGCTCCGAACCCCTCTCCGCTAGATGTACAACTGCCGATCAATACTAAGGGTCGTTTGGAGTCCGTCGAAGAGTTCGAGGATATCATCATCGCAACTAGCCCTAACGGTGCGATTACGCGGCTTCGCGATGTAGCGCGTATTGAGCTTGGCGCATCCAGTTACGCGCTGCGCTCCTTACTCGACAACGAGCCTGCCGTGGCGTTGCCCATTATGCAGGCACCTGGCGCGAATGCGATCGAGATCTCTGACTCTGTGCGCGCGACAATGGAGTCTTTGAAAGCGAATTTTCCAGAGGGCATGGACTACGCCATCGCCTATGACCCAACGGTGTTTGTTCGCGATTCCATCAGTGCCGTTATCACGACACTTTTGGAGGCGATTGCGCTGGTGGTAGTGGTGGTAATCCTATTCCTCCAGAACTGGCGTTCATCCTTAATTCCTCTGCTTTCTGTGCCCGTGTCGATCATCGGCACCTTTAGCCTTATGCTGCTGTTCGGTTTCTCCATCAACGTGCTCTCCTTGTTTGGGCTGGTGCTCGCTATCGGGATCGTGGTGGACGACGCGATCGTGGTAGTGGAGAACGTGGAGCGCAATATCGAGAACGGGCTGAGTCCTCGCGAGGCTACCTATCAGGCGATGCGCGAAGTTAGCGGACCCATCATCGCCATCTCCTTGACGCTGATCGCGGTCTTCGTACCGATCGGCTTCATCAGTGGTCTGAATGGCCAGTTCTATAAGCAATTTGCCCTGACTATCGCGATCTCGACAGTCATCTCCGCGTTCAATTCGCTTACCCTCAGTCCTGCACTTTCGGCCTTGTTGTTGAAGGCGAAGAAGGAGCACACGCCGGAGCAAAAGGCGCAGCGTAATTTTTTCTCCCGTGGGCTGGACAGCTTCTTCGAGCGCTTCAATCGTAGCTTCTCTCGTGCCTCCGATAACTACGGAATTACCGTGGGACGATTGTTAGGAAGGCGCACGGCAACGATGGCTGTGTATGCACTTTTGCTGTTGCTGACGTGGGGCAGTTTCGAGTCCCTGCCTAAGGGGTTCATCCCCGTGCAGGACAAGCAGTATCTAATCGCCGTGGCGCAACTACCGGCAGGTGCCACACTGGATCGCAGCGAAGCGGTAATGCGGGAGATGTCGCAGCTAATGATGGAACAGCCAGGTGTGGAGAACGCCGTTGGCTTCCCAGGGCTATCCATCAATGGCTTTACTAATAGTTCTAGCGAGGGCTTGATCTTCGTGGCGCTGGATTCTTTCGAGCTGCGCACCGATGAGTCTCTGTCCGCCGGCGCGATCGCCAATGCTTTGCAGGCGAAGTTCAACGGCATAGAGGAGGCGTTCGTCTCGGTCTTCACACCCCCTCCTGTGCAGGGGCTCGGTGCTACAGGCGGCTTCAAACTGCAGATCGAAGATAGGGCAAACCAAGGCTACGACGCGCTCAATGAGGTGATCGGCCAGGTCTTGCAGAAGGCGCGACAGGCGCCGGAGCTCGCGGGCGTGTTCTCCAGCTATCAGATCAATTCGCCACAGCTTTTCGCGGACCTCGATCGCGATAAGGCAGTGCAGCTGGGTTTATCGATTCCCGAAATTTTCGATGCCATGCAGGTATATCTCGGCTCCGCCTATGTGAACGATGTGAATATGTTCGGGCGCACCTATCAGGTGATCGCGCAGGCTGACTCGCAGTATCGCGATTCGCCCGATGACATCGCGCAATTACAAGTGCGTAACCGCGACGGCGAGATGGTGCCCCTTGGCAGCGTGATGAATATTGAGCAGAGCTATGGGCCGACTAATGCGCAGCGCTACAACGGTTTCCGCTCGGGCGACATCAATGCTGGCCCGGCGCCAGGCTATTCCAGCGGAGAAGCACAGGCCGTCATGGTCGATATTCTAGACGAGACACTGCCAGAGGGTGTGAGTTATGAGTGGACCGATATGACCTATCAGGAAATTCTTGCGGGCAACACTGCGCTGCTGGTATTTCCCCTGTGTATCTTCCTCGTCTACTTGGTGCTCGCCGCGCAATACGAGAGCCTGACACTGCCGCTGGCGGTGATCATGATCGTGCCGATGAGTGTGTTGGCGGCCTTAACTGGGGTTTGGTTGACTGGAGGCAACATCGACATCTTCACGCAGATATCGCTGTTCGTCTTGATAGGGCTCGCGAGTAAGAACGCGATTCTTATCGTGGAGTTTGCGCGGGAGTTGGAGCACAAAGGCATGGCAATTCGCGAGGCCGCGATCGAGGCGTCTCGCCTACGTCTTCGTCCCATCCTAATGACCTCGCTGGCCTTTATTATGGGTGTAACCCCGATGGTGCTCTCCAGTGGTGCTGGCGCCGAGATGCGCAACATCATGGGGGTAGCGGTGTTCTCAGGCATGATTGGGGTGACGCTATTTGGTTTGTTCCTCACACCGGTGTTCTATGTGCTGCTACGTAGTCTCGAGGAGAGAGTGCGTAGCAAGAAAGATGAACCGCTCGGCCTAGAGAACTCCATAGGGGGTGTGTAATGAGATTCCTACAACGAAAACCTAGATATCTGGCGACCCTGTCACTGGCGCTTCTTCTCTCCGCATGTGCAGTAGGAGGGCCATACGAATCTATGCAGGTACCGGCCGCGCAGAGTCCTGCCTATCAAGTCCCCGCCCAGTCGCAGCTGTTGAGTGCGGACCAACGAGTAGTTGCACACTGGTGGAACTCCCTCGAGGACCCGCAACTTAGCGCCTTGGTGGATGAGGCCTTGCTACACAACAAAGACATCGCGATTGCGGTGGCAAACTTGAGGCGCGCGCGCACCGATTTGCGCGGCGCATCCTTGGATCGCCTGCCGAGCATTGGTAGCTCTATCAGTGCTAGCGAGCAGCGACTCGCAGACGCCGCTACATTGGGCGCGACCGACAATCGTGTTAGTCAGTATCAGGCCGGCTTCGATGCCAGCTGGGAGCTCGATCTATTCGGTCGCCTAGAGCAGCAAGAGTTTGCATCCCGCGCGCAGTTTGAGGCGACAGAAGCGGAACTGGATCAGGCCTATGTGACGGTGGCGGCGGAGGTTGCACGCAGCTACATAGAACTGCGCGGCGCGCAGCTGCGCCTGCAAGTAGCCGAGCGCAATGTGGACATCCTCAGCCAGTCCGCGCAGATGACCCAACAGCTATTGGATGGTGGCCTCGGCGACAACCTCGACGTGCAGCGGGCCACAGTACAGCTCGAGTTAGCTCGCGCTAACTTACCGGCTCTGCGCGAGCAGATCGCATTGAGCATCAATCGATTGAGCGTACTCACGGGCAACATGCCTGCGACTCTGCGCAGAGACCTAGAGCGGGCACAGGGGCTTCCCTCGATACCGCCGAGCATCGCTATAGGTGAGCCGATGGATCTGCTCAAGCGGCGACCGGACATTCGCCGTGCCGACCGTCAGTTGGCCAGCGCTATTGCTGGCTATAACGTCAGCGTAGCGGACATGTATCCGCGGGTGAGTATCTCGGGGAGTATTGGCTTTCTGGCAACGGCATTCGCGGATCTTGGCAGTGGCGGCACGCTGACTCATGTCATCGGGCCGCAGATCAGCTGGGACGCCTTCGACCTCGGTCGTGTGCGCAATCGCATCGACGCCGCCGATGCGCAGATCGCCTTACAGTTGGCCTACTTCGAGAAGACCTTGCTGACCTCCTTCGAAGAGGTGGATAACGCGATGTACTCACTGACTGCAGAGCTAGAGCGCCAGGCGAGCCTTCGCGCTGCTGCCCAAGCGAGTGCTCAGTCATCGGGTTTCGCTTTGCAGCGCTTCGAGGCGGGTTCGGATAGCTTTCTTGATTTGCTAGATGCGCAGCGCACCCAACTTGTCGCGGAGGATCAATTGGCCTTGAGCGAGATCGATGCGGCCTTGAACGTGATCACCTTATACAAGGCCTTAGGCGGCGGTTGGGAACTCTCCGCCCAATAAGCCGAACCAAAATTGACAGTGCTTTACCTCCGTAGTGGCGGTCTCCACGCGCTACGGAGGTTTTTTTTACTGACCGTCGAAGAGGGAACGGATGCCTTTGCCAAGCTCTTCCACTGCGTCGCCCACCTTACGCGCGCCTTCCTGTAATTGCTGCCTTGCCCCGTCGATCAACACGTCCATATTGGGGATGCCGCCGGAGATCACCGCGCGGTTGATCGCCACAAGGATTTGCCTTGCAGCCTCTGCCACTGTGACCGCGTTGTTCTGCTCGCCGATATTCTGTAATTGGATATCGGGTAGGAGAACTGGTGCACTCGCAACAGCGGTGTGCAGGTTGATCTGTGGATTCAGAATGCGCAGGTCGCGGATGATCACTTGCTTACTGGCTGCTGCGTCGGGGTTTGCCTCGATCACGGGGGCGGCGTCGTCGTTAGGGAGATTATTCAGGAGGCTGCGAATATTATCCGTCACCAACTTGGTCTCATAAGTAATCTTGGCGTCGCTTATCACGATGCTATTGACCTCTATGACGTCGGATACAAGACTGCCCACGTTGACTTTGAGGTCGAGCCCGCCCAACTCTATGGCATAGGGTGCGTCGAAGCCCTCGGGGTTGGCGATGTTCAAGCCGCGGATGCTGCCCTCGCCAGTAAATGGGGAGATGCTCACTCCGGTAACGGTGACCGGCACGCCTAGCGCATTACTGCCGGCGATCTCGATGGCGCGACGAATGCCAGTTTCGTAGTACAGATAGGCGAATACCCCGCCGCCTATGATGAGCACTGCTAGGGTGATGAGTAGTTTTTTCATACGGTAATTCCTGTTTCTAAAAGGGGATGCCTGCGCTCATGATAACACTAGGGGGTTGTACTGCTGGCGTGATGGAGCCCACGACAGTAGTGGTATTCTCCCCGCTGGTGATAGACTCCTTCGAAATACTCGCTTTAAGACGAGTACCCATAATAAAAATGACAGACGGGAGGTCGCGTATGAAAACCTATTCATGCCGTAAACTGCTGGAAACTCCGATCCTATTGTTCGCTTTCTTTGTCGCCGCAACGCCATCGAGCCTTGCGCAAACACCTACCGACCCAAGCCAAAGCGCGGACTCAACTGTCACCTACCCTGCCGCGTATTTCGCTGAGTTCGAGCCCGTCTCGGTGAACGACATGCTCAATCAGATACCAGGCATCGGCCTCGCGTTGGATGCCAACGCGGGTGGCTCCAGTCTGAATAATGCCGCCAATCGCGGTCTCGGGGCCAGCTCGCAGATATTAATCGATGGCAAACGTCTGGCGGGCAAGGCCAATGAGGCTAGTGAACAGCTTAGCCGCATCGCAGCAGGGCAGGTCGACTACATCGAAATCATTCGCGGCACCTCCAGCGAGCTCGATGTGCGCAGCAGTGGGCAGCTAGTGAATATCGTACTGTTGCAGAGTGCCTCGCGCTCTAGCCTGTCCGGCGAGCTCGCCATGGTGCATTTTCATGATGGCGAGATGAGGCCCGAGGGGCTGCTGGCCTATAGTGGGCAGCGCGGGGACCTCGAGTATCGTCTCTCTGCTGGCGTGAAGACTGGTTACGAGATGTTAGAGAGTTTCGAGCTGAGCCTGCACCCGGGCCTAGACTATAACGACGCGATCGCCTTCGAGCGCGAACGCGAGCAAACCACCTATACCCTCAATAGCAATCTCACCTATCAGCTGAGCGCCGCAGACCGCCTCGCCTTGAATATGCTCTATAACGAGTCCGACCCGCCCGCGGAGCTTTTCCGTAGCACGACCAATTTCAATCGCAATCCGCCCACCATCAGCTATGAGCGCGAGGATCTGCCGTCCACCTCTGACAACTGGGAGATAGGGGGCGACTACGAACATGGCTTCGCAGGAGGCGCTAAGTTCAAGGCGCTGTTTATTGTGAACGAGAAGAACGAGGCGACTACGCGCGAGCGCTATGTCTCCAGTTCGCCCGGTGGGGCAGAGACGAAAAATCTGTATCTCGATACGAAGAGCCGTTACCGTGAACGCATCGCACGCAGCTCTTTTACTTGGAGTCTCGCGCCGAACCAGGGCATGGAAATAGGTGTGGAGAGTGCGCAAACAATACAAGACTCTGCACTCAAACGTGGTTTGAATGTTCCCGGCACGCGTTCCGATGAGTACGGTGGTCTAGTGCCCATCTTCCAGCCCAATGCCGTCTCGACAGTTGAGGAACAACGTTACGAAGTATTCGGTGTGCACAACTGGCAAATCAATACGCGCCTGTCGTTGGAGACAAGCCTCGTAGCCGAGTTCTCCGAGATATCTCAGAGTGGTGACGTGAGCAACACGCGGGACTTCCAGTTTCTTAAGCCTAAGTGGGACCTGCGTTACAACCTCAGTAATTCCTTTCAGTTGCGCGGCACCATCGATAAGTTCGTGTCGCAACTTAGTTTTGCGGATTTCTCCGCCAACGTGAATAACCGCGACGACGACCAAGACACCGTTGCGGGCAACCCTTCGCTCGAGCAGGAGGAGTGGTGGCGCTACACCGTGAACCTCGACTATCGCCTGCCAAACGATGGCGGCGTGTTGAACTCACGCCTGTTCTACTACGACATCGACAATACCATCGGCAAGATCGATATCACGGCTCCGGGCAAGGGTGTTGCCAGCACCAATGGCAATGTGGGCAATGGCAAAGTGATAGGGCTAAACCTAGACGCCAGCATTCGCCTCGGCATGATCGGCCTGCCTCAGGGCCTGTTAACCGCGGGTGTGTTAGTACAGGACTCCTATATCGACGACCCGCTGATCGCTCGTGAACGCAAGGTGGTCCCCTATGATCGCGGCAACTTCCGCCTCGGTTTCCGCCACGACCTGCCGGCATTGTCCATGAATTATGGTTTCAATTACCGCGACGGCATCGACGGCAACCGACCCTTCTGGGATATCGACAATGTCTTGTACATCGGCTCGTCCAGCAATCTGACCGTCTTTGCAGAGAAGGTTGGTTTTGCCGGCCTAAGCTATCGCTTCGAGGCGATAAACCTACTGGACCATGAGAGCTGCCGTGAGCGACGTCGCTATGCGGGTTATCTGCGCAACAATGTCCTGACAGAGATTGAACGCTCCTGCAGCCAGAATGGGGTGCAGCTGGCGTTCAAGGTGCGAGGCACGTTCTAGGGCACGCGCTGATGCAAGCCGCCTGCCCTAGAGTGTGAGAACTTAGGCTTCCTCTACTAGGTCTTCCGTTACGCTTGGGTGTTCACCCATAGGTTCACTGTCGTGTGATATGGACAGATACAAGGCCGCGAACGATGAGCATGCCCACATGATGGCGGGCAATACGCCGACTAATAGTAGTATTAAGCCACCGAAGAACAGGAAGATGCAGGTCACGCCTAGTAGGAATATCTTAAAGGCATGCCCCTTAGTGAGGCGCCAGCTCGCCTCGACCGCGGCCACTGGGTCTAGGCCTTCGTCCATTACTAAGTAGGAAACGAAGGCGAGACGGCAAGCGACATAGATGCCTGGCACGATGAACACAATCAAGCCAATGATGACGAGCCCAAAGACTAATAGGCTGGCCAAGATGATGTTGACATAGTTTTTAAAGCCATCGAAGACGCTGCGGATTTGCACCTGATCGCCGCGCACCCCTTTTAAGAAGATAAAACTAATCCCGTAGTCGACCACCGGATGGAATAGAAGCGCGTAAGCGAAAAACAACAGCGCGTAGAGCGCATCGATTCCCTCGCCACCAAACTCCATTGTGTTCCCCTGCATGGGGATATCTATCACGATGGCGACAAACGCGGCGAGCAAGAACAGCAGGGCATTCGCCTTCATCCGTTGCCATCCGTAGGCCAAGGCACGTCCCGTGCCCGGTTCGAAGTCCACAGTATTCGCTTCAGTTTGCATCTCGATACTCCTTGGCTGGCCTTTGGATTTCGCCGCGTCGCTATTGTTGCGGTCGAGCTTGCCAGATGGGCCTAATGTGCCGCAGTGCGCTAAAAGTGCATAGCGACTAAGGTAGTGATTTGTAATTAACTACTTTGGTAGGGAACACTACCTAGGTCGCGGTGCTATATTTCGCTTCATGAACAAACGCCCCGACCAAATCATATGATCTCTGTAGCCACACTCTTTCTCTGGCTTAGCCTCGCATTCTGCCTCTCCATGACGGCGGGGGGCATCCTCATACTGTTCCGGTTTCGCCAGAGCGCCTTGGGGCCTTCGCTGCAATACCTGCAGTTCTTCTTCATCCTCATTACAGTATTCGGTTACTACACCCTGTGGAGTAAGATTCTGCTAGGCGGTTTCTTCTCTATCGACAATGCCGAGACCGTGGCGCGTGTCGTCGCCTATATGGGCTTGCCCTTCTTCTTGTTGGGCGCCCTCATGTTGGTGATGTGGGCCTGCAAGATGCAACAACGCGCAATGCGCTGGGTGCTAGCGGGGGTTATCTCGCTCAGCGTTCTCGGAGCCTACGTGATCTGGCTTACGGGTCTGCCCACTAATGATGTGGTGCGCGGGGCGTGGTCCTTCTATGGTTTGGTCGCCTATGTTGCCGTGCTGGTAGTCCTGGCCATGGGTAAGCCTAGCTATGTTCAGCGCGGCAGCGAGCTGCCCCTCCAAGCCTTGGTGGCGGGGGCTGGCTTGATTCACGTGAGTTATTTCACGCTGCTGGCTCTCTCGCCCCTGTATGAGATTGGCTTCGTGATTCTCTTCTATCTGTTCAATGCGGCGCTGGTGGTGTTCTATGTGTACCGCGCGCCGCATTCGCAGCCGCAGGATACCGAGGGCTACGCCGCATTTCTCAAGCAGTATGGCATTAGCAAGCGGGAGGCGGACATCGTGTTGGGCATCTATGCGGGCAACACGAATCAAGAGATCGCGAACCAGCTGTTCATCTCATTACAGACGGTGAAGGATCATAGTTCGCGGATATATCAGAAGACCTTCGTGAAGAACCGCGGCCAGCTCATCGCGCTGGTGCGGCAGGCCAAGGCGAAGGACTAGCTGCGCAGCAGCAGTGTCGGGATCTTCGTGGAACGTAACAGGTCGGAGGTCTTAGAGCCGAATAGCAGGCTGCGCAGTGGCGAGTGCGAGTAGGCGCCCATGATCAACATGTCGATGGCCTCGTCCTTAATCGTCTTGGCAATCACCGTCTCGGCATCGCCGGGGGTGTGCGCAGTACTGGTCTCGAAGCCTGCTCCCTCTAGTGTCTTGCGTGCCCACTTCAACTGCTTGGCCGCATCCGCTCGGTCCTTTCCCGACATCAGAAGATGAATCGGCAGGCCCTTGAATAGGGGGCTCTTCGCGACCATCTTCACGCCATCACGCGTCACGATGCCGCCGTCGAAGGCGATCATCACCCGCTTGGGCTGCGTAAACTCTTCCGTGATCGTCAATACGGGTTTATGCAGATTGCGCACAATGCGTTCTACATGGCGCCCTAGGTCGCGATGGGTATGCTCCGCAGACTCGCCGCGGCGACCGACGACGAATAGGCGCACGTCTTGCTCCTGCTCTGTCAGTGTCTCTTCCAATTGCCCATAGCGTTGTTTCACGTCTGGCTCGGCCACCCCCGCTGCGACCGCACGCTGTCTCAATCCGTTGAGGAATAGGCGACCCTTCTCGCGTGCCTCACGGCTGCGGGACTCGTCCTCCTCGGTCAGCGCTTCCAGCAAATGTTCCTGCGCGTCGATGCCGATAGCGCCGCTGTGGTCCTTGCTGCTGGAGGTCTCCGGGTGGCGGTCGATTACGTGCAGCAATTCCAGCGGCGCGCTCATGCGCTGCGCTGTCCATGCCGCGAAGTCCGTTACATACTCGGCGTATTGCGATTGGTCTACACAGGCCAGTACTTTCTTCTCAATCTTCATCTGCTTCCCCTAGTGGCCCAACAGTATGTCGTCTGCGCCGGCCTTGTCGTGCACGGCGAATCTATCGACCATCGTCGCACTGGCGGCATTGAGCCCGATCACCTCGACCTCGGTACCCTCGCGGCGAAACTTCAGTACGACCTTGTCTAGCGCGCTGACCGCCGTGATGTCCCAGAAGTGCGCGCGGCTCACGTCGATGCGTACCTTGTCGATCACTTCCTTATAGTCGAAGGCATTGGTAAAACGGTCCGCGCTTGCGAAGAACACCTGGCCTAAAATGGTATAGGTGCGTGCACGGCCCTCGTCCTCGGCCAAGGAGCGAATGGTGAGGATGCTGCCGACCTTGTGCGCAAAGAAGAAGCCCGAGGCGAGCACTCCGGTGAGCACACCCATCGCCAAGTCGTGGGTTGCCACTGTGACTACGACGGTGGAGATCATCACGACGCTGGAGCTCTTGGGATGCTCGCGCAAGTTCTTGATGGAGGCCCAGTTGAAGGTGCCGATCGACACCATGATCATCACGGCCACCAGAGCCGCCATCGGGATGCGGCTAACCCAGTCGCCTAAGAACACCACCATCAGCAATAGGAAAATACCCGCCGAGAGGGTGGATAGGCGACCACGCCCGCCGGACTTAATGTTGATGACCGACTGACCGATCATCGCACAACCCGCCATGCCGCCAATGAAGCCGCTGAAGATATTCGCTACGCCCTGACCCACGCACTCGCGATTCTTGTCGCTCTTGGTGTCGGTGAGATCATCGACGATGGTGGCGGTCATCATGGACTCCAACAAGCCAACCACCATCAAGGTGAGGGAGAAAGGAAAGATGATGGCGAGGGTTTCCCAGTTCAGCGGGATGTCCGGAATCAGGAACACCGGCAGTGCGTCGGGCAGCTCACCCATGTCGCCGACGGTACGTATATCGAGCTGGAGCAACATGGCCACGGCAGAGAGCACCACAATAGTGATCAAGGGGGAGGGCACGGCCTTGGTGATATAGGGAAAGCCATAGATGATCCCTAGGCCTGCCGCGGTCATCGCATAGACGTGCCATGTGACATTCGTGAGCTCGGGCAGCTGGGCCATGAAGATCAGGATCGCCAAGGCGTTGACGAAGCCGGTGACGACGGAGCGGGAGACGAAGCGCATCAGCACGGCGAGATTGATCCAGCCGGCGATGATCTGTAACACGCCGGTCAGCACAGTAGCGGCGAGAAGATATTGCAGGCCGTGGTCCTTCACGAGCGTGACCATCACTAGGGCCATGGCGCCAGTGGCGGCGGAGATCATGCCGGGCCGGCCGCCGACGAAGGCGATTACCACGGCGATGCAGAAGGAGGCATAGAGGCCGACCTTGGGGTCTACTCCGGCGATGATGGAGAAGGCGATTGCTTCTGGTATCAGTGCTAGGGCCACTACTAGGCCGGCGAGTAAGTCATTGCGGACGTTGGAGAGCCAGTCCTGTCGTATCGTATTTTTCACGTAAGTTCCGTTATGTTTGAGCAATGCGAGGCAGGGGCAGGATGCCGCCGAGCCTAAAGACAAAAAGCTGCGAAATAATTGTTGTTCCACTTAATGCCGATAAAAGTGCGTAATTAATCGTTCTTCTAGTAAATTCGAACGACTGGTTCAGCGATGGACATGAGTTCGGTATTCGCTTCGCTGACACGCCGTGAACCCATCCATGGGGGCTCGACGCCAGCATCCATGCTGGCGACGGTGCATCGAAGCGAACACCAAACCCACGTCCTCAGATTAAGTGGGCCGGCAATGGGTCAGACTCCCTTTTGCGGGGGGCGCGATTGTAACCTTTGAGGCGCGGTGGGGCAATTTTGGGATTTTGAATCAGTGGTAGGACATGGGCTCAATACCGCCTTTCGTGACACGCCGTGTTGTATACCTATGAGCTTGACGCCAGAGTCCGACCGCTAGGGATGGCGGGAGTGCCGAGAGTGCAGACAACAATGATCTCAACGCAATATTTTCATAATGTAAGTGGGGCAGCCATGGGTTGGTTTATTTTTTGTTCTTGTGGCTGTTGTTCCAGGCGTCTTTTAGGGCGGCTCGGGCGGTGAGTTCGTCGGCGTTGGCGAGGGTGATGACGGTCCAGCCTTGTGCGCCCCACTTGTTTGGGACTGGGGTGAAGATGGTGGGTTCGATGGCGCAGCGGGCTTCTTGTTGCTGGGGGGTGAGGAGGAGGTTGGCGGTCTTTTGGTCTGCGGCGATGGTGGCGAAGCTGCGGTGGACGCTGAAGGCGATGCGGTCGAAATGGGGTTTTTGAGTTACTGCCTCGAATGACGTGGCGATGTCGCGAAACTGTTCTGCTGTAATAGGCATTTCATGCTCCTGCGCTTTAATGGTCTGCGCTAATCTAGCGCGCGATGCACCACTTTGGGTTACAGTTTGCTGTGTGGGGCGACGGACGGTGGTCACTGTGGCGAGGATTCTTTGCTTGGTGTTTAACTTGCATGGATAAGCCACAGAATAGAAAGATGTTTGCAAAAGAGATTAACTCAAACTCCTCGAGGAGCACAGCATGGCAAAGATTCCACCAGGCGTAGGCCCGAAATTTCCCCAAGTAGTGGTGCTGGTTGGGGCCACCGGCGATCTTTCCCGGCGTAAGCTCCTGCCTGGGCTCTTCCATCTGGCGAATGTGGGCTTTATCCCCAAGTGCCGGATTATCGGTGTATCGCTGGACGAGATGAGCACCGAAGACTTCAAAACATTCGTGCGTAAGGCCTTGGATGAGTTGGCCACGCGTAAGATTAAGGAGTCGGACTGGGAGCGCTTTGCTGCCTGTTTGGACTACCTGCCCATCGGCGCAGGGCCGGCGGCATTGAAGGCTGCGGTCGAGAAGGCCGAGGAGTCATTAGGCGAGGAGAATCGTCGCCTGCACTATTTGAGTGTACCCCCTAATGCGGCCTTGTCTGCGGTGAAGATGCTGGGGGATGCCGGCTTGGTGGAGCGTTCTCGCGTAGTGATGGAGAAGCCCTTCGGTACCGATCTGGCGAGCGCCGTGGAGCTCAACTCCAAGGTGCACGAGGTGTTCGCCGAAGACCAGGTGTTCCGTATCGATCACTTCCTGGGCAAGGAGCCTGCGCAGAATATTCTCGCCTTTCGTTTCGCCAACGGCCTGTTCGAGCCGATCTGGAATCGCAATTTCATCGACCACGTGCAGATCGACGTGCCGGAAACTATCGGGCTAGGGAGTCGCGCCAACTTCTATGAGCAGACCGGCGCCTACCGGGACATGGTAGTCACTCATCTGTTTCAGATTCTTGCCTTCATGGCTATGGAGCCGCCCGCCTCGCTGGACCCGAAGTCGATAGGGGAGGAGAAGAACAAGGTGTTCCGCAGCATGCTTCCGATCAAGCCCACCGACGTGGTGCGTGGCCAGTTTGCAGGCTATCGCGACTTGGCAGGGGTTGAGCCCGAGTCCGATACCGAGACCTTCATCGCGCTTAGATGCTCCATCGACAACTGGCGCTGGGCTGGGGTGCCTTTCTATCTGCGTACGGGCAAATGCCTTGCGGAGGGGCAACGCATCATCTCTATCGCCTTTCGCGAGCCGCCTAAGAGCATGTTCCCCGCCGACTCCGGCGTGGGCGCGCAAGGACCCGATCACCTGACCTTCGACTTGGCCGATGCGTCGAAGATGTCACTATCGTTCTATGGTAAACGCCCGGGTCCCGGCATGAAACTCGACAAGCTGAGCCTGCAGTTTGCCATGGACGACACTGGCCTGGTGGGCGAGGTTCTTGAGGCCTACGAGCGCCTGATTCTGGACGCTATGCGCGGCGACCGCACCTTGTTCACCACCGCCGAGGGCATAGAGCGACTCTGGGAGGTTTCGACCCCACTTCTGGAGGCGCCACCCCCCGTGCGTATCTATAGCCCGGGCTCGTGGGGCCCTAATGCGATTCACCAGCTGGTGGCGCCACACGCTTGGCGCCTGCCGTTCGAGCGCTCCTGGCGTGACCCGAATGCGCTGGGGGATTGACGTTGTGCGGCGCTATAGGGTCCGCTAGTCGAATATGCACATCAGTTATATCAGTTCATCCAAGCATTCGAGGGTAGACTTCTGCCCCCTCTTTCATCCCATGGCGATGTCGGTCGGCGAGCGGTATGCCCAGTTGAATAACTTCTATTTGCCAAATCTTATAACTATTTAGTCTAAGTAAAGTGTCTATTATTCTTTTGTGATTCTTCTGTGACAGTGTATCGTGCCTCGGAATTTTTAGGTCTCGGATTCCAGCAAGGGCCGAGGCCTGCCACTTACCAGGAGAGCCAAGACATGAAGAAATCCAGAATTCTAGCTGCCGCGATTGCAGCGCTGACGCTGTCGGTCGATGCTTCGGCCACCAATGGTTATTTCACTCATGGTGTTGGCGTGCGCTCACTAGCGGTGGCTGGTGTTGGTGCGGCATTACCCCAAGACGGCCTAGCCGCAGCGCTGAATCCCGCAGGCACAGCGCTTCTAGGTTCTCGTTTAGACCTAGGAGTCAGTTGGTTCCGCCCCGACCGAGGCGCGCAGATCAGCGGCAACTTCGCCGGAGCCAATGGCCGTTACGATGGCAATGACACGGAAGACTTCTTTATTCCAGAGCTCGGCTATGTGCGTCAGCTTTCCGAGCAACTATCCGCCGGTCTCGCTATCTATGGCAACGGCGGCATGAACACAGACTATGGGGTGAATCCTTTCGCAGCGTTTGGTTCCACCGGCAGCGCGGGCGTCAACCTAGAGCAGCTTTTCATCACTCCCTCTATCGCCTATAAGCCCCACCCCGACCATGCGTTTGGTGTAGCGGTCACCTATGCCTACCAACGCTTCGAGATGAAGGGTGTCACGGCCTTCGATAATCCCTTCTTCTCGGCCGCGCCGGGTTATGTCAGCAATAAGGGCTCGGACTCTGCCAATGGCTGGGGGCTTAAGCTAGGTTGGATAGGGCAGATAACGCCTACAGTAAAATTGGGTGCCAGCTGGTCATCTGAGCTCGATATGCAGGAGTTTAGTGACTACCGCGGTCTGTTTGCCGAGAAGGGCGACTTCGATATCCCTGAAACCATCCTGCTCGGTGTAGCTTGGCAGGCCGCTCCTGCACTGACCTTGGCGCTAGACTTGCAGCGCATCAACTACAGTGACGTAAACTCCGTGGGCAATCCCTTGCAGAATCTGCTCGAAGGTAACGCCTTGGGTAGCGCTAATGGTGGCGGTTTCGGCTGGAAGGATATCGACATTCTCAAGTTGGGCGCTGTTTATCAATTCAGCGAGAGCGTAACGCTACGCGCGGGCGTAAGCCGAAGTGATCAGCCCATTCCTCGTTCGGAAACCTTCCTGAATATTCTGGCGCCAGGCACCGTACGGGATCACCTTACTCTGGGGGCAAGCTGGAAGACCAGTGAGCGCGGCGAGTGGAGCATTAGTTTCGCGCATGCGTTCAAAGAGACAGTGCAGGGGCAGGGCTCCATCCCAATGCCTTTTGGGGGCGGCGAAGCAGATGTCTACTTGCAGGAAGATCTGCTTACCGTTGGCTATAGCTTCTCGCTTTAAGATTATATAGGCGAGGTGGCACCTTGCAAAAACCTGCTGCAATAAGTCGGTTTTTGGATGGTGACGCCTCATGCCTATCGCTTACCGTTTGAGTGCTCGAACTCACAGCTTCAATAGCAGTTCGTCCAGGCATTCGAGGGTAGATTTTAGCCCTCCTTCCAAGCCCATTTCGATAACCGTCTGCAATGCTTCGGCGGAACCATAGGTGACGACTGTCTCCATCAGCGTGTGCTCGTTCAAATCGCTGAAGCTCACCTCCATTTTTGAGCGTGGCAGATGCGGGTTCAGCTCTCCCTTGTTGTTACAGAAACCATCCATTCCAGTGAAGGAATCGATAGGTTTGATCGAAAGATAATCCGTGCGGCTCCAGTGTTCCGTTCCGCTCGGCTCTATCATGGCGAACACCCAGTGTCCGCCTTCGCGAAAATCCATGCTCTTGGTGACTGTACGAAGTGGCTTAGGGGCATACCAGCGATCGAGAAGTTCCTGCTTGGTGTAGCAGTCCCAAACGGTTTGGCGCTTGGCCGCGAACTCTCTTTTTATGTGCAGGCTGTGGGTGTCTTTGTCGACGATGAAGTCGAATCTAAGTGCATTGCTCATTTATCTTGGCCCTCCAAAGTGGCAAGTAAAGTGTCTAGTTGTTCGAAGCGGTTTGCCCAGTTGTTTCTGCATTGCTCTATCCAACGGTCTATCTCATTCAGGTTTTCGATCTGTAGTTCGTAGATGATCTCGCGGCCCTGCCGTGTCGACTGAATCAACTCGCATTCGCTTAGTATTTGAATGTGTTTAGAGATCGTGGGGCGTGCCACGTCGAAATTGCTGGCGATGGCGCCAGCGGTCATGGTCTGGGAGGCTAGCAGAATAAGAATCGCACGGCGCGTGGGGTCCGCTACTGCTTGGAAGGGGTCGCGACGTAGTTTCATAGTAGAGCCCATAGTAATCTGTAGTCATTTGGCTTCACTATATGTGAAGTTATTTGGCTACGCAATAGGTGCTGCTAAAAAGTCTTAATATCCTCGGCTAATATCTGCGAAGACCTCGCTCTGGAGATTGAGCTCATAGGCATGCAAGGCCTGGGTGAAGCTCTTCATCACGTCGTGAACATCCGTGATGGCGGCTTGGTGGGGCGAGACGAATACCTGGGGGTGCTGCCAAAGCCATGAGTCCTGCGGGAGTGGCTCTACGTCGAAGACATCTAGTACGGCGTAGTCGAGGTAGCGCTTGGCGAAGGCCGGCTGCAGGTCATCGGTCACGAGCGTTGCCCCGCGGCCAACATTGATCAGCAGCGCCTCTCTGAAATGGCTAAGCCACGGCAGGTCGATCAACCGCCGCGTGCTCTCGTGCAGGGGCAGGGTGTTGATGATGCAGTTCACTTGAGCGGCGAGAGCGGGCACTGCCGCCATCGTCACGCAACGCTGGAAGTATGGCTTATCCGCGTGGCCGCTATTGTTGACCCCGATGATGTTTGCGCCTAGCGACTGAAGTGTCTGCGCTATGCCCTGGGCCATCTTGCCGGTACCAAGGAGCATAATTGTTTGGCCGCGAATACTCTTGCTGGGCCTCTGTTGCCAATTGCTCGCTGCATTGTCCTGAGCAACGGCATGGCAGTTCTGCAGAAAGTTGAGCAGATGGCAGAGGCAGAACTCTCCCATCTTCTGACCTAGGTCGCCGGTGGTGCGCGATAGGCGCAGCCGTGGATGCAGGTCTTTGCGCGTCACGAAACCGTCGATGCCCGCGCCGAAGCTGTGAATCCACGGAATCCTGTGCAGGGCAAAATCCGCTGAAACAGGAAAGCAGGCTAGGCAGTCCGCCCAGTCGAAATCGCTTTGCTGCGGATGTTCGACCAACCTGAGCTGTACGGGCAATTCGTTTGCTTGAACGGCCGCGTAGAACTTCGCGGCGAGGCGGCCAGTCGTAAGTACTTTTAGCATTAGGCGTTCATTCTCAAGTGTATGCAAGCTGCTAAGTTTACACCGTTTAGTGTGCCTTGCCGCAGGGTCAACCCTAGCAATATTGGCCGCAAGAATCGTTGGATTACATTTTGTGTCTGTTCTAGTCGCCAAAAAGAGAGTTTGATCCGTTACAATCCGGTCTTTGCTTTTTTGCCATGAACAGAACTCAAGGGAGTGCACACAATGCTAAAAGGGAATATTCAGCTTGCTATTCTCGCCTCGATGATGGGAATCGTCACTCCAAGCTTCGCGGCGGATGCCCCGTGGCGATTGAATGATGTCTTGGATCTACCCGATGGGTTTAGTATTAATGGTTCTCAGCGCGCACGCTTTGAATCACTCAGTAATAATGTGCGCTTAGGCACTAGCAAGAATGACGAGATTCTTACCTTGCAAACCTTTCTCAACACACGGTATGAGAAAGATGGTTTTGGGGCGCAACTTGAACTCATAGACGTGCGCCAAGCGCTCGCCGACGTCGATAGCATTCTCGATAGCTCTACCATCAATATCTTGGATATCCAGCAAGCCAATGTTAGCTATCGCTTTGGCGAGTCGCGAAATACTAGCGTCAAAATAGGCAGATTCAGTGCAGACTATGGTAGTCGTCGCTTGGTTGCGCGCCACCGTTTTGGTAATGCACCGAATGCATTTGATGGCTTGGAGTTTCAGCATCGTGGCGAGTCTGGCTACGATCTGCGGCTCATGGCTACGCAGCCAGTTCGCCGACTCCCTAATAGCCGCGCAGACATTCTCGACAACGAACGCGAGAATGATAAATCTGGAAGTGGCCAACAGTTCTATGCGGCCTACCTAGCGCTTCCTGAGTTACGTGAAGATATTACCGTAAACCTTTTTGCCTACTCCATGCGCGAGAAAGACACGGCCAGCGTAAACACGCGCAATCGTGACCACGATACAGTTGGTTTCCGTTTGCTACGTGCGCCTGCAGTCCAACGTGTGGATTTTGAAGTGGAGTCTGCCTATCAGAATGGAACGCGCCGTGGCAGTACCTCCGTTTTCGATCGCATCGACTTAGATCATGAGGCGTTCTACCAGTACTTGATGTTTGGCTACAGCTTGCCCGGACTTTCGCGAACCCGGGTAATGTTTGAATACAGTTACGCAAGCGGTGATAAGAATCCCTTCGACACCAATAGCGAGAGTTTCGATTCCCTGTTTGGTGTAACGACGTTCGAGTTCGGTCCTACGGGAATATACGGCGTGATCGACCGTCATAACATTAGTACTCCGGGTGTTCGGGTGGTCACCTACCCCAAGACTGGCGTGGATGTCATGATATCTTATCGTCATTTTTGGCTTGCGGAGTCCCGCGACAGCCTCGGTCGAACCGGTCGTCAAGATGCCACTGGTAAAACAGATAACTATATCGGGCAGCACCTAGAGGCGCGAGTGCGCTGGGATGCTATACCAGGGAATCTGCGCATCGAAACTGGTGGTGCCTGGCTTCACACCGAAAACTTGGCAGACGAGAACACGCTCTATGCCTATGCCGCGGCGACCTTCACGTTCTAGCATGTATCAATTCAAGAATAAGGTGTTCGTACAATGGGATACCGAGTAATGGCAGACACCGGAGTTTTCGTCTTTAAACTATGTCTTGGCACCATGATCATTTTTGGTGGCAAGGGGCAGATGTGAGAAACCATTGGCGGCTTAGTGCGCAGAAAGTCGCGAGGTTGAATGAGGCGAAGAAGTAGTGTGAATATTTGTTTAAGGCATAGACTAAAAAGTTGCAGAAGCTAGAGAATTTTATAGATTCTCACTACACCATTAAGTAGGAGAATAGTCGGAATTCAGAATTTAGAAAGGCCTAGGCATTCAATTGGAAGCCTAGGCCTTTTTTGTGGGAACCTATTTTTCCTGTAGTTCTTCGAAAACGGATATAAATTACAAGCTTTTGAATCTAAAAGGGAAAATTGATCTTTAGGCTGCCTAGGTTTCTTTCCTGCGATCAGGTTTTCTCTATTTCTCTAGCTAAAAATCCTCTCTTTTCCTTATGTGCGCTAGCAGACGGTGAGCTGTTGCAAGCAAGCGGATACTCCAAATTCTAGCCTCTACTCCCAATACTCTAGCAATAATTAAGTATCGCGGGCGGACCTAATTAATTTAACTCAATGTTCAGTAAAGAGAGAATTTATATGCCGGTTACTTCTGCTCAGCAAGACTTAAACTTACAGAAACTCTATATCCTAGGCACAGGTTCTGCTGCAAACTCTACAGAAATGGCCTCATTCAACAGCATGGTGTCTGCGAGCGGTGGGTCGGTTTCCATAGCGAATGCTGTGAATCAGTACATAAACTCCTTAGTGGCGACCCAGGGTGTGGTAAGCACCATACAAGCTATCGCGAAGAACGGGTTTGGAGTGACTCTCACGAACGCAGAGGCCCAGCAAACCATTACCGATTTGACAGGTGCGGGTATCGATTCCGGGTACAAGTTGCTCGATTATCTAAGCACACTGGATGGTAATTATGGTGGCACGTTGAACAACCGTGCCGAAGCCGCATCAAGTTTTCTAGACACTTTGAGTGCTAGCGATAAATCCGCTAATTTCACGGGCGCCGCGGTCACCACAGCGGTGCGCAATATGCTGCAGAATATTGACGGTACTAGCGCCAGCCTAGCCAACGCTAACAGCGGTTTCAATGCACTTTCTGCCAATCTTAGCGCTACAGGAATTACCGGGACAGTAGATCACTTCCTGTCTGGGTCGATTGTGTTCGCGGATACTAACAACGACGGGATGGTCTCCCCTGGTGAGTGGACAAGCCTCACTGCTAGCAACGGGACATTCGTTCTGCCTAATTCCGTTACAGCCAAGAATGTCATTGTCTATGGTGGTAACGATCTCATGACGGGCAATGCCTTCCAGGGTCAGTTAAGTGCCTCTGCAGGCTCTACCGTTGTGAACCCGTTCACCACGTTAATCCAGTCCATGGTCAATAGCGGCTTGGCTGGCACTGTGCTAGATGCGACGAATGCGATAAAGAGCGCCTTTAGCCTGCCGGCGACTATCAACCTGATGTCCTACAACCCATTGACCGTACTCGCCAATGGCTCTGCTACTGCGGCAGAGAAATCCGCTGCGCTTAAGGTACAGGTTGCCTCGGAGCAGATCAGCACAGTTATTATTCATGGCGCCAATGTTGCTGACATCGTAAGCCCGGGTGCCACGCTCCAGAGCGCCGCTGCTGCGGTAACTGTCGCGCTCGCTAAGGCCGTTATAGATGCCTCACACAGCACTGGCGGCACTATCAATCTTGCTGCTAGCACTACCGTAGAGCAGATCATGCAAGCTGCATTTAATGAAACGGGCGCGACAATAACTTCGGCGCAAATTTCACAAATTGCCCATGTAACGGCTGCGAACAATGCTGCCGCGGCAGCCGCTACTAGTATCACGCAACTAGCCCAAGCTGCCGACGTAGCGCAGGGTAGTGCTACAAACGCGTTGATTGCTGGCGCGAACAGTAACAATTTCGGCAGCGCCGACTCTGGCTTCAGCGGCTCCAGCTTAACGACTGCGATCGATGCTGCGACAGTTGGCAGTATCGCCCCTGGGGTGTTGCTGCCGCCTACGGCAGCTCAGAACACGGCAGCAGATACAGCTGCAGCGGGAGCAGCAGCGGCTGCGCTCGCAGCCCCAATTGCTACCTTGACTTATTCAATTGATAGCGGAGCTTCCTCGACCACCGCGAGTGTTCGAGATGCCAATACTTTGCGCATTGTTGCCACATTCGACAAGGCTGTGAGCGATGGCACTCCTACCATTACTATCAATAACGGCATTCTAGTAGCTGTCACTGCGATGACTAAAACCGACTCTACGCATTATTTCTATGACCTTAACGTTCCCGCTGGAGATATTGCTGCTGCAACCGTCACCATCGGCGGCGCTAAGGATGCCACCAGTAATACGATCTCTGCCGCACCTAACAATGCCGTATTCGCGGTCGACAATACTGCTCCAAGCGTACCAACAGCTGTGACACTGGCGCCAGTCGGCGGCAATGTTGTGGCTAATACGCTGAATGGAACGAATACTAATATGACGGCGACAGCCACCATCACAGCGGGTCAAGCCACTGGAGGCAGCGCGGTATTGAAAGTTGGTGCCACTACAATCGCTACCGACTCTTCGATTTTGGCTGGCGACACGTCAGTGACCTTTACTCTTGGCAAGACTACCAGCGCTGCGCTGCAAGCTGCTGTTACGGCCGGCGGCGTAGTGACTGTGACGTTGAGCGATAAGGCGGGCAATACTTCGGTTAGCGCGGTTGGCAATCCGACCTTGGCTGTAGCTTATACGAGTCCTTCAGCCCCTACAGGACTGACATTGACTACGGTGGGGGGCACAGTGATCCCCAATACATTGAATAGCACTAACACCAATCTCACGGCGGTTGCCACAATCACTGCGGGGCAGGCAACTGGCGGCAGTGCGGTGTTGAAAATTGGTTCTACTACTATCAAGACCGATGCCACGATTTTAATCGGGGATACTAGCGTAAGCTTCGACCTCAGTACCGCTGACAACGCCGCATTGCAGGCGGCCGTTGCCGCCGGCGGCGTCGCAACTGTGACATTGATTGACTCGTCAGGTAATCAATCTGTGAGTGCTGCCAACCCTACTTTGGCGGTTGATTACCAAGGGCAATTGATATCATTGACTGCCACTATAAATGAGACCTTGAGTGGTACTGCCGCGAACGATATTTTCATCGGTACTTACGGTAACGGCGCTGGCCCCTATACGTTCCATACAGGCGATATCCTGAATGGCTTAGGTGGGACTGGGGATACGCTGTATATCACTACGGGTGCAGAGGCTAGTACTCCACCAGACAACCTCTGGTTGTCGAAGACGAACTTCGAAAAGGTATTCTTGAACTCCATCGGCAATGGCGCACAAGTCGTCACGACTGGCGCTGCATTTGAAGCCGCTTTCGCGACCAATGGGGTGGATCTGAGTGTCCAAACCCTTCTGGGTGCAATTGACATTACCATGACGACATTTACCGGCACCGCGAATATTACGACGACTACTATTGGCGCAGGGGCCCACACGATTACAACTGGCTCTGGTGTTAGTACTGTCAACGCGATAGCTAAAGCTGCCGGTGCGCAGACTATCGACGGGGTGGGGCTCCAAACAGTTACTGCCAACGTTAACGCTGCCGGCGATCAAACGATCGGGACAACGAACAGTGGCAACCTGACGTCGGTAACTGCCACAATTCTCGGTACAGGTGCTCAGACGATTAAGAGCACCAGTAACAGTAATGTCACCATTGTGGCGAATGCGGCAGACGGCGCGCAGACGATTACGACTGCGGGTGGTAATGACAAAGTAACAACAACTGGTGCCGTTGGACAGAGCGCGACTATCAGCACAGGCGCAGGTAATGACACGATTATCTCCGGCCTAGGCAGCGACCTGATCACTCCCGGAACCGGTACTGACACTATCACTGGTGGTGGCGGTGTTGACACATTCCAGTTCGGCACCGATGGCTCGCTCGTAGCCGCGATGGATATTATCACCGACTTCAACACCTCCGGTGCGGATGTCATAAAATTTGGTGCGGGTACCTCGGTACTGCTGACGGCAGATCTCACAGCACTCGTTGCGGGCACTAACGTCAACACCGCTGCCGGCGGACTGATCAGTTTCCACGCGTCAGATAATACCTTTAACCTGAAAGTCGCCGCCATTCAGGCGGATCTTCAGCTTGATGCTGCTGGCTCGGTCGCGATGTTTGTCGATGGTGGCAACACCTATGTCTACTACGCAGGTATAGCCATCGGTAATGCGGACGATCAACTGATTCAGTTGACTGGTATCACCACGCTCACCACAATGATCGGTGGTGCTTCTTTGACGATCTCTTAAGAGAGTCAAGGTAATGTAAGTAAAGATTAAGCTGCTATCGTTCGGACACGATCCTTGTTCGAACGATAGAAAGCTTAAATAGGTACCCGAAGAATCTTCCTCGCTAGAAACAGTGCTGCGAGCTATTAACAAACTAAGTTGCGCCTAGGTTGATGAACATCACATCAACTTCAATTCGGGTGGGCTTAGCACACTCTAAAGTTACCGCGGTTCCAACTCTGTTTGTCTCAAATATGTTTAAGCCCCAGTAAAGATGGGTTAGCTTGCTAGCTGCATTTAATGGGAGGGGCTCTTCATGCAAAAATCAGGTTTAAACTCACTATTCAATAAATCCTTAACGTTTCTCGTGTTCACCGTAGCTGCACATTCCAGCTTCGCCGCAGACCTGCTTGGCGTGGCCTGCGAATCGCCGCCGCCGATGCACTGTGAGGCTGGAGACTGCGCGGCAAAAGTAGCGGCCAGTGGCAATGCCACAGAAACCGTTAGCGGGCGTCAATTTTTCCTCGATTATCCATGCGACTTGCAGCCAGACGAGCAGGTGATCTTAATCCTGAATCTACACGGCGCAGGCTCTATCGGTAATTGGCAGCGTCACTACTTCCCTGCGATGGACTACAAAGAGAAATACCGCCTCGTAATTGCCACGCCCACCGCGAATGGTTCTGCCTCTATGGGCAGCGGACCCGGCGTGCGGATGTGGATGCCAGATAATGACGATACCTATCTGCAAAACGTGACCAACGAGGTTATCGCTGCAGTAGGGCCGCAGCGCATTAAGTCCTTCTGGTTAGCGGGGCACAGTCAGGGCGGCATGACCTCGCGCCGGCTGGTGTGCAACGATTTCTTCGGTAGCAAGGTAGACGGCATGTTAAGCCTCTCAGGTGGCCGCATCGGCCAGGCCCCAGTGGTACCGCGCTTCGGCCCACCACTCGCCGATGGCTCGCCACCCCCAGCGCGTGATCGATCCAGTGCGCAGGAGACGCTGCCAAGCTGTGATATTTCCCACATCTTCGCCATAGGCGAACACGAGATCGTCGAGCTACCGAGCGACAGTCCTTGGGCTGAAAAATACCATTGTGAGGCGCGCACAACGACTGCCGTTGTGGATGTTAAGGCGGGCTGGGTTTCCGACAGTGGGCGCTCGGGCTACCCTGTGTGGGGCATGGCGGCACGGCCTGGCACCGCGCAGATCTATCAATACCCTAGCTGTGACGACGCCCGGGTAGTGGCAGACGTAGTCCGCATCGACAAGGGACACACAGAGGGCTTGGAGCCAGAGGTAACGCAGCGGATCTTGGAACTTATTGTCGCGGCACCGGGCGGCAAGCTGCAGCGCTAATCCAGCGCACTCACGACTCAGGGACATGTTTTTACAAGTAACAGTGGCTGCGCTCAAGGAAGAGCATGGCCAATAGTCGCTGCCGTAAGCAGTGGTGCTATTCAGCTAAGATTACCTCCGCACTCCTCGCGTCAACGCCTATACGCATCTCGCGTAACTCTTACCCATAGTTTGCAAAAACTACACAAATTAGATTCTAAGCGAATGCGGTTTACATGGCATTTTTTCCGGTAATGTGGTACTAAGTAGCTGAATAGAAAGCCAAAATCATTTTCTATTGCCGCGCTGGCACACCACTTGCTCTCTCTATCTTGAGCGCGGCAGAAAGCCGACTCTTATCCACCATTTTTATAAGGAAATTACTATGCCAACTGCAAAGAAAGCTGAAGCGGAAACAAAAAAGGCCCCCTTTACTGAGAAAGCGCAGGCTGCTGCCCACGACACTATCGACAAGGCCGCTGCAAAAGCCAGCGCAGCGGAAGAGCATCTTCGCGAAGCGGTAGAAAACTCTGGCGACAATATCGCCGACAAGAAGGCCGCGTTGGAATTGGAGATGACGACCGCCGCAGATCAGGCGCGCAAGTACATCGTCGAGAATCCCCTAGCTGCCGCCGGTATTGCGTTTACCGCAGGCTTGTTGATTACCTCTTTGTTTGGCAGACGGTAATTTTGGCTATGGGCCAAGAGCAGGAAGAGCAAAATAGCGCAGCGGACGAAGATGTGGGGAGCAGTGTAGTAGCTGCTCTCTCCGCGTCTGTGTCGCGCATTCTTGGGCGCTATCGCGAGCAATGGGATACCAGTAAACAGATGCTGGGGGTCGAGTGGGAGTTAACTCTCAAGAGCCTGTGGCTTGCCCTAGTGTTCATCATCGTCTTCATGAGTGTCGTAGTGGTCACATGGCTGGGTATTAATGCCTTGCTGGCCTATGGCTTGTTCCTCTTAGCTACGCCAATCTGGGGCATCATCCTGGCGATCCTAGTGCTGCACATACTCGCAATCGTGGTGCTCATTCGAACCATTCGCGGCTTGTTTAAAGAAGTTGGGTTTAGTAGAAGCCTTGCTGTGTTCGGCAATATTGATGCTGAGCAAACACAAGCGGGCGACGCGCCCTTGCCCACTGCGCCTGGAGGCGTGTAATGCTACACAAATTCCTATTGAAGAAAGAGCATGCCAATCTCGCTGAGCTTGAGAACAAGCGCGCTAGGACTTGGTGCATTATCAAGGCGGAACAAGCGGCGTTGAAGCAGGAAACGATGCGTGGCTTGGGTACTGGCGAGGGCTTGCTGATAAGCTTTGTCGCGGGCTGTGCCGCTAGCCTCACCGTTAAGCATGGTGGTAAAGCCCTTAGTCTAAGACGCTTCCCACTGTCACAGGTTCTGGGCTTAGTAAGTCTTTTCACTCAACTCAAGGGCAACGACTAGCAGCGCCTTCTCCAAATCCCTTTTACTCACGCTTGTCTTCTTACTATTCGTAATAGCGACTAGTCTTGTACTGAGCAATTGCAGCGGCGCCTAACACACCTATTGCCGCTGTCACGGGCACGGCTAGCAGCATGCCCACTATTCCAAACAGGCTACCGCCTGCCAATAGTGCAAACAATATCCACAGTGGGTGCAGCCCTACGCTGTCGCCGATCACCTTGGGGCTGATGAAGTTGCCTTCGAGGAACTGGCCGAACATGAAGATTGCGGCGATTAGTGCCACATAAGTAAACTCCCCCGTTTGCAACCACGCCACTATTACGCCCACTAGCAAACCGACGATGGAGCCGAAAAGGGGAATGATGGAGAGCAGCCCAGCCACAACGCCGATGAGGAAGCCATAGCGCAAACCTGCGACAGAGAGGGCAATGGCATACACAATGCCCAGTATTAGCGCTACCAGAAGCTGGCCGCGTATAAACCCTGCGATCTTATAGTCGATTCTATCGCACAGCTCTTTGGTCGCGTCATAGTTATGCCGAGGTAGAAGGCCATAGACCCACTGTGTTAGGTTCTGCCACTCGATCAGCATGAAAAATGCGACTAGAGGCGTCACTACCAAGAAGGTGAAGAAGCTGATTAATGCGATGCCACCATTGAGTATACTCTCGAGCAGCGCAGAGCTTGCTCCGAGCGCGCCGCTGATGTTGTCTTTAATGGCGTCACGTATATTTTCATCTAGATTCTCTTCGTCGACATTGCGCTCTACTATCTCGACATAGGGTTGCATGCGGTCCCAGAGCGAGTCGATGTAGCGAGGGGCCGTTTCCGCCAAGTCCATGGTTTCTTTGTAGAGTGGGGGAATGGTCAGGATTGCTAATACGGTGATTAGCACGCCGAAAAGAACAAGAATAATTAAGGCCGCTGGCGTGCGTGGAATACTGTGTTTGCCCATGCGTACCATGAGCGGGTTGAGTAGATAGGCGATTGTGATGCCGACGATAAACGGCAGGAGCACGCCGCTGAATAGCCATACGAATAGAAAAAGTGCAGCCGCAATGGCTAGCCAAAATATCGCTTGATCCCTGAGTTTCATATCGACATAAGTCCCTTTGGCATGAGTTTAGCTCTATCCGAGCGGCTGCGGGTTCACGTAAAAGTCCTTCGTCACTTCGGACCGGCTAGCCACCATACGATCAAGCCAATGACTGGCAAGAATAAGATGACAAGAATCCAAACGAGTTTCTTCAAGGTGCTTGCACGGCTCTCAACAATCTTCAGGATCGCGAAGATATCGAAAACCAAAACGATAAATCCTAATAGTCCGTATTCCATGTGCCTGTCCTCTCCTTAAGTAATGCCTAATTTTGTGTGACTAAATAGATACAGCAAACTCTATGCCAGCCGCATGAATGCTTGTTTCTTGGGGGTTCTGTTGGGTTCCTGTAGAAAATGCCGGAGCGCAATGGGTAACAATTACACTGCGAGTGTAAAAACACCCACTTTAGGAGTAGTGGGTGCTTTCTTGATAAAAAAGCCCGCGTGTCCTTGCAAGAGCGCGGGCTAAAAAGACAGTTTGGGTTCTAGGTCGTCACTGTTGTTCGGTCTAGATCCCTAAAAATGAGGAGAGTGACGCAACAATAGCAAGGCTTGTGCGCGCCAACTGTTCGCTTGCGCACACAAGAAAAATAAATAATGAGAAAAGTGTTTAGGCTAGCTTTTCCCTAAGTGTGGCAGCGTACCGAACTACATTGTGAAGAAGTGTACTTTTGTTCTTCTTCATATTGACTCCTCGGTCAATTGAAACGAATTAGAATAATCCATGCACGATTAGGCCGGCATTATGGTCGATTTCTCGTGGCCCACCGAAGTACCCACCTAGGAAACTCACATGAATATGCATATAAAAGGATTGCAGCAAGGCTTTCTCTTGCTGATCGCTATTGCCGGTCTTGCCGCCTGCGCCTCGGCACCCGTGCCACCAACCAACGAGTTACAGGCCGCAGAGCTTGCCATTGCTAGTGCGGAACAAGATCAGGTAGCAGACTATGCTTTGCCGGAACTCAATGATGCGCGAAAGAATCTTGATGCGGCACGCGTAGCAGTAAGCAATGAAGACATGGTGCTGGCAACGTATCTCGCAACCGAGTCTGCAGCTAATGCACAACTAGCTTCTGCGCGCACACAGATGTTGAAGGCCCAGGCAGTGAATGAAGAAATGCAGAAGAGTATCGACACCTTAAAAATGGAACTACAACGTACTTCAGGAGCAAGCCAGTGAATATGACAATGAATAGTATGAAGAAATTAGGCGTGCTTGCGACTGCTACTTTGTTACTAGCTGCTTGCGCTACTTCCGCGAGAATCCCAGAGGGGGCGGTTGCCGCACGTCAGAATTTGACCCAACTTAAGGGAGATGCTCAGCTTACCGGCCTCGCTCCTGTTGAAATTCAGGCGGCGGAGTTGGCTGTCGTTGCGGCGGAGCAGCCGGAGCGTGACCAAGTGCTTAGTAATCATCTTGTGCTGATCGCCGATCGTAAGGTAGAGACCGCAAGACTGTGGGCGCAAAGTCGCTATTTTGAGCAGCAGCGAGAGGAATTGAATAGAGACAGTGAGCAAGCACGCCTTGATGCTCGTACGCAAGAGGCTGAACTCGCACGTCAGCAGACTCGAAGCGCGCAGAACGACACTGCTATAGCGAGGAACCAAGCGAGTGCCGCCCGCAACGATGCGGCCGTGGCACGCAATGATGCAACACGTGCTCAAGGCGCTGCGGTAGTAGCGCGCGACCAAGCTAGTAGTGCGCAGCGCGATGCGGACGAGGCAAGGATGGAAACCGAGCAGCTGGCCCGACTAATCACCGAGCTCAACGCGCGCAATACAGACCGCGGTCTCGTAGTCACCCTTGGCGATGTGCTATTTGCCACTGGCGAATCCACTATAGTAGGGGCCAACAACAGCAATCTTTCTAGATTAGCTGTGTTCCTCAATGAGTATGAGGACCGCACTGTGACGATAGAAGGGCATACCGATAGCGTTGGCGCAGAGAACTCGAACATGAGCCTCTCGCAGAGCCGTGCAGATTCCGTAAAGAATTATCTGGTTCGCGAAGGCATTGCCGGTAGTCGTCTAAGCGCTATGGGGCTTGGAGAGGGTTCGCCAATCTCCAACAATGCTACGGCCACAGGGCGTCAACAGAACCGCCGGGTAGAGGTCATTATCGCACCTGTAATGTCGGTGAATTAAACCTTAGTGAGGCTCGATGCTGGCATCGGAAATGATGGCGTCAGCATCGATTCTAATTATCTAATTCAACAAGGGAATTCAAATGGCTTTTAAATCGATCTTTAGTAAATCGATCTTCGCATTCGCAATCTGTGTAGCGACGGGCTCTGGCGTGGCACTAGCGGCCAGTGCCGGAAATGCTGCCGAAAAAGACGAAGATAAACACAAGCACAATAGTTCCCTCAATAAGAGTGGCCCAAGCCATTTCGATGATGAGCGCAGGGAACTAGTTGGCAGTTATTACAAAACTAAGCAGGGGCCTAAGGGGTGCCCGCCAGGGTTGGCGAAAAAAGGCAATGGCTGTTTGCCGCCAGGGCAGGCGAAGAAGTGGCAGTTAGGCCATGCTCTGCAGGCAAATACTCCCTATCAATCAGTTCCTCAAGAAGTGCTGAGGCTGCTAGGGAAACCGCCAGCGGGTGAACACTATGGCATGATCGACGAAGATATCTTGTTGCTAGCAGACGTCACTGAACTAGTGCTAGAGGTCATTCTAGGGCCAGGTCAGTAGCAAGCAATAGATCGAGCAGTGGGGTTATTGTGCCGCACTGCTTGGATCGAGTTTCACTTCTTGCTCAGGCTCCACAATAAGCTCTATTTCGCTTGGCAACTCTGGGGCTGTTTGTGGCTCCAGCGTTGGCTCTTGTGAAATTACAGTATCAGCTTCTAGGGGCGAGACTGTCTCCTGCCCGCTAACGACGAACTCAAGGCGCCTTAGTAATTGCCCCTGTGCCGTGAGTACATCGACGGTCCAGTTGCCGCCCGCAGGCTCGGGGAAATTACTCTTCATAGAATAGGTGCGGTAGCCGTCTTCGCGCCCACCGTTGATGACGGCCGTGATGGTCTCGGAATAGTCACCATGTTGCCACTTGAAACCAATTTCCTGCTCTAGGCCCCATGGCGCCTTCACCGCTACAAAGGCATATACCCCTTGGGATAGTTGCGCGGCGTCGATGCGACTAATGGAGTCGATGGGCTCGTGATCGACCACTCCCGAGCTGATCGTGGCGTTGTTCGCTGATAGTCCCGCGGCGGGGATGCTGGCCCTGAACGTCCAAATGAGTAATGGAATGGCACACAGGCCGACTAGTGCCAGCAAGCGATGCTTCCAAGTATCAAGGCGGAACAATAGGCCGGGTATCACTAACAATAACCATACGACTAGAAAGCCCAATGCGAACACTAGGGTGCGGCCTGTGGGCAGCTTGACTACCACCGGCAGTATGACTAGGGCCGAGACGAAGCAGCACAGCGCATGGAAGGCTAGGGCGACAATGCGATGCGTGGAGATGTAGCGGTTGTACCAAGGGTCCACGGTACTGACTAAAGCTGCGAGCACAAAAATTCCAGTAAACAGCATCTGCCCGAAGTCTTCAGGCTGCGTCGCGGCAAACAGGAAGGGCAAAGAGAAGAAGTAGATCTCCTGTTGGATGGATTGGCTGAAGAAATTGGAGATGTTCCTGCTCAGCTTGGGATGCTCGCGTGCGAGCAGGCGATTCATGATGAAGGGCTCGGCGAGTATCCACAGCCAGCCAAGCAGCGCCAATAGGGCTATGCCCCTGGCAAGGCCTTCGCCGCGTTGCACCAGGAGGAAGCTCGCCCAGCCCAAACCGAACCCGGCGCAGGGCAGAACCCAAAAATAGCGGGATAGAAAGCGTTCAACGGAAGAGGTAAAAGTCTGGAAAGGCGAGAGCTCGGCAGTCGTCATGAAGAAAGTTGACCAAGTTTATTGTTTGTTGGTTGTGGAGAGTTGGTGACTATACACGAGAGCGATTGACGCGTCAGTCTAGCGCGTAGTTCGATCCTGATTTTGTGATGTATGCCGCGCTCGAAGGCAGGTGACGGGTTTGGGGTATCGTTTTAAGTAAGTATTACATTCGCCTTGTAAAAGTGGCCGGTACTCGGCGGCGAACTCGGCAGTTTTGCAGAGTGTTATGGGATTGCCGCAACCGAACGATGAAGAAGTTAGAAGAAAGCTGTGATGATCTGATTCAGCTGAGGGCCAGAATATAGCGCGCTCTTAGTAAGGCCGGAGGAGGCGAGAAGCGTAGATTATGGAACGTGGCCATCGTTTCTGGCATGCATCTTGTTTGTTCCTATCTGCAAGACACACATTCTTATGGATAAGAAAGGAGTAACAGATGAGTAATTTAACAGTCGGTATTTTCAAAACCCCTGGTGACGCAGCGGCAGCCATTCACACAATGGAGATGCGCGGCGTACCGGCTAGCAGTATCAATCTGGTGGCCAGTGATGGCGTCAACAAAGATAGTTTCACGCTCGACTCTCATTCAAAGCTGCCTGAGGGCGTTGCCCTAGGCGCTACCACTGGCGCTGCAGTAACCGCGGCGGTGGCGGGCTTAACAGCCGTTGGTGCGGTAGCCACAGGCGGCGCGTCACTGCTCGTTTCCGGCCCTGCCGTAGCGGCCCTCGCTGGCGCCGGTGCTGGTGCAGCCGGTGGCGGCATCATCGGCGGCCTGATCGGTGCTGCAGTGCCAGAGCACGAGGTAAAGTATTGTGAGGATGCGTTAGACAAAGGCTCTGTCTTAGTGGGTGTGGAACACACTAAAGACAACAAGGATACGGTGGAAAAGAGCCTGAAGGACTGTAACGCAGAGAAAGTGACAAGTGCTTAATGGTTCTGCCTCCGTGCGTCTTAGTGTTAATTCCCTTTCCACAAGGCGCCGCATGTCCTCAAACTGGAGGCAACTTGGCCCTGCACGGTTTCTTAGATCGACCGTGCAGGGCCTTTTTTACTCCTTATGTATTGGCAAGCCAATCTCTTAACTGCTATTGAGCAATACCATGACATAGATCATAACGACCCCGCAGTTGATGGTGTTAGCGTGTAGTTAGAGATTAAACCAACGAAGGAGTTTGCAATGACGATTGAACACCATGACCTAGTACACGAGTTTCCAGCGCTTCGCGATCGCATCCATGAATTGAAAGTGGGCAACGAGCATTTTCGCAAACTATTTGACGAGTATCATGAGCTGACAAATAGTATTGAACAAATGGAGACAGAGGCAACAGCGGTTGCAACGCACACGGAAGAAGAGGCTAAGAAACGACGAGTTCATCTAAAGGATGAGCTCTACAAGATGCTAGTTGCTTGATCTTTGTACGACCTAACACAGATATTGTTAGTAGGCAGAAAAAGGAGGCGTTTCTATTAATGGCGAAAGCTGCCTCCTTGTGTGCATTGGCGCACAGAACTCAAGGTGCATGCTCTTGTAAAGTGGTCCTACCTGAATCTTGCGGCACTTAGTGTGTAGTACAAAGTCCCGATGGACGGGCATTCATTAATCAAGGAGATTAGCTATGAAATATCTAAAAATCTGTTCAACATTTCTACTAACCGTATCGATGCTAGTGGTGATTGGCTGTGCTTCTAGCGCCACAGAGTCAAGCACTGGCGAGATGATCGATGACACGGTAATTACTACCAAAGTGAAAGCGGCAATCTTCCAAGACGAAGAGTTGAGCGCGAGTGAAATCAACGTTGAGACTTTCAAAGGCGTTGTACAGCTTAGCGGCTTCGTAAGCGACCGTTCAGACGTACCTAGGGCAGCCGTGGTTGCGCGTGGCGTTGCGGGCGTGGTCTCTGTTAGAAACAGCTTAGTCGTGAAGTAAGGCGACACAAATCACCATGTTCTATTAAGGGCTTTAGGCATTGCTTATAGCCCTTAACTCACTCACTATTTTGAATAAAAGGTCACTATGAAAATTTTAGCGTTTTTGATGTTGGTCGGCACACTAGGCTTGACTGCTTGCGATGAGGGTCCTGCCGAGGAGATGGGAAGAGATATTGATAATGCAGCCACGGATGTTGGCAATGCTATCGAAGATGCGTGTGAAGACGTGACGGGCGATAATTGCTAATAGCGTAGTTTTTTTGCCTAAGAAAGCCCTACCGGTTTGCGCCGCTAGGGCTTTTTTTATGGGTGCTAAGACTGTGTCCATGAGCATTTCCGCGCTACCATAAGCCCATGAACGAGAACCCCCCAAGCATAGTGATCGGCGCCGGCATTGTCGGCCTTTGTACGGCCCTGTATCTGCAAGAGGCCGGACGGGCCGTGACCCTGATCGACCGCCTGCCGCCGGGCGAGGGCACAAGCCTGGGCAACGCGGGCATCATCTCCACCGGCTCGGTGCACCCCGAGGCCATGCCGGGCATCTGGAAAGAGATCCCCCACATGCTGCTGCAGCGCTTGGCGCCCATCAGCGTGCGCCCGGCCTATATGCCGCGCCTGCTGCCTTGGTTCATCCGTTTCCTCGCGAGTAGCAGCACACGCCGCGCCGATGCGTCCTCTGTGGCTATTAATGCACTGGCGTCTCGCGCGCTGGAGTATCTGCAACCGCTTGTAGACAAGGCCGGGGCGCAAGACCTGCTGCGCCAGAGTGGCGTGATCTATGTGCATGAGACCCCGGCGCAGTTTGCGAGGGCCAAATTAGACTGTGCCTACTATGAGCGCCGCGGCGTGGACTATGAGTTACTCGACAGCGCGGCACTGGCGCAGCAGGAGCCTGCCTTGCGTCCGGGCCTAGCCGGCGGGGTGTTGATTCGCTCTGCGGCTCATACACTTTCGCCGCTGGCCTTGTCGCAGAAGCTGTTTGCCTTGTTCATTGCACAGGGCGGAGAGTTTAGACAGGAGGAGGTTACGGGCTTTGTTAGCGAGGGCGGGCGTGTGCGCGCGGTGCGCAGCGCTACTGAGTTGCCATGCAGGGAGGTCTTCGTCACTGCTGGCGCCTACTCAGGCGCATTGAGTAAGCCGTTGGGCAGCGCGGTGCCGCTGGATACGGAGAGGGGCTATCACCTGCACTGCGCCGCGCCTGGTGTTGAGTTAGTGCGGCCATTGCTGTTTGGCGGCCGGGCCTTCGCGGCCACGTCTATGCAGGATGGTCTGCGGCTGGCGGGCACGGTGGAGTTTGCGGGCCTGAAGGCGCCACCCTCGCAGCGGCGGGCTCAGGTGCTGGGGGAGCAGGCGCGGGACTTGTTTCCGGGCCTGAACACGGAGCAGGGCAAGCCCTGGATGGGCTATCGCCCGAGCATGCCGGACACGGTGCCGGTGATCTCGGCCTCGCCGCACTATGACAATGTCTACTTCGGCTTCGGTCATGGCCATCTGGGGCTAACCCAAGGGGCGGTGACCGGGGCGCTTCTGGCGCTGCTGGCGGATGCTAAGCCGCTGCCACTCGACCTAGGGCCTTACCGGATCGATCGCTTCTAATTTTAGGGGCTTACAGGGGCGCGCAGAGCGAGTACATTTACGCACACCCTAAGGTTTTAGAAAGACCAGCCAGAGACCAACTGTAATGAGCAAACCCTATCCGGACTATCAACTAGCCTGTGGCTGGAATGCACTGCTGCCAGAGCGTAAGCCCCAGCCGAGCCTGCTGGGGGAACACCCGGCGGACGTGATCATCATCGGCGCGGGTTGGACCGGGCTGGCCTGTGCCAGGCGCTGGCAGGAGTTAGCCCCAGATGCGCGGGTGGTGGTGATCGATGCGAGCGAGATCGGCGAGGGCAACCCAGGCCGCAACTCGGGTTTCTTGTTAGAGGTCGCGCTGGCCGAGGATGCGGACCCGGCCAATATCTCGCGCATGCACGAGTGCAATAGGATGATACAAGAGGCGATGCAGTCCATCGCGGCGGACGTGAAGGCCTATGGACATCCTGTGGACCTTGAGCGGGCGGGCACCTATCGTGCGGCGGTTGGGCCGGTGGGCTTAAAGTCGCTACACAACTACAAGGCCTTTCTCGAGGGGGCGGACCTGCCCTTCCGGCAGCTAGACAGGGCGGAGCTGAAGCTCGAGCTGGGCACGGAATTCTATTCGGCTGGCCTGTACTCGCCACACTGTTATCTGGCCCAGCCTGCGCAGGTGATGCGGGCGCTGGTCTCACACCTGCCCGGCAGCGTGCAGCTGTATGAGAACACGCCGGCGCTGAGCATCAAACGGGCGGCGGGCAAGTGGCAGGTGCGCACTCCCAATGGGGGGCTGCACAGCCCGCACTTGGTGCTGGCCAATAATGCATTCACTCGCAATCTTGGGGTGGCGCGCTCGCGCCTTGCCACGGTGTATACCTATGCGGGTTTGACCGCGCGGCTGAGTGATAAAGTGTTGGATAGCCTGGGCAGCAATCACAATTGGGGGATACTGCCGACCCATCGTCTGGGCAGCACGCTGCGCCGCACTGCAGATGGTCGTTTGCTGGTGCGCTCTGTTCATGACTACGGGCGGGAGCGGGGTGGCGATAAGCTGAGGCTAGCGTTGCAAGACCGGCTGTGGCGGCGCTTTCCGCAGCTGGCGGGCACGGGCTTCGAACACATGTGGGGCGGGGCTGTGGGCATTACTCATAACGGCGCGCCGGTGTGGGGCGAGATAGAGCCGGGGCTGTTTGCGTCCTCTGGCTGCAACGGCGGGGGCACGGTGAAGGGTACATTACTAGGCGGGCTTCTTGCGGAGTTAGCGCTAGGGCACGAGGTGCCGGATATCGCCTCGCTGTTTGGTTCGGCCTCTTGGATGCCGCCGGAGCCTTTTCGGGGTATTGGCTTCCATGCGGTCTCGCAGCTGGAGAGTTGGCAGGGTAGGCAAGAACTGTAATGATGGTGACCGCTCACTTATAAAAACAAAAACGGGACGGGACAATGGAAGTAACAGACTATATGGGACCTCTGTCCCTCTTACCTGCCAGCATCGCGATCGTGCTGGCATTCGTAACCCGCAATACTGTGTTCTCTCTTGCCGCGGCCTGCATAGTGGGGGTATTGGTGGCGGGCGAGGGGCTGATGGGCTTCCCCAACTTGCTAGTGGGGGCGCTTGGTAACGAGGGCTTCTCTTGGATTCTGCTCCTAGAGTTCTTCATCGGCATCCTCATCGCCTTCTTCCAGCGCACCGGCGCTATCCTCAACTTCTCTGCCTATATCGCGCAGCGGCGCATGACGCGCAAGCGTGTGCAGTTGATCTCTTGGTTCATGGGCATGTTCGTGTATTTCAGCGACTACTTCAGCCCCTTGTTTGTGGGCTCTACCATGCGGTCCTTGTCTGACCGCTTCAAGATCTCCCGCGAGAAACTGGCCTATATCTGCGACTCGACCTCGGCACCCGTGAGCATCTTGGTGCCCTTCACTGGGTGGGCGGTGTTCGTGGCGGGGCTGACTATAGGCATGGGCCCGATCGAGAATGCCAACGACGCGATCTGGGTGTTTATCGTGGCCATTCCCTACAATATTTACCCTATATTGGCTGTGGCGATGGTGGGCCTGATTGCCTCTGGACTGTTGCCGGACTTCGGGCCGATGAAGAAAGCGGAAGAGCGCGCGATGAACGAGGGCAAGCTGGTTCGCGACGGGGGCCAGCCGCTGATGGCGGAGGAGCTGACGGCCATCGAACCTTTCGAGGGCATCCGCACTAGCCTGTTCTGGAATTTCGTGTTCCCTGTGTTATTGGTCATCGGCTTCGCTTTGGGCGCGGTGTATTTTACGGGGGCGGCTAAGCCGATGGAGGCGTTCATGCTGGCGGTGTTCGCCTTGGGCATCATCATGCGCATTCAGGGCGTGCCACTTAACGAGATCACTTCTACGGCAATGTCGGGCATCAAGGGCATTATGCCTGCGGTGATCATCCTGGCCTTCGCCTATGCGCTCAATGACCTGTCCGCTGCCTTGAACACTGCGGACTATATTGTGTCTATCTCAGAGTCTTGGCTAACACCGGGCCTGTTGCCGATGCTGGTGTTCTTGATCACGGGCATCATCGCCTTCTCCACCGGAACGTCTTGGGGCACCTACGCGATCATGATTCCTATTAGCGTGCCTTTGGCGTTTAGCTTCTCGGGTGGGGAGTTGGCGCCGGTGGTGTATGCGACCTTGGCGGCCGTGGCCGGCGGCGGGGTGTTTGGGGATCATTGCTCACCCTTGTCGGATACGTCGATTCTTGCGTCCACTGGTGCGGCCTCGGATCATATTGACCATATAAAGACGCAGATGCCCTATGCGCTGGTGGTGGCGGGGATTTGTTTGGTGATTTATTTAATACTGGGCATGAGCCTGTGATGACCTACAGATGTTTAAACTCGCGAACCCTTTCTTCGGTTGAGAGATCGGATTCCAATTCCGCGTGCTGACCGAAAAATAGCAGCACAATAAAACCAAGGAGACGCCCATGTCCCGCTCATATTTTGAAAAACGCACAGCGCTGTCTGCATCCCTTCTGTTACTGGCTATCTTACTGCAGCCGATTGCAGCCAGCGCGCAAGTTGTCTCCGGCATCAATGCCGAACGCTTGGCACGGATCGATGGTGTCCTGCAGTCCTATGTGGACAAGGGCGAACTGGCCGGCGCTGTCGCGCTGGTGCTGCAACATGGCGAAACGGTCTACGAAAAAGCAGTTGGCTTTAGCGACCGGGAGGCCGGTGAGGCCATGACCACGGCGAGTCTGTTTCGCATCGCTTCGCAGACCAAGGCGTTGACCAGTGTGGTGATTCTGTCTTTGCTGGAGGAAGGCAAACTGAATCTGAATGATCCGGTAAGTCGTTTCATTCCAGAGTGGGCATCCACGACGGTCGCCGAGGTGACTGACACCGGCATGAACATCGTGCCGGCGCGGCGCCAGATCACACTGCGAGATCTGCTGACGCATACCGCTGGCATTTCCTATGGCACCCAGCCACATATTGCGGATCTGTACGCCCAGAAAGGTCTCGGCCCCGATGCGGGTATGGGATGGTACACGGCAGACAAGGAAGAGCCTGTTTGCAGCACCATGGAACGCCTCGCTTCCCTGCCCTTTGTCGCTCAGCCCGGAGAGCAATGGGTCTATGGCTATAACACGGATGTGCTGGGCTGTGTGGCGGAACGTGCCTCTGATATGCCGCTGGATGAGCTTATCCGCAGCCGCATTACCGGACCGCTGGGAATGCAGGATACCCAATTCTTTCTGACGGCTGCGCAAGGGCAGCGCTTGGTCACAGTGTATTCCAGTGATGACAGCGGCAAGGCAGTGCGGGCCGTCGAAGGATCAAAGGGCCAGGGACACTACGTGGACGGACCGCGACGCAATTTTGCTGGCGGAGCGGGGCTGGTTTCCTCGGCACGGGACTACAGTCGATTCCTTGAAATGATTCGTCAAGGAGGCGAGCTCGACGGGGTGCGGATTCTGGCGCCACGCACGGTCGCGCTGATGACCAGCAATCAGGTCGGTACCCTGCATTCGAACACTGGTCTGGGTTTCGGCTTGGGCTTTGAAACTACCGATCGTTATGGGGCCAATGGCATGGACTCGGTGGGCTCTTTCGGCTGGGGTGGCGCTTACGGGTCCGTCTATCGAGTAGATCCGGAGGCAGGTCTCAGCATCCTGTTGATGATCAACCAGTTGCCCAACAGCACGGATATCCGAGTGAAGCTCCCGACTCTGGTCTATCAGGCTCTGGAGTAAGCCAGTGGCAAGGAGTCAGGTCCACTTGATCGGAGTGATCAAGGGGCTTGGTTTGAGCAGGGAGCCCCACTCCCCCAACTGCCGGCTTTACTGTAATTACAAAGCGCTGGTGAGTTGGAATGTCCACCAAAAGTTGTCTGGTGGTCGCGGAGTATCCAGGGGTCTTGCGGCTTTTATGCTGCTCGATAACCAAGCGTGATCCATTGCAGAGGGTTCTTGAATTCGTCTAGCTGCAACTGGGTAGACAGTGCCGTTTATGCGGAATCGCGCGGTACCTTGCGCGGCTAGGGCGGCACCCCAGCGTTTTGTTTCGCAGTCCATACAGCCAACGAAAAGTTCTTTCTCTATCGATGAGCAGTTCATGTTGATGGAGTAGGGAATAAAAAAGGCGCTAGTCTGCAGCTGACATAGAGGCACTTCGTTAACAAATGACCAGTCAGTGATTACCTCGTCTGACTGCTCACCCACCAGATACCCGCCGGGAATGCGCTCGCATGGGCAATTTAAAGACCAATAGATAAAACCAGCAATCGCGGCTAACACTGCAAATGCGAGGGCGAGTGTTATGGCCGTGCGACGATTGTTTGAGCCTGCATGGGAAGTGGCGCTCATCGATTTTGTACCCCTTTATTATTGTAGCGGCCAGACGCGCCATTGCTGTCGGGCAGTTCATTACCGCTCATGTTCAATCAAGGATAAACCATAATTGAATTAGGAAGATAGGCGGTTTTGGGTTCTTTGGCGTGCAAGCGAGTACAGTTGATTGATCAATGCAGTCATCATGCCTGCGGTGATCGTTTCGGCCGCCCTTGTTGGGATTTTTGATAACTGGCATTATCGTTTGGATTCCGGAACGTCTTGGGCGCTTGCGCTTTTATGATCGCGAGCAGAGTGCCTTCGGCGATTACTTACTGGTGGGGCGTAAAGAGATATAGGCGTATGCATAAACAGAAGCGAAAGATTAGCACCACCGCGGTGCTGGCAATGATATTACTAAGCTTGGGGCCGGTGGGTTCGGTCACTGCACAGCCGCCGCCCAAGGACCCTAATAAGTATGTGCCGGGTTTGGGTGATCTGATGGGGTCTCTACTAGTGCAGCATAACAAGCTGTGGTTTGCGGGCGATGCGATGAACTGGCCGCTGGCAGCCTATTCGGTGGATGCGATTAAAGAGGGTATTGCAGACATGAAGGTGCTGCGCCCGCGCTACAAGGGCGAGTCTATCGTGGAGATGTTGGATGGGCTGACTGCTAAGCCTATGCAGGATCTTGAGGAGGCGGTTGCGGCGAAGGATAGTGCGCGGTTTGTGCAGGCTTATGATGGGTTGACCCAGAGCTGTAATGTTTGCCATCAGAATCATGAGTATGGGTTTATTGTGATTGCGCGGCCGACCGTTCCTTTTTTGACTAATCAGCGATATCAACCATAGGTGCTAGTTTAGGAGCTGCTGTAGCACCCCCCATTGAACATAAAATAAGAAGGCCACTAATGAACCTCACTATCAAAGTAGTAGCAGCTTCAAAAACAGCCTCAAGCTTACTGGTACTAGTTTTTTCGATATCGGTTTTTGGTGCCGACACGCCTGCGTCCGGTACTTATACTGACGAACAATTCGAGCGTGGCGAGGCATTGTATAGTCTGCAATGCGCGCAGTGTCATGGTGCTGAATTAGAGAGCGCGGCGGCACCGGCATTAATAGGCCCGACGTTCAGAAAGACTTGGGCGCTGATGGGGGCGAACGTGGCCGAGTTGTACGATCGCATTAGCACCACCATGCCACCGAGGCAGGGTGGAGACTTGCAAGAGAGTGAGTATCTCGACCTGCTGGCCTATGTGCTGGGCCGCAATAATGTGTTGCCGGGCAGCGAGGCGCTTAGAAACGATTATCCTTATTTGAGTGCCATTCCCTTTGCGCGGGGCGACGAGGTGTTGGATATCGCCGCGAATTTTATCGAAGGAGTAAATGGCCTTGTACCAACTGGGAGCGGGCCAAGCTTCGATGAGTTGATGGCAGCGGCGGATAACTCTAAGGATTGGCTGTATCACAATCAAAATTATCAAGGCACGCGCTACTCGGCCTTAGATGAAATCAACATCAGTAATGCGGATGAGCTGCAGCAAGTCTGCGTCTATGAATTGCCCACCAACGCCACCATGCAGACCGGCCCGATTATTTATCAGGGCACCATGTATGTCACCAACTCAACCCATACTGCAGCAATTGATGCGGCAAACTGCGAGGTAATTTGGTCCTACGATTGGGCGCCAAGAGATCGCATGGTGTGGGGCAATAATCGTGGCGTGGCGATTAAGGATGGCTATGTGGTACGTGGCTCTCCCGATGGTTATTTGCTGGCCCTGGATTCGGCGAATGGCAATCTATTGTGGGCCAGGCAAGTGGCGGACCCTTGGTTGGGTGAAACTTTTTCTATGCCGCCGATGATCTTTGAAGACACGGTATTGATTGGGCCGGCGGGCAGTGAGAATGCTATTTCCGGATGGCTTGCGGCGTTTTCCTTGCATGATGGGGACTTGATCTGGAAGTTTATGACAGTTCCAGAGGCTGCAGCCGGTGGCGGGGCGACCTGGGGCAACCCGAATAATATTCTGCTGGGGGGGGGCGCGGTGTGGACGCCCTTGAGCATGGATTTGGCGCTAGGCGAGGTCTACGCCGCAGTAACGAATCCGGCGCCAGATCTGCCTGCCTATCTGCGGCCGGGTGAGAACCTGTATAGCAATAACATCGTGGCGCTGGATGTGCGTAGCGGCGAGCTGAATTGGCACAAATCTATAGTGCCTAACGACGATCACGACTGGGATCTCACACAGGTGAGCCCGGTGTTGAAAGCAGGCATCAATAATGTGTCTCGCGACATGATAGCGACCGTTGGTAAAGACGGCATTCTGCGTACCCTCGATAAGAACACTCACGCTATTGTGTACGAAACCCCCGTCACCACTATTTTGAATGCCGAAGTGCCGGTTACTCAAGAAGGGGTTTTTGCCTGCCCCGGGGTATACGGCGGCGTATTGTGGAGCGGTCCCTCTTATTACCCTGCCCAGAAGCTGCTTATCACGCCGTCTATTGATTATTGCGCGCAGTTTACCGCCAGCGAAGAAATAAGCTTCACGCCAGGGCGGATGTATATGGGCGGCCGGGTGCGCCCCGCCGATGAGCAGACTGGTTGGTTAACGGCCATAGAGGTTGAGAGCGGCGAGGTAAGTTGGCGCTACCATTCACTTAGACCTATGGTGGCCGGCGTAACCACTACCGCTGGTGGATTGGTGATGACGGGTGAGCTAAGCGGGAATTTGCTGATACTCAATGCAAACTCTGGGGAGGTGCTCAATAGTATTCCTACTGGCGCCCCTGTAGGGGGAGGCATCGTGACTTACGAGGTGGACGGTAAGCAGTTTATCGCCACCAGCTCTGGCAATGCGATGATGACGTTTCGGACTGGGGATGAGATTGAAGGGGGTGGTAGGGTAGTTGTTTATGGGTTACCCAATGCTCGTTGATTTTCTCGATCATTTATCTTTATGACTATTTCTATGCGTCTTATGAATAAAAATTCGATTCTCGCTTTGTGCTTGCTTCCCAGTGTTGTCACGTTCGCCCATGGGCAAGCGTTCGACGTACAAGCCCACCGTGGCGGCATGGGCTTGATCACTGAGAGCACATTGGAGGCTTTTGCCAATGCCCTAGCGCTTGGCGTTAGCACGCTGGAGTTGGATACGCAGGTGACTGAGGACGGCTTTGTCGTTGTGACCCATGACAGACAAGTGCTGGCGCATCGTTGTCGTGACACTGCGGCTGCCTTTACTAACGACCCAGAGTTTCCCTATGTGGGGAAATACATCAAGGAGCTTTCCTTAGCTCAGGTGCAAACGCTTGATTGTGGCTCGCAACGCGCAGAAGCCCATCCCAATCAGAAGAAGGTGCCCGGCGCGCAATTGCTGCAGCTTGCCGAGGTCTTTGAGCTTGTTAAACGCAGCCAGGCTGACGATGTCATGCTCAACATTGAGACGAAGGTTGAGGCCGGTGCGCCGCAGGAGACCGTGGAGCGTGAGCAATTTGTGCGGGCGGTACTTACAGAAATTCGTGCGCATAACATGCTTGAGCAAGTCACAATTCAGAGTTTTGACTGGGGCGCCTTGATGCTGGTTCGCGAACTAGAACCCACGCTACCCATCGTCGCGCTTTCTAACGCGCAGTCATTCCTGCAATGCGGTATGGAGGGAGTCTCGCCTTGGACTGGCGGCATCGACATGGATGACTTCGATTGCAATCTGCCAGCGGCGGCTGCCTCTTTCGGTGCGGATGCGATATCGCCGGTGCATGGCTCACCGCAAGAGGGTCGCATTACAGACGCGGACTACACCCCGTTCGTCACGCCCGCGATGGTGGAGCAGGCGCATGGGCTTGGACTAAAAGTAATTCCTTGGACAATTGACGATACCGCCACGCTGCAATACTTGGTAGACATGGGCGTAGACGGCATTATCACCAATTATCCCGACCGCTTGATGGCAGTATTACAGGCGCGCTAAGCCGATTAGTGTCGGCAACCGCAAGCAAGAGATTTTGGCAGAACAGTTTGACGCGAATGTTGATGAACTTCAGTATCAAGAATCACGATAGATTGAATATAAACTTGGATTGCAAATATGATGAAAAAGAACCTATTAAGAGCCGGCTTACTAATTGCTTTGGTACCGATAACTTTCTACACCCTTGCTGCTGATGCGAATAAGGAGATCCATTCGACGGATGCAGTCTATCCGGCTGTGGGGCCTTACTCGCAGATGGTTCAGGCGGGGGACACCTATTACCTATCGGGCGTGATTCCGTTAGACATAAGCGGTAGTGCAATACAGGGAGAGAGTATTGAGGAGCAAACCCATAAGGTGCTGCGCTATATTTCGGCAATGCTTGAGGCGCAGGGCATGACTTTGGCGAATGTGGTGATGTCTACGGTTTATATGACGGATTTGGCTGAGTTTGCTGCAATGAATGGGGTTTATGGGGAGTATTTTTCGGAACAGCCTCCGGCGCGGGCTACGGTTGGGGTTGCTGGGTTGCCTCGGGGGGTGAAGATTGAGGTGTCGGTAGTGGCTAGTAGGTGATGCAGGATTTGTTTCTGAGTCATGAGCAATGGTTTTTTTGATTACACGCCGATAGTTGCGGGTATAGAGTAATCAGTAGTTCCGGTCTTATGGCTTGATTTCAATTCAGATATGGGGTTGAATTCCAATCAGTTTGACGGGAAAGAGTAGGCGCAGCATATTTTTTCGCAAAATATTTCTTGACATTCAAGCAATTCTTTTAGGAAAACCAATGTCTCTGGGGGAAGTTCTTTTACTCAATTTATTCAAAGGTAAATGACTCTATTTTTTAGCTAAATCTACACTTTCTCTTGTTGGAATTGCGAAATAGATACATGGATACCAATAATTGGAGTCACAGTAGGTGTCGGTTTAGTCGGCGTCAAAATTTTCGAAAGTGAGAGGCAATGAATCCTAAAGATAATGATGAATTCGAAGATGTACCGCCAAATCCTGAATATTTGATCAAGTCAATCTCGGAACAAGGTTATAGCTTAGAATCTGCACTAGCAGATTTGATGGATAATTCTATTTCCGCTGACGCAGACAAAATTGAGATACTCGCCGATACTGATTGCGAACCTTTCGCTTTATACCTTGCTGATAATGGCAATGGCATGGACGTTGAAACCTTAAAGCAAGCCATGAAATTTCCTAGTAGTTCGCCGGAACTTTTTAGAGAAAAATCTGACTTAGGAAGGTTTGGACTAGGTTTGAAAACCGCATCTTTTTCTCAAACAAGGAGGTTCACAATACTTTCAAGAAAGAAAGGAACAAATGAGTTTTCTGGGCGAACTTGGGATATTAAATATCTTAAAAATGGGAAATGGAACCTTTTAGTAAATTCCAATAACGAGATTGAAGATGTTCTTAGTAAATATAGGAATCTTTCCAAAAATCATATAAACCAATTCACTTGTTTCGATGTAAATACAGTTATCATATGGCAAGGGCTCTATAAATATGAAGACTATATAGAGAAGGAGAATAGAAAAGAAGCATTAAAAAAAGAGCTTACAGAGGTAACAGCAGAGCATATAGAAATCGTATTCCATAGATTTATGGAGCGCAAGAAGTTGCCACTTCAAGTAAGAATCAATAATCAGTTGCTCGCCCCATTTAACCCATTTCCAACTAAAGAAAAAGATTTTAGATCTATTGAACCACTGAGAAGAAAGTTCGGAGAAAAATCCGTCGCGGCAGAAGGTTTTATTTTACCATCGAGAAGTATTGACGAGGTGCAACAGGGTGCTTCAATCTGGACAAATAGAAATCGAAGTTTAATGGGCTTAGAAGGCCTGTATGTGTATAGGTGCAATCGAATAATACTATTTGGTGGGTGGAGCAGCTTGATCAAGAAAGGCCCAAGGTTGCAATTAGCCCGATTGAGATTAGATATAGGAAATGGAGTTGATGACCTTATAAATCTCAATGTCGCGAAATCACAGCTAAAAATTCCGTATGAATTGAAGAAAGGATTTGAAAGTTATGCGCTTAAGCTAAAGGGTGAAGCAGAAAAAGAGTTTTATAACCGAGGTAGAAGCGAGTTTTCAAAAAATTTAAAGCCACCAAAAGAGCAAATATTCTTTAAAAAATCTTCAAGTCGTGGAGTGATTTTGGAGTTAAATAATGAGTTTCCCATAATCAGTAGTTTGAAAAGCGAGTTAGAGGGCGAGTCACTCTCTAAGTTCAATTTCTTGCTAAAAATGATCAACACAAATGTTAACAAAATTAGAAGAGTTCATGAAGAGAAAGAGTTTATTGGAGTTCAAGAGAGCGACGGATTATCGATTTACGATGTGAGAAATTGTGTACAAGGATTTTTGGATCTAGGGCTGACTAGTTCGATCATACGAAGGAAAATTATAAGCGAGCTTGGGTTCTCTGAGGATTCTTTTCCTCCAGATATTCAGGATATGTTGGAGGTTAAGAATGCAGGAAAATAGATATGTAAAACTATTTAAAGAAGTAATTATAGGGAAGGTAAAGGAGTTTGAGAACTCCGAAATACTCAGCATTGAATTCTTTAACGACTTGTTTCCAAAAATTTCGACGCAAATTCGATCAATTGCAGTAATTCTCAACTACCCGGAGGTAGATGATGAGACACTATTTTCCTATTTTGAAGTAGCAAAGAAAGAATATTTGTCTGTAAATCCTGTAGATATAGAAACATCCAACGTACTAACTAAAGATAGTAAGCCTACATGGTTAACTGAAAAAAGAGAAAGTGAAATTAAGTGGCACTATACTCAAAGATATTTACAAGCAATAGAAGAGTCCGGACGATCGGATACGGTCATTAAGGATACTAAAAACTCTAGTTTGGGCATAATGGGGAAGTTGGGGGACCCAAAATCAACTGATGAATTTTATGTAAGAGGGCTAGTGGTTGGTGAAGTGCAATCAGGGAAAACCGCAAATTTCAATGGTGTCCTGAACAGGGCGATTGACTGCGGATATAAGCTTATTATTGTTCTTTCTGGGATCATGGAGGATTTGAGGATTCAGACTCAGCAAAGAATAGAGAGCGATGTGATTGGTGAAGGTTTGGACATAGAAACCGACGCAATCGGCGTTCAAGGTGTGGGAAAGATAAATAGATTCGGCCCGATGGGTGGTTCAGACATCGAGCAAGTCGTATCTATTACTTCGTCAAAATCGGATTTCAAAAAAGGCCTCGCAGACGCCAATTTTTCGTTGAATCATACTAATGTGTTGGTATGTAAAAAGAATATCGGGGTGCTTAAGAATTTAATTGTCTGGCTCCATGATCACCTAGATCCGGGAGCTGAGCAGCACAATATTCCATTCTTAATCTTAGACGATGAGGCGGACAATGCCTCTCTAAACAATGAAGGTCATAAAGGGGTGGAATATGCATCACGAACAAACGGGTATATAAGGGTATTACTTCAATTGTTCCATAGGAAATCCTATTTGGGTTATACAGCAACTCCATTTGCAAATGTGTTGCAAGATAGAAATGAAGCTTCTGAGAACTATCAAACTATAAGATATAGAGACGAAGGAGTGGATAAGGAAAAAAGGCTTTCGCAGGTATCTAACATTTTTCCTGACGACTTTATAATTCTACTTAGTTCCCCAACTAACTATGTTGGTGCTAAACAGATTTTTGAAACGATCACTCCAATCAATAATTCAATTGGCGAAAAATTGCCTTTAGTCATTCCAGTAGACGATCATATTTTAGAGTTCCCATCTCGTGTATTTGAAGATTTAGATGGAAATCCAATCGGTGTCGAGAACTATCAAACAAAAGAAGAGTGGGATGAAGCTATCGGTCCATACTCTTCATATCTACATTTTGCTGACTTTCGAGAATATAGGCGTGAAACCCGCTCTAGTAGAAAAGATGATCCGTTTCCTCGAAGCTTGCCAGATTCGCTTATAGATGCATTGCTGTGTTTCATACTTGCAGTTTCTGTAAGAGAAAGCAGAAAGCCAGCGATGATTAAGTCCGTACTATATCAACCTCATAATACAATGTTAATTCACATTTCAAGATTTACAGCCTGGCAGAACGCTACAAAACTAAGTATCGAAGAATATTTAAGAGAGATAAAGTACAGAGTTGATAACGATGCTTTGAGCAATCCAAACTCTATTTTTTCGTCGTTAGAGAACAAATGGTACCAATACTATGCAGAAATTATCGAGTCTATAGGTGGTTATCTGCCAAACGGTTATACAGACGATTTTATGGTGCCTATTACGTTTGAATCTCTCAAGAGCTACCTCCCTGATGTACTTAGAAGTTTAGAGGTTAAAGCAATAAACAGTTCTACTGGAGACAAACTAATATATAAAAGAAAATCCCCCAAAAATGTAATTGCGATTGGCGGTAATCGCCTTTCTAGAGGGTTTACACTAGAAGGGCTATCAATTAATTACTTCATTAGAACGACAAATTATTCAGACACTTTGCTTCAAATGGGCAGATGGTTTGGTTATAGGCCAGGTTTTTTAGATTGCTGCAAGCTTTTTACGACTTTAGAGTCTATAGACAAGTTCAACTTAACTACTCGTTGTATTGAAGAGTTAGAGTTTGAGTTCAAGAAAATGGAAAAATTAAATAAGAGCCCCGAAAACTTTGTCGTAAGAGTTAAGAAGCATCCTGGTGTGCTAAAGATAACTAGACCCTCAATTTTGAAGAATACAATTGATGTTAAATGGTCGTTTCAAGATCAGCTCGAGATGACTACTCAATTTGACGTTAGAAAAGATCACATTAGTAATGTTTGGAATAGCTTTAAGTCGACTTTAGTCCCTAAGTTCAATTCTGGTAGAAAAGTGGGTGATTTTCTGACATTCAATACAGATGCTTTAGGCATTATTGATATATTGGAATCCGAAACAAATTATCCAAAAGATGTAGCCCGCTCAATGATTCAATTTATAAAATTGTGCAAAGAAAAAGAATTGTTGACATCTTGGTTAGTGGCGCTTCGTACAAAAGGTCAGGCAAGTCCTTCTAAAGGTCAAGGTGTAATAAAGAGTTCCCATTCTGGGCTTCGCGACGATGTAGGTATGGCTGTGAGACGAGGGCCGTCTCATAACGCGCCAGCGGCAGATAAGAAAGAATTTTTAGAGAGAATGATGTTTAGAGCTACTGGGAAATCTGCAAATATTCTGTCCTCAAATAGAGATATGAGTCTGCTTCTTAGCGAACCTGATATTGAGAGTGCAGAGTGGCAGTTTAGGTTAGAAAAAATCAAGGAACTAAAGCATAAAAATCCCACGCTTTCAGATGATGAAATTGAAAAGAAAATTACAAAGACATTTCCAGAAAGAATTTATCGGGAAAGGATGAAGGAAAATCAAGGTCTATTGGTAATCTATTTGTTCGATTCTTACTATTCCTTTAATCAAGAAAAAGGAGCGGAGTTCGCAGATTTTTCAGAGTTTGTATCCGTTCACAATCACGATTTGTCGATACCTTTAATCGGTTTCGCTCTAGGTTTTCCACCAATAGAAGATGATCCTGGTGGGGTCTATGTTCAGGGAGATTATGATATTAATGACGAGATAACTGAAGAGATGAATAATGAAGATTCAATTCTACCGGTAATAGAGGAATGAAAATAGAAGCGCTCAAAGAAAAATGGGAAGTTATCGAGAATACTGATTTAGTAAGTGGGTATCGATCTATAATTTTAGATCCTACTTGTTTCCCAGAATTTTATATTGGTCTAAATGATCAAGGAATGCGTTGCTTGATTTTGAAAATTCCTAATGAATTTAAAGTGAATTGCAATGTCTTTGACAAAGAAAAAATATCCTTGGCGTATTTTTCAGAAAAAAACTACATAGTCTTAATGCTTCATGATAGTGCATATTTTGAGCTTTTTGACGAACTAATAATGTCATTGCATACCTCGATCGAAAGAATTCCTGAAGTGAATGTATACTTGCGAGAGTTTTTCAAAACCTTAAGTAAGTGGATTCAATTTTTCGAAGATACTTCTAAAATACGTCTTTCTAGTGATCAAGTTCAAGGCCTTTTTGGTGAGCTTTACTATCTAAGAAGTATATTGCTTTCAGAGATGGAAAATGAACTATTAGCGGGTTTGAGATCATGGCAGGGCCCATTTGATAGGGGGCATGATTTTGTTTTTGACAGTAAGAACATTGAAGTTAAAACTAAAGTATTGGGAAAAGTGGGCGTGTCTATTTCAAGTGAATTTCAACTTGACGGAGAGTTAGGTAAGGAGCATCAGCTTCTTGTGATCTCAGTTCGAAAAGACGTAATAACTGGTCAGTCTATAAAAGACTTAGCATTTCATATTCGAGATATTGCAAGTGCTCAATTGGTTGATATTTCGATATTTCTACTTGCTCTTAAACAAAAGAATCTTACTTTTTCGAATATTCACGAGTACGATAACTTACGTTACGTATTCATTGAAAGTCAGGCATACGATTGTATGAAAGAAGGTTTTCCAAGGATTGTAAGGTCGAAACTGGATAAAAGTATCTCTCATGTAAGCTACGAGCTTAATCTTACTAAGTTAAGTGATTTTATTGTCTCAGAGGAAAGATTATAGATGGAAACAGGGATTTCTGATTTGCTAGCCTTTCGTAGGGAAATGCTAGATGAATCTAAAGATGAGAACGGTTTTGTTCAAGAGCAAGATATACTCAGAGATGTCCTTCCATTGATGCTGGACTCTAAGCGCGTTGACTCTGAGGATACTAGTGAATCTTACTTTTTGGCAGAACAAGGAGATGTAAAGGTAAACTCCTATTCGGTCAATGAGTCTGGAGAGCGCATTCAAATATTCTTGGTGGATGAACAGTTTATCGATGAAACTCTAGAAAACGAAGAACTATTAGTTTCACAACGCGCTGATTACGAAAAACAGTTTAAGCGAGCGGTACGTTTTGTCAAAATGTCGATTAGTAAGAAGCTTGTAATTCAGGACTCGGACAACACTAAAGCGTTGGCTGCACATTTTGCATTTCCGGAGGGGCTTAGCCAGTTTGATGTAATAGAAATATTTTTAGTGACTTTATCTGCAACGGTGTCTTTTAAAGGAGTTGAACCGCAACCTAGGAGTATTAGGTATGAAGAAGACAGTATTTCTGTAACCTTTGAAAGTAATGGTGAAACTATACAAAAGGAAATATTGCTTTTAAGAGAAGTCGTCGATTTGAATTTTCTATATAGCGTCGTTTCTTCAAGAGGAAATCGTGAGCCATTAGAGATAAATTTCAAGAAAACATTCGGTTATAATCTTGAGGTGCTTAAAGCAGCTGAAGAAGACAAATTTAGATCCTATTTGAGTGTGTTGAGTGCTGATACTCTCGCAGATCTTTACAAACGTTACAGTAGTCGGTTGCTAGAGAAGAACGTGCGTTCGTTTCTACAGTTCAAGGGAACAAACAAAGGTATAAGGGATACTATTAAGAATGAGCCTGAAAGATTTATAGCCTACAATAACGGGTTAACAATTACCGCGTCAAAGTCGAAAATAGTTGAGCATCGTCGTGTATTGTACATAGAGTCTTTATCGGATCTTCAAATTGTGAACGGAGGTCAAACCACAGCTTCTATTTATTTCTCTAGGAAAGATGGTTTTGACGTAAGTAAAGTTAGAGTCATGGCAAAAATTAATATTGTTGATGAAGCTGATTCGATTGATGACCTTACTTCTAAGATTAGTAAGTATTCAAATACCCAAACTAGAGTTTCTGATGTTGATCTTCGCTCTAGAAGTCCGGAGCTAGTAAAGCTCAAAGCTTTAAGTGAAAGCGTTACAACGCCTAAAGGAGATAAATGGTTTTTTGAGAGAGCGAAGGGAGAATTTAATACTAAGGTTCGAATTGCAGGCTCTAATTCAGCTAGATTGAAAAGAGAATACCCAATAGAAAGGCGTTTTACTAAAGAGCAATTGGCGAAATACTATACTGCCTGGGGAGACACTCCTCATTTAGTTAAGAAAGGTGGAGAAAAAGTATTTAGACTCTTTATCGAATCTATTTCCCTAGAGACTGGTCGAAGGTTTTTAGAGATTGATAGAAATTTCTATGAAAAATTAGTTTCACTAATAATTATTTTTAGAAGATACGAGAAAATATATGGTCAAGGAAAATATTCTATGGGGCAGCTTCGTTCGGCCGTTATACCCTACTCTTTATCAGTGCTTTACAATTATTCAGACGGTTCTTCAGAAAATGGCAATTTCAACCTGTCTTTAATTTGGAAAAATGGAGGCTTACAAGAAGACCTTGAAGAATACTCTAAATCATTGTTGATTCTAGTTAATAATTTGGTAAAAAAATATTCCGCCAGTGAAGACTATGGAGAGTATGCTAAGAAAGAGGAGTTATGGTCGTCAATTAAAAAAAGTGTTGAACTGGAAGAGTTCATGAGCACCTTTGCATCAAAATCAATTTTAGAAAAGTATACTATTTGAAAAATGTTGTGTTGATCTAATCTGAACGAATATTATTTTTTATAACATCTAAAACAAATAGCGCAATTTGTTTTGCTAAAAAGCTAGGCACTGCGTTTCCAACTTGTTGAAATTGCCATCCTTGTTTCCCTTCGAAAAAGTAATCATCCGGAAATGTTTGGATACGAGCGGCTTCTCTAACGGTTAATGAGCGATTCTGAATTGGATCGTAGTGAATCTGTGCGTGCCCATCTTTTCGAAGATGGCTAGTAATGGTAAGCGGAACTTGACCGGACTCAATTACCCTAAATCTGTCAGCATGGTTGCCAGTTTTCCAGTTGCCGTGTTTCGGTGCTAAAGCCTTTGGGAAATATTTGCTGTTTGGAGAAGGGCTCTTCTCTTGCTTGTGTGCAGCAGCCCAAAGCGCGCAGAACAAATATCTAAGCAAATCCGTTTTCATATGAAGACGTGTTCCATGGTTCAAGACTAGATTTTGTGGACTTTGTATCCAATTTTGTAGAGCTTTGTAACTATTGGAGAATTCGATGCTAAAAGGCTTATATTTCGAGTTCTGTATACAATAGTGGTTTCCTATATCGTCACTAATGTTATTAGGGAAATGCGAAGTCCCCAATTTTGTCAATTCTTCGTAAGTGGCTTTAAACGAGTTTTCGATCAATTTTTGATGTTTGATGTAGAGCTCTTTTCTTTCTTTTGTAGACAGAGAGCTTTCTCCGTTTCTCGTTCTTTTCTTTGATTCGATTTCAATTTGTCTTTTTGTAACATATTCAATTTCCTGCTGGTTGGTCAAAATAGACTTTAGCTCAGTTACGTTTAGTTTCCAGTTATTAAGCCATGCTTCATACGTGTTTGGTGTGCTGCAACCTAGTCTGTTGCTAATTCCACTACGTATAGGGGGAAGATTGCCTATAAGTTCCTTGATTGTCGGAGGAGAGTCTTTGCTAATTGGTCGCATAATGGAATTTATGCGACCATATTTTCGAAGTATTCCTAAAATAATTATACGCTTTCGTTGCTGAGGAACTCCAAAGTCACTTGCTTTTATAGAAAAGTCGCTGTCTTTGGAATACTGTGGGCCATTTTCGTTCCATGATATTGGTGATGTGACTAGTGAGTATAAGTCATATCTTTCATCCGGTTTATTCTGTGGCCTCTGGAGTTCGCGTTTAATTCTTTCGAAAATTCTCTCTCCTGACGCCAGCTTTGCAGAGGTAATTCCTTCTACATTTTCCATTATAAATAGATCTGGCTGTGCTGCGTCCAACACCTTTAAATACTCTTGGTAAAGAAAGAAGCGTTCATCATTTTCAGGAGTATACCCGGTTTCGGCTTGAATTCTATTTCGTCCATTCACAGAATAGGCTTGGCAGGGCGGGCCTCCGATCACAATTATGGGTTTTCTATTATTTTTTTTAATCTCTCGAATTTTTTCGAAGATAGACTTTTCATTCTCTGTCTCTAACTCGTCTTCTTTCTCAATTGGTAAACCTTTTTTGATTTTCTCCCATTTCCCCGGGTTGCCGAGAGCATGAGGCTCAAATAATGTCTCACTTTGAGCTTGTTCCCATTTCTTAGGATGCTTTTTAATCATTTTTTCGAAATTTAGAGTTTTCTCGCGTTCAGTAACACTCTCAATGTAATCGAAATATTCCACTTTTTCTTTGCTGTTTAGCTTTCGATAGAACGCTCTTAAAGTAAGAGTTTTATGAGCATGTTTTTCAAACTCGACTGACATTCGTATTTCGAATGGAGAATTCTTCTTGCAATTGCTAAACCCTTCACCTAGCCCGCCAGGGCCTGCGAAAAGATCAATTACGTCAATTTTACTTTGCATTTAGATACTACTCTGTTTTTTGCTGATTAAGAGTACCAGGGTTTTAAGTTAAATCCAGGTCTTGTATTTACATTTTTTTAAGAATTCTTCCGACGTTGGATTTTTTTGGTTTTCCCAATCCCGTTTAAGTTTTGTTTGCTAGCTTGTTTTGGGTGGTCTAGAGCATTTTAGTTAAAATTGTAGATTACTTTGGAAAGAGTACAAGAGTCATAAAGGATTGCTATTCATTCTTGATCATGAGTTTCCTGTTTCCATTGTTGCGAAGCTAGTAATTACACGTCGTCACGCAGCACGTCACAGAAGTTCCAGAGTTTTTGTAGGATGTCGTGGTGGGTTCTTGAGTGGTTTATCCGGTGAATAGATTGAATAGTGCATGGTTGATGTAATAGTTGGTGCGGCCCAATTTTTCTTTTTTGAGCAGCTTCATGTTGACGAGCTGATCAAGATATTTGCTGGCCGTCAGGCGGCTTACTTCAAGGTCTTGCATGACAAACTCGATTTTGGTGTAGGGGTGATTGAACAGATTATTGATCAGTTCATGGCGGTACATTTTCGGTTGTTCGGTACGAACGGTGTGTTTGAAGCTTTCCATCAGAGTGTTGATTTGTTCCACCAATTGCATCGTGTGCTGCGCGGTCACGGAAACACCCTTCACCATGTAAAGCAACCAGGGTTCCCATTGGCCCGTTCTGCGCGCATTCTGCAACTCTTGGTAATAGATGGCTTTGTTTTGGGTGATATACCGGCTGAGATAAAGTACGGGCAAATCCAATAGATCGTGAGCCACTAAATACAGAATATTGAGTATTCGTCCTGTGCGGCCATTGCCGTCGTAGAAGGGGTGAATGCTTTCAAATTGATGGTGAATCAGTGCCATTTTCACTAATGGATCGGCGTCGCACAGCGTGCTGTCGTTGATGTAGGCGGTTAGATTGTTGAGTAGTGACAGTATTTCGTCGTGATGCTGAGGAGGCGTGTGGACGACTTCGCCCGTCGTTTGATTTCTAAGAACTGTGCCCGGCAGTTTTCGCACCCCTGCGCGATTGGATTCGATGATTTGCTGCATTTGAATGAGATCGTCCAGACGAATCAGCTTGCTTTGCCGTACCAGAGCAAAGCCGTGTTTCAGGGCGGCAACGTAGTTGCGCACCGCTTTGGCGGCGGCATTGCCATAAGATTCGATGGCCAGTGCTTCTTTGTAGAGTTCGTCTTGCGTGGTGATGATGTTTTCTATCGCTGAGCTATCCTTGGCCTCTTGTAATGCCAAGGTGTTGATCAGGATTTCCTCATTGGGGATGCGGGCAGTCTTGCCTTTTAACTCCGCTAGGTGTCGGTGGGCTTCGGCACAGCTCTTTAGTACTGCGCGGGTTTCCCAGCTTGCGATGTTGGGCAGCGGCAGATGGCTTAGTTTGGTTTCCATGAGCCATGGTCCTTATTGATAGGTAAGGCATCATTTTTATACACATCACCTTCAATATGTATAGAAAAGTGAATATTTTATACATATTACGGCGATATGTATAAAAAGACTAGAAATATATACACGCTGTTTGGAATCTAAGTATGCGCAATGTGAAGGATAATTATGATTGGAGCAAACCACGTTGCCGAACAAGGTGCGACGCGTGTTGACAACAGCTACACGCTCGGCTATGTTTCGTGTATCTATTGTGTATGCATTCAAAGGGAAAAACTATGCGCGACGCCGCCATTAACCTACGGGCATTGCCCGAGCAGCGAGACTTGATTGATCACGCTGCAACTTTGCTGGGCAAGAACCGTTCAGACTTCATGCTCGAGGCTGCCTGCGACAAAGCGCAGGCGGTAATACTTGACCAGGTGTTCTTCAGCCTGAATGCCGACAAGTTCCAGCAGTTCACGGCATTGCTCGACGCCCCGCCCAGCCACAATCCAGGACTCGAGCGCCTCATGGCCGTGACGGCTCCTTGGACCACATCCAAGGGATGAGCTTGCAACTCAACGCACCTCAGCCACTTGCGGCCACTCACATTTTGGCTGGATTTGAGTGCCGCGAGGCCGTTCTCGACGAGTGGCTCAAGCGCCGCGCTATGACCAACCAAATGAGCGGTGCCAGCCGCACTTTTGTAGTGACGGATCAGGACAGCCATGTTTACGGCTACTACGCCATGGCTGCAGGTGCTGTCTCGCACCAGTTAGCAACCAGCTCGGTGCGTAGGAATATGCCTGATCCAGTTCCGGTAATGGTGCTGGCTCGGCTGGCGGTTGATCATCGAGCGCAGGGTATCAAGCTTGGCGCATCCCTCCTGCAAGACGCCGTCAACCGGGCGGTGGTGGTTTCTCAGAACGCTGGTGTCAGAGCATTGCTGGTGCATGCGCTTCACGACCGAGCCAAGGAGTTCTACGGACACTATGGTTTTCAGTCGTCGCCTTTGCATCCGATGACGCTGATGCTGAGATTGAATACCGGCAAGCCATGAGCGAAACATCCCTAGTGTTCTAGCTAGTTGAACGCCGATTCGGGGCGTCTTACGACGCCTGATTTGCGCCGGACAATGCTTGCGCATTTCCGGCATTCACGCCGCGCCTGGGGCGCGGCGCTCACCCCGACTATGCAAGTCCGAAACCGCCAGGTTTCGGCCAATCACGAAAAAGGCCCTAGTCGCTTGCGCAACTAGGGCCTTTTTCGTGATTGGTGGAGGCGGGGGGATTTGAACCCCCGTCCGTCAGTCCGCTGCCTTTGGATCTACATGTTTAGCGTCGTCTATTAAGTTAACCCTTACCGGCCCGACGGGCAGGGTAGTTCGGGCGAGCCCAGTACTTTTAGCTGCTTCGCGCTGGGCGCGCTAGGCTGGCGATCCTGTTCTATATGACAATCGCAAAACACCGGTTTACAGGCATCCCGGGGCGATCGCTAGCAGCACTAAGCTGCTAGAGCGTAGCTATCGTCGTTGGCAACTAAAAAGTTGCATAGATTGATTTACGAGAGCCTATACTCTCTCGACATGCACCTTAGGGTTTGATACCGGCGTCGAATCCAAAGCGCCCCCTTTGTGTTTGTGCATTCTAGCACACTAGCTTATGTGGGGGCTTGTGGTCATTTTTCAATGGGTGTGGGTTGCGTGGTGAGTTTTTAACTTCAATCTTGATCTAATCGCCTGCAGGGCAGGCTCCTACAGTCAGTGGTCAATCTAGGCTTTGGGTTGGCTTTGACCTTTTGGCTTGAAGGGGCTATAACGGTTGCCCACTTTTAAACGCACGGTTTCTCCTCGATATGCCTAGCCCGAATTCTCAGCGCGATTTATTTTCTTCAGTTCCCGATGCGGCTCCAGCTGCTGGGCCCAAGCGGCTGGGTATTGGGGTGGATTTTGGTACCAGTAATAGTGCGGTGGCAATCTTTGACGGGGAGCGTATTCAGCTTGTGCAGCTGGAGCGCAATAACGTCACGATGCCTTCGGCTTCCTATATCGACCGGCAGTTTCAGGTGTGTACAGGGCAAGAGGCTATCGATTCCTACATCCGCAACAATATGGGCCGCAAGGTAGAGCTGGGTGTGGAGGTGCTGGGTGAGGGGCGTACTAGCACAGGGCAGACCGGGGGCGATGGGCTGCCAGAGAGTGCGAGCACGGATCTTATTTATGGGCAGGCGTTTGTGGATTCGGGTGAGAAGGGACGGCTGTTTCGGGGTGTTAAGCGGATGCTGGGCCGGGCGGATGTGCCGCGGCTGATGGTGTTCGAGAAGGCGTTTCGGCTGGTGGCTTTGATCACGCCTATTCTGGTGCGCATTCAACAAGGAGCGCAGGCGTTGGTGAGTGCTCAGTCACCGGGGGCGCAGGCGGATCATGCTTGTATCGGGCATCCGGTTAATTTCGAGGGTAAGGATGCGCACCATAATGAGGTGGCGTTAGAGCGGCTGTCAGAGGCTTGTCAGCACGCTGGCTTCGTCGATAGGCAGTTCTACCCAGAGCCTCTGGCGGCGGCGCTTAGCTATATGCAGGCGAACCCACACTCTAGCGCTAAGCATCTATTGGCGGTGGACTTCGGCGGGGGCACGCTGGACTTGTGTGTGCTGCGCCGGGATGGCTTGAGCTTCGATGTGATTGCTATTCATGGGGTTGGGCTGGGGGGCGATCATGTGGATCAGGCTCTGTTCCGCGCTCTGTTGTTTCCTCTTTTGGGCAAGGGGGAGATGTGGCGGCGCAAGGGGGAGGACAGGCAGATAGAAACGCTGTTCCCGTTCGAGCTATATGAAGACTTAATCTTGAATTGGGCGGTGAGTTATCTGCTCAACCAGAATCAGTACACCACGCCGGTGCAGCAGTGCCTGGAGATGGGCGGTGAGGCCTTGCCTAAGTTTCAGCGGCTGTACGAGTTGATCAAGCAGAACCAGAGCTATCTGGTGTTCCAGTGCATCAAAGACATGAAGGCGAAGCTGTCGGAGCAGACAGAGGCGGTGCTGGATATTCCGGAGATCGATGTGGAGATCACGGTCACGCGGGCACAGTTCGAGGAGATCATCGCGGGGCAGTTGGCGCAGTTCGAGCAGGCGGTGACGGATACTTTGACCCAAGCGGGCTTGCCGGCGGAGTCTATCGATGTGGTGGTGAGTACCGGGGGTTCTTCTCTGATACCAGCTGTGCGCCGCAGCCTAGATCGCGTGTTTCCTAGCAAGGTGGTGGAGCACGACCCGTTCACCAGTGTGGCGGCGGGCCTTGCGATCGCGGAGTATCAGAATAGGGGGGCTCGGGAGTCTTAGCGGTTGGCGTGGCGCACTACGCGCTGCTTCTCGATTGCCCACTCGCGGTCTTTCTCCACATTACGCTTGTCGTGATCCTGCTTGCCCTTAGCAAGAGATACCTGACACTTTATGGTGTGGCCCTTCCAGTAGATCTTGGTGGCAACACAGGTGTGGCCCTTCTGTGCCGTGCTGGCGAAGATGCGCGCTAGCTCCTTGCGGTGCAGCAATAGCTTCTTGGTGCGGTCGGGCTCGCATATCACGTGTGTGCTGGCGGTGTTCAGTGGCACCACGTTGCAGCCGAGCAGGAAGGCCTCGCCGTTCTTGATAATCACATAGCTGTCGGTCAGCTGCACTTTCTTCTCGCGCATGCTTTTGACTTCCCAGCCGAGAAGGACCATGCCTGCCTCGAAGTTCTCTTCCATGAAATAATCATGAATAGCCTTCTTGTTGCGGGCGATGGTGTTGTCTGTAGTTTTCGCTTTACCGTGTTTAGCCATAGCCGGTCATTATAACCGCAATCCCTGTCCTGCATAGGGTGCATGCGTAATCGCCTGAAGAAGTGCGATGTGAGCTTTGCCTCTACCGCAAAGTTCTGGCGAGCGTTCGCGGGCGCTGTTAGAATCCGCCAGAAGCTTTCTCATAACAAATCTAAGCAATTGACATAAAAGGGTTTTCCATGGCGATAGAGCGCGGTCACTTTAGCTCCAAACTTGGCTTTATTCTGGCAGCAGCGGGCTCCGCGGTCGGCCTTGGTAATCTCGTCGCATTCCCTGTGATGGCGTCTAAAAATGGCGGGGCGGTGTTTCTGCTGGCCTATGTGCTGTTCGTGGCGCTGATCTGCCTGCCGGTGATGATGGCGGAGATCGCGATGGGGCGGGCCTCGCAGCGCAATCCGGTGGGGGCATTCACGCTATTATCTGGTGGCAGCAATGCCTGGCGCTGGGCGGGCAAGTTGGCCATCATCACGCCATTCATGATTGCGGTGTTCTACACCATCGTCACCGTGTGGCTCATCATCTACTTCCTGCAGGCCGCCACTGGCGACTTGGAGGAATTAGCGCAGCCCAATACCTTCGGCGAGATCATCGGTTCGCCCTCCATTTTCACCTACTTCATTGGCCTGCAGGTGTTGGTCTTCGCGGTGTTGATCAGCGGCGTGAAGAAGGGCATCGAGCGGCAGGCGAAGGTGTTGATGCCGACACTGGCGATAATGCTGCTGGGCCTGATCATATTTGTGATGACGCTAGACGGCGCGTCGGCCGGGGTGCGTTATTACCTAGTGCCGGACTTCAGCCAGTTCGATAGCACGGTGATCAACGCGGCGCTCAATCAGGCGTTCTTCTCCCTGTCTCTGGGCATGGGCATCATGATTACCTATGGCTCCTATTTCAGCGAGACCGATAGCATTCCGGGCTCCACGCGCTTAGTGGCATTGGCGGATACCTCGGTGGCGTTCTTCGCTGGTCTGCTGATTCTGCCGGCCATCTTCGCGTTCAATCCTGCTACCAACCCAGACGATCTTTCTAGCAGCAGCGTTGGCTTGATCTTCACCTATCTGCCGCAGATATTCCTGTCGATGCAGGGGGCGGTGGGCTATGTGGGCGCTAGCATCGTGGCCAGTGTGTTCTTCGCGCTGGTGTTCTTCGCTGCGGTCACCTCCTTAGTGTCGATCCTCGAGATTCCGATCTCCTATATGATCGACGAGTGGGAGATCCCCCGTACTAAGGCGGTGTTGATTCAGGCGGCACTGGTTAGCTTCTTCGCGCTTTTCGCGGCGATGTCCTTCGGCATGTCGGATTTCCTAACAGACTTTATCCCTTATGGCGGCGGCAATAAGTCTTTCTTCGACTTGATAGCGGATACCTTCAGTGAGGTGATCCTGCCCTTCGTCGGCTTCCTCGCCTGTATTCTGTGTGCCTATCGCTGGCGCAATGGTGGCCTGTCGGCAGAGCTTAACCGCGGCGACGAGCACTACTCGGGCACGTGGATGGAGCGCTATGTAAACTTCTCGCTGCGCACCTTCATTCCCGTCGTGTTGATGTTCGTGTTCCTGAATTCGGTTGCACAGAAGTACTTCGCGTTCGACCTTCTGAGCTTGTTATGACCCGGATAGATCGCAGCGCGCTGGTGATGCATTCTGCCCAGCAGATGTATGAGCTGGTGAACGATATAGAGGATTACCCGCAGTTTATGCAAGGCTGCCAGAAGGCGCGGGTGATTAGCAGAACGGAAGAAGAGGTAGTGGGTGAGCTCACGCTTGGGGCCGCCGGCCTTAGCCATACTTTTACTACTCGCAACACGCTAGTGCCGGGCCAGGAGATGCAGATGCATCTGGTGGAAGGGCCCTTCCGGGAATTTGGGGCGTCATGGCACTTTAAGGCCCTGAGCCCGGAGGCCTGCAAGGTGTCCCTGCAGATGGAATTCGATTTCGCGGGGGGCATAATGGGCTTCGCACTCGAGAAACTCTTCAATCACTCGGCGAATAATCTAGTCGAGGCATTAGTAAACCGCGCCAACCAGGTGTATGGTCAGGCGGACTTTAAATGACAAGCAATAGCATGACAGCCAATAGCAATTCAGAGAACGGGCTGCTAGAGGTGGAGGTAGTGTATGCCTCTCCGGATCGGCAGCGCTTGATTGGACTAAGGGTGCCACTTGGCGCAACTGCTCTAGAGGCGGTGCAGCGCTCCGGCATCCTGCAGGAGTTCCCCGAGATCGACATCGAGAAGGCAAGCTTTGGTATATTCTCAAAACTGCTCGATGGCCGGGGCAATCCTACCGCCGCCGAATATGTGCTGCAGCCGCGGGACAGGGTAGAGATCTACAGGCCACTATTGATAGACCCGATGCAGGCGCGTCTGCGCCGCGCGGCTAAGGCTAAGAAGGCCTAGAACGAATTGTAAGGAGTAAGATATGGAAGACAAAGACATCCCCGGTAGCGATAAGAGTAAGAGCTTTTTCGCCCGCTTAGAGGCGGGGCTGCGCGAATACTATGTGGCGCCTTACCGCCGCGAGTTCGCCCGCGCCCAGCGCGACGAGGACGACCTGTTCATGATGCTGGTGTTCTCAGAGAGCCTCGGCATCCCCAACCCGGCCACCTATTACACGATGGAGCTGCTGCCGGTAGTGTACGACCGCTTCCACGACTGGCATCGACGCATGGGAATGGAACGCTCCCCACTGGATCACGTGTCATGCTGTTAGAACTCGCACGCGCAAAAAGCATTCTATTCTTCGGCGGCAAGGGCGGGGTGGGCAAGACCACCGTGTCTGCAGCCACGGCCTTGGCGATGGCAAAGGAGGGGCGCCGCGTGTTGTTGGTCTCTACCGACCCGGCCCACAATCTTGGCCACCTATTCAATCGCGAGATTGGCCCCAAGCCTGTGAAGCTCGCCACCAATCTCGACGGCATGGAACTAGACCCGGAGCAGACGGTTAACGAGCATCTGGCCGAGGTGTCAGACTCGCTGCGCAAGCTCATGGCGCCGCAGCTGGCGGGCGAGGTCGACAAGCATATCGAGCTGTCCAGAGACGCGCCGGGCATGCAGGAGGCTGCCATCATGGAGCGCATCGCCGAGGTAGTAGAGCAGGCTGCTAAAGAGTATGACCTGTTAGTGTTCGACACGGCCCCTTCCGGACACACGGCGCGCCTGATCGCGTTGCCGGAGATGATGTCGGCCTGGACCGATGGCTTGATTCAGCGCCGCGAGAAGGCGGAGCGTTTTAGTGCGGTGCTGCGTAACCTGGGCAACGATAAGTCCGTCGGCAACGCCATCTTCGGCGGCAGCGACGACGATAATCCCATGGATAGCCGCGAGAATAAGATTCGTATTCTGCTCAACAGGCGTCGCCGCCGCTTTGGTGACTTGCGCACGGCCCTTGGCGATGCCGGCCGCACCTCTTTTGTCATCGTGTTGGCGGCCGAGCGCCTGCCGGTGCTGGAGACTATTCAGTTGAACGGCCAACTCCAGCGTAGCGGCGTGAAGGTTGGGGCGCTGATCGTGAACAAGCGCCTGCCCGATGGCCTAGGCGAGTTCCTCACGGAGCGGCGCACGCAGGAGGAGATTCACTTGGCAACCCTCGCCGATGCATTGCCGCACCTGCCTCGCAAAGACCTAACCCTAGTGGCGCACGATGTGGTGGGGCTAGAGGCTCTAGAGCGCTTCGCGAAAACTTTGGTCTAAGCGCATTTATTTGTGAGAGGGCTGGAAACTTTTGCTAAGGCGCACGGTCAATCTAATGTACCCGCAAGATAACCTCCGGAACATTGCCCTGTGTGCTAGGCATAGAGCAATGTTACGGGGGTTTTATTATTGATAGTTTGCGCTATTATTTCTTAATCTTAATCTCTATGTAATCGAGCAAACCCAGTCAAAATGAGCTGCGTCAAACGGCCAAGAGAACTCTTAACAAGAGGTGCTAGTAAGTACCTTGTGTTGTTCTTCGCCCTGTTTTTCTTGGCGATACAGAGCAGCACCCTGCTGCACTCCCATAGCGGCGATCTCAATAAACACATCGACTGTACGCTGTGTCTGAAGATTGGCTCAAGCCACGACGCACTGCCTAGCAGCACTGTTAATTTCGTTATTCCTACCCTTCGCCATCATTTCGACCCGGTGCGTGCAAGCGCCATCGTGGTGGCGCAGGTCCCTGCAAAATCTCGCTCTCCCCCTTCTTCTATCGTCTGAATCTTTTGAGCCGCGCCTTGCGGTTCTAACTCGGCTTGTGCCCGTATGCCCCTAGAGTTTAGTGCCTAGGACGCGTGGGTCATGTTGTATGCCTATCAAGATTTGCGTATAGAGGTTCAATGCAATGAATTTATTCAAAACACGCGTGCTATGTGCCGCGATCGCGGCTGCCTGTGCACCGCTCACCTATGGCCAAGACGCCCACACCGATGAAATAGTCGACGAGATCATCGTCACCTCAAGCCTGCAGCGCTCGCGCGCCGAAACGGCGTTGCCGGTCAACGTACTCAGCGGCGAGGCGCTGCGAGAGAAGGCGGCCGCCACACTCGGGGAAACCCTGAAGGAATTAGTAGGGGTGAATAGCGCCTCCTTCGGCACTGGGGTTGGCCTGCCGATCATCCGCGGGCAAACCGGTAATCGGGTGCAGGTATTGCAGGGCGGGGTGAGCAATATGGATGCCTCCGCCATTAGCCCAGACCACGCCAATAGTGTGGAGGCTATCCTCGCCGAGCGCATCGAGGTCATTCGCGGCCCGGCGACTCTGCTGTATGGCAATGGCGCCATTGGCGGTGTAGTTAACGTCATCGATAATCGCATTCCTACCTCGGTGCCGGAGCAATTCACGGGCCTGATGGAGACCCGCAATGACAGCGTCTCGGACCAACAGACTACGGTGTTGAAGCTGGAGGCTGGGGCGGGCGACTTCGCGTTCCATCTAGATGGCACCTACCGCGAGAGTAACGACACCAGCATCAATGGCTTTGCCATCAATCCGCGTACTGTCGATATCGGTGACGAGGAGGCCTTAGAGCAGCTACTCGACAGTGAGGGGCGCATCGACAATTCCTCTGCCCGTGCCCACGCCAATACCGCCGGCTTCTCATGGAGTTTCGATGGGGGTTATATCGGCGCCTCCGTTGGGCATTCGCGCAGTAATTATGGACTGCCCTCGGCGGCCCATGCGCATCATGAAGGCGATTACCATGACGAGCACGACGATCATGACGAGGACGAGCTAGCGCATGAGGAGGAAGGGGGAATCCGCATAGCGATGCAGCAGGATCGCTATGATTTCGAGGGGCTGCGGGAGCTAGATGGTTTCTTCAGTCAGGCGCAGGGCAAGTTCAGCGTAGTGGACTATCAGCACGCAGAAATAGAGGGCAATGGTGAGGTCGGAACGGTCTATTCCAACGAGGGCAGCGAGGGGCGCTTCACACTTACCCATAGTCCCATCGGTAGCCTCACGGGTGTTACGGGCTTTCAGGTGGGCAGCAAGACCTTCAGCGCCAGAGGCGAGGAAGCCTATATCTCGGAGACGGACATCGAGTCCTTCGGCCTGTTTACCGTGCAGAGTCTGGAGGTGGGGGACTTCATCTATGAGTTCGGCATGCGTGCGGAGCGGCAGAGCTGGGATCAGGCCGGCTCGGCCTGCGACGACAGCACCAACAGCCTCAGTGGCAGTGCCTCGGCCCTGTGGCGTTTCCGGGAAGATACCAATCTGATGTTAGCGCTAGCTCACTCGCAGCGCGCAGCCAGTGTGGAAGAGCGCTACTCCAATATCGACAATGGCAGCTGTGCCGAGTCGGCAGACCCCGAGGACTTCATTGCCCACGCGGCGACACAGCGCTTCGAGCTGGGAGACCCGCGCGCCAAGAAAGAGCAGTCTACGAACATCGAGATCGGCCTGCGCCGCCACATGGGCACCGTGACCGGAGACTTGAATGTGTTCTACAACAACATCGCAGACTATCTGTATATGCGCGATACCGGGGAGTATGTGGACGGCGTGCAGATTGCGCGCATGACCCAAGACGATGCGCTGTTCACGGGGGTAGAGGCGGAGCTGACTATGCCTGTTAGCCAGGGCGATCGGCATTTTACAGAGCTGTCGGTGTTTGGAGATTATGTGCGGGCAAGGCTGGAGTCCAACGGCAATGTGCCGCGTATTCCGCCGCTTCGTTTTGGCGTAGGTCTGGTACACACCCACTCGGACTGGCAGTACAAGCTGCGTCTCACGCGTGTGGCCAAGCAGTCGGACATGGCACTCAACGAGCGGCCCACCAATGGCTACACGCTGGTCAACGCCTCGGTGGACTACCATGCGAATCTGCTAGGCAATGAGCTTACGTTGTTCGGCAAGGCCAATAATCTGCTCGACGAGGAGGTGCGCAATCACGCATCAATTCTCAAGGATGTGGCGCCGGAGGCCGGGCGCAACCTCGTGTTGGGGATGCGGTTTGAGTTTTAGCGGGGGAGCCTAAAGGCAGGCTCATTGTATGAAAAAATAGGTAGGAGCGAGCTAGCTCGCGAATGGGGTGCGATTGACTCGGTCTTGTAATAAAGGCAGGTCCTTCGCGGGCAAGCCCGCTCCTACCTCTTCGAGTTGGTTCTGCGTTTTGGATTAGGAGTTAGAGGCAGCCGGGGCGCTTGAGGCGGCCTCGGCGGTGCTCTCTTCGGTGGGCTTGAAGTCGCCGGTGAAGTGGGTCAGCAGGTCATTCTCGAAGAACATGGTTACGCCTTCCTGGCCGCGAATGCCGCCGCCGGGCTGATAGCTGTAGATGTAGTCCCAACGGTCCTGATCGAAGGGGTCGCGCACCAGTGGCGTGCCCATCACGAAGATGACTTGGCGCTTGGTCATGCCCGGGCGCAGCTGGTCGATCATCTCTTGGGTAATGATATTGCCTTGCTGAATATCGACTTTGTACACGCCGGGAAACTGCAGGCGAGGTATAGCGCAGGCACTGATGCTTAAGGCGCTGGCCAGTACGATGAGGCATTGCAGGGTCTTGCGGACTAAGAGGGCCTTGGAGCTGTTCGTTTGTTGCGAAAACATAGGAGGTCTCGATATTTAGCTGGCAGAGCGTGACACGCGGGTCAACTTTCATCTGCATTCGTTACGGGGCATAATACCTCACTTGCTCCACGGGTCAATGCACTAGCGTGTATGAAAGCGAACCCTTCCGGATTCCGTCGACCGTATTATGTCGCAGTGTCAGTGCGAAAAGAGAGAACCATGTCATCTGAAAACCACGAACTACGTAAGGCTGGCCTCAAGGTCACGCTGCCACGAGTCAAGATTCTGCAGCTACTGGAGAACTCCGAGACACGCCACCTGAGCGCTGAGGATGTGTACAAGGCCTTGATCGAGGCCGATGAGGATGTGGGCCTTGCCACGGTTTATCGCGTTCTAACTCAATTCGAGTCTGCTGGGCTGGTGATGCGTCACCATTTCGAGGGTGGGCACTCGGTATTCGAACTCAGCACCATGGAGCACCACGACCATCTTGTATGCAGCAAATGCGGCTTAGTAGAAGAGTTCTACGACGAAGTGATCGAGACACAGCAAGAGAAGATCGCCAAGAAGTTCGGCTTCGAGATCACCGATCACAGCCTCTATCTATACGGTATCTGCGGCACCTGCCAGAAAGTCTAATCAGGCCTTGAGCATCTCTTGCGCATGCGCAAGAGACTCTGGCGTGAAGCCCTGAGTCGTCGACTCGCCCCCTAGCATCCGCGCTATCTCCTCCACCTTCTCCTTGCCCTCTAGGGCACGAATGCGTGTGCCGCTATTAGTGGTATCGCTAGAAGATTTGCTCACGAATAGGTGGGTATGGCCTTGACTGGCCACTTGGGCCTGATGGGTTACGCACAGCACCTGACCGCGCTCGCCGAGTTGTTTTAGCAACACGCCAACAGCGCGTGCGACTCCGCCACCGATGCCCACGTCTACCTCGTCGAATACGAGAGTTGGCGTGCTCGATGTCTGGGCTGTGATCACCTGAATGGCGAGGCTGATTCGCGAGAGCTCGCCACCGGAGGCAATCTTGATGAGCGGGCGCGGCGGCTGGCCGGGGTTGGTGCTGACGAGGAATTCCACAGTCTCTTGCCCCGTGGCGCTGGGCTGGTCCTTGTTCAGGGGGCTTAGCTCCACGGTGAGACGTGCCTGGCTCATGCCCAGCTCGGCGATCTGTTCGTTGATTTGTTCGCCTAGTGTCTTGGCGCCCTTGGCGCGGCACTTGCTCAATTGCTCTGCCTGCTTGCGATAGTCTGCGCGCAGAATGGCGTCTTGGGCGCCGCGCTTGTCCAGCTCTTCGCTGCTGCTCTCCATGGCCTGAAGTTCGGCCAGCATGCTCGCCTGCAGGGCTAGCAGATCCTCGGGCTTGGTCTTGTGTTTACGCGCGAGCTGATGGATATCGGCAAGGCGTTGATTGATATCTTCTAGGCGTTGGGGGTTGGCATCGAAATCGTCGATGCTGCGACGCAGCTCCCGCGTGGCCTCTTCCACTTGAATCGCCGCGGTGCTGAGCATCTCGCTCACTGCATCTAGAGTGGGGGATTTGACTTGCAGCTCGTGCAGCAAAGCCAAGGCTTGGTTGAGCCCCTCTTGCAGCGTCATCTCTTCGTTCTCGCTGCATAGGGCCAGGAGTTGCTGTGCGGTGGCTAGGCTGGTGTCCATGCTATTGAGCAGGCGGTATTCCTCGTCCAGAGCCTCCAACTCGCCCTCTTGTAGTGCCAGTTCGTCAAGTTCGGTAAGCTGATAGCGTAGTAGCTGCTGCTGTGCAGAGGCGGCTTCGGATTGCTCGCGCAATTCCGTCATGGCCTCGAAATTCTTACGCCACTCGCGGCTAGTTTGCCGCACTTGCTCCACCAACTTGGGCTCGCCGATATAGGCATCGAGCAGGCGCAGGTGGGTGCCGCGATTGAGCAATGACTGGTGTTCGTGCTGACTATGGATGTCGATCAACATCTCGCCTACGGTCTTGAGGATCTGCAGGGTCACGGGGTAGCCATTGACCCAGGCCTTGGAGCGCCCATCGTCGGAGACCACGCGGCGCAGTAGGCATAGCTCCGGCTCGTCCTCACTAAGCAGTTCATTCTCTTGCAGCCATTGCCTGGCTAGCACTTGGTCGCGGGTATCGAAATGGGCGCTGATATCGGTGCGGGTGGCGTTATTGCTGATCACACCTTTGTCTGCGCGGTCCCCAAGGCTGAGGCCGAGCGCGCCTAGGATGATGGACTTGCCGGCGCCGGTTTCGCCAGAAATGACGGTCATGCCGGGCGTAAAGTCTATCTCTAGGAAGTCGACGATAGCGTAGTGGCGAATTGAGAGCTGGGTCAGCATGGTGGGGCGGTGATTCTCTTGTAATCTATAAGGGCGAACGTGGGGCCGTGAGCGGCTGGGCGCGCTGCTGAATATAGCGCATCCTTGGTCATTTTGTCAGTGTCCCCACTATGTTAAGCAATTTTAGCGCTTTTGCGGGTTTTCGCCTTGAACTGCCCGGCTTTGCCCCAATATTCGCCCTCACTTGGATTGTGTTAGTCCTTTTGAAAATAGTCCCTTTGTAAGTTGCGAAGCTTGCGCGCAGCGCAGCACAACATAGAACAGGTGGAAAGATGAGCGATAGTAGTGACGATAAGAAACTAGACCCCGAAGCGGAGCAAGACATGGAAGAGAACATGGAGAACAATCAGGACTCTGTCGAAGAGGTAGAGCCGGCGGACGAGCAATCCCAGCTGATCGAGACGATGCAGAAACTGGTTCAGGCCGAGGGCGTGATTGCCCATCAGAAAGACGAGGTATTGCGCGTGCAAGCGGAGATGCAGAACCTGCGCCGCCGCACCGAGCAAGACATCGAGAAGGCCCATAAGTTTGGCCAGGAACGCCTGAGCAATGAGTTGCTGGCGGTGATGGATAACCTAGAGCGTGCGCTGCAGGTCGACATGGACCGCGAAGACGAGTCGGTCAAAGCGCTGCTGCAGGGTGTCGAGCTGACTCTGAAGAGCTTCGTGGACTGCTTCCGTAAGTTCGGCATCGAGCAGATCGACCCGCTCGGCGAGCCCTTCGATCCGCAGCTTCATCAGGCGATGACGATGCAGGAGAACCCTAACGTGGAGCCCGATACGGTCACAGCAGTTATGCAGAAGGGCTATACCCTGCATGGCCGCGTGATTAGACCCGCCATGGTCATGGTATCTAAAGCGCCCGAGGGCGGCGTTGATGAAAAAGTCTAGGTGAAAGCAAGCTCAGACTTGAAATCATCGGCTTCGGGCCAATATAGATGGCCATAGTTAGAAAAATCTTCGCGCCACGATGCGCGAAGGCAAAACCAAGCACAGTCAATCGAATTTAGAGAAACAGCTCATCCAAGCGTAAATCGCGCGTTGGACTAGCAAGGTGGAGAAACGAAATGGGTAGAATCATCGGAATAGACTTAGGGACCACGAACTCTTGTGTGGCAATCATGGACGGCGGCAAAGCTAAAGTCATTGAGAACGCAGAGGGTGACCGTACCACGCCATCGATTATCGCGTTCTCAAAGGACGGCGAAACGCTAGTAGGCCAGCCTGCTAAGCGTCAATCGGTGACGAACCCGAAGAACACATTGTTCGCAATTAAGCGCCTGATCGGCCGCCAGTTCGCCGACGACGTCGTGCAGAAAGACATCAAGATGGTGCCTTACGAGATCGTTAAGGCAGACAATGGCGATGCGTGGGTAAGAGTCAATGGCGAGAATATGTCGCCTCCACAGATCTCCGCTCAAGTATTGAAGAAGATGAAGAAGACGGCAGAGGACTATCTCGGCGAGCCAGTGACCGAAGCGGTAGTAACAGTGCCTGCTTATTTCAACGACTCACAGCGTCAAGCGACTAAGGATGCGGGCAAGATTGCCGGCCTAGAAGTTAAGCGCATCATCAACGAGCCAACAGCTGCTGCCCTTGCCTACGGCATGGACAAGAAAGGTGGCGACTCTACGATCGCCGTTTTCGACCTCGGTGGCGGTACCTTCGATATCTCCATAATCGAGATCGCTGAGACCGATGGTGAGCACACTTTCGAGGTGCTCTCTACTAACGGCGACACCTTCCTAGGTGGCGAGGACTTCGACCTTAAGCTGATCGAGTATTTAGCGGCCGAGTTCAAGAAAGAATCAGGCATGGACCTGCACAGCGATCCTTTGGCACTGCAGCGTCTGAAAGAAGCGGCAGAGAAGGCGAAGATCGAGCTGTCCTCTTCTCAGCAAACTGAGATCAACCTGCCCTACATCACGGCAGATGCGAGCGGCCCTAAGCACTTGGTGCAGAAGCTGACCCGTGCGAAGTTCGAATCATTGGTTGAGAGCCTAGTGGATCGCACCATGGCGCCGCTGAAGATGGCATTGCAAGATGCTGGCCTAGACGTTTCCAAGATCGACGACGTAATCCTGGTGGGCGGTCAAACTCGCATGCCATTAGTTCAGAAGAAAGTGGCCGACTTCTTCGGTAAGGAAGCACGTCGTGACGTGAACCCTGATGAAGCCGTGGCAATGGGCGCTGCGATTCAAGCGGCCGTGCTTTCCGGTGAAGTGAACGACGTATTGCTGCTAGACGTAACGCCTCTTTCCTTGGGCATCGAGACAATGGGCGGAGTTGCGAGTGTTCTGATCGAGAAGAACACCACTATCCCAACCAAGAAGACGCAGGTGTTCTCTACTGCCGACGACAACCAGACTGCTGTGACTATTCACGTTGTGCAGGGCGAGCGTAAGCAAGCGGCACAGAACAAGTCACTGGGCCGATTCGATCTGTCCGACATTCCACCAGCACCACGTGGTATGCCGCAAATCGAAGTAGCGTTTGACCTAGACTCCAATGGTATCCTGAACGTGTCTGCGAAAGACAAGGCGACGGGTAAAGAGCAGTCGATCATCATCAAGGCCTCTAGCGGTTTGTCCGACGAAGAGATCGAGAAGATGGTGAAAGACGCCGAGGCTCATGCGGCCGACGACAAGAAGTTCGAGCAGTTGGTAACCGTGCGCAATACTGCAGACGGCCTAGTACACGCCACTCGCAAGACTCTTGAAGAGGCTGGCGACAAGGTAGATGCAGCCGAGAAAGAGAAGATAGAAGCTGCTGTAGTGGCAGTGGAAGAGGCGATCAAGTCTGGCGACATCGAGCAGATCGAAGCGAAGACGAAAGAGTTGACCGACGTCTCCTCTGGTCTTGCCGAGAAGATGTATGCAGAGAAGCAGGCTGAGGCGAATGCTGCAGGCCCCGACTCGGCACAGTCCACTGACAACGATGATGCGGTTGACGCGGAGTTCGAAGAAGTTAAAGACGACAAGTAAGTTGCAGGAGGCGCAGCGCCAGGGCGCCTCTAGCTGTACGAGTCAATGCACAAAACCGGACGAGCGCTCCTCGTCTGGTTTTTTTGCGTTGTACGACCTGCGCATTGAGCGGTCCCCTTTTCGCTAAACGAGACAGAATAAGACTATGTCCAAACGAGATTATTACGAGGTGCTGGGAGTCTCCCGCGATGCCTCCGAAGCAGAATTGAAGAAAGCCTATCGACGCGTGGCGATGAAGCACCACCCCGATCGCAACCCGGATGACGCTACCTCCGAGGATAAATTCAAAGAAGCTAACGAAGCGTTCGAGGTGCTCTCCGACGCGAACAAACGTGCGCGTTACGACCAGTACGGCCATGCGGGTGTTAATCAGCAAGGCGGTGGCGGTGGTGGTGCAGGTGATTTCGGCGATATATTCGGTGACATCTTCGGCGATATATTCGGTGGTCAGCGTGGCGGCGGTGGCCGCAGCCATGTGCGCAAAGGCGGCGACCTGCGCTATACACTCGAACTCGATCTCGAAGAGGCCGTGCGCGGTACGACCTCTAAGATTCGCATTCCCAGCGCCGTGCGCTGCAAGGTATGTGACGGTAGTGGCGCCAAGAAGGGCAGTGCACCAGTAACTTGTAGCACCTGTAATGGCATGGGCCAAGTGCGCATGCAGCAGGGTTTCTTCTCCGTTCAACAGACCTGTCCGCGCTGCCAAGGCGCCGGCAAGCAGATCAAAGACCCATGTGGCAGCTGTCATGGTCGCGGCAGTGTCGAAGAGCAGAAGACGCTCTCCGTGAAAGTGCCGCCTGGCGTAGACACTGGCGATCGCATTCGTCTTACTGGCGAAGGCCAAGCGGGCAGTCACGGCGGTCCCAATGGCGACCTCTATGTGCAAGTCTCCGTGCGCGAGCACAAGCTATTCGAGCGCGATGGCATCGACCTGCATTGCGAGATTCCGATTAGTTTTGTGGATGCAGCGCTAGGCGGCGAGCTAGAAGTGCCAACGCTAGATGGACGCGTGAAGCTGAAGATTCCGGCAGAGACACAAACAGGTAAGTTGTTCCGCCTGCGCAATAAGGGTGTAACTCCCGTGCGCGGTGGCATCACTGGTGATCTATTGTGCCGCGTGGTGGTCGAGACGCCAGTGAATTTGACTAAGCGCCAGAAGGAATTGCTCGGAGAGTTCCACGACATCGCGGAAACCGAAGGGGCGCAGTCGCCGAAGAAAACTTCATGGTTCGATGGCGTGAAGAAGTTCGTCGACGAGCTGCGAGCCTGAGCTTAAAGCCCTAATCGCGCCAGAATTTCCCCGTGTTGTTCTGGCGTGAGGCGGGGCCCAAATTGCGCTACTACTATTGACGATGCAAGGCTGGCGATCTCTCCGGCAGTCTTGAAGTCATAGCCCTTCGATAGACCGTACATAAACGCTCCTGAGAACATATCTCCAGCGCCATTGGTGTCGACCGCTTTCACTTTGTGGGCGGCAACATTGCTGTACTGCTGACCGTCGAAAAGGCGCGCGCCGGCAGCACCCAAGGTCACCACGAATTGCTGCGCCTTGCCCTCTAGTGCCTTGCAGGCATCATCGAGATTATCCGCACCCGACCATAGCTTCGCCTCTTGCTCGTTGCAGAACAGCAGGTCGACGCCATCGCCTATGAACTCGTTAATGCCCTCTGAGAAATACTCGACCATGGCGGGATCCGAGAAGGTCATCGCGAACTTAACGCCCGCCGCTTTGGCGTGCTTCTTGAGCTCCAGAACGGCAGTCTTGGCGCTGGGGGAAGTCACGAGATAGCCTTCGGTATAGGCGTAAGTGGAGGCGCTAATTGCGTCGTAGTGAAGCTCGTCTGTAGACACTAACTGAGAGATTCCTAACGAGGTCAACATGGTGCGTTCGGCATCCGGCGTCACCATAACTAGGCAGCGGCCAGTGGTGCCTGCCTCGCGCTCGGCAGAGAGGTTGGTCTCTACGTTGTGCTGGCCCAACTCATTCACATAGAAGTGCCCGCCCTCGTCGTTGGCGACCTTGCAGGAGAAGAAAGTCTTAGCGCCGAACTGGCTCATGGCGTAGATGGAGTTGGCTGCGGAGCCGCCGCCGGCGCGTTTAATCAAGCCGTATCGATCGGTCAGAAGATCGAACACCTTCTGCTGCTTGTCCTCGTCGATCAGGGTCATAAAGCCCTTCTCGATACCGGAGTCGATAAAGAAGCGATCGTCTACCTCGAACTCGCTATCGACCAGGGCGTTACCAATTCCATATACATCGTATTTTTTCATGCGCGTGAATCCTTTAAGGGCCGCGCACTTAATTGCGCAGCCTATTTTTAGTTCAGTTAATTAGAGTGCGGCGAAGGCGATTTCGGCAGCATCTAGTGTCTTATTGATTTCCTCATCGCCGTGCGCGGCAGAAACGAAACCTGCCTCGAATGCGGAAGGTGCCAGGTAAACGCCATTGTTCAGCATGAGGTGGAAGTAACGACGGAAGCGCTCGACATCGCAGGCCATGACTTGTTCGAAGGTGCTGATGGACTCCTCTTCACTGAAGAAGCAACCGAACATGCCGCCCAGCTGATGGGTGGTGAAGGGGATGTTGGCCGCGTCGGCGCGCGCTTGCAACCCGTTCATCAAGGCCTTGCTGCGTCGGTTCAATTCATCGTGGAAGCCGGGCTTCTGAATAGCATTGAGCATTGCCATTCCCGCGGCTACCGCTAAGGGGCTGCCGGCCAGAGTGCCCGCCTGATATACGGGGCCCATTGGTGCGATCATCTCCATGATCTCGCGTTTGCCGCCGAACGCGCCAACTGGGAGGCCGCCGCCAATCACCTTGCCCAGAGCTGTGAGGTCGGGGGTTACGTTGTAGTGAGCTTGGGCGCCACCGAGTGCTACGCGGAAACCGGTCATCACCTCGTCGAAGATCAGCACGCTGCCGTAGTGGGTGCATAACTCGCGCATCGTCTCGAGGTAACCGGGCACAGGTGGCACGAGATTCATATTGCCGGCGACTGGCTCGACGATAATGCAGGCAATCTCGTCGCCATTAGTCTCGAATAATTTCTCTAGGGCGGCCGCGTCGTTATAGGGCAATACATAGGTTAGGTCGGTATAGGCCTTAGGCACGCCGAGGGAGTCAGGCTCGCCAAGAGTCAGTGCTCCGGAGCCGGCCTTCACGAGAAGTCCATCGACATGGCCGTGGTAGCAACCCTCAAATTTTACGACCTTGTCGCGTCGCGTGTAGCCGCGGGCAACTCGAATGGCACTCATCGTCGCCTCGGTTCCAGAGGTCACGAGGCGCACACGCTCGATAGACGGCACGAGCTTGCAGATAGTCTTGGCGATGGTGACTTCCGCCTCTGTGGAGGCGCCGTAGCCGAGGCCATGGGTCAGCTGCGCTTGCAGTGCCTCGATAACATCGGGGTGTCTATGGCCGAGAATTAAGGGGCCCCAAGCACCGACATAGTCGATGTAACGGTTGCTGTCCTCATCAGTTAGCCAAGCGCCTTCGCCACCTTGAAAGAATAAGGGGTTACCACCGACGCCACGGAAGGCGCGGACGGGCGAGTTTACGCCGCCTGGGATATAACGCTTGGCTTCTTCGAATAGTGCGGCGGAGCGGCTAGTAATGTTCTCTGGCTTGGATACTGTCACAGACTTGGATTCCTCTAAAACTAATTAGCGAGTGTTTGGGGTAGTGCGAAATAGGGCGTTCAATGCCTTAGCCTCGGCTTCGACATCGGGGCTAGCAAAAAGAGTGTGAATGACCGCTAGCATGTCCGCGCCCGCCGTCACTAGAGCTTGGCCATTTTCGGTGTTGATGCCACCAATTGCAACAATCGGGATGTTGAGCTGGGCCTTGGCCTGCTGCAGCACCTGGATAGAGGCGGGTGGCGCGTTCGGTTTAGTGTGTGAGGGGAAGAAGCGTCCGAAGGCGACATAGTCGGCACCAGCGGCTTGGGCGCGCAGCGCGAGGCTCAGGTTGCTGTGGCATGTTATGCCGATGATCGCTTCCTCTCCCAGTCTCTGGCGGGCCTCCACCAATTTGGTGTCCGCTTGGCCAAGATGGACGCCGGCGGCGCCGATCTCGAGGCAGAGCTCTACATCGTCGTTGATCAGAAGAGGGGTGTCGTAGTGGCAACATAGGCGCAGTAACTGCGCTGCCTCTGCACACTTGCTCTGCCAGTCTGCGCTCTTATTGCGGTATTGCAGCAGTGCGAGTCCGGCGCGTAGTGCCTCTTCTACGGCTGAGAAAAGGGCTGGGCCGGCTAGTAGGTTTTCGTCGGTAATGGCGTAAACGCCGCGTAGAGGGTGGGGCATCGTTGCTACTTATTCCAATAACTGCGATTGGGTAGCCACTGCCCGAAGCCAGGGCGGTTGCCGGCGTTCAGGGATTCCCAAGTGTATTGCTGGGCACGACGGGCGGCCTCGGAGATATCGCAACCATGGGCCAAATATGCAGCGAGGCTGGACGCGAGGGTGCAGCCAGAGCCGTGATACTCGTTGGGCAGGCGTGGCCACTCGAAATTTAGTGGGTCTTGGTGCGGGGTATAGAGGGTGTTCACGACATTGCTGCTCTCGGCGTGTGTGCCAGTGAGCAAGACGTGATCGCAGCCCATGTCCATTAAGGCGCTGGCACCGGCGTCGAGGGTGTCTGCGCCACTGGTGAGAGCGCGCAACTCGTGGGTGTTCGGGGTCAGTACGGTGCTCATTGGTATTAACAGAGTCTTCAAGGCAGAGACGATGTCCTCCTCTGAGAACTGGTAACCCCCGCCCGCCCAAAGAATCGGGTCTAAAACGACCGGTAGTTTGGGATAGTCCGTAAGAATTGTGTGGATGACCTCGATTGTGCCGATGCTACCTAGCAGGCCGATCTTTACCGCGTGCACGGGCACGTCTTCCAACACGGCTCGGGCCTGCTGAATCAGCAAGGCAGACGAGACGGCCTGCGCAGACATGACGTTGCGGGTGTCTTGCACGGTAAGGGATGTAACGACGGGTAGGCAGTGGCAGCCGGCGCTGAACAGCGCTTCGATGTCTGCCTGTATGCCGGCGCCTCCGGAAGAGTCGAGACCGGAGAAGCACAGAACGTTAGGCTTGCTTGCGGTTGAACTGTTCACGCGCAGTGACCTGTGGAGGTTGACGAGAAATTGTGTTTAGAACGGCCTAACGACTACTAATATGACGATGCCGATTAGCATGAATACCGGGATTTCATTGAAATAACGATAGAACACATGGCCTCTAGTGTTCTTATCGTCGCGAAACTGTTTCAGGAAGCGCCAGCAGAATATGTGATAGACGATCAGCAGTGCCACTAAGCCGAGCTTGGCGTGCATCCACGGGGAGCTCATATAGTAGGAGGCATTGAAGCTGATGAGCCAGAAGCCCAGCACGATTGTCGCGATCGCCGATGGGGTGCCGATGCCGTTGAAAAGTTTGCGCTCCATGATGACGAAGCGTTCCTTGCTGAGCTGATCTTGCGCCGCTGCGTGATAGACAAACAGGCGGGGTAGATAAAAGATGGCCGCGAACCAGCAGATCACCGCGATGATATGAAAAGCCTTAACCCAGAGCATTATTCCCCCTTAGTGCCTGTGTAAATCAACAGGCGCAATGCCAAGACCGGCTACACTAGCACAGCTGTTAAAATGGATACAGTCGGAAAACAGGGGTATCATGCCGGGTTCGAAAAACACGGCTTTAAGCCCAATAGTCAAACGTAGGAGGACCCCGTGATCAAGGTCGGAATAGTCGGAGCAACAGGTTACACCGGAGTAGAGTTATTGCGTCTGCTCGCGCCACGCCAGGATGTGAGCCTAGAGGTCATTACGTCCCGCGAACTGCAAGGTACGCCAGTCGCCGATCTATTCCCCAATCTACGGGGTTTCGTCGACCTAGAATTCACAGCGCCAGACTCGGAAGCACTGTACGAGTGCGACGTGGTTTTCTATGCAACTCCTCATGCCGTGGCGATGAAGACGGTGCCGACTCTACTTAAGCGTGGCGTACGCGTGATCGATTTGTCCGCCGACTTCCGCCTGCGCGATATTGCGCTATGGGAGAAGTGGTACAAGGTGACGCACGAGAGCCCCGAGTATGCAGCGCAGGCAGTCTACGGCCTGCCAGAGGTAAACCGCAGCAAGATTGTCGATGCACAGCTTCTCGCAGTGCCCGGCTGTTACCCCACTGCGATTCAGCTTGGCTTTCTGCCACTGCTCGAAGCGGGCATGGTCGATACCAATATGTTGATCGCCGATGCGAAATCCGGGGTAAGTGGCGCGGGCCGAAAGGCGGCAGTGGGCAGTCTGTTGACGGAGGCCTCTGAGTCTCTTAGCGCCTATGGTGTCTCGGGGCATCGACATCTGCCCGAGATTTCTCAGGGCCTGAATGCCTATGCGGGCAAGGATGTGAAACTGACCTTCATTCCTCACCTCACTCCGATGATCCGCGGCATCCATGCCACTCTTTATGCGCCCTTGAAGGCGGGTCAAGACCCATCTGGTATTCAGCAGTTGTTTGAGAGCCGCTACAAAGACGAGCCATTTGTCGATGTATTGCCCAACGGGCAGTATCCGGCCACGCGCAATGTGCGTGGTGGCAATCGCTGCCAGATCGGAGTGTGCCATCTGCCGGCCAACAATATGGTAGTGGTGCTGTCGGTGATCGACAATCTCGTCAAAGGTGCATCCGGGCAGGCAATACAGAACATGAATATCATGTTTGGTTTGGATGAGAGTGAAGGCCTGCGCAACATCGCCATGCTTCCTTAGATTCTTGAGACCCAAGTGTTATGCCCAATGTCGTAAAAGGTAGCAAGCAACAAGCAATGATGGTGGTGCCCTATCGGCGCTGGTATCGCACCTTCGTGTCGATCTCAATCGTCATCGCCTTGCTAGTGGTTGCGCTAGGCGGGTATTTCTACGGTCGCTTCGAGGCTGGCAGCGAGTACCTGGTCACCAGCGCAGACAACGAGCGGCTCAGCGCCTCTTTGCGGGAGGCGCAGAACGAGCTCAATACGCTGCGCTCAGAATTGACCATCGCCGGGCGCAGCAATCTCGTGGATCAAAGGGCAACCGAGGAAGTGCAGAGCACTGTGAGCGCACTACGCCTGCGCATTTCCCAGCTAGAGCAGGATGTATCCTTCTATCGCCAGGTAATGTCGCCGGACAGTGATGAGTTGGGGCTAATCATCGCCGAGTTCGATGTCACGCCTTTAGAGGGTGTTGGCCGTTTCCATTACAAGGCTGTGTTCAGACAGGCCGGCGCCGGTGACCGAGTCTTGGAGGGCAAAGTGCAGATCGCTATTGCAGGCCGAATCGATGGGCAGCGTCAGGCGCTTCCGCTTACGGACATCCTTCCTGAAAATAGGACATTCGATCCGGCGCTCAATTTCAGATACTTCCAGAACTTGGAAGGCGAGTTCATACTGCCCGAGGGTTTTGTGCCCGACCAAGTAGAGGTGAAGGCGGAATCTAGTAAGCCAACAGCAATCAAGGTTGAGAAAATATTCAGCTGGAGTGTAGTGGAGGTATAAGGATGTTCGGATCGAGCAATAAGACAGCTGCCGTAACTGGCCCCGCGCATACGCTGATCTCGCGCCAGACGGAGATCATCGGCGATTTGCGTTTTAACGGCGAACTCATCGTTGAGGGCAAGATCAAAGGCAATGTCTACGCCGACGATGATTCCGGTGCTTTGATTCGTATCGCGGAAACCGGGGTGGTTGAAGGCGAGATTTGGGTGCCCTCTGCGGTGGTCAATGGTTTGGTGAAAGGGGATCTACACTCCTCCAAGCACTTGGAGTTGGCAGCCAAGTCAGTCGTGATTGGCAATGTCTTCTACAATTTAATCGAGATGGTGATGGGCTCAGAGGTAAATGGCAGCCTCATGCAGATTGCCCGTGCTCAACAAGATGCGAAGCGCCTGTCGGGGTCGCAAGCGAAGTCCCTCGCTTACGAGGCATCGGGCTTTGGTGGAGAGTCCGAGCGACGTTCGCGAGATGCGAATGACGAAACAATAGTTGACTGAATTAGTCGGACTTAGCCATAATCGCGCTGCTGCGCCGCGTATCACGATTCATTCTTCGCGCAGCCAATAAAGCGATGGTATTCCAATGTCTGCAGTGCAATCTCATGATCCTACGATCATTTCAATGACCGAGAACGCCGCCGAGAAGGTTAAAACCCTGATCAGCGAAGAGGGCAATCCTGCGCTTAAATTGCGGGTGTTCGTAACCGGTGGGGGTTGTTCTGGGTTTCAGTATGGTTTTAGCTTCGACCCAGAACTCAGTGATGACGACACTATTGTGCAGAATCACGGCGCTGCACTGGTCGTTGACCCGCTAAGCTATCAGTACCTAGCGGGCGCTAAGGTGGACTATGTGGAGGGTTTGCAGGGCGCCAAGTTTGTCGTCAACAATCCTTTGGCTAGCACCACTTGCGGTTGCGGCTCTTCTTTCTCAATCTGACCCCTAGTCAGATAAAGCCTCGTATATAGCACCGTGTATGCATATCTGTTGCGCGCCAGTAACCGACCTTGTGTCGACTGGATCGCCATACCATGCGTTGCGGGCGAACCAGGCGAAAGTCATGCTCTCTACCCACTGAGGGTCGAGTTTCGCCTCTGAACTGCTGGCCACCGGCACGGGCGCAATTAGACTCTGCAATCTTTCCATGAGATAGACGTTATTGGCACCGCCCCCACAGGCGTAGAGTGCTACTACCTGCTCGCCCTGCCAATCCACACTTTCGGCGATGCTGCGCGCGGTGAACTCCAATAGAGTTGCTTGCACGTCCACATCGGCCAGCAATTCGAAGTGGGAGAGTTTCTCGCCTAGCCAGTGTGCGTTGAATAATTCGCGCCCTGTGCTCTTCGGGGAGGCTTGGTGTAGGTAGGGTTCCGCCATTAGCAGCGTTAGTAAGTCTTCGTTAACCGTGCCGGACCTAGCCCATTCACCGTCGCTATCGAAGGGAAGGTCTTGTTTTGCATCAATCCATGAGTCCATCAAGACATTGCTAGGGCCTGTGTCGAAACCTACCAGCGGCAGCTCGCCATGGCTTAGCAATGAGATATTCGCGATACCCCCTAGATTCAATATAGCCCTTCGGCCATCGAGATCCGCGAAGAAACTCTGATGGAATAGCGGGGCGAGCGGGGCGCCTTGGCCACCTGCCGCCATGTCTTTGCGGCGGAAGTCGGTAATCGTACAGATGCCAGTCAGCAGCGCGATGGTATTGGGGTCGCCAATCTGCTGAGTAAAGCGATTCTCTCCAAAGGGGTAATGCTTGATGGTTTGACCATGACTGCCAATGGCCAGGATTTCTTGATTGGATACGTCGCATTTAGCGAGTAGCTGGTTAACTGCGTTGGCAAATAGGCGGCCTAGTGCGATGTCAGTCTCCCCTAGCTCTATCAGCGAAACCTTCTCGTCGGTAGATAGCGTAAGGATGGATTCTCGCAGGGGGGCAGGGATCGCAAGGGAATGGGTCGCCACTAATGTCGGCGGAGATTGAGCAAAATCAACTAGCGCGCAATCCACACCATCAATACTGGTGCCAGAGAGTACGCCGATAAAGTATTCGTGTGCAGACATCTTAGGGCATCCTGCATCGAGAGGGCGAATTTTGAGCTTAGTTTAAAGAGCCTGTGTCTCCGAGCTCATATTTGCACTAAGAAGGCGAGCGTCAATGCTCTCCTTTTGGAAGCGTTGTAGTAGGTCCTGAGTCTGTGCTTTGAAGCGCGGAATTTCCTCCGGCTCAAGCGAAATTGCCTGGGGGAGTTGGCCTACGATAGTGCGTGGGTCTTTATGCACGCCGCCAATCAAGAATTCGTAATGTAGGTGGGGGCCTGTTGCTCCGCCGGTCTGACCCACGTAGCCGATGATGTCACCTTGCCGTACGCGTGAGCCTTTCTTGATGCCTGAGGCATAGTCGTTAAGGTGAGCGTATTTAGTCTCGAACTGACCGCGATGTTGCAGTACCACTAGCTTGCCGAAAGAGCCATTGCGAGCTGCCCAGGTTACAACGCCGTCACTAGTCGCGCGGACCGGTGTGCCCTTTGGTGCGGCATAATCGGTACCCTTGTGGGCGCGGATGGTGTTGAGGATAGGATGCTTGCGGCTAAGACTGAAATTGGAACTAATGCGGAAAACATCTAGTGGCGTGCGCAGGAAGGCCTTGCGCATGCTCTCTCCCTCTGGGCTGTAATAGCCTACTTCGCCGTCCTCATTGATATAGCGTACGGCGATATACTGTTTGCCTTGGTTGGTAAACTGGGCTGCGATGATGTCGCCATTGCCAATAAACTGACCATCAAGGAATTTCTGTTCGTAGAAGAGGCTGAAGTCGTCGCCATCGCGCGGATCGAGAATGAAGTCGATCACGCCGCCGAAGATGTCTGCCATCTCCATAATCGAAACTGCGGGAATATCGGCGCGCTTTGCCGCCATGAATAGGCTGTCGTTGATGACGCCTTCCTTAAATACTGGGCGAACCTCAGCGGTACGCAGGATTGGTTCCACTTGGTAGCCGCTGTCATTCAGTGTAAATAGATAGCCTTCTAGCGGCGATTTCAATACTTTCAGCTGCGCGAGCTTGCCAGCCTCTGGGATGTGGAAGCTGAGTTGGTAGCCTGGATATAGTCGATTAAGAACTTTTGCGTCTTCGGTGCTATTGAGCACTTTGTACATCTCTTGTGCGCTAAGGCCTACTTTCGTGAATATCGCGGAGAGATTGTCCCCAGGCTGCACCTCGAGGTCGGTCCATTCTGAATTGTGCTGTGACGGCTCATTATTAGGGATAACGAGAACAGGTAGCATGTTCTCCGCCTCTGCTAAGGCTTTTGCGGAGTTATCACTTAAATTTGGTGGGAATGGTAGTGTTGGAGTGGCACCGATACGCGCGCCGTGTGCGGATTCGTCAGGTGCAAACACCATAGTGACAGTAAGCACTAAGCTCAAAACGCTAGCCAGCATAAGGTGATTACGCGGATAGTGCTTGCTTAGGGTGTGTTTGATGGAATCCCAGATGCCCATGAAAATTCTAATGTTAAATCTCTTCTTTTGAATATATTGGCGGACTGCAGAACGCAGCCCAAAAGGGCGATTCTTATGACTTTTAGGAGGCAGGTCAAGTCTTATTCAGATTAGTAGTGTAAAATCTGCGACCGCTTCGCGAGACTGCGTTGCTCCTATATATAGTACCCTCGCAGTCTAGAGGCTGATCGGGCAACACTGTAAGCATTAAATTTGGTTTAGGAATTCGTTATGAGTGCTACATCTATAGACATTATAAAGGACCTCGAGAGTAGGGGCTTGGTTTCCCAGATGACTTCTGGCGATGAGTTGAAGTCAGTGTTGAAGCAAAGTACCACCTTATATAGTGGCTTCGACCCGACAGCGGAGAGTCTTCATATAGGCAACTTAGTGCCCTTGTTGGCTTTACGTCGTTTCCAACAAGCAGGCCACCGACCTATTGCGTTGGTTGGCGGGGCGACTGGTCTAATCGGAGACCCGAGTTTCAAGGCTTCGGAGCGCCAACTCAACTCTAACGATATCGTGGAGCTTTGGGTTAGTCGGATCAAGGGGCAGCTGGAGCAGTTCCTTGATTTCGAGTCAGGCAGTAATGCCGCAATGCTGGTAAACAACCTAGATTGGACTAAAAATGTAGGCGTCTTGGACTTTCTTCGCGACGTAGGCAAGCACTTCTCCGTGAATACCATGATTCAAAAGGATTCGGTTAAGCAGCGTATCGAGCGCGAAGGGTCGGGCATCTCCTTCACTGAGTTTACCTATATGATTCTGCAGTCCTACGACTTCGCGGAACTTTATAAGCGCCATGGCTGCAGTTTGCAGATCGGTGGCAGCGATCAGTGGGGCAATATTACCGGCGGCATCGATCTGACGCGCAGAATGCACCGCGCTCAAGTCTATGGTTTGACGATTCCTCTTGTAACGAAGGCGGATGGGCAGAAGTTTGGCAAGACGGAGACAGGCACGGTGTGGCTGGATGCTAAGAAGACATCTCCTTATGCCTTCTATCAGTTCTGGCTGAATGCGGCCGACGCCGACGCCTATACCTTTCTGCGTTACTTCACCTTCTTGTCGCCAAGCGTGATCAAGGATATAGAAGAGGCAGACAAGACTGCACAAGGCAAACCCGAGGCTCAGGGAATCCTCGCTAAAGAGGTAACCCGGCTAGTGCACGGCGAAGAGGGTTTGCTTGCGGCCGAGCGCATTAGTGCCGCGCTGTTCTCTGGTGACCTAGGGGCGCTTAGTCCTGAAGATTGCGAGCAGCTGCGCCTGGACGGATTGCCCTCCACTCAATTGGATGTGTTGCCGAAAGGCATAGTAGAGGTGTTAGTAGAGACTGGTCTTGCTACCTCTAATAAGATGGCGCGCGAGTTTATTGCGAATAACGCGGTGAGCGTTAATGGTCAGAGAGTGGAATCTAGCGAAATGTCGTTGAGCTCAGGGCAAGCGCTGTTTGGCAAGTACTTTGTGTTAAAGCGCGGGAAAAAGCTGTTCCACTTGGGCTTTACGGCTTAATGACAAATTAGTGAGCGATTTGGGCAATTACTTGTTGCCAGATCTAATCTGTGTGGCATAATGCGCGCCCTTGTGACGAGATGTACAAGCAAAGCAAACGAACACTCCTCGGAGAGTTCAAATGAAACGAAAATATCCGCTTTCATGCCTTGCCAAGTCACACAGAGTGCGTATAATACGCCTCCTCCTAACCACGAAGGTTCAGGAAAAAGTTCTTTAAAAAGTAGAGATTAAGTAATAGAGGTGGGTGCTTGCCGAGGT
>OJDV01000033.1_pt1 | contig 113254 bp, 103 predicted proteins | sample 1592911 | NCBI WGS metagenome assembly OJDV01 (sample SAMN05416860, study PRJEB24817) | seawater metagenome | isolation source: Sea water | place: Canada:Atlantic | collected 2013-11
GGTCGATGAATTGCTCCTGCATTCTCGACACTCCCGCCATCCATGGCGGTCGGATTCTGTTGTAGAGCCCCCATGGATGGGTTCACGGCGTGTTCTGACGGGGTATACCCGGCAGCCAGCGGACCGCACAAAACCAAATACCACAGAACCCTAAAAGAACATCCCAGTCTCGAGCTGCGCTTCCTCGCTCATCATGTCCCGACTCCAAGCCGGATCGAACACAAGTTCCACATCGACTTTCTTAACGTTCGGCACGCGCCTTACTCGGTACTCCACGTCGCCCACTAAGACAGGACCCATGCCGCAGCTTGGGGCTGTAAGTGTCATCTCGATAGCGACGCTCTTATCTTCTTGGTTTACCTGTACATCGTAGATCAAGCCTAGGTTGACTAGGTCCACGGGAATCTCTGGGTCGAAAACTGTGCCCAACGCCTCCCATACTTGCGCAACTTTAATTTCTTCGTCCGTTGGCGCAGGGAAGCTTAGCTTCTCAGTTTCTAGGCCTAGCGCGCCCGCATCGGTACCGTCTACTCGGACCATCTGTCCGTTGTAGACTACCGTGTAGTTGCCGCCCAGTGCCTGAGTGATCGCAACGAACGTGTCTTTCGGGATTGTTAAGGGCGTTCCGTCTGGAACTCTGCGCGCAGGACAATCTGTCTGCGCCACCACCATGCGTCTTTCCATATTAATTCACGTTGAAGCTTTCGCCACAACCGCAATGGTCCTTGGCGTTAGGATTTAGGAAACTCAGCTGACGGTTAACGCCCTCTGTCACGTAGTCAATCTGTGTGCCATTGACGATCGCGAGGCTGTCTTTGTCGACTAGTAACTCTACACCTTCGTCTAGTACTAAATGTAGGTCGTCGGGCTTGCCCGCAGGTACTAGGTCGATCACATACATGAAACCAGTGCAGCCACTCTGCTTTACGCTCAGCCGAATGGCGCTTGCCTCTGCACTCTTGCGCAGCTGAGCACGGAAATGCTCTACCGCCGCGGCGGTAACATTGACCGTACTGTTCTTAGTTGATTGAACGGGGTCGAAAGACTCTACGCTCATCGGGATATCCTCTAATTCGATTGTTAAACGAGAAACTGTTTGGCTTTCTCGATGGCCGCGAAGAGGCGGTCCACATCGTCAAAATTATTATAGAAACTAAAACTGGCGCGTACCGTGCCAGGTATGCCGTATTGATCCATGATCGGTTGTGCACAGTGGTTGCCCGTGCGCACCGCAACGCCCTGCTGGTCTAGCAGCGTGCCTAGGTCGGCCGGGTGTATACCGTCCAATACGAAACTCAATACACTCACCTTATGGTCTGCCGTGCCAATCAAGCGTAGACCAGACACTTTCTGAGCCTTGCCCCGTGCATATTCCAACAAGGCATGCTCGTGTCGCGCTGCGCCGGCCCGGTCTAAAGCACTCAGATAGTCGATGGCTGCGCCGAAACCGATCACACCAGCTATATTGGGGGTGCCTGCCTCGAATTTATAGGGCAATTGATTATAAGTTGTGCCGGCGAAGCTCACAGACTCGATCATCTCGCCGCCGCCCTGATAGGGAGGCATCGCCTCTAACAGCTCGCGCTTGCCATACAGGGCACCAACTCCGGTTGGGCCGAACAGTTTATGCGCAGAGAACACATAGAAGTCGCAATCCAGCGACGGCATGTCCACGGGCCAATGCCCTACCGCTTGCGCACCATCGATCAAGACCAGGGCGCCAGCCGCATGTGCCAGACGAGTGATCTCAATGACTGGGTTTACAGTGCCAAGCGCGTTGGAGACGTGGCCGACCGCAACCATCTTAACGTGCTCGTCCAACATCTGCTGCAGCGCACTCAGGTCTATGGTGCCCGTGCTATCTACCGGTATCGCCTCAACTGTGGCGCCCATTTGTGCGGCGATCATCTGCCAAGGCACAATATTGGAGTGATGCTCCATAGCCGAGACTAGGATGCGATCGCCCGCTTGTAAGTTCGTGCGGCCCCAACTCGCGGCCACAAGATTAATGCCCTCGGTAGTGCCACGGGTCCAGATAATCTGTGCAGAGTCCTCGGCATTGATAAACGCGGCGAGTTTCTTGCGAGCGCCCTCGAAAGAGGTAGTAGCGCGATCTGCGAGGGCATGAGCACCGCGATGCACATTGCTGTTATCGAAGCGGTAATAATCGCTGATCGCCTGAATCACACTCTCGGGCTTCTGCGTGGTCGCGGCGTTGTCTAGGTAGACTAGGGGCTGACCATTGACCTGCTGGTGCAGAATAGGAAAGTCCTTGCGCACCTTCTCAACATCGAAGTCGGCTTCGTTAGTCTTGTCCTGCGTGTCCACTACGGCTGCCTCACTCATGACACGAATTGATCCTTGTCGAACAGTTGCGTCAGGTGTCGGTGCAGATGTTCGCGCACTGCCTGCTGAGGCAAGTCCTGCAGCAACTCATTAATGAAACCGAAGCTCAGCATCGTGCGGGCCTGCTTCTCGGTAAGGCCGCGACTTCTCAGATAGAACATCGAGGTCTGGTCCAGCTGGCTGACGGTGGCGCCGTGGGCACACTTCACGTCGTCGGCATAGATCTCGAGTTCCGGCTTGGTGTCGATCTCGGCCTGATCGGATGTGAGCAGATTCTTATTGCTCAACTCGGCTAGAGTCTTCTGCGCATCGGGGTGAATATGAATACGGCCATTGAACACTGCCCTGGCGCTGTCGGCGATAATGCCGCGGAATACTTCGCTCGTGGTGCAATGAGGCGCCTCATGCTCCACATTAGTATGATAATCCAACAGATGCTTGTTACGAGGTAAGTAGACACCGTTCAGACCGGCATGAGCACCCTTGCCCTTGTGGCAAATCTGATAGTCGATGCGCTTGAGCTGGCTGCCTTCTGAAAGCGTGAAACCTAGGTACTGCGCATCGCTGGCTAGATTGATATGCACGCCGCCGATATGAATCAGGTGCTCTTCTTCCAGATTCATGCGGTAGTGCGACAGGTGCGCGTTGGCCCCTACCTGAATCTCGGTCAGGCTATTCACAAAGCCATTTTGCTGCTGCTCATCGGAGACGAAATGCTCGATGACCTCGGCCTGCGCAGACTCCTCGAGTAGGACCAATACACGATGATTGGCGGTCGCAGCCGCGGCCTCTGGTGTGGAGATATGCACGATGTAGATAGGCAACTCTAGCTTAGTGTTCTTAGGCACATGCACCAGCACACCGTCTTGCGTCCAGGCATTACTCAACGAAGCGAATAGGTGGCGCTTGGTATCGACGATCTTGCCCAGATTTGCCTCGATCAAGGCTTGTTGAGTGCTGTCAGCCTGACTGAAGCGAACGACGCCGGCAGCATCCCCACTAGAGGCCTGGGCATCAAACTCGCCGTTGACGAAGACTAGGCGGATCGCGTCTAGCGTTAGCAAGGCCTCGTCGGCAAGCGTGTAAGCCTGCGCGCTACCCCAACTGGTAAATTGACCGCGCTGCAGCGAAGACAGCGGAGTGTATTTCCACAGCTCCGTGCGTCGGCCCGGCCACTGTGCCTCAAGCCACTGCTCGGTGCCTTCGAAACGCAAAGTATCGAGCCAAGGCGCACTTTCTTGCGCGCCGGCCAAGGTCAGGGCTAGGTGTTTAAAATCTTGTGGACTAGTCTCGCTCATTAGCTCAGGCAACCTCGTCTTCCAACCAGCTATAGCCTTTCGCTTCTAGCTCTAGCGCGAGTTCCTTGCCGCCGGATTTCACGATGCGCCCGCCCGCTAAGACGTGCACATAGTCGGGGACGATGAAGTCCAGCAAACGCTGGTAATGTGTCACGACGATGAAGCTGCGCTCTGGGCTGCGCATAGAGTTCACGCCTGCCGCTACGACTTGCAAGGCATCGATGTCGAGGCCAGAGTCGGTTTCATCGAGGATGCATAGGCTTGGCTCAAGCAGCATCATCTGCATTATCTCGTTGCGCTTCTTCTCGCCGCCGGAGAAACCCTCGTTGACACCGCGCTTTAGGAAAGCCGCATCGAGGCTTACGCGCTTGGAAGTCTCACGGGCAATCTTCATGAAGTCGAAGGAGGACAGCTCGGGTTGACCGAGATGTTTGCGGCGCGCATCTACCGAGGCCTTAAGGAATTCCATATTGCTCACGCCGGGTATCTCCACCGGATATTGAAAGGCCAGGAACAGCCCTTCGCGCGCGCGCTCTTCGATATCCATTTCCAATAAATTCTTGCCGTTGAACTCGATCTCGCCGGAGGTCGCCTCGTAGCCGGGGCGCCCAGACAATATGTTGCCTAAAGTACTCTTGCCCGCACCGTTAGGCCCCATGATGGCGTGTATTTCGCCGGGCTTAATATTGAGGCTGAGATTGCGCAGAATTTCTGTCTCTTCTACGCGAGCATTGAGATTACGGATATCCAACATACGATCTGTTTCCTGATTCTGTGTTCTATTTCTGAAATTAAATATGAATTGCCCTATCAGCCTACAGAGCCTTCGAGGCTAACCTCGAGCAGCTTGCCCGCTTCCACGGCAAACTCCATCGGCAACTCTTTGAAGACTTCACGGCAGAAGCCGTTGACGATCATGGAGACCGCCTTCTCGGCATCTAGCCCGCGCTGCTGGCAGAGGAACATCTGATCGTCGCTGACCTTCGAGGTGGTAGCCTCGTGCTCGATCACCGCGGTGGGGTTCTTGCTCTCAATATACGGGAAGGTATGGGCGCCACAGCGATCGCCGATTAACAGAGAATCGCACTGCGTGAAATTGCGCGCGCCACTGGCCCCCGCATTGATGCGCACTAAGCCGCGATACGCACTATTACTGCGCCCTGCGGAGATGCCCTTGGCGATGATAGTTGAGCTAGTATTCTTGCCCAAGTGAATCATCTTGGTGCCCGTGTCGGCCTGCTGAAAATTATTAGTCAGCGCCACGGAATAGAATTCCCCTACGCTGTTGTCACCCTTGAGGATGCAGCTCGGGTATTTCCATGTTACGGCCGAGCCGGTCTCAACTTGCGTCCAAGAAATGCGCGCATTCTTGTGACAGATGCCGCGCTTAGTCACGAAGTTATAGATGCCGCCCTTGCCGTCTTTATCGCCTGGGTACCAGTTCTGTACTGTCGAGTATTTAATCTGCGCATCGTCCAGCGCGACCAACTCCACCACTGCGGCGTGCAATTGATTCTCGTCGCGCATGGGCGCGGTACAGCCCTCGAGATAGCTCACATAGGAGCCCTCTTCGGCCACGATTAGCGTGCGCTCGAACTGCCCGGTGTTCATCTCATTGATGCGGAAATAGGTCGACAACTCCATGGGGCAGCGCACGCCCTTAGGAATGTAGACGAAGGAGCCATCGGAGAACACGGCCGAGTTAAGGGCCGCATAGAAGTTATCTTTCTGTGGCACCACGGAGCCTAGGTATTTTTTCACTAGCTCAGGGAAGCGTTTGATGGCCTCGGAGATCGGGCAGAAGATGACGCCGGCCTCTTCTAGCTTAGCGCGATAAGTGGTGACCACGGAGACCGAGTCGAACACTGCGTCTACGGCGACGCCCGCAAGGGTGGCCTGTTCATGCAAGGGGATGCCCAGCTTCTCATAGGTGGCTAGCAGCTCTGGGTCTACTTCGTCCAGGCTCTGGGGCTTATCGGCCATACTCTTGGGCGCGCTGTAATAAGACAGGGCTTTGAAGTCGATCTCGGGATAATGCACATGTGCCCAAGTTGGCTCTTCCATCTCTTGCCAAGCGCGAAAAGCCTTGAGACGCCAATCGAGCATCCACTGCGGCTCTTCCTTCTTCGCGGAGATGAAACGCACTACGTCTTCGTCAAGCCCTGGCGCGAGCGTATCGGACTCAATTTTGCTATGAAATCCCGCTGCATAGTCCTTGCGGATCAAGCTTTCGACTTGTTCTGTCATTTGCTTACCTCTGCTACCGTGCCGTGGCGTGCAATCGACACACGGGCGGCGTGGTGTTTAGCCCGCGCGCAAATCACGCGGTGCCGGCGCGCTTCGCGCTAGCGTGGTGCCTGACATAGGCGATTTGGAAACCAGTTTGAGGGCGAGATTATCGGATATCCGAGTATTTCAGTCAAGTATTGCGCGCCCTGTAAAACTGCCTCAACTCTTTATCTCATAGCAAGGACTATAGGTCTTGCCTCCCAATTTCATGCGGCCATGGGCCACGAAATCCCGCAGCAACTTATCCATGGCTTGCACGATTTCTGGTTCACCCTTCAGCTGGAAGGGACCATGCTTACGAATCTGCTGAATTCCATAGTCCTTGACGTTGCCCGCCACGATGCCAGAGAAGGCGCGGCGCAGGTTGATCGCCAGCTCCGAGGGACTGATAGCACGGCTTAACGTGAGTGCTGCCATGCTCTCATGATTGACAACAAAGTGTCGTTTCATCTCCGCAGGAATACGCAGCAGCCAGTTATAGTAATAGGCATCGCGGCCCTTGCGCCGGTTGACGGTTACCCTATGCATGCCCTCGCGCATCGCGGTAGCAACCGCCACAGGATCATCCTCGATGATTCGATAGTAATGGCGCACCCCCTCCCCCAGCGTGTGGACAAGGAAATTATCGATTTCTTGAAAATACTGTTTACTAGCACCGCCGCCAGTGAAGATCACCGGCATCTCCATATCGCGGTTCTCCGGGTCCATCAGCGTGCCCATGAGAAACAAGATCTCCTCTAGGGTGCCCACACCGCCTGGGAACACGATAATGCCGTGCCCCACACGCACGAAGGCCTCAAGGCGTTTCTCGATATCCGGCATGATGACCAACTGGTTGACGATAGGGTTAGGTGACTCCGCCGCGATGATGCCCGGCTCGGAGATGCCTATATAGCGTCCATCGCGGTTGCGCTGCTTCGCATGCCCGATCGTGGCGCCTTTCATTGGCCCCTTCATAGCCCCTGGCCCACAGCCGGTACAGATATCTAGGCCACGCAGACCAAGCTGGTAACCCACTGATTTACAATACAAATACTCTTCTCTATCGATGGAGTGGCCTCCCCAACACACCACCAAGCGGGGCACGGCACGGGGCCGCAACAGCTTGGCGTTGCGCAGCATATTGAACACCAGATTGGCCTCTGGACGGCTAGCGCTATCGCCTTCACCTAGTGCGTGGCCAGTCGCATCGGTCTGCGGCGTTAGGGCCCGGTCCGCTAGCGCATAGGGCTCGCCGGACATGAATACGATATCGCGCAATACGGCGAATAGGTGGTCCCTAACACCGTTCATGATCACGCCGTCTACGAAGGCACAGGCCGGCGCATTCTTAAGGATTAGTTTAATACCCCGCGCACGCTGCTCGATCTCGATGCTGAAGTCCGCGTATAGCGCATAGACTTCGGAGGCGTCATCAGTGGTGTCGTCGCAATTGAGCACAGCTAATGCGCAGCGCCGGAATAGCTCATATAGGCTAGAGCCACCCATATTGCGCAGCCGGTCTACCTCCCACTGCGACAACATCTCTAAGGTGCCCCGCGGACTAATAGACGCGTCGATCGTGCCTACGCAATTACTTGTGTCCATTTCCAATGTATCTATGGCTTCCTTTACTTTCGTCATGCCTACCTCTGTTCTCGCAATTATTGGCGCAGTCGCTTAGATTTTGCCTGTCACCGTTTGTATTTTGACTGTGTTCCGCAGCGCGGCTGAGTTAACATATGCCCGCGGCAGCACTAAGGGGCTGCACTCGCAAAATCCGCATCGCTCTACACATTATTGAGGTTATTATGCCCCCACAATCCCCCGAAAACATCACGACTACGCTGACGGACGACGAAGAAGCCAATTACGATCTGTTTATCAGCCGTATCCAAGAGACAGGACTGGTCTGGGGCCTAAAAGCCGAAGATGGCTGGGCAGTTTGCCCATCACTGGAATTCGAAAAGACCGACGTCTTCCCATTCTGGTCAGAAGAGTCAGATGCAAAGGTACATTGCTCCGAGGATTGGGATATCTACACTCCCGCCACTATTGCGCTGGAAGACTTCGTAGTGAACTGGCTGCCTGGCATGCATGAAGACGAGGTAATGGTAGGCGCAAACTGGAACGCCGACCTTAGCGGAGTCGAAGTCGAGCCCGCCGATGTCGCCGAACGACTAGGTAACGAAGGCTAACCTTCTAAGGCCGCTTGCTTACGCTCGGCCGCCTCCTCTGCCTCTGCCCGCGCGTGTTCAATCACGCGCAACACCTCTTCGACATCCGCACTAATCAGCTTGCCCTCGAAGTGGCCAGTCAGCTGGCTATTGGGTTTCAGTGTGCCACGCTCGTAAAGGCTCCAAATCTCCGCACCATAGTTCGTGGTGCGTAGCTCGGGAGCAAAACGACCGAAATAATTCGCCATATTCTCGACATCGCGCAATAACATCGCCGCAGCGCTGTTATTGCCCGAGGCATTCACTGCCTGCGGCAGGTCGATGATCACGGGGCCATCGGTGGCCAACAGCACATTGAACTCTGATAAGTCGCCATGAATTAGGCCGGCGCAAAGCATCTTGACCACATCGGTCATTACACGGGCATGATACTCCCGCGCCTGCTCTGCACTGAGCACCACATCGTTCAAGCGTGGCGCAGGGTCGCCATCGGCATCGCAGATCATATCCATCAAGAGCACGCCATCGACGAAGCCATGGGTCGCAGGCACGGTAACGCCCGCAGTCGCTAGGCGACGAAGGGCATCGACCTCAGCAGTCAACCAAGCCTGTTCCTGCTCCTTTTGGCCATAGCGGCTACGCTTGCCGATCGCCCGCGCACTGCGGCTGTTCTTAACCTTACGACCTTCTTGGTACTGCACCGCCTGCTTGAAGCTACGCTTGCCGGCCTCTTTATAAACCTTGGCACAACGGATCTTATCGCCGCAGCGCACCACATAGACCTGGGCCTCTTTGCCACTCATCAATTGACTGAGCACTTCATCTATAAGTCCGTCGTCTAGCAACGGCTGTAATCTTGTCGGTACTTTCATGGGCTCCCTGTGTCGAAAAAAGGTCTTACCTTGTGCGTCTATACAGCTAAATTGAAAAAATGCGCCACTTGCTACTTCGTGTCTGTAAACTGGGAGCCTATACTACACCCGAACAACAATAATTTCCGAGGTAGCACTATGTCCATGAGCTCTGAGATCGTCGCCGAACTAAATACCTTGATGCTTTACAACGTCACCAATCCCCAAGAAGGAATCAAAGTCCATAAGGACGCAGAACAATCTCGAATCGACGCCGCGCGTCGGCTGCACGAGAAAGGACTCGTCACGCAAGCCGATGGTGGCTATCTCACCAACTTGGGCCGCGAGGCCGCCGAACACCTGCAGATGGCACACACCATTCTGACCAGCGCCTAGGCAGCAAGTTCAATCGCGCATAGTATTGCGCCAACCAAGCCGTGCGGCTAGCCCCGAGCTACGCTGCACGGGTGTCTGGCAGGCCTTTGTAAGCGCCTCAGCGCTGCTATGTAGCAACAAACGCGACCGCGCTCGAGTAATGCCTGTGTAGACCAATTCGCGCAGGAGCAGCGCGCTGCCGGCCTCACTAGGCAATATCAATAGCACCTCATCGAACTCCGAACCCTGTGCCTTGTGCACAGTCATCGCCCACGCGGTCACGTGCTCTGGCAGCATGCCGGCGGGCAGGCGCCGTACTTGCCCATCTAGTTCGGGGAAGCAGGCATCCAAGCCTCCTTCGTCATTACTCCATAGTAGACCGATATCGCCGTTATAAAGTCCCATCTCATAGTCATTCACCGTCACCATGACCGGCGTTCCATGTTCCGCCTCACCCATATTCATTAGGCCCGCAAGGCGTAAGCGTTCCCCTACCTGTCGATTGAGCTCACGCTCCCCTAGTGGCCCTTCGTGAGCGGCGCACAGAATACGCGTGTCAGCGAAGGCGGCCAAGGCCTGAGCGACATCATCACACTGCAGATAGGGCCGGTAGCGTGCGACCGCCCAGCCAAGCACATCGCCGTGCAGCGGTTGCCAAGCATGTTCCCGCGGCTGCAGCCAGAGCAATTCACTCAGCACTAACTCCCCCATCGCCTTGTCGCCCTGACTCAATAGGCGCAACGCGGTTACCGCGTCGCCCCCGTTCACAGCAGCCGCAAAAGACCCGATGCCACTATCGGCCGCAAATCGATGACTGGTGCGCAGTAGCGCAAGCGAGTCCGCCACATCAGGTGCTTGCTCGGAGCTATCGATGTCGGCGGCGGCGCAAACACCGAGCTGTTGCAGCCATTCAGCCATAGAAGGCGTGTATTGTAGCGCCTGCCCGTGACCGGTGATATCGCCAAGCACATTGCCTGCCTCTACCGAGGCAAGTTGATCACGGTCGCCCAATAGAATAATCCGGGTATCCGCACGGCAAGCTTGTAGAAGCGCCCACATTAGCGGTAGATCGATCATCGACGCCTCGTCGATCAATAGGCAGTCGACGTGTAAGGGGTTGTGCGCATTGTGACGAAAACCGCGCGCGCCATGACCGCCCTGATAGCCGAGCAGGCGATGCAGAGTGCTGGCCTCATCGGGAAGCCGTGCCACGATCTGCGGGTCTAAATCCAACCTCTGCCGAGCGCCACGAATCGACTCCACCATGCGCGCCGCGGCCTTGCCCGTAGGTGCGGCCAGTCGTATGCGAAGCTCTGGGGATTGTTCTAACAATAGCGCCAACACCTTCACCGCAGTCGTGGTCTTACCAGTTCCGGGACCGCCAGAGATCACGGCAAAGCGTCGACTCAGCGCCAATGCCGAGGCGAGTTTCTGCCAATCCACGCCAGCACCTAGTGCTGTGGGAAATAGTCTGCGCAAACCCGACTGTAGCTGCGGTAAATCCAGACCCTGAACAGGCCCAAGCCGCGCAGCGATGGAGTCGAAGACCGCCACCTCATAGTGCCAGAAGCGGTGCAGGTATAATAAGTTGCCATCGAGCAGCATCGGCCCGAGCTCACCCGGTTCGCTCACGCAGACACTCGCTAGCAGCGCCTGGCGCCACGTGTTCAGGTCTGGAGCAAGATCGACTCTTATGCCGGCTTGGGGCGCAAATAAGGCATGACCAGCCCACTGCGCGAGATCGATGCAGACATCGCCGCGTTGATTGCATTCGCTCAGCAGCGCAGCGCTCAACGTACACAGATCGTCTTCACCATGAGCGCCATGGCGCGCGACGAAACGCGCGAACGCGACACTAAGTGGGCTCAGGGCTCCAGACTTTAGCAATTCACTCAGAAGGCTCATCGCGATGACTCCGCCTGAGGATAGGCTCCGAAGATACGCTGATCCAGTTCGTCGATTAAAGAGTAAGGCGGCAGATCGAAAAACACTCCGAAGCGCGGTCCGTGCTCCGGACGCATGCCCCGCAAGAACAGATAGTAGGCACCCCCCATATGTTGATCATAATGATAATGCGGCAAGCGCTGCTGCAAATAGCGATGCAGGGCCAAGATATAGAGTAGATACTGCAGGTCGTAGCGCCGGTCGAACATCGACCTCTTCAATGCCTCTGGCGCGTAATCGGAGAGACGCAGCCCAAGCAGATTACTCTTGTAGTCGGCAATAAAGAAACGTCCTTCGTGCTCGAACACGAGATCGATGAAGCCAGTAATCATGCCGCGGAAGTCATCGATTGAGAGTGCCTCTAGCGGCCTGCCTGCCCATGTGCCGATCACCCGATTTAGCTCCGCTACTTCCACGCGGTTTATCCCTAGATCGAACTCTAGTTCGCTCAAACGCTTGCTTGCTCTTAATGAGGCTAGGTTTAATCCCGTGTCGTTCAGCGGCGTAGTCACGATGTTATGCATCCACATAGCGATCAGCTGCTCTTGCTGCTCCGGAACAAAACCGTACTTCTTCGCAAAACGCTTATTCAAGACCACGGCCTGTTCGCTTACATCTGCACTAAAATCCATATGTTCAAGCATGTCGTGAAGAAACAGACCAACCTGCGCGCCCGCAGTGAATTGCAGAATGGCGTCATCACTCTGGGCGACACTGCGCGCGATGGGGGGCTGGTGAACTTCGCGAGTTAGGCTACTGAAACTACTTATGCGCCAATCGTTGGCGATACTGCCGTTAAAACTCCGGGCCCGTAGTTGTGCCGCTACGTCGCTCGACATTCTCGCCTGCACGGGCACTAAAGAAATAGGCAGGGGCTGACACTGGATATTCCCGCCGGCTTGGCTTGCTAATGATTCTAGCGCGCTGCTGACGATATCGACATCTAGAGGTGCATTGGGTAGCGATGTAGTCAATTGCGCGGGAGACTGTAGCGGGTTTAACAACCAGGCGAGCGCAGAGCTCGCGGGATTGCTTCTCCCCTCCGCAGCGCCCCACACACAATAGAGCTTGGCGCGCGCGCGAGTGAGGGCCACATAGACCAGACGCACATCCTCGGCAAGCCTCTCCTTCTCTGCCGCATAGAGATTGCTCGCGATAGCCTCCGCATCTAGGGCCAGACAAGACTCACCTGCGTCGTTGTGAAAACCAAGCCCATGCCGCAGTTTCTGATCTGCCTGTCGAGGCTTGCTTGCCCACAGGAAGGGTACGAACGCGATGGGGTATTCCAGCCCCTTACTTGCGTGAATCGTCACGATTTTCACTAGTGCCTCATCGCTCTCAAGACGCAACTGTGTCTCGTCGTCCTCACTGTCCTGCAACTGCTCATGAAACCAGCTGAGTAAAGACTCGAAGCCAGGCAGGCATCGGGAAGTCTGTTGCAGCAGTTCGCCTAGATGCAATAGGTTTGTCAGGCGCCGCTCCGAATCTGCCTGCTCCGCAAGTCGCTGCGCTAACTCGAGGCGTTGTAAGAGCGAGTAAAACATCGCCATGAAGCCGCGCTGGCCCCACTGAGAATTGAGGCTGCGCATCTGCTGCGCCCATTCCAACCAAGCGTTGGGGGTATCCACTATTGCCGCGATGGCTGTGTAGTCTAAGCCAAGCAGATCGCTGCTCAATGCCGCGCGCAGCACACTGCGGTCTTGATAGTGTACAACCGCCTCAAGAAGCATGAATAGCGCGCTTGCCTCGACACTTTCGAACACCGTGTCCCGCCCGACTGTCACTGCGTCAACGCCACGCACCTGTAGCGCCTGACGCACACGAACGCCCTCAAAGCCGTTGCGCACCAGCACGGCGATATCACCCGATACTACCGGCTTGTCCCCCAGTAGGGTCTTGCCACCGCGCCCTCCCACAATAAGGCTGGCGATCTCATCGGCAACGGCGTCGCAGATTCTCTGTTCCAATGTGTTCTTATTGGCGCCCTGTGTACTTTCCTCTAATCCGAACTGCCAGAAACTAAACGCGGGGGCCTGCTGGCCATCGATCAGAAGTGGTTTGTGCTCTTTATCGGCCGCTTGTACTGGCTGGAATTCAATGATGTCGTCATAGACGAAAGGCGCCTCACGACACATAAATACCTGATTCACAGCATCGATCAGCTGCGGCACAGATCGCCAGTTCGTAGCCAAGGTATAACGATGCTCGCCCACATCGTTACGCGCCTTAGCATAGGCAAAGATATCGCCACCGCGGAAACTATAGATCGCCTGTTTCGGATCGCCGATCATAATCATGGCTAACGTGTCCTCCAGCGCCTCGGTGAGTTCGATTCCGAACTGTTCCGGCAGGTAGAGGCGCCTGAATATTTCGTATTGCAGATCGTCGGTATCTTGGAACTCATCGATCATCGCTACGGGGAAGTTCGTGCGTAGCACTTGCGCCAAGTTTTCACCGGTAGGCGCCGCTAACGCATCACGCAGGCGCGAGAGCTGATCGTGGTAAGTGAGTGTGCGACTTAGCGCCTTCTGCTCCTCCATCTGCACACGCGCCTGCTCTGTAGCCCTTTGCAAGGCGCTCATCCTCAGCAGTGCCCGCACTTGCAATACCATGTTCCAAACGCGCTCACAATCGGTGAAGAAAGGATCTTCGAGCGCCTTGTCCTTGCCTATCTGCGAGGGCTTAGAGTTCTGCTGAAGATACTGTGCACTCAACAACTCAAGGGCTGGAGGAATCGCGAACCATGGACCGGACGCGAAGTATGTATCGAGTCGCTGAACCGATAGCGTCAACTCGGCAAGCCGATAACCCGACTTCGCATTGCGAGCCAAGACTTTCGAAGTGTTCAGTATTTCACAGTAGCGATCTCTATCTGCGGCCCATTGCTCGCCCAACGCATGCAATGCCCCCTGCACGCCCTGCCATTGCGCATAGATGTCATCGAGGCCGACTGTAGACTTCGGAAGCAGACGCTTATCCTGTGCGTGGCGCAGGACGACTTGCGCCTCCATAAACTTACTCAGAGATGGGAATACACTAGTAAATAATGCGAGGCGCTCTGCCTGCAGTGGGTAGACTGCGCGGCGCCACCAATCCTTGAGCGCGTCTTGCCAGAGCGTGTCGTCATCTCGAGTCAGTTCCAGCTGAAACGCCTGCCCGCTGCTAAAGGCATGCTCGGTCAATGCGCGCTGGCAGAAGCCGTTGATCGTGAAGATGGTGGCCTCTTCCATGCTGCGCACCGCATAGCGCAGGCGCGACAATGCCGCCTCGCTTTGTGCTCGATCTCCCGCAGCTAAGGCTTTCAGCCAGGCTGCCAGGAAATCATCCTCAGGAAGTTTGTTTTCAGCTTGTGCCTGCTCCAGAGCGCGCTGCGCTTCATGCAAGCGCTTGCGAATGCGCCCTCGCAACTCCTCTGTTGCGGCGTTGGTGAAGGTCACTACAAGAATTTGGCTTACTTTAAAGCCGGCTAGGACATAACGCAGATAGAGATTGCTGATGGCATAGGTCTTGCCCGTACCGGCGCTCGCCTCGATGAGCTTCACACCGGCCAATGGTAGGCGCAGGGTCTGCTCGGCGTCTAGGATAAGAGGCTTGCCACTCATGTCGGCTCCCCCATCTGTCGCAGCGGGCCATATACCAACTGTGAAAGTCTTAGGTGTTCCTCGAGTTCGAGCGGATCCTCGACGCAACCGCGATGCGCGAGTGCAACATAGGGGTCGCGACTATCAGGAGTCGTTATATCCCACTCGCTGCCCGCCCAGAGCTTGCGCGCCTTTTTCAATGCTATCTCATCGTTATCCAAGGCCAACTCATAACTCGCACTGGGGAATAGAGGCAAGGGCCGCGAAATGCCCTCTCGATAGAGTGCGACATAGCCGCTTAAGATCGACAGCGCCTCGGTAGGCTCCAGTATTTGGAAGATGCGCTCTGCGTCTTTGGCGATCAACATGCTTTGCTGTCCCGCCTCGAGTACGCCTGCAGCACAAAGGGCGAGGTGCTCAATCCAGAGCGCTAGTTGATGTTTAGGCTTTAACTTAGATGGTGAGTAATGTAGTAATCCTATGCCCGACCTATAGCCAGTGACTTGTCCGCTGAGCAGAACCTCATTCGTGCCCTGCCCTGTATCGGCTACTTCGCATGGCAACGCGATCGAAACCGGAGTACTCGCAAGCCCTTGATAGGGTTCCAAACGCTCGAGCAGGCTAGCGGCTCCTTCTTCAACCTGCTCATAGGCCTGTGTTGCCATTGCGCCGTGGGGCAAGGCGCCTTGTGCCTCATACAGGGTTAGCAGTGAGTCGACGTCCTGCTGCTGGCCTGACAACAAACGCGCTAGATAATCGCTTTGCATTTGCCAAGTCTGCAAGCCGTTGAGATTGAAATTCTCCTCATCTTCATTCGGCTGCTCTTCCTGCAGATAAATGCCGAGCCGGGTGTTGAAAAAGGTCTTGCTAGGATGCTGCAGAAAGCGAATCAGACGATGCAACTCTAGTTGATCGAAGACGCCTTCTGTGGCTGCAAGGTTCTGTGCAGGCCAAGCGGACTCGCCCGCTGCAATTGGCGCATGTGCGCGGTCCTCCAAACTCTGCGCAATCGCACACCACCACGTATCGTAGCTGTGCTTGCGCTCCCCCATTGCCGTGCCGAACTGGCGAGCACTGAAGGGCTGCATCGGATACTCCGTCGTCAAACAGCCGCTCATCAAAGGTGGTGTTTTATCTCCCTTCTCGTCTTTCTCGAATGGCAGTGGATAGTGTAGGTCAACGAAGTCGAGAAACTCCCGTAACAGCACCGAGGGCTGCTGTTCACTATTATCTTTTAGGCTCTTACCGGTATAGCTGAGATAGAGTCTTTCGCGTGCGCACAATAATGTCTCAAGCAACAGGTAACGATCCTCGTCGGCCTTGCGCGGGTCACCCGGTCGCCACTGCGCTACCATACCATCGAAAGATTGCGCCTGCTCGCGGCGCGGGAAGGCGGCGTCATTCATGCCCAAGACACAAATCATTTTGAACGGCAGGCTGCGCATCGGACGCATGCCACAAATGCTAACACCACCACTAAAGAAGCGATTGTGTTGTGTGCGAGTGCCCAGACTTTGCTCCAGACACAGCCCTAACAGCTCGATACTCAGCGTCTGTTCCTCGGCTTGTTCGGTCAGCGTATCGAGGGCATCGCGAATCTGTTGTAGCTTATCGTCCTCGTCGCGCACCGCGCCGAATAGCGCGTCGATCATCGCATTGAGAGCATCTTGCCACTGTGACATAGGCCGCGACTGACGCAGATGTAGGTGCCAATATTTCAAGACCTCCAAGAAGCCGCAGAAACGACCGAGAGCCGCAGCATTGCCGCCACTCGCCCCTTCTAATGGCGCCACCCCTTCCCAGTAGAGCGAGCTCCCCATCGCATAGCCTGCGAGAAGACGATCGATGCCGTGTGCCCAAGTATTCTGTTCCGTATCCGGCAAATCCAATGCGCTTTTATGCGCGCCATCTAAACCCCAACGCACCTCACTCTCACGTAGCATCGTCAATACATCTTCCTGTACCTTGCCCTCGAGTGAGAACTGCGCGGCGATCTGTGGGACCTCAAGATAGGAGGCCAGTTCGGAGAAGGTGAAACGCGAACTTGGCAGCGACAGTAGGCGCAGGAATACGCGAATCAACGGATGCTCATCGGCTATCGTGATGTCCGATAAGTTCCACGGCAGAAACGGTCGACCCGAGTCTTCGTCGTAGCGGAAAACCGCTTCTATATAAGGAGCATAACGGCTAATCTCTGGGATCATTACGAGAATATCTTCGGGCTTCAGGCTGGTGTCGCTATCCAAAGCTGCGAGGATACGATCATGCAAGACCTGACATTCGCGCATCGCGCTATGGCACACACTGAGTTCGATGGAGTCATCGCTAAGGACAGTCTCGGGCTCGTCGTTCAAGCTAAGGATATCCCGCTGCACCCGGTGCAATAGCAGCGCCGAACCTGGGTCGGCATACTCCTCCAAGTGCACAGCATTGAGGCTGTCCTCACTGAGCAACAGATCTTGGAAGGCCTGCCCTTGGCGCCCCCACGAAGCCAGTAGTTCGTTACCGGTCTCGTAGTAATTTGCCTCTTCGGGATTCGTCAGGCGCGTGCGCGCGAGCGCCTTCTTGCTACGCAAATCCGCCCAATACTGATCGGTCGGGCTATGCTGAAACAGATAGATGTTCAAGTGCGCGGAGAGTGCCTGCAACACCTGCACAAACAGAGGCGGCAGACTGGACAGCGCGAAGCAAATAATCCGCTCGGGGAGCCTTGCCAAGACTCGAGCCTGTTCGCTCCGCGATTGTAATGCCGCGAGCAGTTTGTCGATCAGGGCGACGCGATGGCTGTCGGGGCAGTCGCGTATCAGCGCGCGCCACAAGGGCCCCTGCCAAGCCGCTAGCTCGGCACTGCGCATCGAATCGGTGCTGCGCCCCTCACTCCAAGCCCGAATCCAATCTGGGCGATAGTATTGATAGCGATCATAGACGTCGGCCAAGCGCTGAGCCAACTGCCAACGCTTCACGCCCTGCGCATCGTCGCGCAAATAGTGTTGTAGCTGAACAAACTCGGGCTGGTCGAGCAAATCGGGTAGAAGTGCAAACAAGCGCCATGCAGCGCGATCCCGCGAGAGCGGATCTTCGCCGCCCTGCTTGCTCTGCGTGTTAACCGCAGCGGCGAGGCTCCATATCCACGCCGCGGGAAGTGGATAGTCGATGTTCGCCGCCACACCGTGAGCCATGCCTAGGTGCAAGTTGACCCAACGCTCCATTGCACTGCCGGGCACTAAGATCACCTCGGCTTGAAATGGGTCGCGCAGTGGCGTGTCGTGGAGTAGCTGCGCCAATTGGGCATGCAGCACCTCCACACGGTTGGAGCAGACTAAAAACATAGGCTTGTGTAGGACCTTTAGCGAAGGCTTCTAAAGAAGGCTCGGACATCCTCTAGCAGGAGCTCGGGTTCTTCCATCGCAGCAAAGTGGCCGCCACGGGGCATGGGCGTCCAACGCACAATATTATACGATGCCTCGGCCCATAATCTGGGGGTGATATAGATCTCTGCAGGGAAGATTGCACCGGCAGTAGGCACCGTGACATAGCCAGTCGGCTCGCTGGCTGGAAAATTTCGGCTCTCATAATAGATCCGCGTCGAGGCGGTGATGCTAGCAGTGAACCAGTACACACTGATGTCGGTGAGGATCTCATCCTTCGTGAACTTCGCATCTAAGCCATTCACGCTCTGTTGATCTATGTCGCTCCAACCATGGAATTTCTCCACTATCCAGGCGGCTAGGCCTGCCGGCGAATCATTCAAGGCCACCCCTAGGGACTGCGGCTTGGTGCCTTGAATCTGTTGATAGCCAACCTCATTGAGCATAAACGCAGCCCTAGCGTCGCGGGCCTGCGTCTCCTCTACGGGAACTGCGGCACGAATAGCGGGGTCTTCGGGTGGACTGGCCAACACGAAATTGGAGTGCAGCCCAATCATGCGCTCGGGGTAACGCGCTGCGTGTACACGATTGATAATCGCACCCCAGTCGCCACCTTGCGCACCATAGTGATCATAGCCAAGACGTTGCATTAGAGCAGCCAACACATGGGCCATGCGCTCCGGATTATAACCACGCTCTTGTGGTTCACCCGAGAAGCCAAAACCAGGCAAGGACGGGATCACTACATGAAATGCATCCTCGGCGTTGCCACCATAGAGTTCAGGATGGGTTAACGGGCCGATGATCTTGCGAAACTCGACGAAAGAGCCGGGCCAGCCATGGGTAATCAGCAGCGGCATAGCATCTGGGTTTTCCGCGCGTACATGGATGAAGTGAATTGGCAGGCCATCGATATTGGTCTTGAACTGCGCAAACTCATTTAACTCGGCTTCCTGCGCACGCCAGTCGAAATCATTGAGCCAGTAATCGACAAGTTCTTTTAAATAAGTGGCGTTCGTACCGTATTCCCAGCCCGTGCCCGGGATTTGGGCAGGTAGGCGAGCATTGGCGAGACGTGCCTTGAGGTCGGCGATGTCGGCATCCGGGATGTGGATCTCGAAGGGGACGATAGCGGTATCGGTTTGTGTCTGGGCCATAACGGGACTCGTTGTGATAGACAGTAGTAGGCAAAGGGCGACAGGGAGCTTTGGAATCAAGTGTCTCATGGACTGACCTCTAGGACGGGGCTTCTTGTGATTATGAAGTGCGTGGGTATGGTGTCATAGGAGTTGGATGGGAGACAAGGTGGGTTTGGGGGGTGGGTTGAATGGTTGGAGCGTTTAGCTGGAGGCTTTAGTGCCGCGTCTCGCTCGCCCTGCGGGCATTGCTGGTTTGGCGAGGGCGCTTGATTGTGGCTTTAGTGCGTTCTGCCCGCTCGCCCTGCGGGCATTGCTGGTTATCAATCCCGGTTTTGGGGAGTGGTTGGGGAGGTTTTTGTTTTCTTGCGGAGTTTGGTTTTTCTTTGGGGATTGGTTGGGGGATTGATAGTTTTGGGGCTTGATCGGGTTTTGTGGTGGGCTTTGTTTTCGATTGGTGTGGTGTTGGGGGAGGGATTGATTGCAACAGCCTTTGGGCTGTTGCAACCCTTCGGGCTGCGCGCTTTGCGTTTGTCTTCGATTGCTGGCGCAATCGATCAAACCCTCTGACGGGTTCGAACCCCTCTCTCTTGTTGACCTAAAGTAGATCTTTTCGAGGGCAGCGTTGCGTCGCGCTGCAGGGGATTTCTTATATGGCGGAGAGAGAGGGATTCGAACCCTCGATAGGGGATTAGCCTATACACCCTTAGCAGGGGTGCGCCTTCAGCCACTCGGCCATCTCTCCAAAAATGCGCGCAAATCATACCACACATCATCTTAAATGGCAGTGGAATCGGGCGTTATTTCCTCACTCCTTTTCAGTGGGTTCGGTTGTCTCTGAATCTCGCTCTTTCTGAATGCGTTGATATATCTCTTCGCGGTGCACTGCGATATCCTTCGGGGCGTTTACACCTATTCGCACTTGATTGCCTTTGACGCCTAGTACAGTCACGGTAACTTCGTCACCAACCATCAAAGTCTCACCAATACGCCTAGTTAAAATCAACATGTTGCTTCTCCTTTCCTGCTTCTGTGTCCTTGTATATCCCGCTGTACTCTAATTGAGTATACGCTGGAATTTCACACTCAGATGTAGCATTAGCTTACGTCTATTTGCCTTGTAACGAAAATAGAGAAATTCTCTTATATCGATACGTTCCCACCCCTGGCGCAAACAGACAAGCTCTGTACATCAAGCACTAACGGCAAACTAGAGAAAACTGAGCCTAGATTCAGCTCTTTTCCTCGTCTCCTAGCTCAAATGCACTGTGCAGTGCTCGCACAGCAAGTTCGAGGTACTTCTCGTCGATCACTACCGATATCTTAATCTCTGACGTGGTAATAATCTGGATATTAATCGACTCATTAGCCAGAGTCTGGAACATCTTACTCGCGATGCCGGCGTGAGAGCGCATTCCTACCCCTACCAAAGAAATCTTAGCGATCTTCTTATCTAGGGCAACATCGCGGGCTTTCACGTCCTCACCAATACGACCGATAATTTGGCGAACTTGTTCGCTGTCCGCACGCTTCACCGTGAAAGTAATATCGGTAGTGCCATCGGCAGAAACGTTCTGCACGATCACATCGACTTCGATGCCAGCGTCGCTGACAGGGCCAATTACGCGGTATGCGATTCCGGGGACATCTGGCACTCCAGAGACAGTCACTTTTGCCTCGTCTCTCGTGAATGCAATACCCGAGATAATGGGAGCTTCCATTTCGTTTTCATCCTCTAAACTGATTAATGTACCTGGGTCGTCTTCAAAGCTGGAAAGTACGCGCAAGGGAACCTTATATTTCCCGGCAAACTCCACAGAGCGAATCTGCAAAATCTTTGCGCCAAGACTCGCCAATTCCAGCATTTCTTCGAACGTAATCGTACGCAGTAAGCGTGCATCCTCAACCACTCGCGGGTCGGTGGTGTACACACCCTTCACGTCGGTATAGATCTGGCACTCGTCTGCCTTGAGTGCGGCTGCAAGAGCCACTGCAGAGGTATCCGAGCCGCCACGGCCTAGCGTGGTGATGTTGCCAGCCTCATCAATACCCTGGAAACCGGCCACCACTACGACATTACCTTCCGCAAGTTCGCGACGAATATTCTTGTCGTCGATCTCTTTGATGCGTGCGCGGGTGTGCGACTCGTCCGTCAGGATACGGACCTGGCCACCCGTAAACGAGCGCGCCTTGCACCCACGTTTTTGGAGGGCGATGCTGAGCAACGCGATAGTCACTTGCTCACCAGTGGAGAGCAGCACATCCATCTCGCGTGCAGAGGGTTGTTCGTCAAGCGCATTGGCAAGGTCTAGTAATCGATTAGTCTCGCCACTCATAGCCGAGACGACTACGACGACGTCGTGACCCGCCTTTCTCGTGGCAATGACGCGATCCGCGACCGCCTCGATGCGCTCGGTTGTTCCTACAGAAGTACCACCAAATTTTTGAACGTATAGTGCCATTTTTTTTTCATAGTTTTAAACGGGTGCAAATTAAACAAAATTGCAGTTTGCTTTGCAAGCGCATATGGAGAGTCCGTTTCCTCTCCCTATCGCGACGCACTGCCTTTGTCATGAATTTTATAGTTGGGTTTCCAGCCAAGCTTGTACGCTGCCTAAAGCTTGCGGTAGCGCATCGGGCTCTGTGCCGCCGGCCATGGCCATGTCTGGCCTACCGCCGCCTTTGCCGCCTACCTGAGAGGCAACCATATTAACCAAGTCGCCTGCTTTGACACGCGTCACTAGATCTTTGCTGACTCCTGCCACAATGCTGACCTTGCCGTCCTCGACACTTGCCAGCACTACGACCGAAGTTCCGAGCTTGTTCTTCAATTGATCTACGGTATCACGCAAGGTTTTCGCATTGAAACCACTGACTGCCTTCGCTAGCAATTTAACTTCGCCAACACTGACTGCCTCTGCCGCAATATCGCTACCCGCCGCGCTGGCGAGTTTAACTTTTAGCTGTTCGAGTTCTTTCTCTAAACTGCGATTGCTAAGCATGATCTGCTGTACTTTCTCTACTAGGCTATCGGCATTAGTCTTTACGACATCCGACAGTTGCTTGAGCATCTGCTCTTGCTGCGCCACGATCGCCAGAGCACCCTGCCCAGTCACTGCCTCTACTCGACGTACACCTGCGGCAATGCCCGACTCGCCGATGAACTTGAACAGGCCGATATCGCCAGTTCGCTCGACGTGAGTACCACCACAAAGCTCTGTAGAAAACTCGCCCATGCTCACTACTCGCACCTGATCGCCGTATTTCTCACCGAACAGCGCCATCGCACCGGCATTCATTGCCTCGTCGATCCCCATGACCTGTTTAGACACTGCGGTATTCTTTAAAATTTGCGCATTCACCAAGGCTTCAACTTGCGACAACTCCGCAGCACTCATAGCGGATTGATGAGAGAAGTCAAACCGCAGACGCTCAGCGTTAACCAAGGAACCCTTCTGGGTCACGTGCTCGCCCAAGACTGTACGCAGCGCGGCATGCAATAGATGAGTCGCAGAATGGTTTAAGGCAATCGCGGCACGGTTGTCCTTCTCTACGGCAGCTTCAATCTTTTCGCCCTTCTTCAAAGAGCCAGAGCGTAGGAAGCCTTTGTGGATGAAGTGTTCGCCCTGCTTCTGCGTGTCTATCACCTCAAACATTGCAGCATTGCTAGCACCAGCGCGGCTGTTCAGTACGCCCTTGTCGCCAACCTGACCACCGGACTCGGCGTAGAAAGGACTGCTATCAAGAATCAATAGCGCCTCGCCCTCCCCCGCAATCGCATCAACCGCTTGACCATCGCGGTAGATCGCCAAAATAGTGGAAGGGCCTGCTAGATGCTCGTAGCCAGTAAACTCTGTGGCCTGTTTTACGTCGATGACGAGTTTCTCAACTGCATTGAACTTGCCTGCGGCACGGGCCTGTTGCTTCTGCACAGCCATGGCACGATCGAAACCCTCATGATCAAGTGTCAGGCCATGCTCTCGAGCTACATCATTAGTAAGGTCGACCGGAAAGCCAAAGGTGTCGTATAGCTTAAAGACTGTGTCACCGGACAAGACCTTACCTTTCAAGTCTGCTATGGCGCCCTTGAGAATGGTCATGCCATTTTCTAGGGTACGCGCAAACTGCTGCTCCTCTTCCTGCAGCACTTTCTCGACGGTGCTCTGACGGGCCTTCAACTCTGGATAGGCTTCGCCCATTTGTTTCACGAGAGAATCGACCAGACGGTAGAAGAAAATATCCTTCACGCCTAATTGATAACCATGACGCACAGCGCGACGCACGATGCGACGCAGCACATAGCCACGACCTTCATTCGATGGCAGCACCCCATCTACGATGAGGAAGGAACAGGAGCGAATATGGTCCGCGATCACTCGCAGTGAGGTGTTGCTTATGTCATCGGTACCCGTGATCTGCGCGGCAGACTTGAGCAGCGCCTCGAACAGGTCGATCTCGTAGTTGCTGTGCACATGCTGCAGCACTGCGGCTAGTCGCTCTAAACCCATACCAGTATCCACCGAAGGCTTGGGCAGTGGCACTAGCGTGCCATCAGGCTGGCGGTCGAACTGCATGAATACGAGATTCCAGATCTCGATATAGCGGTCGCCGTCATCATTGGGGCTGCCGGGTGGCCCGCCGGCCACATCGGGCCCGTGGTCATAGAATATTTCGGAACAGGGACCACAGGGACCGGTATCGCCCATCGCCCAGAAATTGTCTTTCTCGCCTAAGCGTGAGAAACGCTCCTTTGGCACGCCGATCTCCTGCAGCCAGATATCCTCTGCCTCTTGATCCTCATGGAAGACGGTAACCCAAAGCTTGTCCGCCGGCAGGCCTAATTCCTTGGTGAGGAAATCCCAGGCAAAGCGAATCGCGTCGCGCTTGAAATAATCGCCGAAACTGAAGTTGCCCAGCATCTCGAAAAAAGTGTGGTGACGTGCGGTATAGCCGACGTTTTCCAGGTCATTGTGCTTGCCGCCTGCGCGCACGCAGCGCTGCGAGCTAGTGGCACGCGAATAAGAACGCACCTCATTGCCGAGGAACAAGTCCTTGAACTGCACCATACCCGCATTAGTGAATAGCAGAGTTGGGTCGTTCGCTGGCACCAAAGAACTGCTAGCCACGATTTCATGACCTTGAGATTTAAAATAGTTTAAAAACTTTTGGCGAATGTCAGCAATTTTCATCTACGTTTCCAATAACAGGTTTGCTGTATAAGTTACAGTGTAAAAAGGCGCGCAATTATACCGTTAACTACGGCAATTTGCAGGTCAATCTTCCGAGGCAATCACGTGACCATCACTGGATAAGAGGATGGCAATGGGCCTAGTTTTAGGGAAGTGGGACATCACAATAGTGGTAATAATCAGCAGTGGCACACACAGGAACATGCCCGGCACACCCCAAATCGCGCCCCATAGAGCAAGATTGAACAAGATCACCACTGGGCTAAGATTCAAGGACTTCCCAGTAATACGTGGTTCCAAAATATTGCCGATCAAGACCTGTAGTGCCGATATACCAAAAAGTACGGTGAAGAACAGGCCAAAATCGTCATTAGTCTGCGCCAAGGCCATCAGGGATGGGAAGATTGTGGCGATTATCGAGCCAATGGTCGGAATGAAGTTGAGCAGGAAAATCAGCAAGCCCCAAATTTCTGCGAAATTGATGCCTAAAGCATTGAGCAATAGATAACTCAGGATGCCCGTCAGCGAGCTGGTGAACATCTTGATGCTGAGGTATTTCTGCACGTCTCCCTTTATTTGAGCGAGTATGCTCAACATGCGTTTCTCTTGCTTCGGGTCCCCTATCAGTGCCGCCAGCTTGCGGTTGAAGTTGCCTTGCTCGAATAATAGGAACATCACATAAATTAGAATTAGGAAACTATCGCGGGCGATGCTGGTAAATGACACCGCGACCGATGCCACGATTGCAGATAAATCTAGCCGCGAAGACAGGGTCTCGAAGAAGCCTTCGATAGGCAGATACTCGGAGAATGGCAGGCGATTCCACAAAGAGCGCAGATTGGCCTCGTAGGTCGTGGCCACACTACCCAGATCATTCAAGCTACCCCCCACGAATTGCACTAGGGCAGAGATCGTGAAGATAAAGGTCAGTATCGATGCAAGGAAGCACAGGAAACGCGGAATTCGAAAGCGGCCGATATGGATACGCATGAACCCACTGGCAAGTAGGTTGATGAGATACCAAATCGCGATGGCGATTACCAGTGGCAGTAGCAAATCTTGCGCGACAATCAGCAGTGTGAACACCAAGGCGGTGATCAGCATTGCCATGGCAAACTTCAATATTTTCATCTGGCCTAGGCTCTCATTTCTGCCCGTCTCTAGCAGAGTCCATTCGGGTTAAGGTTTAGTCAAGCAGCCGCAATGGCAAGCTTTTCGAAGCCTAGCGGCAGAATAACACACAAATATGGGAACACAGACAAGGCTTGGCACATGTGTGCAAGCCTTGCCTAGAGATTGAAGGACTAGAGATTGGTAAAGGTGTCCACTACGATCGAGGGCGTCAGGATTTGCGGCAAGATCACCGGCTCCTTTCCTGCACCTGGGTAGTAGACATAGAGCGGTACACTAGGGCGATTGAAGGCGTCGAGCACACGGCTAATCTCTGGATCTTGATTAGTCCAATCCCCCTTTAGATAGGTAATTCCTTGATCTGCCATGGCTTGAATGACGCGCTCAGAGCTCAATGTGGTCTGCTCGTTGGCGAGACAGGTAATGCACCAAGCCGCCGTCATATTGATGAAGACTGGCTTTCCTTCCGCCTGTAGCTCCTCGAATCGAGCAGTACCAAAGGCTTCGTAATTGGCCACCATATATTCGTCATCGCCACCGCCCGCATAGGACTGTGTCATTGGGCGTGACTCTAGCATTGGCGACTGCAAAGAATAGAAGGCTACCACTATCGCAATCGTCGCCATGACCGCATTGGCGTTACGCCAGAAAGGCCCCACCACGGTACGCTTCTGCAGAAGCCATAGGCCGAAGGCCAAGAGAATACAGGCACCGACTACTATCGCCATGCCGTTCACACCTACCTGATTGCCAAGGACCCACAAAAGCCAAAGAACAGTGGCATACATTGGGAAGGCCATGAACTCCTTAAAAGTGTTCATCCAGGCGCCTGGCTTGGGCATGAACTTCATTAACGCTGGGCTAAACGAGAGCACCAAGAACGGTAAGGCCATGCCTAGGCCGAGGAAGAAGAACACCAGCATCGCCACTAACCAAGATTGCGACAAGGCGAAGCCCAGCGCGGCACCCATGAATGGCGCAGTACAAGGGCTAGCCACGGCGGTCGCGAGCACACCCGTGAAGAAAGAGCCCTTATAACCAGACTTAGAGGCTAGATTATTGCCAAGTCCCATGAAGCTAGTGCCGAACTCGAAGACACCGGACAGGCTTAGGCCGAAGCTGAAGAACAGGAAGATCAGCAGCGACACGAACCAAGGTGACTGTAACTGGAAGGCCCAACCCACCGCCTCGCCACCTGCGCGCAAGGCGATCAGGATCGAGGCTAGTAACATGAAGGTCACGATGATACCGGCCGTATAAGCGACGCCGTGCAGACGCTGCTCGCTGGCCGCGGACTGCCCCTTAGAGGCAAGGCTCAATACTTTCAGCGAAAGCACTGGGAAAACACAGGGCATTAGATTGAGAATCAGGCCACCGGCCAAGGCAAAGAAGATGACGCTCAGTAAGCCTGGACCACCAGTGCCATCGCCGCTAGCGGAGCCATTGGCTGCGAATGCAGTAACAGAGGACAAGTTCGCGGCGCTAGCTGGAATGGCTGAGACTAGATAGCCCTGCGTGTCGCCATTGGCACCCGTCACGGCTAGCACACCCGGAATACTGTCGTTCTCTACGCGGAAACGACGCGCCTGTTCATGGGTGATCTGTACCATACCGGGACTAAGCGTGACATCACGCAATGGGGCGGGCTTGAGAATGCGCTTACTCTCTGGGAAGAACCAGACATCGCGCGCACCTTCGAAAACGGTTTCATCGGACTGGAAAGAAAGGCTGATGCGTTCGCCGCCAACGGCAAACAGCGACTGAATATCGTGCTCTTCCTGTGCAAGGGGCAGACTAGCGAAAGTCTTCGTGAAGGCCTGCTCCCACTTTGGCTCTGTCTCAAGGCTGAGGCCCCCTACGGGTAACTCTATGCCGACACGTCCCTCTCCCAGAATACAAATATCGTCGCAGACCTGCCATTGCACATACACTGAGGCCGCAAAGCTCTCCGCGCTATAGTCTTCCGGCACTGTCACGGTGACGGGCAGGAAAATCTCTTCCTCATAGGCGAAGGTAACGAGGTCGGAACCGGGGAATGGTAGCCAAGTTGGGGTAGGAAACTGTAGTTCGCCGGCCACTGCGCCTGCGGGAAGCTCCCAGTCCATAAGGGCTGTCGCGTCACCACTATCGCCCTGCCAACGTGAATATGTATGCCAGTGTTCGGTTGGATCGAGGCGTACGGCTAGTGTTAGCGTTTCGCCGGCTACAGCATTCGCGCTCGCCGAGACGAGTTCTACCTCGATCTCTTCACCTTTGAGTACTTCGGCCTGTGCAGCCAAGGGCATTGCTAGCAGTGATGCAAAGATCACTATTACGCTGGCTAACTTCCTCATTCACAACTCTCCCACTTATATTGCTTTGATCCCGATTGTAGCGCTAAGCCAGCCTAGAGACCTCGCTCAATTGTGACTTTAAGTAACACTACAAGCTTCTTACATGGCTGGCTATATCCTATTAGAACACAGGCATTCTTGCCGCAAACGTCTTCGATTGCGAGGGTAAGACCAACTTTTTAGGCGAATTGTTACAAATAGCCCAAGGGATGCACGGTGGCACACTTAAAGCGTATGAAATGAGTCGTCGACGGCGTACTTCGTTGGATCTAGAGGAGGAGACCATGAGGCAGTCGAGCACGGGCTAGCTAGTCGTTCTAAATGCGACTAGTCATTGGCCCCTGCATCATTGGCATTGTTTGCAGTAACACTCGAGGCGTCGGAACTGCTATCGCTAGCATCGCCTGTCTCAGTCTGTGTGGAAACAAGACCCTGTAGCGCCTCGAGGTTCTCTCGATAAAACGCTAAGGCTTCGTCTTTATCAAGCCGGTAGTTGAGGCTAAATTCGCAAGTACGGTAGAGAATCTCGCGAGCAATAAGAATTGAAGGCGCTCTGCCGCCTAAGCCTAGGGTTCCAATCTGCCCCTCATTCGATAGAGATGTGCTCGTGTCTTTGCCTGCCACGGTGAGGCCGACGCCCTCGGCACCCGAAACGACTGCATCGGGGCTCGGGGCAAGGCAATATTTCTCCGTCGTGCTGGCAGCCATGATGAACATCAGGCCGCGCTCGCCATCCTCGGAATAAATGTCGATCCCATCCAGTACGCGTACCTGATTTGAGAACGACTGCGTGAACGCGTGGTTTGCGCAGCCGTTCAAAGTCAACAAGACGAAGACCGAGAGAGAGAAGCGCATCAGCTACCGCACTCGATATGCATGCCTGGTTTCTTATTGTGCACCCAGTAATCCATAGTTCCGGAGTTCGGACAAGTAAAATTCCCCAATTCCACTGCCATATTCGTGGCAAACAATTTTAATTTCGCTTTTGCCTCACAGTTACCCGTGAAATGGATTTTGTATTCACTGCCGGAGACGAGTCCATCCAGAGGCAACGTGCGTCCCTTCGGTAAATTCCTTACACTCGCGATAGGAACTGCAACTACGATATCTTTCTCGTCGTATACGAGCGCTGTTATCGATTTACCACTAGCCGAACACTCATTCTTGATAGTAAATTCCGCAGCATTCGCCCCACTGGCGCATGCCAAGCTAATAGCAATTCCCAGCAATACTTTCTTTGCCTTAGACATATTCGTAACCTCATCAGTGAATTGAATAGTGACGAGTACAATCTACGAGATAATTCGATCGAAATAGTCAGGTAAAACCCTGATTTTTTGGCAGGAGAGTGGGAATTGGGGCTATCGAGTTTTTGCTTAGAGACAGGGCTCGAGGTATTCGATCAATAATTGCAGATTCCGCTGTCCGCGAAACTCGTTGATGTCGAGTCGATAAACCACATTAACGCGTTTTTCATTACAGTCGGTCCATTGCGCAGCCTCGATATTGAAGGCAATCGCATCGAGCACGCATTGCGCATCGTCTATTGGGCTCAGCACTAGTTTCAAGTGTTTACCTCCCAGTAAACGGTGGTGCACGATGCGAAACTCGCCATCGAAGCTCGGCTCCGGGAAATGCTGCCCCCAAGGACCAAAGTCCCGCAGCAACTGCGCATTGTTCATGGTGAGCTCTGACGTAAGCAGTGGGCCATCGGTGAGGATGCGCGCCTGTAAGTCCTCCGCGCTGATCTGCTGCGCCACCGCGGCAGCGAATGCAGCACTGAAGCGCTCATAGTCGGCCTTGTACAGACTTAAACCCGCCGCCATTGCATGTCCGCCGAAGCGGCTCACCAAACCAGGATTCTGCGTCGCCACTTGATCGAGCACGTCTCGGATATGCAGGCCCGCGATCGAGCGTGCCGAACCCTTCAACTCTTCCTTCCCGTTCGCGTCGAGCCCCGCATCGGCAAATGCGATCACCGGGCGGTGCAGTCGCTCTTTGATGCGCGCTGCAAGAATGCCGATGACGCCCTGATGCCAACCACTGTCGTAGAGACAAAGGCCAGCTGGCACCTCTTCCTCGTCGAAGGCCATGAGGTCTAGGCTCGCCACGGCCTGGTCTTTCATGTCCGTCTCGATGCCCTTGCGTTGCTGATTCATGCTGTCGAGCTCTTGCGCCATCGCCATCGCTCGATCTGGATTGTCAGTCATTAGACATTCGATACCCAGTGCCATGTCATCGAGTCGCCCAGCCGCATTGAGACGTGGCCCTACGGCAAAGCCGAGATCGCTTGCTACTAGATTAATTCTATTGCGCTTGCCTAGGGTCAGCAGCGCCAGAATTCCTTCACAGGCTCGACCTGCGCGAATGCGCTTGAGCCCTTCGTTTACGAGAATGCGGTTATTGCGATCTAGGCTGACCACATCGGCCACCGTGCCAAGTGCCACTAGATCGAGGAAGTCAGCGAGATTAGGCTCAGAGAGTTTCTGCGAGGTAAACCAGTCTCGCTCACGCAGGAGGCTGCGCAATGCCGCCATCACATAGAACACCACCCCTACTCCCGCGAGGGATTTGCTCGGAAAGTCGCAACCCACTTGATTCGGATTCACGATGGCATCGGCAGTGGGCAATTCGCGCCCGGGCAAATGGTGATCGGTGATAATGACCTGCATGCCTAGACGCTGCGCAGACGCCACACCCTCGATGCTCGAGATACCATTGTCTACAGTAATCAGGAGGTCAGGTGACTTTCCGCGTGCTAGCTCCACGATCTCGGGCGTAAGCCCATAACCGTATTCGAAACGATTGGGAACGATATAATCGACATGCTGAAATCCGAAGGCACGCAAGGCCCTAATTGCGAGAGCACAGCTAGTGGCACCATCGGCATCGAAGTCGGACACGATTAGGACGCGCCCCTGCCTTTGCAGCTGGGCATACAACAACGCTACAGCGGCATCGATGCCGGTGAGCATTTGGGGGGGATATAGGGCTTTGAAATCGAGCTGCAGCGCGGCGTCATCGAGAACGGAGCGCGCAGCAAGAACTCTTTGCACAACCGGCGCGATCGCCGCACTAAACTGATGCGTGCTAGGCACCGGTCTGCGGCGGATCAACGGCTTCACAGTGTGCTGCGAATTAAGTCAGTGACCGCGCTGAGGCTGTTATCCACGATGGCGTATTGCTCTTCGCGCTCGAAAAGATCGCTTAGATGCTCCGGCAGCTGCGGGGTGTCTAAGCCTGCCTTCTTCACCGCATCCGCAAACTTCACAGGATGGGCAGTGGCCAGACAAACCATAGGAACACTCTTGTCTGTATTACACTCACGCGCAGCTTTCACACCGATGGCGGTATGAGGGTCTATCAGGAATTCATTCTCGGCGAAGACTTCGCGGATGACATCGCAGGTTGTCTCGTCATCTACGCTAGCGCTAGCGAACACTTTTTGCGCTTGCTTCCAGCGCTCCGAATCTATGCTATGACTGCCCTCGCCCGTGTCCGTCATGAAGGCCGCAAGCGCTTTGCCGTCACGACCAAACAGGTCGAACAGATAGCGCTCAAAATTGCTCGACACCATAATATCCATGCTAGGGGATAGAGTGTGCTTGAGCTCCCCTTGCGCGTAGTCATTGCGGCTCATGAAGCGGTGCAATATGTCATTGCTATTGGTCGCGATGATCAGCTGCTTGATTGGCAAGCCCATTTGCATGGCCAGATAACCGGCATAAATGTCGCCGAAATTACCAGTTGGCACCGAGAAGGATACCTGGCGGTGTGGCCCGCCTAGCTGCAAGGACGCGTAAAAATAATAGACGATCTGTGCCATGATGCGGGCCCAGTTTATCGAGTTTACCGCAACGAGTTGGCGACCTTCTGGCAGGAAAGATTGATCGCCGAATGCGGCTTTGACTATGCGCTGACAGTCGTCGAAATTGCCCTTCACCGCGATATTGTGGACATTGTCTCCCAGCACAGTCGTCATCTGGCGACGCTGCACCTCCGACACGCGTTGGTGCGGATGCAGAATATAGATATCGACGTTGTCACTATGACGACAGCCTTCGAGGGCGGCGGAACCGGTATCACCGGATGTCGCCCCAAGAATGACCACTTTCTGATTGTTGCGCTTCAACACGTAATCCAGCAGATTTCCGAGCAGTTGCAATGCAAAGTCTTTGAACGCTAAGGTTGGGCCGCAATATAATTCCAGCACCCATTCATTCGCTCCAATCATTCTAAGGGGAGCCACCGCCTTGTTCGCAAAACTCTTATAACTTCTGTGAATAATCTCTTCTAGGTCGTCATCAGGAATCGCACCGTCGATGAACGGAGTAATGATTTTCTGGGCAAGCTGCGGATAATTCAGCCCAGCCATCTGCGCGATCTCTTCTTTGCTAAACTTAGGCAATTCTTCAGGCACATAGAGCCCACCATCGGGCGCTAGACCGGTTAACAAGACTTGCTCGAAAGACTGCGCTGGCGCTTGGCCGCGAGTGCTGATGTATTTCATGCTAATGCCTATTCCTTTGTGCGCGGTTAGTTATCTTCACCGTCAAACTGCTCGATTCGAATACGGGTAATTTTCTCAACCACTTGTTCCAAAGACTCAATAGCGGCGATCGCCTTGTTCATTTGGCGCTCCTCTACCGTGCCAGTTAGTATCACTATGGGCACAAACACGTCGCCAACGATAGTCGAGTCTGGCTCTTTCTGAATCAGGGCTTCGATATTAATGCCATGATCCGTCAGAATCTGTGAGATCTGCGCCATTACACCAATCTTGTCGTATACAGACAGGCGAATATAGAACTCGCAATGAATGTCTTCGATATTTAAGATCGGGATATCGGTACGCAATGAATCGAACGCTAGGGACGGTACATTGCCAGGGTTACCTCTAGACTCATCGCCGGAACTGCGCACGATGTCGATAATATCGGCCACCACTGAAGATGCGGTCGCCTTTGCGCCTGCGCCTGCGCCGTAGTACAAGGTAGACCCTACGGAGTCTCCCTTCACTACCACTGCGTTCATCACACCGTTCACATTGGCAATCAGACGCTGGTCCGAGATCATCGTGGGGTGCACGCGTATCTCGATGCCCTTGTCAGTCATGCGGGTGATGCCCAGATGCTTAATGCGATAGCCGAGCTCTTCGGCGTAGTTCACGTCATCAATGGTGATCTTACTAATACCCTCTGTGTAGACCTTGTCGAACTGCAATGCGATGCCAAAGGCATTAGCGGCGAGGATAGTGAGCTTATGGGCGGCGTCGATACCCTCGACGTCGAAAGTTGGATCAGCCTCGGCATACCCTAAGGCCTGCGCTTCGGCCAGCACGTCATTGAAGCTACGCCCCTTCTGCGCCATCTCGGTCAGAATGAAATTGCCCGTGCCATTGATGATGCCGGCCAGCCAATGAATAGAGTTAGCCGCGAGGCCTTCGCGCAATGCCTTGATGATAGGAATACCGCCTGCGACGGCGCTCTCATAAGCGACTGTTACACCCTTGCGCTTCGCGGCAGCGAAGATCTCGTTGCCGTGCACCGCGATCAAGGCTTTATTGGCGGTCACAACATGCTTGCCGTTCTCGATAGCACGCATGATCAGCGGCAAGGCTGGCTCCATGCCCCCGAGCACTTCCACGAGGATGTCGACCTCGGGGTCGTCAGCGACTGCAAATACGTCTTTACTAAAACGTATGCCATCGGTATCGAATAAAGGATTTTCACGACGAGAGGCAACATGAGAGACACAGAGGGTTTTACCGAGGCGACGGGTAATCTCGACTTGATTGGATTGCAGAAGGGTGAAGGTGCCACCCCCGACAGTGCCCATACCGCAAATACCGATGTTAAATTTTTCTTTGTGCACTTGTGCTGAATCCTGTTTCAAGACATACCCTCGACGCCAGTTGTAGTGGCGAACATTGTACTAAAATTGGGAAATAAAAAGCATCAAAGGCGTCCATATTAGAACGCCTTTGAAGCTTTTTATTTATGCGGGCTTGTTGGGCTTATTGGCCGAAGACCGTGGCGGCAAGTTGTGCGGGCTCTAGGTATCCGGGAATGACTGTACCATCTTGGAGAACGATGGCAGGTGTACCGGAAATACCAATCTTATTGCCGAGGGCGTAATGCTTGAGAACCGGGTTAACACAATCTTGCGCGGGAAGATTTTGTCCGTGCTTGGCTTGGGTAAGAGACTTATTACGATCGTCTGAACACCAGACATTGATCATCTTGGGATAGGCTTCGGAGGCTTCGCCGCCACGGGGGTAGGCAACATAACGAATGCGAATACCTTGCGCTAGGTTCTGCTCGAGATCTCCGTGCAGGCGTCGACAATAGGCACAGTCGACATCCGTAAACACGGTAATAGTGGCGCGAGTATTAGCGGGCTCGAATATAACCATCTCGGACTCTGGCACTGCGGCAATCCATTCGGCAACATTCTGCTGGCGGGTAATGGCAGAAAGGTTCACAAGACCATCGCTCTGGGCCTTAAAGAGGTCGCCAGTAACGAGATACTCGCCTTTACGATCAGTAAAAAGCCTTTCGCCGGTAGAGAGCTCAACTTCAATGAGGCCGTCAAATGGGGTCTGCTTAACGGCAACAATCTCAATACTGGCATTGGTGGCGGCAGTGAGTGTGCCAGCAAGATTAGTCTTAAGGGTCTTGGCCCAAGCTTCATTACTAACATCTTGGGCGTTAGCAAGAGGCAGAAAGCCGAAAGCGCAGACGGCGACGGCAGCAAAGGCACGGAATAGAGTATTCATGAACTTAGGGTCCTCAAAGGCAATAATTCGATTCGGCATAGAGCGGGAGACCGGTAATTCGGCGAAAAGCATCCACAAGCCACCAAAATCCCAAACAATAAACATAACTTACCACAGCGCCGCCTCCCTGAACCACGAATTTATTGGCTTGCGGGTGGTTTTGCTGTGTCCTTTTTGTTTAGTTTTGGTCCCTTACTACGTCGCTAGGTTTGTACTAGTTTTTCGAGCGCGGTGGATTGGCACTCCGGTGCCCGGACCGCGCTGCGTTTAGTTGTTTAGTAGGCTCTCACTCCGTTGCTCGGCTCGCGCTGCGAGGTACTGCCGTGCTGGACACGCGGCGAGTACATCCATGTAGGCTCTACGCCGGCATCCATGCCGCCAGGGAGTGTCGAGAATGCAGGAGCAATTCATCGACCATGCCGTCGAAGGTCCTGAACCTCTTAGATTCACTCCGTAGGCCGATCCGAGCTCCGGGTAACGATTTTCTGGACACGCGGCAAGTACGTCCATGTAGGCTCTACGCCGGCATCCATGCCGTCGAAGGTCCTGAAACTCGTCACCCGAAACTCGGCTCTGACTTTGTAGTAAGCCTAAAAGATAAGTATTTTAGATCTAGTGAAGGTTTCACTATTTGAAACCCTGTGCCATTACGAGAACAAAGCCAAAATTGCGGCGCCACCCAAATGAAAGAGGAACGTGGTGTGTGGTGCTGTCGTGCTGGACCTTCGACGGCATGGATGCCGGCGTAGAGCCTACACGGATGTACTTGCGGCGTGTCCAGCACGGCAGTACCTCGCAGCGCGGTCCGGGCAACGGAGTGAAAACCCGGGGTTTAACAGCATCCAATATTAGTAATTCAGAGCAATAAAAAAGGGAGACATAAATGCCTCCCTTTCGAGTCTATCGAGTACTGCTTAGAGGTCGGCTTGGGGCCTAGCTCTTCAGTGCTGGATTTAGACTGGTTTCTTCTCGAGCTTCTCAGTGATTCGAGCCGCTTTACCGGACAGATCACGCAAGTAGTATAGTTTTGCCTGACGTACATCGCCGCGACGCTTCAGCGTGATGCTGTCAACGAGTGGGCTGTAAGTCTGGAAAGTACGCTCAACGCCCACACCGTGGGAGATCTTGCGAACTGTGAAAGCAGAGTTAAGAGCACGACTACGAATGCCGATTACTACGCCTTCGAATGCCTGTAGACGCTCACGATCGCCTTCACGAATTTTAACTTGCACAACTACCGTGTCGCCTGGACCGAAATCAGGGATTTCCTTGCCCATTTGTGCCTGTTCAACCATCTGAATGATCTTGCTCTTGCTCATTGCCTTACTCCCGGGTTCAAGACTCAGTGCGATTGCGCCGCGCCTCGTAATCATCAATAAATTGTTCTAATAAAATCGTTTGTTCCGCGTTTAGCGACATCTTTTCCAACAAATCCGGCCTTTTAAGCCACGTATTGCCGAGGCTCTGTTGCAAGCGCCACACGCGAATCTGCTCGTGGTTCCCGCCCAATAACACCTCGGGAACTGTCTCGCCTTCGTATTCTTGCGGCCGCGTATACTGCGGGCTGTCCAACAGGCCGTCCGCGAAAGAGTCTGCTGCTGCAGAGTCTTCGTGGCCTAAGGCCTGCGGCTGATAGCGCGTTAACGCATCTACCATCACCATTGCCGCTAACTCACCGCCGCTGAGGACGTAGTCCCCGATCGACCATTCTTCGTCGATCTCGCGTCGCAGCACCCGCTCGTCGATGCCCTGGTAGCGTCCACATACCAGTATGAGCTTCTTACGTTTCGCCAGCGTCTCTACGCCGGCTTGATCTAGCCTGCGCCCTTGTGGCGATAGGTAGATCACTAAAGCTTGCTCATCGTCCTGCTGAGTTAGAGCCGTCTTCGCAGCCGTTATCGCCGCTTGTAATGGCTCTGTCTTCATCAGCATGCCGGGCCCGCCACCGAAGGGGCGATCGTCGACTGTGCGATGTTTATCGATGGTGAAATCCCGAGGATTCCAGCATTGCACCGAGGTAATTCCTTCGCGACTCGCGCGGCCGGTTATCCCGTAATCCGTCACTGCCGTGAACATCTCAGGAAACAGTGTGACTATGCCAATCAGCACCTTGCTCCCCTTTTTAAAACCTTAGGCCAGATAATCTGGATCCCAATCGACGCTGATACAGCGCTGCGTTCTTGATACTTTCATCACTACGCGATCAGGCAAATAGGGAATTAAGCGTTCCCGCGTATCTATACTGCCTTCGCTTGCTTGCACCACCAGCACATCGTTCGCGCCGGTCTCTAGCATCTTCTCAACAGTGCCTAGCAACTGGCCGCTGACTGTCTTAACTTGCATGCCTTCTAATTCATGCCAGTAAAAATCTTCCGGATCTAAGGCCGGTAAATCTGCGGTGCGGATCGCTAACTCGACACCGGTGAGCAATTTCGCCTCATCCGGGTCGTCGTAGCCTGCAAAATGCGCGATCAGCCCCTTGCCATGGATCTTACTCTGATCCATCTCGATCTCCTGCCAGCGGCCGCCAATCTTGGCGAACAACACTCGGAAGTCGAGGATATTGTCTTGCGGGTCCGTGTAGGAGATAAGCTTTAACCAGCCTTTGATGCCATAGAGTTTGCCTATGCGGCCCATGGTCACCATTTCTTGCTGATCAAACACCATCTGCGACAACCCCATACACTAGCTCATTCACTTCGATTGTCTTGTACCGCGCAGCGCGAACGCTGGCGGAACGGAACAATTAAGCTGCTGTAGTAGCTGCCTTAGAAGCATCTTTCATCAGAGCAGCAACGCGCTGGCTTGGCTGTGCGCCTTTACTTGTCCAGTGTGCAACGCGCTCTAGGTTGATGCGCAGACGCTCTTCTTGACCGCGTGCGACTGGGTTAAAGAAACCAAGACGCTCGATGAAGCGACCATCGCGTGGATTACGCTGATCAGTCACTGTGATGTAGTAAAACGGCTTCTTTTTTGCACCAGCGCGAGCCAGTCTGATAATGACCATAAACTTATGATTCCTGTTTGTGCGATAGACCGAAAACTGCCCCAACCTCAATATGTTATCGGCGATGCCGAGAACCCACTATGCTTGCGGAACAATCCGAGGCTGGAAAAAGGCGGGTATTCTAAGGGAAATAATCAGCAGATGGAAGGAATCTTTAAAGTTTTTCCCCCAGCGCTGCAAAACCCACGAAGCGGCGGAGAAGCCCCGCCATTCGGGTAGTTCAGACATATTAAAGGTGCTATAACCGCGGCGGGCCACCTGCCCCCGGAAAACCACCAGGACCGCCCATGCCACCCATACCGCCGAGGCCGCGCATCATGTTTGCCATGCCGCCGCCCTTCATCTTCTTCATGACCTTCTGCATCTGCTTGTGTTGCTTGAGCAGACGATTCAAATCCTGTAGCTGGGTGCCCGACCCGACCGTGATGCGGCGCTTGCGAGACCCGTTGAGAATATCCGGATTGACGCGCTCCTTCATGGTCATGGAGTTGATAATCGCCTCCATCTTGCTAAACAGCGAGTCGTCTATCATCTTGCTAGCACCCGCTGGCAGGCCGCCCATGCCTGGCATCTTATCCATTATGCTGGCCATGCCACCCATATTCTGCATCTGCTTGATCTGTTCTTTGAAGTCTTCCAGGTCGAAGCCCTTGCCCTTCTTAATCTTGGACGCAATACGTTCCGCTTTCTCCTTATCGACCTTGCGCTCAACCTCTTCGATGAGGGACAACAGGTCGCCCATGCCCAGAATACGGCTCGCCACACGGTCGGGATAGAAGGGCTCCAACGCGTCGATCTTCTCGCCCATGCCGATGAATTTGATCGGCTTGCCGGTGATCTGACGTACCGACAGGGCTGCCCCGCCCCGCGCGTCGCCATCGGCCTTAGTGAGGATGACCCCCGTTAAGGGCAGCGCGTCATTAAAGGCCTTCGCCGTATTGGCGGCATCCTGACCGGTCATGGCATCTACCACGAACAGTGTCTCTACCGGGTTTAGCACTTGGTGCAGACGGCTAATCTCGGCCATCATTTCTTCATCCACAGCCAAGCGGCCCGCGGTATCGACAATCAGTACATCAATAAACTTCTTCTTGGCCTCTTTCAGCGCAGCGGTCACGATCGCTTCGGGCGATTGACTCAGGTCGCTAGGGAAGAATTCCACCCCTACCTCTGCCGCTAGCGTCTCCAACTGCTTGATCGCGGCGGGTCGGTACACGTCGGCACTGACCACCATCACGCTCTTCTTAGGCTTGTTCTTCAACCAATGGGACAGCTTGGCGACTGTAGTCGTCTTACCAGCACCCTGTAGGCCGGCCATCAGCACGATAGCGGGAGGCTGAGCACGTAGGTTCAACTCTTCGTTGGCAACGCCCATCACCGCTTCTAGCTCGGCCTGTACGATCTTAATGAAGGTCTGTGTGGGACTAAGGCTCTGCTTAACCTCCTGACCTACCGCTCGTTGGCGTACGCTCTCTATGAAGCCTTTTACTACCGGCAGCGCAACGTCTGCCTCTAAAAGCGCCCGACGCACTTCACGCAGGGCGTCCTGAATATTGTTATCGGTCAGCGTGCCTTTGCCGCTGATCTTGCGAAGTGCCCCAGATAAGCGATCGGTTAAGCTTTCAAACATAGTGGTCTTCCAAGGTGTTGCTGTCAGGAAATAAAGATTGGGCGCGATTATAGCCAAATGCGGCGCTATGTTCACTGCCTTCTAGTGAGCCTCGTGTAATAAGGCTTTGGGGCGAAAATATCGCTTCAACCCCCTGCCTACATATGAGAAACTTTCGCAACAACTGGGCTTAGTAGGCCCTACCGTAAATCTCGCCCCAACCCCAGAGACCGTCGATGTCGCTTACCACCCTCTCAGGACTGATCGCAATCTTGTTTTATCTGATCAGCTTCGTCTATCAGGGCAAACACCTGAACATGAAGGCCAAGGAACCCAACCCTGGTGGCTGGGTGTTCGTTTTGGGCTTGCTGGCAGTCTTGGCCCACGGCGTAAGTGCTGGCGGCGTATTACGCAATAGCGAGGGTTATCACTTCGGTATCGTACAGATCAGCACTTTGATTTGCGCGTCTATCTCACTAATGGTGCTACTGAGTAGCCTGCGCAAGCCCTTAGGCATTCTCGTGCTCGGCTTTTTCCCTCTGGCCATCGTTTCTATTATAGCCTCGCTCACTATCGAGAGCACCTATCCACCGCGCGCCTTAGCAGTCGGATTAGCGAGCCACATAATCTTGTCGATTCTTGCCTATAGCTTGCTGACGATCGCCGCATTACAGGCAGGCTTTCTTGCCTTCCAAAACTACCAACTCAAGCATCGTCATGCTGCAAGTGTCATCAGGCGCTTTCCTCCCCTGCAAGACATGGAGAGCTTCCTCTTCGAGCTTGTTTGGGTAGGCCAAGTACTGCTCACGCTTGGCATCATTCTGGGTTTCATTTTCGTAGACGACATGTGGGCGCAGGGTCTGCCTCACAAGACAGTGTTCTCTATGCTGGCATGGATCGTTTTCGCCGTGCTTCTCTGGGGACGCCACAAACTAGGCTGGCGCGGCACTACGGCCATTCGCTTCACGCTGACCGGATTCGTGTTCCTAATCCTAGGCTTCTACGGCTCTAAGATCGTGCTGGAATATATCCTCAACTAGCCCCTTCTGACTCGTACAAACCATCCAAGGCGAGTGGGGAGAGTTGCCCGTCTGCGTGCAGCCTAATTCCTTCTATGGCAACATCTTGTGTCGCGTCATCGCAGCCTAGGGCGATTGCGAGTTGATGAGACCGGCTCAGGGGCATGCTCCAAAACCGCCATCGCTCCGGTTTGTCTTTCCTGCGCTCATCGAATGCAATCCCAATCTCAGGCGCTGCGAAATCAAAACTGAAACTGCCCAGGGGTATCGCCAGCCCCATACCGCAGGCCTTGATATAGGCTTCCTTAAGAGTCCATAGATCGAAGAAGCGTGCTCGTTGCAAAGACTCAGGTAAGGCGCGTAAGTCCGCAAGCTCTGAGGCTGAGAAATAACGCTGCGCAACTGCTAAAGCCCTACACTCGCGCTGAATATATTCAACGTCCACACCCACCGCTCCGCGCGCTGTAAACGCCATCACCAGCGCTCCGCGGGTATGGGAAATATTGAAATCTAGAGGGAACGCTAATTGCGGCCCCAGCACAGAGGGGCGTCCATAGTCATTGCGTGAGAACTGCCACTGCTGGGCAGTCACTTGCGGAGCATAACAACTCAAGGCATGGCGCACAGCCCATCGAGCCTGCCAGTACTGCTGCTTAATACGTGGCGCACGGATGCTTTCGTAACGGTCTCGTTCAGAGACGCTGAGAATATTATTTTGACCATCTTTTGGCGCAAGATCGTCGACACGCCACAAATGAATTTTTCCTGACGTAGGTGGATTCATTGACTCACTGCACCGCAACTTGAGTACTACGCGAGGAGACTAGATTACGTCCATGTCGCTTGCCGTCATACATCATCAGGTCTGCTCGATGAATAGCGGAATCTAGCTCTTCACCCGCCAACTTTTGGACCATGCCAAGGGTAATGGTGACTCGTAGCTCCTGCTCTTCATACTTGAACGGATAATCCTCAATAGACTGCCGCAAAGATTCTAGGAAACTCTCGCCGCTTGTCCAGTCTAGCCCTGTCAAGACCATACAGAATTCCTCACCACCCCATCGAGCGACGATGCCATTGCTGTCGAGATGGGTTTCAATTAATCGCGCAACTTCTTTGAGTATATAGTCGCCACAATGATGCCCGTAGGTATCATTTAGCGCCTTGAAATGGTCCAAATCCGCCATCGCAATCAACACCGGGTGCAGCATAGTATCGCGCGCGGCAATAGCATCTACCCATTCAATCATTGCGCGCCGATTCGGCAACTGGGTAAGCAAGTCCGTATGGGCTAGCCGCCCTATCTCATCTAAAGCGCGTTGAATCTGTGTGACGTCCGTTAACAATAATAGCTGACCAAGAAACTCATCTCTATAGCCCTTGATCGACATACTATCGATCTCGAACTGCCGCCCACGATGACGTGATTTTACGCGCCCAGAGTAGCCAAGCTCCGTTCGATGCAAGCCTCTCGTATCGAAGGTTACATCCAATAGTTGCTCGAGCGGCATACCAATCAGATCATCGGAACTTAACTTAGCAATATCGGCGAACGCAGGATTAATATCGGTCACCTTCTGTGCTTGATTGACGACGATAACGCCGCTATTAATATTTCTGAATACGAGGTCTCGCGCCATGGGCGCTACGCGCAGGAAGTAGTAATGACGAGTGGCGATAGTGATCAAAATCGCACTAAACACGAAGAACAAAGAAGTCGGGTCGAAACCTCCCGAGAAGTCGGCCCCGAACACATAGAGAATATTCACCACCAAAGGGATGGCCGCGGCAATTACGATGAGTAGGCTTTGGCTTCGGTAGAGACTGGGTTGGCGCAGACTAGTGGCAATCAATAGCATTGATCCTGCCAACGTATACAAATAACTGCACAAGAATATCTGCACCCAGAACGCGACGCCGTAGTCGAAATCGAGTACGTAATAATCGTTGCGATTAATCAGCCTAACATCGGAATAAAATAACTGATGCCACTCCACTGTACTCACTAATAGCAAGCTTGCGACGGGCACTATAAGCATGACCGTCACACTGAGCGGGGTCAGCCAACTTTGATTGCCAGAGAAATGAATCGCGAACAATAGCCAACTAACAACGCCAGTAACCACCCCCAGATAGACGAGGCGCTGAAAGGCTAACTGCCATTGCAAGGTAGTCCCAATATTGGCGAGGAGTTCCCCCGTGGTCCAGATTGCAAAACTCAACAGCACAGCATTCCAATAACGGCTGCTACGATCGTCACCCTGACCATGGCTGATGACTCTCAGCACCAAGGCGAGTGTGCCTGCGAGTAAGTACAGGTAGTTGATTGCGGGGAACTGAAACTCCATGTTCGGGCGTAGCCTCCGTGTTGCACACGCTAAGTTTGCACAGCCTCTGGCTTAGCCCAATAGGTCGTATTTGCGCAAATAACCTCGCAACTGGTGATAACTCATTTGCAGAAACTCTGCCGCCTTGCGCTGATTGAACTGCGAGCGTTTCATCGCCTGCTTAAGAATATCGATCTCATAGCTCTGGATATGCTTTATGAAATCCAGCGTCTGGGCATCACTGATATCGGGTATGGCAGAACCATTCAAGGCGCCGCCGTCCTCACTTGAAGGGGACGTGGAACTCGGGATCGGCCCACTCTGCGCGAGCCGGAAAGGAGATTCGAAGGGATTGAACACGAGGCGTGAGATTTGTCGATCGGGACATTGATAGACCGCCCTCTCCACTACGTTCTTCAATTCGCGTACATTGCCAGGCCAAGTATGGGTTAACAACATCCGTTCCATATTGCCGTTGAAGCCGTGGAAATAGTCGCCTCCCATCTCTTTGACCATGCCCACTGCGAAATGCTGAGCCAAGATCATGACGTCTTCGGCCCGCGCGCGTAGCGGCGGCAGCGTAATAACATCGAAGGCTAGGCGGTCTAACAGGTCTTCGCGAAACTTACCCTTGCGTGCAAGACTTGGCAGGTCCTCATTGGTCGCTGCAACGATGCGCACTTCCACTTTTAGAGGCTGATTACCGCCCAAGCGCTCGAATTCCCCGTATTCGATAATACGCAGAATTTTCTCTTGCACGGCCATAGGCGTGTTGGCCAATTCATCGAGAAATAAGGTGCCACCGTCGGCGCGCTCGAAATAGCCTTTCTTCTGGCCGGTGGCGCCAGTGAACGCCCCCGCCTCATGTCCGAATAGCTGAGCCTCTAATAGAGAGTCGCTGAATGCGGCACAATTGATCTTGAGGAAATTCTGTTCCCAACGCTTGGAAAGATAGTGCAGCCTAGCGGCGATGAGTTCCTTGCCAGTGCCGCGCTCCCCGACTATTAAGACGGGCTTGTTCAGCGGCGCCACTTGCGATACATGCTCCTGCATCTCAAGAAAAACAGCGGATTCGCCTATCATCCGTGGAGCAGACATCTCTGGTGGCATAGCGTGATCCCTTGTCTTGCAGATGTGGCCGAAATTTATGATCTGCGAAAAATACCACTAGTTGGACAATTTCACCATTCCAGCGGCTTTGTTAAATCTAGATAAAACTTTAAATTCAATATATTCAGTAAGTTAAAAATATTTTTAGTTTTGGCACGCATTCTGCTTTTACTCTGCCATACGCAGGAAAACTCGATTTAATTTCACTAAGTTCGGTTCAAATAGAGGATATAAGGCAAATGAGCATATTTTCACGCTTGTCAGACATCATCAACTCCAACATCAGTTCCTTGCTCGACAAGGCCGAAAACCCCGAAAAGATGATCCGCATGGTGATTCAGGAAATGGAAGAAACCCTTGTCGAAGTACGCAGTGGTACGGCCAAAGTGATAGCCGAGAAGAAAACTCTTCATCGCCGTGCCGAGCAACTGCGCAAGCAATCAGACGATTGGCAGAAGAAAGCTGAGCTCGCCATGAGCAAGGATCGAGAAGATCTGGCCAAGGCGGCATTGGTGGAACGCGCCAGTGTTAACGTCACAATCGAGATGCTCGACAATGAAATGCACAAATTGGACGAGACTTTAGATAAACTCAGCAATGAGATCGATCAGTTGCAGGCTAAGCTCAACGATGCCCGCGCTCGTCAGAAGACGATTGTGATGCGCACAACCGCCACTCAGTCTCGTGTCGACGTCAATCGCCAGTTGCACAACTACAATATCGACAGTGCGATGAACAAGTTCGAATACTATGAAAAAAAGATCGACCTCATGGAAGGCCAGGTCGAGATCATGAACAATGAGAGCAAGAATTTGCACAGCGAGTTTGACGAACTGGCCCGCAGTGAGAAGATTGACCAAGAACTGCAAGACATCAAAAACAAACTAAGCAAGTAAAACCAGCATCGTTAAAGGGCACTGCCAATGGACTTCTTTACATTCGCAATTTCTCTCATCTCTATAATAGGAGGCTTCATAACACTGTGGATGTTTATCCTCTATCAGCGCCGAGAGAAGAAGGTCAAGCTCTCTACCGATACTGAGTATGACATCCGTGAGCTGTCGACGATGGCCAAGTCATTGAGCAACCGCATCGACACGCTCGAGTCTATTCTCGACTCTGAAGTGCCAGATTGGAGGGAGCAACATGAGCGCCAAGAGTAATCGTTTCACGCTCAACCGTGAGAATAAGCGCTTCCTCGGTGTCTGCGCTGGTCTGGCCGACTACCTAGAGGTTCCTACAGTGGTGATACGCATCATCGCCCTGCTGGCCTGCCTTACCTGGCCAACCCTGATTCTGGTCTACTTCGTCGCGTACTGGTGGCTCAAGCAGGACAACCAAGATGGCAAGATGCACAACTTCGTCACAGACTCGAAAACCGCGGAGCATTTCCGCAACGTCGACTATCGCAAGCCGATTTATCGCAACCCCTATAATTCACGCATTGCAGGTGTGTGTAGCGGCATTGCCGACTATCTAGAGGTCGGCACCTTCTCCGTCCGCCTGCTCACGCTACTGTCTTTCTTTATATTCGGCCCATTCACCTTCTTCGCCTACTGCGTGTGCTGGATCGTCCTAGAGCGCAACCCCGAGACCCCAAGTCGTGGCTACAAGCGTGGTCGCAAGGCGCGCCGTAAGGGCCGTGCAGATAAAGCCGGCTACTCAGACGAGTCCGACATGGCGGATATGGCGGACGAAATGGCCGAGATGACTCAGCAAAGTCGCTCCAAGAGTAGCAAAGAGACCGAAGCAAGCATCGCAATGTCGATGCAGGAATGCTCAGAGGTATTCAAAAGGACAGAAACGCGTCTTCGCGACGTAGAAGCATTTATCACTTCCAAGAAATTCCGGTTACACTGCGAAATCAATCGTATCTAATCCCGGTCGCATTACTTGCGTAGGGTCGCAGCCGCGGCCCTAGAGCAACATCAGTGAAAGAACGCCGAGCCTAGGGGCAATGACTTGAATTTCGCTTCAAAATATTTACTCACTTGCGCCTTTTTTTGCGCTATCACTCCCGTTTTGCACGCGCAGAACAATGAATCCCCCGAGCGACTTCCACGTTCAATTCTAGACGTTCGCCCTCCATCCGAGCGAGTGCAAGGTAATCCCGGCGCGCTGCGCGTCATCGACCGATCATGTCGCGCACTACCCCTAGACCAAGTCAGGCGTCGCATAGTAGACACGGCCGTGCAGGAGTGGGCGTATTTCGGCTACAGCACAGATTTGCAAGCAAGAGAGATCGCGCAGCAGGAAACAGGGCCAAGACGCCCCTTCGTCTATCCTCGCATGACACCCGCAGAAGGCGAACGCCTCGCCACCTCTATCGCAGGCTATTGGGCCGCTACCCCGAATAGCGACTGGATTGTGCAACGTCAGAACGCCGCATGGTCAGAATCTGGAATGGGGGCGCGTTGGCGGGACGCTTGGTCCGCCGCGTTCATCTCATGGGTTATGTGTGAGGGCGGGCTAGCAGACAGTGATCAGTTCAAACGCGCCATAGCGCACCACAGCTATATCGACCAAGCGATCGTCGCGAGTGACACGCAAGATCCTGTAGCGGCCTATCGTGCCTTCCCCCTTGGGGTTCAGACCATAGTGCCCGGCGATCTATTATGCCGCGGCAGCCGTCCTGCCTATCGCAGCATCGAAGAGCGCCGCGCTCAACTCGGTGTTGGCGCAAGAACCCATTGCGATATCGTAGTCAGTGTGGATGAGCGCAATGAGCAAATAACTGTCATCGGCGGCAATGTGCGCGCAACAGTGCGCATGAAGATTATGCCCGCCACGAAAGATGCAGACAGCCCCATGCGCCCAATTGCCGACAACGGCCGCGCTCTGTTCGCGCACCTACAATTGCAAGCACCCGAGATCGAGGCTACTGCCCTTGCAAACTCTCCTAGCTTGATCTGTGCGCCAAACGAGACCACACCGCCAGCTCTGGCCCTAGTCTTAGAAGCAAAACCTACCACCAGCTGTTAAGCCGCGACAGATGCCCTCCCCAGCCCGAGGCGAGCAAAGATGCCCTGTTGTACAATAGCCGCTTCGGCATACCTTGCTTTTGCGCTCGCGCCAATATCCAGATAACACTTGCGGAGATTCATCATGATTCGACACCTCATCACCGGCCTTATGGCATTGAGCACTAGCGCCGCGCTCGCGCAAACTCTCAGCACCGATCCGTTTCCTACTCCCATCGAGACCACTTCCGACGTTATCGCCGTAAACTTCATCGAATACGCTCGCATCCCCAACGACGATGCCGGTTTCGCACCGCGCCTGATGCACATGCTGACAGAACCCGGCAGCGGCCGCCGCTTTGTTAGCGCCATGACAGGTGAGCTGTATGGCATGAACGCCGATGGCAGCAATGTGACACTCTACGTCAATATTAACGCGCCACAGTGGCAGGTACAGGTGATCTCCGCGGGCAGCGAGCGCGGCGTGCAGAGTTTCGCCTTCCACCCTCAATTTAACCAGATGGGCACGCCGGGTTATGGCAAGTTCTATACCTATGCCGATACCTCGAATACCGACGTAAAACCAGATTTCGTCTCTGGTGGCACGCGCCGTTCACAGGACACAGTCTTACTAGAGTGGAGTGCGAACGATGCCTCCTCCGCGCAGTATGATGGCAGTGCTCCCCGCGAGATCTTCCGCGCCGCCCAGCCCTTCCCGAACCACAACGGCAGTCAGATCGCGTTCAACCCATTGGCAATGCCAGGCGACGAGGACTTCGGGCTACTCTACGTTGGACTCGCAGATGGCGGCAGCGGCGGCGATCCAATGAATGTGGGTCAGGATCTTACCAATCGTTTCGGCAAGATCCTGCGCATCGATCCGCTCGGAACAAACAGTGACAACGGGCGCTATGGCATCCCCAGCAGCAACCCCTTCGTCATTGACGGCAATGACAGCACCCTAGGCGAGATCTACGCCTACGGCGTGCGTAACCCGCAACGCTTCAACTGGGATGCCCGAACAGGCGGAATTCTCTTAGCCGAGATCGGCCAGAATCAAATCGAAGAGATCAGCCCTGTATCCGCAGGTGCCAATCTTGGTTGGAACACTTGGGAGGGCAGCTATAAATACGTCAGTGGCAAAGTGGATATGGAGAACCCGCAAAGTGAGGCGGGCCTGACATGGCCAATCGCGGAGTACGACCACACAGACCCACTATTCCAGCGCCAAGTCGCAGTAACGGGCATCGTCATCTACCGCAGCGACGCGATCCCGGCATTGCAGAATAAAGTAATCTTCGGCGACAACCCTAGTGGCGAATTATTCTATGTCGAAGCAGATTCTCAACACACTGGCGGCCAAGCGTCTATTCGCCGCATCCTCCTCAATGACGGCGGTAGCACTAAGACTTTCCTACAGGTCATTCAAGAAAAGAACGCCGCGGAGAATGCCGATGTTGCTGGCCGTGCAGACCTGCGTTTCGGCTATGGCCCGGACAACCAAGTCTACCTTTTGAACAAGCACGACGGCATCATCCGCCTACTCGTTCCCTAGGGCTTTACTAATGCTGCAGACAGGGATACCTTTTAGACGAAAGCTCTGAATAAAAATGTAGCCGAGGTGAGCGGTACGAGCTACGAACAGGAGAGTCACTATGTTCAATGCACGATCGCTCGTCGCTCGATCCACGTTAATAGGCGCGGCTGTCAGCCTCGCCTCCTCCTTAAGTATGGCGCAAGACGCCGCGATACCTGATCTCGAAGGCATCTGGACCAACGCCTCTCTTACCGGACTGACCCGTCCTCGCGACGTGGAAAAACTGATCGTCACCGCCGAAGAGGCGCAAGAGATAGCAGCCAATACCTCTATCGCCGGCCTCCCTGTCGGCGAGTTCGAAGCCCCAGAGGCAAGCACCCCCGGGGCTGCGCCCGCAGCCGGCTCCATAGACTTCGGACTGCGCGCCTATAACGATTTCTGGGTCGACCCTGGTTCCACCCTTGCGTTGGTCAAAGGTGAGTACCGCAGCTCCTACATCATTAACCCAGAGAATGGCCAGATACCGCGAGTAGATAACCCTGTCGGTCTTGAGCGTCGTAGTTTCGGCTCACGCTATTTGACAGGCGTAGGGGATACCACTGGTCCAGAAGCGCTGCCATTGGCCGAGCGCTGCCTACTCGGTTTCGGCAATACGTCCGGCCCCGGCATGATGGGCACGCTATACAACAGCACCTATCAATTCGTGCAGACCGATGACTATGTAATGATACTCATCGAGATGGTCCACGACGCACGCATCATTCCCCTCTTCGCTTCCGCCGCCGAAGCCCGCGCCAACGCACGTCCTGCTGTACTGCAACAGTGGCTAGGCGATTCTCGCGGCTGGTATGAAAACGGCGAACTGGTAGTCGAGACAATTAATATTAATCCCGAGCAGATGGCGCAGAGCTCAATACCAATTACTGCAGACGGCAAGTTTACCGAGCGCTTCTCACGCTATTCAGATACCGAGATTGTGTATCGCTTCACCGTCGAGGACGACAATCTTTATAGCCAAGCATGGACTGCGGAATTGAGCTACCATGCCACCGATGGCTCCGTGTATGAGTATGCTTGTCACGAAGGCAACTACGCCATGCCCGGCATTCTGGCTGGGGCCAGACGACAAGATTGGGAAGCCTCCCAAGCGCAGTAATTACAAGCAGCAATCTAGCACTGCAGCCTCCTATCAGAGGCTGCATACAATGTTTGCTGAGCTCTCGAAGTGAAGCCCTATGAAGTTTTGTCAGCACTGCGCAGGACCTATTACTCACCACGTTCCAACCGGTGACGACAAGCCTCGCTTTTGCTGCCTGCAGTGCGATGTCGTGTTCTATCAGAACCCTAATAACATTGTGGGAACCTTGCCGGTCTATGGCGATAAAGTATTGCTATGTAAACGGGCAATCGAACCTCGACTAGGCAAATGGACCCTACCCGCTGGCTTCATGGAAAATGGCGAAACGACCTTGGCGGGGGCGATTCGAGAAACAGCCGAAGAGGCTAAAGCGACAGTGCGAGAGCAAGATTGCCGACTCTATACACTGTTTAACCTCCCCTATATAAATCAGGTCTACTTATTCTTCCTTACTGAGTTACAAGAACCGAAATTCGCAGCAGGCGCAGAGAGCCTTGAAGTAGCCCTATTCGACGAACACGAGATACCTTGGGACGAACTTGCCTTTGCTGTTGTGAAGATCACCCTGCAGCAATATTTCGAAGACCGCAAAAGCGCACTATTCCCAGTGCGAATGTTCAATTTGGAATACTCGGCCGAAAGACAGCTATCTACACAGCTAGTTAGTCATAGTCACCAAAACGAGTGGTGAGAAACACTAATTTTCCGCACCACCACGCCTAAAAAAGCCGTAAGTTACTGTAATTAAATAAAATTAATTATTGGCACACGCATTGCTATATTCACTGTGTCTCTTACAAAGGAAACTCATAATGAATAAGAAAGCATTCGCGATAGTGGCTTTAGCGGCCACCTCTCTAAGCATTACGGCATTGGCCTCAGAAGATGAAGTCATCCATTCCTATAGCTATTCCCTCACCGATATCAACGAGATCTATATAGAGGGCGGCATTGGCACCATGGAAGTGCTACACACCGACGGCAATGAATTGCGCGTGGAGCTAGAGCTGGAAGGCACGCGCCGTTATTTCGTTTTCAACAAACGCAGCGTAGAAGACATAGAGATCGAAGACCGAGTACGCGGTGGCCGCCTCAGCTTACGACTCAATGAGGACGATCTCGATCATGTAAAAGCGCATTGGCGAGTAGAGATGCCGAGTGTTGCGCGCACTCATATTGAGCTAGGAGTTGGGCAAATCACTGCGGAGTTTGCCGATACTGAGTTGGAAGTTGAGGTCGGTGTAGGCGCCGGGGATATTACCTTAGCACGTAGTTATGTAGGTCGCGTAGAGGCCTCTGCAGGCGTCGGAAGCGCTGAACTACATGGCGCTAATGACACCGTCAGCAAACGGGCTATGGTCTCTGAGGAGAGTTATGGCTTTGGCAACGGCCATCATCGTGTGGAACTGAGTGTGGGTGTCGGTGAGATGAAAGTGCGCTTGGACGACGAGACTTAAAAGTCCTCGACTCGAATGACGTCAAAGGCAGGCTCCTCATAAGGGTGAGCCTGCCTTAGTGCGTCAATCACATCTGCAATGACTTCATCTGCACAGACCATCTCTACGCGATACTCAGCAACAGTCTCTAGCGCATCTTGCGCGCCGATGAAGGGCTTGCTACCCGTTAATGGGCGAAACTGGCCCTGTCCTAACACCTGCCAGGCGCAGTGTTCATAATTCCCAATTCGACCTGCACCCGCGTCGAACAAGGCTGCCTTGACTGCCTCTACATGACTTTCGGGGATGTAGCAGCACAGTTTAAACATGGACTTTAGCCCAGCCAGTGACGCGCATTGCGGAACAGACGCAAGCTTGGCGCATCTTCGCGCCAATCATCCGGTCGATAGGAGTTCTGCACTGCGCGTATTACGCGCTCGGGGTGCGGCATCATGATTGTGACGCGACCATCGCTACTACACACGCCCGCGATACCCATGGGAGAACCGTTAGGGTTTTGTGGGTATTGCTCTGTGACTTTGCCATAATTATCGACATAGTTGAGGGCAATATTGCCACTGCCCGCAAACGCATTCATCTGGCCAGATACTGCGAATTCCGCTTTACCTTCACCATGGGCCACCGCTATCGGGAAGCGCGAACCCGCCATGCCCACGAGGAAGGCGGACGCCGACTCACCGACTTGAACTAATGTCGTACGGCCCTCGAACTGCTCGGATTGATTGCGCACAAAACGCGGCCAATTCTGTGCGCCGGGAATCAACTCGTGTAAGAGCGAGAACATCTGGCAGCCATTACAGACGCCAAGAGACAAAGTGCTCTCACGCGCAAAATAGTCTGCGAAGGCAGCACGCATCTTGTCGTTGTGCAGAATCGTCTTGGCCCAACCGCCGCCGGCGCCTAGTACGTCTCCATAGGAGAAGCCACCACAGGCTACCAACACGTTAAACTCTTCTAGCGATACCCGCCCTGAGAGCAGGTCTGTCATATGGACATCCACTGCCTCGAAGCGCGCCCGATCGAAGGCCGCAGCCATCTCAACCTGACCATTCACGCCCTGCTCTCGCAACACTGCGACACGGGGCTTCGCACCTACATTGATAAAGGGCGCAGTGATGTCTTCGTTCAAGTCGAAACTCAGTGCCACGCTTAGCCCTGGATCCTCGACGTCTAATAGATTGTCGAATTCCTGCTTCGCGCAATCGGAGTTATCTCGCATCGCTTGAATCTGATAGCTCGTCTCGCTCCAGAGTCGTTGCAACTGCACTCGGCTAGCTTCGAATATCAATTTGCCACCGTTGAGTACACGCACTTCATCGCGCTTATTCGGGCTACCGATCAGGCGCGTACAGTCAGACAGGCCGTGTTGCTCTACGAGTTGCAACACAGTATTAAGCTGATCGCGGCGTACCTGAATGACGGCGCCCACTTCCTCGCTGAACAGTGCTCGCACAGGATCTTTGTCGCTATCGTCTAACAGCTCTGCAACCTGAATATCGATACCAGTGTGGCCACTGAAGGCCATTTCGGCCAAGGTCGTAAACACGCCACCATCGGAGCGGTCGTGGTAGGCCAACAACATAGACTCTTTGTTCAATTGTTGAACAAGAGCGAAGAAATTCTTAAGGTCTTGAGGATTGTCTAGGTCCGCAGGTGTGCAGCCGATCTCGCGATACACCTGCGCCAGCGCAGAACCGCCGATACGATCTTTGCCATGTCCTAGGTCGATCAAGAGTAGATCTGACTCGCCTTGATCGGTCCGCAATTGTGGCGTCACCGTCTTGCGAATATCCGTAACCGGAGCAAAGGCGGAGATCACCAAGGACATGGGGGCCGTAATACTCTTGCTCTCTTGAGCCTCGTCCCACACCATGCGCATCGACATCGAGTCTTTACCCACTGGTACGCAAATGCCTAGGGCCGGACACAGCTCCATGCCTACGGCCTTAACCGCATTGTAGAGCTTCGCATCCTCACCGGGATGCCCTGCCGCAACCATCCAGTTCGCGGATAGTTTGATCTCTGCGATATTGGCAATCGAGGCGCTGGCAATATTGGTGACCGCTTCCGCTATGGCCATACGAGCCGAGGCTGGGGCGTCGAGCAATGCCACTGGCGTACGCTCCCCCATGGCCATGGCTTCGCCACAGTAACCCTCTAAGGAGGCAGCAGTAACCGCCGCATCGGCAACGGGCACCTGCCAGGGGCCTACCATCTGGTCTCGGCTCACCATTCCGGTGATGGAACGGTCGCCTATGGTAATCAGAAAGCTCTTACTCGCCACAGCGGGCAGACTCAGCACTCTGTTCACCGCCTCCGCTAACTCGATCTCTTCGGTGGCCAACTCCACTGCCGCACCGCTAATAGAGATGGCCTCGCGGTGCATGCGCGGTGGCTTACCGAACAGCACACTCATTGGCAGATCGATAGGCTTATTATTGAAATGGGTATCTATCAATTCGATGTGGTCCTCTTTCGTAGTCTCACCGACTACTGCAAAGGGACAACGCTCCCGCGCACACAGGCTCTTAAATAGCGCAAGATCCTCGGGGCTTACTGCGAGCACATAGCGCTCCTGCGCCTCGTTACACCAGATCTCTAATGGCGACATCTGCGGCTCTAAGTTGAGAATATCCCGCAGCGAGAAACGCCCGCCTCTGCCTCCGTCTTTGACGAGTTCTGGCAGTGCGTTGGAAAGCCCACCGGCGCCAACGTCATGTATGAAAACGATCGGGTTACGCTCGCCCAGCTGCCAACACTGATCGATAACTTCCTGACAGCGGCGTTCCATCTCAGGGTTCTCACGCTGTACCGAGGCGAAATCCAAGTCCGAACTGCTTGCACCCGCCGCCATGGAGGAGGCAGCGCCACCGCCTAGACCAATCAGCATCGCCGGCCCACCAAGTACGATGAGCTTGGCGCCTACGGGTATCTCACCCTTGTCGATATGGGGCTCGCGGATATTGCCCAGACCGCCAGCGATCATGATGGGCTTATGGTAGCCACGCAGTTCATTGCCGTTACCACTGTCGACGCGCTCTTCATAGGTGCGGAAATAGCCGCACAGATTTGGGCGGCCGAACTCGTTATTAAATGCCGCGGCGCCAACTGGCCCCTCGATCATGATGTCCAGAGCCGAGGCGATATGCGCAGGGCGACCGAAGTCCTCTTCTTCCCAAGGCTGTGGCAGGCTTGGGATGCGCAGGTTCGAGACACTAAATCCGGCCAGGCCAGCCTTAGGCTTAGAGCCACGCCCGGTGGCACCTTCGTCGCGTATCTCACCACCACTGCCTGTAGCAGCGCCGGGGAATGGCGCTATCGCCGTCGGGTGGTTGTGGGTCTCCACCTTCATCAATATATGGATCGGCTCCTGAGTGTAGCCGTACTGCTTGGTCTGCGGATCAGGAAAGAAGCGCCCCGCTACGCTGCCGGTCATCACCGCCGCGTTGTCGCTATAGGCCGAGAGCACATTACTGGGAGACTTCGCATGAGTATTGCGGATCATTCCGAACAGGGAGTGCTCCTGTGGCTCACCGTCCAGTGTCCACGTCGCGTTGAATATCTTGTGTCGGCAGTGCTCGGAGTTGGCCTGAGCGAACATCATCAATTCGATGTCGTTCGGATTGCGGTTGAGATGATTGAAGCTTTCGTACAAATACTCGATCTCGTCTTGTGCCAACGCCAAACCCAAACTCTTGTTGGCCTCGGACAAGGCGATCTCCCCTCGACCCAATATATCGACTTCCTTCATTGGCCGTGGCTGCGCGCGTTCGAACAGGCTCAACGCGGCATCGAAGTCTGGCAAGACCGCTTGTGTCATGCGGTCATGCAGTAGGGTATCGAGAATGGCGATCTGCGTAATATCGAGCCGCTGCTTGGATTCAATTCGGTAAGCGATGCCCCTCTCAATACGGCGCACCTTCTTGAGGCCACAGTTATGCATGATGTCAGTAGCCTTACTCGACCAAGGAGAGATCGTCCCAGGGCGCGGCACCACAACACGCAGCTGTGCATCCAAGGCGCTAGTGTCGATGCTCGACTGAGTGGTCGAACCATAATCGAGCAAGGCGTTGATAAGATCCAATTCCGCCGGTTCGAGGGCTTCATCGCAATCGGCAAAATGAATAAAGCGCGCGTTAAGGGCATCCACCGCGGGTATGCGGGACTGGATAGTGGCGAGGAGTTTGGCATTTTTAAAGGCAGAGAGTGCCGATACACCGGGCAAAACTAGCATCGTTAGCAAGGGCCTTGAGTAGGGTTAAGTGCGGGTTCTTAAGGCTGGCAATGATACTTGATACGAGGCAAAAAAGTCAGGCCTAATTTAGCCGAGAATGGCTTAAGGGGCCGCCTGGAAGCGCCCTTCGGCTCGACTTAGGACGATACGCCCTTCGCTATCTTCGACCCAGAAATCCACATAGTCGAGCGAGGTGATATCGCCCGGGCTGCCGCTAAGTTTGGGTGCGGCCTTCACTTTATAGATTTTGCCGCGCTCGGCATTGAAGGTGAGTGTGCGGCTCACCGTATCCCGTGAGGAGGCGTAATTAGCAATCGCAGGGGCGAGCCCCATGCGGGCACCCATATCCCAGTAATAGTACACCTCGACCTCGACCTCGCCCGGGCTTACCAATACCTCGTCCCACGCACGCGAGTTCTCAATTACGTGGCCGTCAACGCTCTGAAAGCGTACTGCATCCACATAGCTGTTCAGCCAATCCTTGCGATAGAAGTAGTCGCCACGCACGAGAGCAAGCTCAGATGTAGGCCGCTCATCACCGTCATAGGCTCGATAGGGGGTTTCCACCACCACACAGGAAGTCAGCAGAACAGCAGCTACAATGTAAGCCATTGCGCGGAGCACCATGTGGCCTTGAAACTGTGGCGAATTGAATGGGATTTTAATAAGTCTGTTCCGCATTGATTATCTTGCTAATGGCAGCCAAACAGGTGGTTTTGAGAGGGACCAGAATACGGCTGCAGCCGCTTTCGTGAATCCAGCAACGTTACTGCCATTAGAGCCGAAACTCAACCTTTAGTTCCGCCCCAGCCTTACTAGCGGCGGCCTTTGAAGAAGTCACGCATCAACTGGGAACATCGCGGAGCGAGTATGCCTCCAAGATACTGAAGGCGATGATTGAACCCCCCTTCATCCAAGAGACGTCGACCACTTTCAACGGCTCCGAAACGTGGCTCTGCCGCACCATAAATCACGCGCTCGATTCGCGCATGCACCATAGCACCCACACACATAGTGCAGGGCTCGATCGTGACATAGAGTTGGCAACCGGGAAGTCGATAATTGGCCATGCGTGCTGCGGCGTCTCGCAGCGCCATTACTTCGGCGTGGGCGCTAGGATCATGACTACGAATGGGTTGATTAAAACCGGAGCCGAGCAATTCGCCTTGGGGGGAGACTACAATAGCGCCGACGGGCACCTCGCCCACTAAGGCAGCCTGTTCCGCCAAGGCTATGGCCTGCTCCATCCAGTACTCATGGGATTGTGTGCCGGACATGCGCGAGCTCGAGGTTTGGCCGGGGCATGCCCCACCGCTGTAGGCTAAAACTTAAAGGGAGTTGCGATTGCTAGTGACTTTCAATACCTGACCGATCTGCAGCGCGTCGCCTGCAAGGTCATTGTCCTTACTGATCGCATCCACAGTTGTGCCATAACGCTTGGCAAGACGCCACAATGTGTCACCGCGACTTACGCGATGAGAAATCTCCGCATAGGAAGCGACCTCGTTTGCACGAGAAGTGTTAATTGGCTTGCTTGCCGGGGCAGGTATTTGGAGTTTCTGGCCGGCGATGATCATGTCATTGCGCAGACCATTGCTGGCCTTCAACTGCGCGACGGATACGCCAGTGATAGTAGAGATGCGAGAGAGAGAATCGCCACGACGCACGACATATTCATGATCGCTGGTAGAGCTATTGTCGGCTAAGGCGTGCACGACTTCTGGGAATACGGCTACATGGTAATGCGGGGGGTTGCGCTCACGGGTTACATCTAATACGTCTGCCGACTCCATGGAAAGCAATGTGCGCTCGAGCCAAGAGCGGCATTTGCCCAATGGAGGAATGCGCAAATCCACGGCCATGCCAGTAGGATGTACAGAATCGCTTGCGGCATTATTAGGCTGTTTATCTATAGGGCGGGTAAGGCTAGTAACGGTGAGTTTCTCGCCGCAATTTGCGAAGTATTGCGAGCTGATTTGTTCGATGAAATTCTTAACTGGGGGTCTAGCGTAGGGGAAGGAGACATCGTGCAGTTCGAAATGGCGGTTGGCGTTGACGCGAACTAGATCGCCGGTGCTCACAAATTCATTAACGTAAGAAGCGGTTTGCGCGAAGCCGTAGCCGTTCTGAAGGGCTACCTGATACTGACGCTCCATCGAATTTCGAGAGCCTTTCAGTGTTTGCGCCTGAGCGACACCTGAAGATAGGGTAATAATAGATGTCAGAACGATGAGGGCGATTTTGGGCATGTCGGCCATCCTACAAGATACGGTATTTTTGTTATCTGACCTGCGTGCAGCGGATTAGTTGCGGTGCGAATCCGACCCTGTGCAAACAGAACGAAATGTAGCGTGGACCCGATTCTATTGATTTGAGTAGAATCTTGTCAAGGATTCTTACTTATCTTCTTGTTTTTTTTGTAAAACTCGCCACCAAAGAAGGTGTCCTTTCGTAACAAACGGGCGGCCTCAGTTTTCAAAACTGACGCTCGCCCGCTTAATCAATATTCACTACATCGGCACTATTGCCCATGAACTCTTTATTTAGGGGATTTGGCGTAGCGTAAATACGGCAGTTTAATGTCGAGTTCGCCGAATTTAGCCTTGGCCGCAGCGTCATCAAGACTAAGAGCAACTATGACATCTGCGCCTGGAACCCAGTTAGCTGGGGTCGCAATAGGCGCACCATCGGTCATCTGTATCGCATCAAGCGCGCGCAGTATCTCCGCGAAGTTGCGGCCCACGGACATTGGATAGGAGATCATCAAGCGAACCTTCTTGTCCGGACCGATAATAAACACCGTACGGACCGTTGCACTGTGGGCTGGCGTGCGACCATCGGGCAAGTAGGCATCGGCGGGTAACATGTCGTAGAGCTTAGCCACCTGCAAAGAGGTGTCGTCGATGATGGGGAAGTTCGCAGGCGCGCCAGCGAATGCCTCGATGTCACGCTTCCACTTCTTATGCTCCTCCACGCTGTCCACGGAAACACCCATTACTTTCGTATTGCGCTTCTCGAACTCCCCTGCCAATTGTGCAACCGCGCCGAACTCAGTCGTACACACGGGCGTGAAATCTTTCGGGTGAGAAAACAAGATGGCATAGGAATCGCCAATCCAGTCGTGCAGGGTAATCTGCCCTGCAGTTGAGTCTGTCGTAAAATTCGGCGCTACATCATTTATTCTGAGTGACATCGTCCTACTCTCCGTGTTTCTGGTGAATGGAAAACCACTAGCTTATCAGCAACTCACGCCTCTCGATAACTATAAAAAACCTATATCTGTATCGACATTGAGATGGAGCCATTTTGCATTATGGGTTTTGTTTCTTCGCGAACTTCTGCACACGCCGATTGATCACATCGGCGATATAGGCATTGCCTTGCGCGTCGACGGTCAAGGCATGGGCTTCACCGAACTGGCCGTTGCCGGTGCCCGGGCTGCCGATAGCGCCAAGTACATTGCCCTCCATATCCACCTTGGCTAGCTCGCCATCGAATCCGGTAGTAATGTACATATAGCCATCTTCATGTAGATAGATGGCACAGACCATCGCATCAAACTTCCACTCACGCAGCAGATTGCCGCTGGTGTCGAAACGTTGAATGCGCATGTTCTCGCGGTCTGCCACATGGAGCACATCGTTGCTATCAATCTCTATAGCATGGGCCGCCACGAATTCACCCGGCCTGTAGCCCCGACTCCCCCACTGCGCAAGGAACTCCCCGGCCGAGTTGAACTTCATCACTCGCGGAGTATCACCACCATGCCCCTGTGCAACATAGATGTTGCCCAGAGAGTCCAGTGCCACATCGTTAGGCTCGTTCAACACGTGCAGGCCTGAGCCCTCGTCCCACTCCCCCGCCTCTCCTTTAGTACCCAGCGTCATCAGTACATTCGCGTCGCTATCCAACTTCATCACCAGGTGATCCGCCACATCGGTCACCCACATATTGCCGCTGGCGTCGATGGACATGCCATGGGCGCGACGCAATAGATCGTCCGCGCCGAAGCCACGTACGAAGCGACCCTCTGGGTCGAATTCTAGGAAAGGGGGTGCGCTACGACTCAGCACAATGAGATTACCCTGCGGGCTCATCGCCACGCCGGCATAGGAGGCTGCCTCCATAGAGTCCGGCAAGGCCAGTGCCTCTTTAAAATCCACTGCTTGGTAGTCTTGCAGCGTATAGGCACGCAATGGGAGCAGCGGGCGGATGGGGCGTTGTGCCTGGGCAATCGATGGGATTAGCACGAGTGCAACGCAGATCAGGGTTGTTATTCTCATTATTGTTCTCCGTCTCTTGGTAATTCGAGCGTGTTGTTTCACCTCGTAGATTACAGGATTTTGTCAGCAAGCATAGCCTATGCCCGAATCGGAAAGAGCACTGGCGACCTTCGCAAAATTCTGTAAACATGCCGCAGTCGCAAAAAGAGGAAACTCAATGAATACCCGAATGATCTTTACCGTAGTCGCTAGGATAGAAGCGTTCACCTGGCTTGGATTGCTGATTGGCATGTTCCTAAAGTACGTAACAGAGACCACCGAGCTAGGTGTCTGGCTGTTCGGACGCGTGCACGGCTTCGCTTTTATCGTTTACTTCTTCGTCGCCATCTTCGCAGGGCTGCGCCTGCGTTGGCCCTGGTGGGCAACATTGCTGGCCGTGTTGGCGTCAATCCCGCCATTAGTGACGTTTCCGTTAGAGCTGTGGTATAGAAAGATGGGCTTGTTGGGTGCGCAGGCGTCTCATGATGTCGAAGCGAAAACGCTGCAAAACGGAATTGGTGAGTAGTTCAGGAAGGTGTTGAGCTAGCGAGGTGTTTGCGTCGGTGGTCACGACTTCACGAGAAGTCATGACCACCCAAAGAGTTTTCTATCACTCCCACTCGATAGTGGCAGGGGGTTTCGATGAGATGTCGTAGGCCACTCGGGACACATCCGCAATCTCATTGATGATGCGATTACTCACGGTCTCAAGTAACTCATAGGGCAGGTGCGCCCAGCGTGCGGTCATGAAATCGATGGTCTCAACTGCACGGATAGTAATGACCCAAGAGTAACGTCGCGCATCGCCCACCACGCCCACCGAACGTACGGGCAGGAATACGGCAAAGGCTTGACTAGTCTTGTGGTAGTAATCGGCACGGTGCAACTCCTCGATGAAAATCGCATCGGCACGGCGCAATATGTCGCAGTACTCTTTCTTCACTTCACCCAGAATGCGCACACCAAGGCCGGGGCCAGGGAATGGATGCCGGTAGACCATGTCGTAAGGCAGACCCAGTTCGAGACCGATCTTGCGCACTTCGTCTTTGAACAATTCGCGTAAAGGCTCTACTAAGCCTAACTTCATATCTTCGGGCAAGCCGCCCACGTTGTGGTGCGACTTGATGACATGGGCCTTGCCAGTCTTGGAACCGGCCGACTCGATAACATCCGGGTAGATAGTGCCTTGCGCTAGCCACTTAACATTGTCGATCTTGCTCGCCTCGGCATCGAAGATCTCGATAAAGGTGTTGCCAATCGCCTTACGCTTAAGCTCTGGATCGCTGACGCCTTTGAGCGCGCCGAGGAACTGGTCTTCGGCATCGGCACGGATGACCTTCACGCCCATATTCTTGGCGAAGGTGGCCATGACTTGTTCGCCCTCATTCAGGCGCAGCAAGCCATTATCGACAAACACACAGGTCAATTGATCGCCGATCGCCTTGTGCAGTAAGGCGGCCACAACGGAGGAGTCGACGCCGCCGGAGAGACCGAGCAGTACATGATCGGTGCCCACTTGTGCACGCACCTTTGCGATTGCATCTTCGATAATATTGGCAGAAGTCCATAGGGCGGCGCAGTCGCAGATCTCGCGTACGAAACGCTCTAGGATGCGTAAGCCTTGGGCTGTGTGAGTCACTTCGGGGTGAAACTGTATGCCATAGAAGCGGCGTGATTCATCGGACATCGCGGCAATAGGAGCGCTCTCGGTGGCCGCTATGGTCGCAAAGCCCTCGGGGACTTTAACTACCTTGTCACCATGACTCATCCACACGTCGAGCTCGGCAAGACCGTCTGCAGTTATCCTGTCCTCTATGCCATCGAAAAGCGCACTAGACTTGCACAGACCGACCTTGGCATAGCCAAACTCGGACTTACTGGAAGCCTCAACCTTGCCCCCTAACTGCTCCGCCATGGTCTGCATGCCGTAGCAGATGCCCAATAACGGCAATCCACCTTGCAAGAGGAACTCGGGGGCCCTTGGGGAATCAGCAAGAGTTGCCGTCTCGGGCCCTCCTGAGAAGATCACGCCTTGCGGCGCAAACGCTTCGATTTCTTCCTGCGTAGACTGGTAATCCCAGATCTCACAATACACGCCCAACTCACGCACGCGACGCGCGATGAGTTGAGTGTATTGAGACCCGAAATCCAGAATGAGAATTTTCTGGCTATGAATATTCAAGGTGATCTTGCCTGCTTTTGGGTTCAGCTCATCCGATAATTCGGGGCTTCTTTGGTGATACTGACGTCGTGTACGTGGCTCTCACTCATGCCAGAGGCGGTGATCTTCACGAACTGCGGCTTAGTGCGCATCTGCTCCATGTCTTCACAACCGGTGTAGCCCATGCTCGAGCGTAGCCCGCCCATGAGTTGATGCACGATTGCCGACATTGGTCCTTTGTAAGGAACACGCCCTTCGATACCCTCGGGAACCAATTTCTCAGTGCCCGAACCAATATCTTGGAAGTAGCGATCGCTAGAGCCTTGGCTGTGAGACATCGCGCCAAGTGAGCCCATGCCTCGATAGGCCTTATAGCTGCGCCCTTGAAAGAGCTCAACCTCACCTGGCGCCTCTTCAGAGCCAGCCAAAAGACTACCGATCATGACCACGTGAGCGCCAGCAGCAATCACCTTAGCGATATCACCGGAGAAGCGAATACCACCATCGGAGATCACGCAGACACCGGTGCCCTTTAGGGCTTCAGCCACATTCGACACGGCGCTGATTTGCGGCACGCCTACGCCGGTAACGATGCGAGTGGTACAGATCGAACCTGGACCGATGCCTACTTTCACTGCATCTGCCCCTGCCGCAGCAAGATCTTTAGCCGCCTCAGCAGTTGCGATATTGCCACCGATCACCGGAATATCCGGGTAAAGACCCTTGATGCGACGCACCTGATCGATAACGCCTTGTGAGTGACCATGGGCAGTATCGACCACGATCACATCGACACCAGCCTCGACGATTGCGGCAACGCGCTCTGGCGTGTCAGCGCCCGTACCCACTGCAGCGGCCACGCGAAGGCGGCCGAACTGGTCTTTACAGGCATTAGGGTAATCTTCGGATTTGCGGATATCTTTCAGGGTAACCAGACCCCGCAGCTCGAAGTCATCGTTAACTACGAGAATCTTCTCGATACGATGTCGATGAAGTAGGTCCTTCACCTCTTTATGACTAGCATTCTCTTTCACCGTCACAAGCGCTTGCTTAGGCGTCATGATGGTAGAGACAGCCGAATCGTAGTTAGTCTCGAAACGAACGTCGCGGCTCGTTACTATACCAACCAGATTGGGACCCTCGACCACGGGCATGCCAGAGATGTCATTCTCTCGCATCAGCGCTATAAGCTCGCTGATGGTAGCGGTAGGAGCGATAGTAATAGGATCTTTTACAACCCCACTCTCATATTTCTTCACCATCCGGACTTCACGGGCCTGTTGCTCCACACTCATGCTCTTATGAATAACACCGAGACCGCCTTCTTGTGCCATGGCGATAGCGAGACGAGCCTCGGTAACGGTATCCATAGCGGAAGAGATCATTGGGATATTCAAGGAGATTGACGCGGTTAACTGAGTCTTCAAGTTAACCGACTTGGGGAGCACGGTTGAGTGTGCAGGCACGAGTAGAACGTCATCGAATGTCAAAGCTTCTTCAGCAATGCGCAACATAAGATTTCCACGTATCAACAAAAACGCGATTATACAGACCTCATTTCCTCATGTACACATGCAGCTGCAGTGAGTGCAGTAATTCTGAGCGAGCAACCTTGCCCAAGGGTGTAAAACCGTGCTTAGCGAACTCGGCATCGAGCTGCGCAGCGCTAACCGGGTATTGTTTGATCGCCTTGCCAGAGAGCACACGACGCAGACGCCGGCGCAGGGAAGTGAAAGAGCTAGGGGAGATTCGCGACATCACCACATAGCGATCGCTGACACGGCATATTTCGGCGATCAGGCGCGCCTGCAGTGCCTCACTCTCGAAATGGTGCAGAAGACGGAAACACAGCGTGGCATCGAAGGCCTTGTCTGCATAAGTCAGGGCAAAGATGTCCTGTGACTCGAATTGCGCGTTGACGCCAGCCTTCTGTGCCAGCTCTGCAGCCAGCGCTAAGGCGGCCTCACCCAGGTCAATCCCCGTAACTTGCTTGCCCTGCTGCGCCAACCAGATGCTGGCCCGCCCTACTCCACATGGCGCATCGAGCACCTTATGAACATCCTTGGTCTTCGCGAAAGCCTTCGCTAGCATGGCCATTTCTTGTTCGTGCTTGTCTTGTTTGCGTTGGCTATAAGACTGCGCGGATTCGACATCGGATTTTACACGGGCGTAACTGATCTCATCAGTCATAGAGGAAGGCTCCAGGTTATTATTAGAAAATACGCTTCGGGAAGCGTTTGCGTAGGCGGTCCAACATACGCGGCATTTTTAATTGATGACTTTGCACAATAGCGTTGAGCGCCTCATCAGGCAACCAGTCGCTGCGCCGAATAAACTGTACCCAGTCGGCATAGGCTGCCCACTGAGGGCTCAAACGTTTACGGGCACGCTCAAAATCGATGAGGCAGATATCGCCAGAGCTCAGCTCGATAAAAATGTGCACTGGAAACAAGGCCCCGTGCTGCCAGCCCGTCATATGCATGGCAAGCAGCTGCTCCCCCACTCGCCGCAATTGGGGCAAGTACAGGCTCCAGTCCGATATCTTATCCTCATAATCCGCAAGGGTTGGCAGCGTTAACGCGCGGGTCAACAATAGGCCTTGCGAGGCACCGGTCTCGGCTTGAACTCGAAACCCATAGGCCACCATCTCCACGCTAGGCCAATTTCTCTGCTGGGCCATAGTCAGGGCATCGGCCTCGTATCGGAACGTGAGCGCGCCAGTGAGATAACGTAGCGAGTAGCGTGATTGGTTCTCTTGACGCTTTAAATAGAATGTTTCCTCTTTGCCCTGCGAATCCGCCACTTGTAGAGTAGAGACGCCACTCCAGCCATTACGACGAATATTAGCGGGCTCTACGAAATCTTGAGGAAGATCCCATAGATCATCAAAGCTTGCGTAACCTGCCTTCGACAGCTGCTGCGCGTTGGTATCGCACATCACAGTTAGATCATTCAATTTATTTTGCAGCAACGATTAAACCTTCTAATACGTGTTCAACTTAGTGATAAAAGCGCGAAAGTTCACGCGCGAACTTGCCCAAAGGCGTCCGATAGTCCGACTTGGTTTTGCTCAGATCAACTGGCGAATCGTTCAACAATGTCGTCACATCGTCATAGGCGGCGCCTTTCTTACTAAACACCATCTTCAGCTCTGGCGTAATCAAGGTATTGCCGTGCCAGTCGCTTACCACCGTGTAATCCCGTCGATATTCCGGGGCAAAAAGATCACTTCCATAACTATAAGTTGTTGGATCTAAGTTCACACCTAATGCTGCCATGATAGTCGCAGGCATATCCAGATGACTAGTCATAATGCTCGTTTCACCTGGCTCGCGCCCGGGGATATGAATGAGCATTGGCACTCTAATCTGTTCCTGACTAAACGTTGAGTTATGTCCCCAGCGCCCCTTCTCCATGAATTCCTCGCCGTGATCGCCAGTGACCACCACGATTGTATTATCGAGCAAGCCCTGCTCCTCTAGCATGTCGTAGACGCGCCCAAGCTGACTATCTAGATGATGGGTCGCGTTAATATAGCGATTGCGAATACGCTCTATGTTCTCTTCGATATCGACGGTCAGGTAATTGAAATCATCGATGTAATCTTCACGAATTATGCTCTCTTCCGGAAAATAATAATTAGCATGGGCCGATTCGAAAAACATGAAACTGAAAAAAGGTTGCTGTGTGTTCTCAACAAACTGCAGCATATCCGTTACATTTTTCCTGTCTCGCTCCCAGCCTGCCCCTTCGGTATAGGATTGAAGTTGCTCTTCTTGAAGGCTCGCGAAAATGGTCTTATCGAATTCAGGATACGAGAAGCGCGAGCTGGTATACGCCATCATCGAGTAATCGTTTTTCTGTATCAGGTCCACTAGCATTGGCGCGCGGTGCGCATAGAGGAAATCGAACCAGTAACCTCCATATAAGCCATAGAACTGCGAGAACATGCCCATGCGCGTGCCATTACCACCACTATAGTGATTAAGGAAACGCTGCGATTTTTCGGCAAATTTCCACGTATTGGGCATGAACTCTGGAGTCAACATATCCGCACGCAACGACTCGGACACTAGCCACACGATATTGTATGGCTTATCGAACTTCACATCAGGAGTCTCGGGATAGTTGATACTGCCGCCGGACTCGGACACATCGAACTCTGCGCCATCGGGCCGATTGATCGCAACACCTAGACCCTCGAAAGTACCGCGGGCCGTCACGGGTATATACCAAACAATGCGACCGGCGGTGCCGAGAATTACACGGTTGTAGTTATACTCTGAAAGCGCGTACCAACCCGATTGAAAGAGCAGCAATAGTACCGCTGCAGACCACAGATAACGCCGCTTTAGCCAGCGCGGATAAAGTCGTTCAAAGGGAATAAAGCGCAGCGCCGCAATCACAAATACCGCCAAGACAATAACGGCGAACAATAAGGTTCGGTTTGTAGAGGCCGACACCCCCATCGCTTCCACACCGCCTGGTGTAACAAGAAGGTTGACCACGAAGAAATTCACATAGAAGCCATACATGTCGCGCAATTTATAGTTTGCGAACATAAATACGATAATAGCGATACACAGCGCCTGCATCACGTAGATAAGCCAATGTGTGCGCTTCCCACGCCTCTCAAAATGCTGCTGTATCCCGTAGAGAATCAGTACGGGAGAGCTCAGTATTAGAGATTGCACGAATGCCGCAGCAAGCAGAAATATGTCAGCAGATAAGCCCATTATCGGCTGCCAGGCCAAAAATAAGCTAGAAATGAAAACCGCATAGAAGGTCAGAAGGACAGTTCTAAACGCAGTGATATTCGGCATGCAATCTCCAAGTTCTAACAATGACTGTAGTAGTTTTGTCACATCTTAGAGACTGTAACTTAAGCTAATCTTAAGTCTTCTAACTAGAACTCCCACTCCAGCAAAAAGCGAAAGCTTTGGTCGGGTGTAGTGTCATTCAATGGCGCAATCAGGCCGGCCTCCCAATGCCATTTATTCTTTCCGTTACCACGAATAACGCCGGTTAGAACCGGCCCAATGCCGCGCGTAAATTCATCAGCGTAAAACTCGATGCCGGGCTCGAAAGCCTCTCGAAATCGATAACGCCATTGTGCGGAGGCGAAGCGGTCGAGCTCATCTTCGATATTAGAGCCAAACTCATACTCCAGACCGAGATTAAGTGTACCCACCCAATCGCCCCACTGCCTGCTGGCCACCAGAACAGTCGCTAACTCTGCAATGCTCTCACTGATCTGGCGTTCGTATTCAAAGATCACGCCCCAGTCAGTGTTGTATTCACCCTGCTCGGTAAGCTGAATCTTTGATTCGATCTCGTAGCCTTCCAATTCGAAAGATTGATCTGGCAGACGAGTGCCAATCACATAGGCCTCTAAGAACACTCGGTCATTGAGCGAGAATCCGTAACTGATGCGTTGCCGGAGGATATTGTCCTCCGTGGGCCTTTCATCGGTTTGGAAAATAGTGCGTATCTCTACCTCACGCTCCATAGCCTGCACATAGGGATCGTTCACGCTACTAACACCGTTGTGATGCACCGGGTTATCCGCGAGCGCGCTACCCATTCCAATATTGAGCACTAGCGTTAAACTGAAAAACTTATAGCATGCACTCCTCATCTAGCATCCCCGGCGTCGCCACTGCCTGGCTTCCTATAAAGAAACCAGGCAGCAAACATAGCTAAAAGAGATGTGAGAATTGACCCGAGATAGAGTAGTACTTGGGTCAGAGAAGGACTGGCCTCATAGCCGATCGCGGCATGTAGTAACTCCCCTACTAGTGAGGATTCAGAAAACACATTGCTGGTATCCCACAGGGCTCCTTGCGATGGCAACAAGTCTGCTTGAGACAGATACAGGGCCGCTTGCCCCATCATTCCCGCGGCAAGTACAAGAGAGACTACGCAGCATGTAATGAGTCGCTTGTTGCGCGGAAGAGATTTCAGCGCGTAGTAGAAAAAGGTACCTATGCTCAGGCCAATTCCCATGCCGATCGCGCCACCGGAAAATACCGAGGACATATTATCCGCCAGCACCCCGTAGGAGTATCCATACAAATAGATCTCCGCCCCCTCTCGTGTCATCGCCATACTAACCGTGCCAGCGAACACGAGAAGCAAGAGACCATAGGGTATTCGATATTTCGAGTCCTTGAGTTGTTTAACCGCCAAGAAATTATGCGCAGCGAGCAACACTGCGATAGCGATGAGGAGAGTAGAGTTTACAATCTCTTGGCCAAAGCCTTCGAATGCCATCGAAATCTGTTCCAGACGCAGGGCATAAGCGGTTGCGCCGCAGACACCGAGTAGCAAGGCGAGTGCCATCCACCGAAATCGATACCCCATAGCGGTAGAGGAGGCCATCAGCATGCAGATCAGCAGCATCGCCTCTAAGACTTCGCGCAATACGATTACTACGGCATCGGTCATGTCCGCCGAACTCCCTTAACAACGCGCCTATTTAACAATGATTTTCCCCAATGCGGTTTTAAGATTGAACTCGCCAAAGAAGGGATACTCGCCCGGTTTTAGCGGGCCAATAAACACTACTCCCTGGCTATTACCGACGATGACCTTCTCACGATTCAACTCGTAGCTTTCAAACTCCTCAGGCGTAGGATCACGGTTATAAATGATGAGCTTCACCTTCTGATTCGCGGGAATCTCGAACTCGGCTGGGAAAAACAAATGCTCGCGAATCTCGATCTCAAAGACAGGCGTCTGTGCCGACGCTGTAGAGGCCAGAGCAAATAGCAAAAGGAGGCAACTCGCGCGGACAAGTGAGTGCCGCAACGTCTTCAAAACATTAGCAAATTTCATGTAAGAATGCCCTTGTGTTCTTGTTTCGTCTCGGCCGCGTCAAATTGAATACTCACGCATAGACCTCCCAATTCTTTCGAGCTTGATAGCTCGATATCGGCGCTATGCATCTCCACAATGTGTTTCACTATGGCAAGGCCTAAGCCTGAGCCACTAACACCAGAGGCGTGCCTGTCGCCATCTAATCTGTAAAAGCGATCGAAAACTCGCTCTCGGTACCCTGCCGGTATGCCGGGTCCAGAGTCCTCCACTAACATGCTTACACGGGTGCCTCGCTGTGCGATGCGCATGCGTATCCGCGCATGGTTTGGCGAGTATTTCGACGCATTCGCAATCAGGTTCGAGACCAGAGAGCGCAGCGCCGTGGCGTCACCGCGAATAATGGCACTCGAACCTTCTAAATCGAAGTGCTGCTCGCGCTCTAGTATAGCTTCGTACTCGCTGCTGATGACCTCTTGAGCGAGTTTATAGAGATCAATAGGCAGAAACTGCACCATGTACTGGTCTGGTGCTGTGCGATTGAGTACCAGAATCTGCTCCACAAGATGTCCCATAGCATCGATACTCAGTTGCAATTCTTGTAGGGTCGCACTGGGCGCCGCCATCTCCTCTAATAGATTGTGTATCTGCACCTTCAGAATGCTAATCGGAGTGCGTAATTCGTGTGCAGCATCCGCCGCGAAGCGTTTCTCCCGATTGAAAGAGGACTGTAGGCGCCTTAGCAAATCGTTTGTGGATAGCGTTAAGGGCGTCAGCTCACCTGGCACGTTGTCTAGACGCACGGCGCTTAAATCCGAAACCTCTCGACTGCGTACTGCCTGGGCCAATTGACCGATCGGGCGCAGGCCATAGCCCACGATAAACCAAATCAACACAGCAGCTAAGGGAATGCTTAGCACTGTCGGTATTACCGCCTCCAGAATGACGCTCTCCGCTAGCTCATAGCGCACATCTAGACGCTGCGCCGCCATTACCCAGCGTTGCTCGTCGGGGTTGTGAATAACAAGGACACGCCATCGATAACCACTAAAATTGCGATCTGAGTAACCGACTTCGAGCGGGCTCATTGCGACAGAAGGCGCCATAACAGAGCGCATTACGAGCACGCCCTGATCATCAAATACCTGGTAGGCAATCAGACTCTCAGCGCTCAACTCTAGATCACCCTGCTTGGGCAGCACTAATTCTTCCAAAAGCTTTGCCGCGCCGGAGGTGTTGGTGCTCGGACTGATAAGGCTCAATAATTTGGCATGCTCTTGCAACTGCATGTCGAACAAGGTTTCTGCCTCGGACATGCTTTCCCGATAGCCGCGCAGCGATGACAGGAAGCTCACCAAGACGATAATGGCAATCAGAGTCAATGTTAAGAAAAGCCGAATCGAAGCCATGAATCCTTAACCAGTGCCCGACTGTTTTCTGACCACATAACCTACGCCCCGGACAGTCTGAATAAAGCCGGACGGGAGTTTCTTGCGTAGATTGTGAATATGTACCTCTACGGTATTGCTACTGACCTCTTCTCCCCAGCTGTAGAGCTTGCTATCGAGCACGTCTCTAGTCTGTATCTTATTAGCGCTCTCCATCAGCGCCTTCAACAGCATATATTCACGGCGCGACATGCTAATACCCTGCCCCGCAATCGTTACCTCATGGCTATTGGTATCGATCTCGACTTCCCCAATTTCGATGGAATGACTTTTAACATTGCTCAGGCGCCGCTCTAGTGCACGTAGCCGTGCTAGCAGCTCATCGATCTCGAAAGGCTTGGCCAGATAATCGTCTGCGCCAGCGTCTAGCCCAAGCACTTTATCTGAGGTGGCATCTCGCGCCGTTAGTATCAACACCGGGTTGCTAAATCCGAATTTGCGCGCAGACTTGAGTACCTCCAGACCATCGGTGTCGGGCAGGCCCAGATCTAACACGACGATATCGGGCTGGGATGTCTTGATAGCACTGAGCGCCTGGTCACCTCGATCCACATGATTAATGCTAAAGCCGGCACTCTTCAGCGCACGAACGATAGCATTCGCCAAAAGCGTATTATCTTCGACCAGCAACACCTGCATTAAGGCTTCTCCAGTTAGCTCTTGAGCTCGATCTCCTGCAGCATCGCTTCGATCTCGCCATGACGGCCTTCGTCGGCCAACTCACGCCCCGGGCGTGCAGGGGCATTAAGTGCACGGTTCAAATAGCGCGCAGACTCTGCATAAGCATCTTCTTTAAAAAGGTATTCTGCATAAAAATAGTTCGAGTCGATACCGGCAGGCGACAATTCTAGGCCTTTTTTGAGATATTCGACGCCTTTTTCTTCATCGCCAAAGCCAACAGGCCAACCGGGAACATTTAGATATAACACGCCTAGGCTCGTATAGGCAGAGCCTTCGAGGGCATCGGCATTTAGTGTCATACCCTTCTCGAGATCAGCTTTCGCGGCCTTAGCGGCGGATAAGGCACCTAGCCCACCTTTAGCGCCGGCATAGCTTGATCTAATGATCCCGCTCCAAATCCACGCCTCGGCATTCTCTGCATTAGTGTCCGTCACCTTGCGCGCGTCCTCTATCAGGGTATTGAAGGCCTCCACCTGGCTCTTGCCTTTGAGCAGATAGTTCACCTCGGCCCAGCGTTGCTGCAGCGCCTCGACCTCGGGCGTCATCTGCGCTTGCAATGTAGCGGCTGCAAACATACTGCATAAAAAGCCTATTACGATAATCAGGGTTTGTCGTTTCATGATCTGTGTCCTATGTGGGTTAGGGATTCGGTTTACTCGGGCAGCGACTTGTCAGCCGCAAAACGCTTTATTTCGGGTAATTGTTTCTCAATAGCGCCATCGGTAAAGGCAGGGTTCATAGCATTGAGCAAGGCGTAGAAGCGTTCCGGCCAGCCGAATACGGAAGCCTGCCAACGATTAGTGCGGATGCGTTTCAGCAAAGCCTGCGCAACCAACTCGGGGGCATCCGTTGCGGTGCCGAGCGCGGCATTCATGGCTTGCACCTTCGAATCATTGAGTGGGGTGCGCGTCGCACGCGGAGCGAAATGCATGACCCGTACCCCACTGTCGGTAAGCTCTCGCCGCAGCGCTTCGCTGAAACCGCGCAGGCCGAACTTACTCGCGCTATAGACGCTGTAAGCTGGGTAGCCAATGCTGCCTAAAGCAGAACCAATATTGATGATTGCTGCCGTAGGCCGTGATTTCAAAGTCGGCAATAAAAGTCGCGTGAGTTGTATGGGCACATTGAGATTGAGATCGAGCAGGCTAGCGATAGCATCGCTACTACTTTGTTCAAGTAGATTAAACTCCCCTACCCCCGCGTTATTGATCAGGATGTCCACCTGTGCGTCGGAACAAGCGAGCTTCAAACCAGCTCGGTCCTCCTCAACACATAAGTTTGCAACATAGATCATATGGGGTAGTGGACCACCAGGAAGAATTGAGCGCAGGCGCTCGAGCGCCCGCTGATCACGACCAACTAATAATAGTCGCGCGCCCGCCTTTGCGAGTTCCTCGGCAAGGCATGCACCGATCCCTCCACACGCGCCAGTCAATACTACGGTTTTGCCGAGTAAATTCATGTCTGCGTTCGCCTACGCTGCATCTTGCATGGAATCGTCTTGTTTGCCGCGTAGCACGCTGTCAAAGACGCCTTTATATAGCCTATAGAACATCTTAGTGCTGTGGACGATTAACTCCTGCTGGGCAGGCTCTGTGAAGCGGTTCATCAACTGTTCCAGATGTTGTATATGGGATTGATCAATACTGCCGTGAGAGCGCAAATAGCTGAACGCCTGTTCTGGCAATTGCAATGTCGCTTGTATCTGGTCGGCAGCATAGTCGGCTAGATTGACGCTGGTACCTTCCAATACGTGTACCATGCCGAAGAAGCCTATCGGGTCCACACGGCTCACCATGTCCCAGGCATAGGCGATCATCAGTTCAGTCTCTATCGCAGGCTTGCTATTACGAACAGCCTCTTTATCGCCCCCGCAGGCGGCGATATCGTTCAACACCCATTCCTGATGCCCTAATTCTTCCTCAATATATTCTGCTACAGCGCTACGCAGCCACTCATAACTCTCTGGCAGCCTAGCGCCTACTGCCATCAACAGTGGCACTGTAAATTTCACATGGTGATAGGCCTGTGTTAAATAGTCGATGTACTCCGGCAAGGTCACATTACGCGCCATGCAGCGCACGATGATCTCACTGTTAATAAGTTGCTGACGATCAGACTCAGTTGCTGCCTTCAATTGCTCATAAAACATTGCTCACGCCTCCGTCTATTTCACTGCTATCGATGCTTCGTTGCTAGGAATAACGCTATACAACAGTGCCAATTCGCCCTGATAATGCGCTTCGATCTGGGCGCGGCGCGCCCTGCCATTACTTGTCATTAAATCTGACTCTAGCCCCGTACCTCGGGACAAAGGTCGTTCTAAGCGATGCCATTGTTTAACCCTGGCATAGCTCGGCAATTTAGCGTTCACACGCGCCAAAGCTGCGTCGATCATTGCATCGTTTAGCGCAGGAGTACTTGGTGCGATTAAGGCCACGCAATAGGGACGCGAATCGCCGAACACAAAACACTGGCCAATCTCGGCCTCTGCTCCTAGCTCCGCTTCTACCCATTCCGGTGAGATATTGCGACCGAAACTGGACACGAGAACGTTCTTGCGGCGGCCTTGATAATGCAGGAAGCCTACCTCATCGAAATAGCCTAGGTCGCCAGTCGGGATGCGCCTGCTAATGCCATCGTGAGACCACGACGCCGCATCTCCCACATAGCCAAGAAAGCCAGGGCCATTGACGATAATCTCGCCATCTTCAATCTCTACACGGGTGTGCTTGAGCACTTGCCCCAGACTCCCGTTCTTGCGACCGAGTGGTGAGTTCAAGGTCACAACGGAGGCACATTCAGACAACCCATAACCTTCGTAGACTGGTAACCCATGGGCCCAAGCACGCTCCAACAGGCTAGGGCTGACGGTTGCCCCACCCACCGCGATGAACTGCAAACTCTCAGGTAGCTGCCAGCCGGCATCGCAACTCATCACTAAGGCTTCAAGCAATTGTGGAATGAGAATCATGCTATTGGGACGACAGCGCGAGAGCACATCAAGAAATGCGTGCAGGGCGAAACCAGATACGCCGTTGAAACCCAAACTCTCCTCGTCGGCGACGACTATCTGCGCTCCGCGCCGCAGTGGCGCATGAACGCCAGCTATATTCTCCAACAGCGTTGCCAGCGGCAATACACATAGGTGGCGCTCTATAGCGCAGGACTGGGTTACGTCGAGTAGTGAGTTGGTCACCGCTTGTTGATTGTCAGCGCTGAGGCACACACCCTTAGGCGTGCCGGTAGAGCCAGATGTAAAAGTAATCTTCTGCGTATAAGGCGGTATCAGTGCGACATTGCCGATGTCCGCCTTGTCCTTCGCAATTAAATAGTGCAAACCAGCTAGCTGCTCTTCTGCACAAAATTGCTCGCCAGTACTGCTTAGCAAAGACTCTGGCTGATCGCTCAATACGGCATCGACACGCAAACTACTCAAGGCGTGTTCGATCTGGCCAGATGAGAAGAAACTAGGTAAGGGCAAGGCCACTATGCCCAAATAGGAGCATGCAATATCGGCGACTATCCAAGCGGGCGAGTTCTGCGCCTGTATTGCTAATAGTTTGATCTTGTCAGTGCGCAGGCGTGTCGCCAATTCCTGAGCCTGATCGTGTAATTGCCGCCAAGTAAGCGCACTGTCCAGTTGCTTGTTAAAAGTCAGAATTGCCACTTCATTCGGCTTGCTTTGGCTGTGCTGACAAATACTCGACCAAAGCTTATTCATCACTATTACCTTTTGGCGTAATGCTCAGCGTAGATACTATGGCATCTACTCGCTCGCGATAATCTTCAAGCATCTTCAGCGCTAACTCATTGCGCTGCAATGTCTGATGGGCTTGTTCGACATTGCCGATCACCACTGATGGTTTGCTGTCGTAGTAACAGCCCCAGTCTTTCGCATTCACTCCTAAGCGTGTCACGTCGGCCTCACACACAACTTGCGGAGCAAAACCTAAACGGTGCAGAAGATTTATTACCATAGGAGTAGCGGTAAAGGTGATCCAACGAAACCCCGCCTTATAGAGAACCTCAGTCAACACTACAAACAATAATTGGCTGCTCCCGCGACTACCTGCAAGATTGCCAGTTTCGATGATCTGTTCGCGTGGCACGTATTCGCCGTGCTGGAGGGCAACGATATTCTCGATACTAGTGTCTAGATAGTTTTCAACGAAGAAGGCACCCGTCGCTCCCGGCCGCAAACCAAGCGCGCCCTGTAATTGTGGACCTTGCCAGCTGGCAAGAATGAAGGGCAGAAAGTGTTGAATATTCGCTTGGTAAATGGAGGCGTATCGAGCATGAATGAACGCTTCTAACTCGTTGCGAGCTGGCGCATTTGCATCGTGAAGACAAAGCAGTTGATTAGCAGTATTTGGACTGCTCGCACAAAGAGTAGCGGACATGATGGACTCCGAAGGTCTGGTACATGTCGCTACCCTAGCGCTCTAATCTTAATTCAATATTAAGAAAGCCTAGATTCGCGATTAATCTTTAGGTTTGTCTCGAAAAACTTTATAGCCACTAAACATTGCAGAGATAAGGCCGTCACGCTCTTTAACTTCGCTGATCACAACGGCGGCAATGTGTCCAAAAATAGCCAACAACATTACCCAGAACCCAATCTCATGTATTTCTATAAAGGGGGCTCTAAAGCGGCGCATTGCGGCATAGCCTTCCGGATCTAGCATCTCTTTAGCTCCGGGAACCAGACCTTCAAGCTTGCTATGGTCCTCGCCAGCTGCGGTGGCCCATTCGGCGAATTCGTGCCCAAATGGTGGAAAGTACAGATCAGTTCCTGCCAACACGAGGCCAGTCACCATTTGGGTGGCAAGAACAAAGAACAATAGCGCTAACATCAATCTAGCAGCGGGGTTGTGCCCCCTATAACTGGGGACCTTGCCTGCTTTTACCCCAAGCAACCATTCTTTCAACCGCCCACCATAGCCACTTCCACCAGGCAATATGGCACTCCAACGTGCATATGGACTACCAATGAAGCCCCAGATTATTCGCCATAGCAGATTCAGAGCAAAGACATAGCCAATCCATGCGTGGAGTATCTTGAGATCTACCTTGCCCTCACTACTCACACCTAGACTTGTGGCATTCAGAATAACAGTACCCACTGCGATCAAGCCCAGCACTGCAATCACGTTGATCCAATGAAACCAGCGCACACCACGATCCCATACGTAATAGTGCTTCAAGCTGCCCTCTTGATCTACTTGTGATGCCTTCTCTTGCTCATGATTTAACTCTTTCACTTTGTATTTTCTCTCTATGGCTAGACGGTGTGCTTTGCATGGCTATTTTTTACCACATCCCCATCTAAGTACTATCACGGATAATTCAAGGTTTTAGCTTTTGAGCGGCGAATATTCACAGTCTTCTAGGGTTTGCTTAAACCAAGGGTTTGTGTGCCCACGGTCGCTGCTCTATCATGGCGCCATGTCTTATTCACCCTCAGCTCCTACCCCTCGTGACGTGATCTCCGTCACCAGCCTCAATCGCATGGCGCGCTCGTTGCTGGAGAACCATTTCGGCAATGTCACGGTGGAGGGCGAGATCTCGAATCTGTCGACTCCTGGCTCCGGGCATTGGTATTTCACGCTCAAGGACGAGGGCTCGCAGATTCGCTGCGCGATGTTTCGCAATAGCAATATGAGCGTGCGTTTCCGACCCCGCGATGGCATGCAGATCATCGTGCGCGGCCGCCTCAGCATCTACGAAGGCCGCGGCGACTATCAGCTAATAGCCAGTAGCCTCGAGGAAGCGGGCGATGGCGCCCTGCGCCGGCGCTTCGAGATGCTCAAGCAGAAACTGTCCGAAGAGGGTCTATTCGCCAGTGAACGCAAGCGTGCCATGCCAGAACACGTGCGCCATATCGGCGTAGTGACCTCCGCCACAGGCGCCGTGATAAGAGATATCGTCAGCGTTCTCGGGCGTCGTTTCCCCGCCATTAAGATCACCTTGTTGCCAGTGCCTGTGCAGGGCGTCGAGGCCATCCCCGCCATCGTCAAAGCCATCGCTCTAGCCAATAAGCGCGCAAACGAACTCGCTATAGACGTACTGATTGTTGGGCGCGGTGGCGGCTCGCTAGAGGATCTGCAGGCTTTCAACGAGGAGGCCGTGGCGAGGGCTATTTTCGAAAGCCAATTGCCCATCGTCAGCGCGGTAGGTCACGAGACCGATTTCACCATTGCCGATCTCGTGGCGGACTTGCGCGCACCGACCCCTTCTGCCGCAGCTGAATTGCTTAGCCCGGATCAAGACGAGATGCTCTCGCTATTCGAAGGCTATCAGCAGCTCTTTAGCAAAATAATCAAGGAACGCCTGCAACGCTCTTCCCAGCAGTTACTCTGGCTGCTAAAGCAGCTCAAACACCCCGGCCGGCGCCTACAGGAGCATGCTCAGACCCTCGATATGTTGGAAGGGCGCATGATACGGGCCACACGTCAGCACCTCAGCGGCGCTAGTCGAGATGTGCTGGAACTGCAAAGACGACTGCAAACTCGCTCACCAGTGCACACACTGCGGCAACAGGGCGATCACCTCGAGGCTACCCTGCAACGCCTGCATAGAGGAGCCTTGCAAAGACTGGCAAGCCAGAAAGCACAACTCGCGCAGCTTGCTCGCAGCCTTGATGGTGTGAGCCCGCTCAATACATTGCAGCGTGGCTATAGCATTAGTTTCGATGCCAAAGGCCACGTGGTCCGTGATCTGCAGTCCGTGCAAGTCGGCGACAGCTTGACAACACGCTTGGCGGACGGCTCAATCAGCAGTGTGGTCACGGGCCAGACTCCGGGCAAAATCGGTAGTGGCATTAACGAATAGGAATTAAGTTTATGCGAAGAATATTATTATGCTGTGCGGCTTTGCTCTGCCCATTCTTTGTGCATGCCGTCGAAGTAACGAGTCTTCCTGTTGCTTCGAACGTCCCAGGTGGTGTCGCCATCGTCGAAACAGCAATGACAGCCACCGAAGGCCATTACCGCAACGATAAAATCATGCTCGTAGACTTCGAGGGCACTCAATATGCCATCATTGGCATCCCCTTGAATGCCGCAATCGGAGAACACTCACTAACGCTCGAGTCTGCCGATGGCACAAAAGTCACACGCTTATTCACTGTTCAGGACAAACTCTATGTCGAGCAGCGACTCACAATTACGAATGAACGTCAGGTGAATCCAAACAACGATGATATGGTGCGCATCAATCGCGAAAGCGCGGAAATGAACGAGGCCTTCTCCAGCTGGGATGAGACTCTGCAGCCCGTATTTGCTATGCGTGCGCCAGTTGATGGAGTGCGCAGCAGCTCTTTCGGCCTCAAACGTTTCTTCAACGAGCAGCCCCGCGCTCCGCATTCGGGAATGGACATCGCGGCGCCCGAGGGCACGCCTATCTACGCCCCTGCCCCCGGAGTTGTGCGCTCTACTGGAGAATACTTCTTCAATGGCAATACGATCATTCTGGATCACGGCCATGGCCTAATTAGCTTGTATTGCCATATGAATACTATCGACGTTGCCCCCGGCACCCGCGTAGAGGCAGGAGAGCAGATCGGCAAGGTTGGCCAGACAGGTCGCGTCACCGGTCCACACTTACACTGGAGCATTAATCTCAACAATGTCCGCGTCGACCCGGCCCTATTCATTCAGGACTAAACTTGCCCCGAAACATCCCCTACTTTGGCTGTTGTTCTAGTCAATCCTGCCGTACATTACTTACTGCTTAGCTTGTTTACGAATGGCGTAATACGGCAATTCGCAGCATAGCGCAGAACTGTGAAACTATGCGCAAAACGCTCATAAAAATCAGTTCCGCTAGGCCAAAAAGCGTCCAATCGATGAAGAATAATGCTATAGATGATCAGGTGCCATGCGCTTAAAGCGCGGCATTGTCATTCAGAGGGATTACTGATGCCAGGTTTCGAATTATTCTTCCAACTACTAGTTGGCCATGCCTTAGCAGACTTCGTGCTGCAATCAGAGGCGATGGGGCGCGGTAAGAATCGTCACAGCGATATCCACCACAACAAGGCCAGCACTTTTCCCGGTTGGTATTATTGGCTCGCCGCGCACTCCCTTGTACACGGTGGCATCGTGTACTTGATCACCAACAGTCTATTGCTTGGTCTCATTGAAACAGCATCACATTGCGTTATCGACTTCTGCAAGTGCGAAGGCAAGATCGGTATGAATACAGACCAAGCCCTACATGTCGGCTTCAAGATCGGCTACGTATTCGCCGTATAGCCCTTTCCACATTGGTTTACTACGAGTTTTCTTTTATAGTGTTGGGTCACTTACATCTTTAGAAAGGCGCTGAGCAACCCCTAGCGTCTGCGCCGAGGCTCCTGGCAATGAACAAGCGTGAAGAACAGCGTAAAATCCGCGAAGAAAAGCAAAAAGCTGCACAAAATCGAAAAACCAGACAGAAACTGATCGCCAAAGTCGCCACCATTCTGTTGGTGCCGCTACTACTCATTACTATCGTCTATGCTCTTTTGGGCCAAGGCCCTGTTTACGCACCCGACGAGATAGCCGATGTAGACCATGTTCGGGGCAACCCCGATGGCGTGAAAATGGTGATCTATGCAGATTTCCAATGCCCCGCCTGTGGTACTGAGCACTCGGTGGTTGCCCAAGCGTGGAACGCCATCAGCAATCGCACTCAAATGGTCTTCCGCCACTATCCCCTGACAGGCACCCATCCCCATGCTTGGGAAGCGGCGACCTATGCAGAGGCCGCAGGGCGTCAAGGCAAGTTCTGGGAGATGTACGATCTACTGTTTATCAATCAAGCCTATTGGGCAGGCATGAGCTCTATCGAGCCCGAGTTCGATGGCTACCTGACTCAGCTGGGTCTGGATGTAGAACAGGCCCATCGCGATATCGAGTCGGATGAGCTCATTCAGAAGATACGCAACGATCAGCGTAGCGGCACTCGTGCTGGTGTACGCTCGACTCCAACCATGTTTCTTGATGGACGCATAGTGCCCACTCCGCGCACTGCGGTAGAACTGGTCACCATGATCAACGAGGCGGCGGCCGACTAGGTCACGCCCGTAAGCAACGCAAACTCGCGTAGTAGATGGGTGGCTTCAGGCGTTTCGAAGACACCCTCTATGAGCGCATCGATGTCATAGCCTTCTGCAATTAATACCTCCCGACGCTCCCCCACGTAACCCTTCATGATCTGGGCGTCGAACTCCGGATGAAACTGCACACCCCAGGCATTAGCACCGATGCGAAAGGCCTGATGGCCATCATGCGCACTCCTCGCCAGAAGCACCGCGCCTTCAGGCAAGCGCAACACAGACTGAGAGTGGGTGGTATGGCCTAGAAAACGCTCAGGCATGGCACCGAACAAGGAGTCTTGTTGCGCCGCCGCAGTATTGTCAATCGCAACTGTCCCCATCTCCCGGCCCTGTGGATGATAATCGACCGCTCCTCCACAGGCGTGGGCGAGGAGTTGATGCCCATAGCAAATCCCCAGTATTGGCACCGACAACGCAACCGCCTCTCCCATATACGCGGCGCAGCGTTCGCTCCATGGCTCACGATCGGTGACCATGGCCGGAGAGCCAGTGACAACCATGCCCGCGATAGCATCAAGTTCTGGAAGTGCTTCATTGGCATAGGCATTCACGACGAATACACGCCCTCTATCGAGGGCCAAGCCACGCATTATCCAATCCTCGAAGTCTTCCCCGGACTCACGCAATGCGGGCAGTGTCTGACCGGTCTTCACAATCAACAACGGTTTCATCGTAATTTTATTCCTCGATCTCTCTTGCCTAAAACTGATGTATTAATAGTATGATCCCATCAGTTTAGTCCTAAAATTATTTATCCCCCCCGGAGCAACAGCATGAATGCTATCAACAATCTAATCAACGCGATCGCCTCTAAATGCCACACACTGTCCTGGACCTTGCTGCGAGTTCTGAGCTCCGCGATGTTTATGACCCATGGCTATGGCAAAATACTGGGAGACCGCGCACAACCATTCTTGGGAGGAGCGGATTTTTTCGGTATCGATTTAGGCATCAATATGTTGTGGGTGGCTGGCGTTATTGAACTGTTCGGTGGCGCTTTAATACTGCTCGGCCTGTTCACACGCATCTCCGCCTTCTTCGCGGCGACTCTCATGGTCATGGCTTATCTCACTGCGCATCCAGCGTGGTTCCCCACACTCAACAACGGCGAACTTGCCACCATGTATTTCCTGGTTTATTTTGCGATTTTCGCAAAAGGCGCCGGACCTATTAGCCTAGACTCAATGTGGCTAGGCAAGCGCTAAATCCCGATCAGTCTTCTATTTTCGCGATGCGAATCTGTGCCCACGCAAACAACATCGTCATAAATGGGCTAATCAGGCAGAACAAGGCCCAAGGCGCATAAGACAGAGTTGCCACGCCGAGTACACCGGCGTGGAAAGCACCACAGGTATTCCAAGGCACCAGCACCGATGTAACCGTGCCGCAGTCCTCTAGAGTTCTACTCAGATTCTGCGGTGCCAAGCCGCGGTCACGGTAGGCACTTATAAACATGCGTCCGGGCACTACAACTGAAAGGTATTGATCTGAGGCAGAGACATTCGTTAGCAGACACGTGCCACCTGTAGCAGTTATCAAGCCCCCGATGCTGCGAACGCGGCTAATCAAAACATGGGTAATCTTTTGTAGGAACCCAGAGGCCTCCATCACGCCGCCGAAGGTCATCGCGGCGATGATCAACCATATCGTATTCAACATGCCCGCCATACCGCCAGACTGCAGCAACTCATCAAGCACAACATTATCCGTCGGCAGAGCGATGTCGCCATAGATGGCCTGCATGATGACCTGATAGGAACCGCCGTACTGTTCGCTCAACTCGATCAGCAATGGATACTGCAAGACAACCGCCGCAATAGCACCTAAGACCGTTCCGACGAAAAGTGCTGGCAATGCCGCCACGCGTTTCACGATTAGGAAGATGACCACCGCCGGCACGAATAACAGCAATGGGCTGAGATTAAAGCGCTGTGCAAGCACGGCTTGAGTCTGCGAGGTGGTGGTGTCCTCGACACTGGGGGTGCCGAAATAGAAACCAATGCACAGATACAAGACCAGTGTTAGCAAAAAGGAAGGCACGCTGGTCATACTCAAGTATCGAATATGGGTAAATAGGTCCACTCCGGTAACACCCGAGGCGAGGTTCGTGGTGTCGGACAGTGGCGACATTTTGTCACCAAAATAGGCACCCGAGACAATCGCACCTGCCACTAAACCGGGATTGAACCCGAGCGTATAGCCAATGCTCATCATCGCAACCCCAAGGGTAGCGGAAGTAGACCATGAGCTACCGATCACGATAGAGGCGATCGCCGTTAGGATGCAGCAACTAACGATGAAGATTGAGGGGTTAAATATCTGTAGGCCGTAGTAGATCATCGTAGGCACGATGCCACCGATCAACCAAGTGCCAACGAGTGCGCCGACCATCAGCAGGATTAGAATTGCAGGGGTAGCCGCACGAATGTTCTCCAGCATCTTCTCTTGAATATCGACCCAAGGCACTCCGAGAAAGAGGCTGATGCCGGCGGCCAGTGCAGCGGCAATTATCAAGGCCGTCTGATTCGCACCGGAGAGTGAGTCATCGCCATACAAGGCGACATTCAGTCCAAGTAAAGCAAACAAAGCAAATAGTGGCACTAGGGCTAAAAGCAAGGAGCGATCTGCATGCTCAGGCGTCTCTAGCGGACCTGGCTCAAGGTCCTGTGTCACATTCTCATGCATGCTCACTCTCCGCTCTTAATATTAGTGCCGGCGCCATAGCGACGAATAGCGCCTGATACTAACCCGATACAGGTCCCAAGAAAACGCCTGTTTAGCGTAAAAACAGTTGGGGCATTACTTTGTTCACGCTATCATGGCGCCATTCCAGAATACGACCCCCACTCAGGAGCCCTGCAATGCGAACGCTATTGTCATCGCGAAAGTTATCTGTCGCGTTTTTAGTCGCCATCCTTACCCCAGCAAGCGTTATCGGCGATACCGTTAAACAAACTAAGGGCGATTTCGAAGACAAGTTCCGCCAATTAGACGAGGCACTGCCTACTCCCAATACTTGGCGCAATGCGGGGGGCATGCCTGGGCATGAGTACTGGCAGCAGAAAGTCGACTACGAGATATCCGCAGTATTAGATGAGACCAACCGACGCCTAACGGGACAGGAAAGTATTCGATATCAGAATAACTCCCCCGATACGCTGAGTTATCTCTGGCTACAACTCGATCAGAACATATTCCGCAAGGATTCGATGTCCGAGCTGAGTGAGGACTTCGGTGGCGCAGGCCGACGCGGTCCCGCGGTACAGGCAGGCAACGGTGACAGCCCCGCTCGCTTGAGCCTAGGAGAATTGCGCCGCCAGCAGGCTATGGCCGACATCGAATTTGGCTATGAAATCAGCTCCGTTGAAGATAGCCGTGGCAATGCCTTGAGTTACACCATCGTCGGCACGCTCATGCGGGTGGATCTACCCTCCCCCCTGCGCAGCGGTCAGAGCACGGAGTTCAGTATCGACTTCGCTTTCAATATCACCGATGACGATGCCGTGTCCGGTCGCAGCGGCTATGAGCACTTCCCCGACGACGAGCGCGAAGGGGGCAATGACATCTTCTTGATGGCACAGTGGTTTCCGCGCCTTGCCGCCTATACCGACTACGAGGGCTGGACGAACAAGGAGTTCCTTGGCCGTGGCGAGTTCACTCTAGAGTTCGGCGACTACGAAGTCGAAATGACGGTGCCAGCGGACCACATCGTCTCTTCTACAGGCGTGTTGCAGAACCCCGCACAGGTGCTTACCTCTGAGCAGCGTTCGCGTCTACGCGAAGCCGAGAATGCGCAGCGTCCTGTTTTTATCGTCACCGCCGAAGAAGCCTTAGAGAATGAGAAGGAAGGCACGACAGAGACGAAGACCTGGCGCTTCACTGCCGAGAACGTCCGTGACTTTGCCTGGGCCTCTTCACGTAAGTTCATCTGGGACGCCAAGGGTTATCAGCAAGGCGGCGAAGTGCGCCCCTTCGTTATGGCACAGTCTTTCTATCCGAAGGAAGGCGAGCCACTTTGGTCGACCTATTCCACCGAGTCAGTGATTCATACACTAGAGGTGTACTCACGCGTCTCCTTCGACTACCCATACCCCACCGCGCAATCGGTGAATGGCCCAGTAGGCGGCATGGAATACCCCATGATAAGCTTCAACGGCCCTCGTACTACTTTGCAAGACGATGGCTCGCGCACCTATTCTCTAGCGGTGAAGCAAGGCCTAATCGGCGTGGTAATCCACGAAGTCGGTCATAACTATTTTCCTATGATCATCAACTCCGACGAGCGCCAATGGACCTGGATGGACGAGGGCCTGAACAGCTATATGGACGGAGTTGCCGGACGCGAATGGGACCCGGAAATGCCTTGGGGCGTCGAGCCTGCGGACATCACTTCCTATATGCGCTCACAGAACCAAGTGCCGATCATGACCCAGTCCGACAGCGTCTTGAACCTTGGCCCCAATGCCTACTCCAAGCCTGCGGTCGCGCTCAACATCCTGCGCGAGACCATCATGGGTCGCGAACTATTCGATTTCGCCTTCAAGCAATATGCGAACCTGTGGATGTTCAAACGCCCCACGCCTGCTGACTTCTTCCGCACTATGGAGGAGGCCTCCGGTGTCGACCTAGACTGGTTCTGGCGCGGCTGGTTCTACACAACAGATCACGTCGATATCTCCCTAGACCGCATCTATGAAATGCGACTGGACACCGAGAACCCCGACATCGATAACGCCCGTTCTAGGGAGGAGTGGTTAGACAAGCCTAACTCCTTGTTCGTCGAGCGCAATGCCGCCGAGGGTCGCCGCACGTGGGTTGAGCGCAACCCCGATGTTCGCGACTTCCACGATGACAACGACATGTTCACGGTCACCAATAAGGAACGCAATTCCTATAACTCCTTCTTGGAAGGCTTGGACGACTGGGAGCGCAAGGCACTCGATCGTGCCATCGCCGAGGACAAAAACTACTACGTCTTGGAGTTCTCCAATCTGGGCGGACTAGTGATGCCTATCATTCTTGGCATTAGCTATGCCGATGGCAGCAGTGAAGAGATGCGTCTGCCCGCCGAGATCTGGCGTCGCGACTCTAGGGTAGTGCGTAAATTAATCGTGACCGACAAAGACGTGAGCGAGATTGTACTAGACCCCCATTGGGAAACTGCCGATGTGGACATCGAGAACAACTACTATCCGCGTCGCCTTATCCCTTCACGCGTGGAGTCTTATAAGTCCGAGCCGCGCAATGGCTTCTCTTCCCGCGACTTGATGCAAGACATCAAGACCGAGCTCAAGAGCGAAGATGATGAAGACGAAGAGGATGACGAGTGAGGCTAGTCTCTGGACTCTTGCGCGTTTTAGTACTGGGGAGCCTGCTCGTAGCGGGCAACCTCGGTGCCTTCGCGCATCAGAAGAAAGAGGCACTGACCGAGATTCTCTTTAACTCGCGCAGCGGCAATCTCGAAGTGATGCACCGTTACCTCATCCACGATGCGGAGCATGCGGTACGGCAGCTTGTCGATCCGCAAGCGGACTTGATTGCCTCTGAGCAGACTCGCGAGACCTTCGCCAAGTATGCCGTGGAGCGCTTCGCGCTTTTAGGGGATGACGGCGCTCCCTTAGAATTACAGTATGTTGGGCAAGAGATCGACAGCGCCTTCCTCTGGGTCTATCAGGAGATGGCTCTACCGGAGTCCCTCAAGGGCTTAGGGGTAATTGATAACGCATTGCGGGACATCTGGCCGGAGCAGAATAATCTGGTGAATATAGAACGCAATGGCCAAATCCAGTCGCTCAACTTCAATGGCAGCACCGAGTGGCTGAGCGTTCAATTCGAGCAATAAGTGCACTCGATCATTGGCTAGAGCGTGGACTAAAGGTCTGGCTAATGACTGCTTGCGAGGCACTCTGGATCGCCGCTAAACGCGCCTCATAGGCCGTCAATAATTCGGCCTCCAAGCCTTCGCGCAAGTCCAGCAACGCGGCCTCCATGTGCCGCAATAACTCTTCTCTGTTCCACGCCTCATCCAATTGTAGAAGCAACCAGTCGGTCGCCAACCAGGTCACTACGCCAGCACCCGCCGCGCAGGCCACTGCCAACGGTCCACCTGGTGCGCACAGCATGGCACCCGCTGCTGCGCCGCCAAGCCGTGAACCGCCTCGCGCACTGCCCACCGCAACCACTCTTGCCGAAGCTAGCGCATTGCGAGCGGCGACTGCTCGCCACAATGCAGGGCCGGCTAATCCGGCGGCACCAAGACTGCTCACGGCCACACGATTGCGCAACGGCGACAAGGCGTCCAATTCGTCTAACTCAATCAATAGGGGGTCTAGTGGTTTGAGCTGGGCGCTCTGCCGTGGATCCTCTAATCCAGCGATTGGTGCTGGCACTCGCTGGGCGGCCAGCAGCCCCTGCACCCCAGTCAGCCAAGCCGCGCGAGTCTGCGCCTGCTGCGCAAGTATTAACCCATTGCTATCGTTCTCGAGTCGGGCCAAACCACCCTGCCATACTGGCTCCGGGAACAGCACCTCCGCTGCCTTGCGCGCCACAAAGTCCCCTTCGACTAACTTACTGCTGCTAAGGACCGCCATCGCCATACGGCTATACTCGCCAGAGAGCGAATAATACCAATCAGCGAATAGAGGGAGGCGTTCGTTGACTCGTGCAAACAAGCTATCTAGCTGAGCATCGATTTGCTGCTCGAGACCTTGCCTGCTGCTTAGCTGCGCAGCACTGAAATGCTCCACGGTGAAACTCGCAAGCGACGCCAATTGAGTTTGATTCAGCTGGTAGTACTGCTCCTCCAAGGCCACAGTCTGCACAGGATCGCCAGCCCATTGGCGCGGCATCTGACTCATGAATTGCAAGAGCAATAGCGTGCAAGCCAGCACTACGAATAGCGCTAGAAAGGCTTGCCGCACGCGCGAGTGCTGCGTGCTCGATTGGACTATAGCGGGTTCAACGTAAGCCATGAGGCTCCTCGGTACTCGTAGCGGGACTGCGCTGTAGAAGTAAGGGCAGCGCGAGCGCACCTCGACACAATAGCAGATAAGACCAGACAAACAGCGCTTCCCGTGCAAGGACGATGCACCAGCCAGCAGCCTGCCATACCGAACTTCCAGGTGTAGGCAGTAAGCGCTGAGCTAGCCAGGCCTGCAAAGCATCGCTCGCCGCCGCCATCTCGAGCAGCATCAACAAGACGGGACTGCGGGCCTGCTCCCCAGAGACGGCATACCATACTGCCTGATCTAAACTCGCCTCTCGGAAATCAGAATACTGGGCTCCCAGAGCCTGCCACACGAAAAAGAGTAGCAGCACTCCAGAAAGCAGATTGAGCGCCAGCCGCAGGCCTAGCTCCTCACGAAAACCCGCTTGCACCTGCGCCTGCAGAAGGCGGGCGAGGATTAGCGCGCCAATTGGCAAGGCCACAGCCGCGCAGAGCAGCGCAGACCACTGCCAATTGGCCTCTAGGCGCAGAACAGCCAACAGTAGATAGAGGGACATGACAATCGCGACAAGCCCCTGCCCTAGGGCCATCAGCACACCGCCGCGCAGCAGACGAAAAGCGCTACTCTCAGGTTGCAGATAGGCCGCTAACCACACGCGTCGCCGTATCTTGGCGCGTTGCCACAAGCCCATGCCTAAGAGCATACTGGCGATGAACCAGGCCGCGAATAACATGGGGCTAGTTAGTACACGCCCATACAGGAACACTAGCCATAGCGCCCCCGTAAGCGCCACTAGGCCTAACATCTGCTTGAGCATTCGGTTAATTCGCATACACAATGCCTCGTGAAACACGGCTAACTTGGCAAATCAGGCTATAATCCCGCTCCGCTAGCATCACTAGCGCTTTGACAACTTTAAGGAAGCCTCATTGCCATCTGCGCCACACATCAACTCGATCATGGCACTGCGTGCCCGAGAACTGCTGAAGACTAGGAAACCATTCATGGCGCGCGGGAGCAAGGTAAAGCGCTGTGCGTTGTGCCTGCTGCCACTGACGGGCTGCATTTGTGCGGAGAGGCCAGCGCCAGTGCGTGGCAGCGCCTTCTGCTTCATCATGTATTGGGGCGAGGCCTTCAAGCCTAGCAATACCGGCCGCTTGATCGCCGATGTTATTCACGACAATCACGCCTTCCTTTGGGAGCGAACCAAGGTCGACCCAGCCTTATTGGAATTGTTGGCAGACCCGCAATATACCCCTGTTATTGTGTTCCCTCATCAGTACGCGGAGCCCGAACGCTGCATCGACACCTTAGCCGACATAAAGACAGATACTAGTAGCAAGACACCGCTGTACATCATGCTGGATGGCACTTGGCGCGAAGCCAAGAAGATGTTCAAGAGCCCTTACCTTGCACAGATCCCGGTCCTCGGCATAGAACCCGAGCATGGCTCTTTGTATCAATTACGCGAAGCCGCACACAAGCATCAGCTATGCACCGCAGAGGTCGCCGGTATGGTTCTAGCACTCGGGGGAGATGTACTGGCTGCAGAGTCTCTGAACGCCTATTTCGAAGTGTTTCGGCGCCGCTATATAGCGGGGAAGCCACACATGGTGTTGCGCGAGCAACAGGCGACGGCAGCTCCCGAAACAGACAAACCTCTCTAGGCATCAAAAGCTAGTAGAGATCCGATTACGCCCTTCTGCTTTGGCATTATAGAGAGCACGATCGGCCCGCTCCATCAATGAATCGGCGGTATCACCCTCGACAAACTCGGCAAGCCCAGCACTTAACTCAATAGTGAAATAGCCTTTGCTACCCTCTAGCCGCAAATTCGAAACGCCGCGCAAGAGACGCTGCAGAATAGTCATAGCGCCCTCTATGTTTGTGTCCGTCATTAGCAACACAAATTCTTCGCCGCCGATGCGTGCAAACTCATCCGTGCCACGCGCCTCGCGCTCGCAGTATTGTGAGAACAGTCGCAAGGCTGCGTCCCCGGCCTGATGGCCGTGTAGATCATTGACGCTTTTAAAATGATCAAGATCGAGCATGGCTAGACACATCGGCACCTTGTGGCGCACTGCTCGCTGCAGGGCTCGCGAGAACAGACCATCAAAGGAACGTCGGTTCAACACACCGGTAAGTGGATCGGTTGTCGCCAGGCGTTTGAGCTCGTCCTCGAGTGTGCGGCGATGACTTACGTCACGTATCTCCGCAATATAGTCGCCACTATCGCCAAGTAAAGGCAGCACCCGCAACTCCGTATTGAGAATACTTCCATCGTTGCGCCGAACATCGATATCGACTAGCGCGCCGTCGGCATCCCGAATTGATTTAGCCAGCAAGTCGCGCTCACGCTTCTTGAAATAGAGTGCAAACTCACTATCCAGAATTTGCGTCCTCGACTGCCCCAAGAGGGATTCCAACTGCAGATTCGAATCGCAGATTCTTCCATCGCGAAGCACCGCGACCCCTGCGCTGGAAACATTGAGGAGACGCTCAAAACGCAAGGTGTTCTCTTTGGCACGTTCGGCGTTAATGTGACTTTCCGCTAGAATCCGCTGCATCGTCATCAGCGTCATACCAATGAAGCCCATGACTAGTGCCGGGAGGGCGAAGTTATAGGGCAGTAAATAGCTAAACGACTCGTAGGGCTGCACATAGGGCTGACCCGATGCATAAGCGCTCCAAGAAAACCATGCGCGCGCGAAAGTGACCGCACTGTAGATAGCAAGACAAAACCCCACCAACACGCGCGCCGGCCGCGTGCTTGGATCGTCGCGTAAACGTAATAATAGGATCACGGCTTGGACGGGGAGCAAGGCCGCCACTAGAGAGTAAACTGTCATGAGAAGATCGGAGTTGCCGCTGGTCACCCAATAATGCACATTCACGCCACCGACGATCGCGACACTCACTGGTAGTATCCAGTAGGGAATTGGACGACCGATAAAACGGAATATGCCGAGAATGAAAAGGGCTTCGCCACACAGTTGCAGCATATTGCTGACGATGTTAACAATAGGATTGCGCGTCAGTACGAAGACGCCAAAGAGCACCACCCCAAATACTAAGGACCATGCCCCTACCATCCAGAAAACAGGCGCAGGCATGGGACGCGACATTCTCCATAGCGCTGTAGCGGCTATAGCAAGAGCGAAGATTAGATTGATGCCCAAGAGCATCGGAGAAAAATAGAACGCCTCCATCAATTAATGCTCTCTATAAAGCGCTCGATGTGCTCGACCATCTGCGCATAATGAGGATTAAAACTGCCACGGCGAATCAACTTGCCTTCATATCGACCATCGCTACCAAGGCCACTCTCGCCATAGACGGTTTGCCCATCATCGTTCACGCACTGAGTGTAGTCGGGCGAGCCATCGCCGTATTGCAAGCAAATGCTGTAATCACCATCTAGACCATAATGAGGGTTGTCTGGCGCCATTGAGATGCTAGTGTGGGATAGATTGACCACACGGTGCTCAGCGGACTGCGCCGGTAAGACCAGTAGCCCGTCACATTGTTCCTGAGGTGGCTCGTCTAAGTTGGCGGCCTGAAACCAGAGCATAGACCGCGCACCGCGAGGCGTCTTCGTGCAGAAAAACTCTCTAGCTGCCTCCATATTGACCGTCGCATCGGCACTACTGCCCGCCATGAAGACAGGCACAGAGATTGGGCTAAACGATGCGCTACTCAGCTCGCTCGTTAACTCATAAAATTCTGCACCGGCATTCATCGAGAAGGATTCGTATCGGCCCGCATCGCGTTCGGCATTCTCCGAAAGCCAGTCGCTAAACCAACGCACGTAGGGCGATAAGAACGCTAGCCGGCTGCGTGCGGCGATCGCAGGTGAGAGCATGATGAGCCCCTTGATCAATTCATCGTCGCGATTCGCATCGACATAGCGTACTGACAAGGAAGTGCCTGTGGAGAAACCCACCATGAACAGGGTATCGACCTCTGCGCGAAAGCTGTTGACTCCATACTCGGTCACTGCCATCCAGTCTTCGAAACGCATATCTAGCGTATCGCCCGGCACTGTGCTGTGACCAGGTAGCAGCAGTCCGCGCTGCAGCGCGCATGGGTAACGCTCACGCAATGATGCGGCGACATCGCTCAATAGATAAGGAGAGTCTGTAAGGCCATGGATCAGTAGGAAACCCGTGCGGGGTTGCGCATCGGCGCACGCTGCTTCTGAGGGTTGCCACTGAAAGGGAGCACGCATGGCAACGGCTTTGTCGATCTCATAATTTGACCCAAAGGGTTCATCGCGCAGCGCATAGTAATCGCGGGCGAGTACCTGGCGAATGCGGGCACTATTCTGATCGACGTATTCTTGAAACGGGAGGTCGGGGCTCGGAACAATAGCTTCGAGCCCTGAGGGCGTATGCAGAACTGAGTCTGCCGCTAACAACAAGTGTGCGTGAGTTGCTAGCAATGCAACTACCGCGAATTTTCTCAAACGACTGCGAAACATCTTCCCTCACTTAGTGCCTTTGCTGCGAAGACCGTTTCGGGAAAAAAACCCTTAGTCTTTCGAGAACTTGCGATTCTTTTTAATTTGTCGCTTTCGTGCAACTAGCTGTGGTGTCAGGTCTTGCTCATGACGAACATAGGGGTTGTCATCGCTACGATACTGGATGCGCACGGGCGTGCCCTCGAGCTTCAGAATCTTCCGGAACGTCTTCTCTAGATAGCGGCTATAGCTATCTGGAACCTTATCTGTCTGCTTGCCATGAATCACAATGATGGGAGGATTATGTCCTCCAGCGTGCGCATAACGCAACTTGATCCGTCGCCCGTCAATCATAGGAGGCGCGTGTTCTTCCACGGCAGCCTGCAGAACCTGCGTCAATATACTGGTTGTTAGTGTTTTCTGTGCGGCGGCATAAGCAGCGTGGATCGATTCGTACAGATCTCCAACTCCGGTGCCATGTCGGGCAGAGATAAAATGGATCTTAGCGAAATCCACAAACGCGAAACGGCGCTTGATATCAGATTTAACTTTATCCTTTTCCTCGAAGTCCATGCCATCCCATTTATTGATGGCGATAACCAATGCACGCCCTGCGTCCAAGACATAGCCTAGCAGATGCAGGTCTTGCTCGACGATGCCGGTGCGGGCATCCACGATTAAGATCACTACGTTGGCGTCTTCGATCGCTTGCAGGGCCTTAACGACGGAGAATTTCTCTACCGTTTCGGTCGTCTTGCCGCGACGGCGAATACCGGCGGTATCGATAAGTGTGTAACGCTCGCCATGCCGCTCGAAGGGAATATAGACACTGTCCCGCGTAGTGCCGGGCATGTCGTAGACCACGACTCGCTCCTCGCCCAGCATGCGATTGACCAGAGTGGATTTACCCACATTCGGACGACCTGAGACGGCAATCTTAATACCGTTCTGCGTGGCGGGGGTCAGCTCTTCTTCCTCTGGGAAAGTGGCTAGCACGTCGTCGATCAGCTTGCGTACGCCACGCCCCTGACTTGCAGTCACTGGGAAGACACGGGAGATACCGAGACCATAGAAGTCGCCCATGGCGACATCCTCATCTATACCATCGACCTTGTTCACCACCAGTACGACATTTTTCTCGTTCTTGCGTAGATGCTCGACGATCGCAGTGTCACCTGGAGTTAGACCGGCACGGCCATCCACCAGCAACAACACACAGTCTGCCTCATCGATAGCCAATAGGGACTGGGAAGCCATCTCGAAATCGATGCCCTCCTCCTCGCCCGCTAGACCACCGGTATCGATTACGATAAACGGACGATCCGCAATGCGACCTTCGCCATACTGACGATCGCGGGTAAGACCAGGCAAGTTCGCAACGAGTGCATCGCGACTGCGGGTCAGGCGATTGAACAGTGTGGATTTGCCAACGTTGGGTCGACCAACAAGGGCTAGGACTGGCCTCATACGGATTCCATAGATAAAGTGATTCGCGACCGCAAATGCCCTCTCCTAAGAGAGAGCAAAAGCGATCTAACGGAAAGAGTAGGCGGCCAAACGACCGCTATTGCCGAAGACATAAATAGTGTCGTTGTCCGCTACCATATTGCCACGAACGCCATCGTTGTCGACGCGCGTGCGCCCAACGAAATGGCCATCGATCTGTGAGAGCAAATGCAAATAGCCCTCAAAGTCTGCGACCGCAACATAGTTGCCAATGGTGCGTGGTGCGGTGATGCGACGCAGGCGTAAGCCCTTGTTTTCCCAAACTACGTCTTCGGAATTATTGCGAATGGCAAAGACTTGGCTCTTGTCATCCACGTAATAAGTATTACCAAAACCCTGTGCCATACCGTGGTAGCTAGAGGCCTCTGTACCCCACACAATACGACCAGTCTGTACGTCAAACGCCATCAGATTGCCCTGATAGCTAGAGGCGAATACGGTGTTGCCGGCGAGCAATAGATCGCCATCCACATCGATAACGCGCTCGATATCGTAACGTCCCTGCGGCACTGCGACGCGCTCTTCCCAAAGCAAGAAGCCGTTGCTCGCGTTGACGGCGGCGACCATGCCGTTGGAGAAGCCCGAAATCACAACATTGCCAGAAATTACGGGACTGCTACTGCCACGCAACGTCAAGGCAGGAACAGTAGACTCGTAGATCCAATTTTGCTTACCAGTCACTGCATCGAGACCAATGAGCTTGCCGTCTACAGTCTGCAACGCCACGATGGTCCCGTTAGTCTGTGGGGCCGAAAGTACTTCGCTAGAAACAGAGGCACGCCACAGCTCGCGACCGGAGAATTGATCCAAGGCGACCACTTCGGCCTCCCGAGTTCCGAACAATACTAGGCCATTAGATGCGCCTACAGCGCCGGATATGGTGCGATCGCTGCGCACGCGCCATGCAACGTTACCAGTGGCACGATTGACCGCCACCACGTTGCCATTGGCACTGGCCGCGAAGATCATGTCGCGGTCGATAGCGGGATGCAGTTGACTATAGTAGTCGCCCTGCCCGTCGCCTACATTCACACTCCAGCGACGGTTCAGGTTTACTTCTTCATTCAGGTCAGTCAACTCGGCGGGTTGCTCTGTTTCATCGTCACTAAACAGATCAGCGATAGGCTGAAGAATAGTGCAGGCACTCAGAGACATTGCAAAGCAAACGCCTAGACCTAACTTAAGGGCACGGCCGCATCGACTTCGCAGCGCGGAATACTCTGGCTGAGACGAGGGCAAAGTCGAGACTGCTGTGTTCATACTTAAATCCTTAACTGTCTAGCTCAATATCATCGAGTTTCATTTGCAAGGTGTCGCTGGTAGAGCCGGCCTCGCGTGCTTCTTCATAGGAGGCACGTGCCTCGCTGAATCGCTCGAGTGCGACGAATACATCGCCTCTTATCTCGCCATACTCTGCCTCGAAGGCACCAGGGGAGACAGTGCTCAACAGGTCGAGCGCACGCTGTGCCTCGCCCTTTGCAAGAATGACACGAGCCAAACGCAATTTCGCGGTAATGATGAGTGACTCATCGGTAGGCGCTATTAAACCCGTATTAGCGTTATCTAATAGCCACTGCAGCTCTGCCTCAGCAGTCTCCAGATCACGATCGTCCACAGCGATACGCGCGCCGAACAAGGCGCCATACAGCGCATAGACGGAACCGCTATGATCTTCTTTCAGCTGTGCAATCAAGCGTTTAGCGTTAGCGACAGTTTCATCAGTCAGCTGCACGCCAGGACCAAGCACCACGGTAACGCCGAGCTCTTCATAGATGTCAGAGGCTGCTGCCGATTCCGCCGTTTGCATGTTCTGCCATTGCATCCAGCCCAGGTAGCCAACGCCAAACACGATGATCCCGAGTGCTAGCGACTTGCCGCTCTCGTTCCACCAGCGCTTGATGGTGTCTAGGGTTTCTTCTTCTTCGGTACTAAATGCCACGGATCACTCCTGTTTCAGTCTACTTTTACTTGTTTTCGGTGTTCTTGCCAGCCCTGCCTGCGCCTCTGGTGCGCCGGGTAGGGCATCCTGAATTAGCCGCTGTGCGCTGTCAAGCATTGGGGAAGTGCTGCTTTAACTTACTCAGCAATTCGTTCACTGGGACCTGCTCAGTCGTGGGTTCATCACCCAATTGGCGTAACTTAACCTGACTTAGCTGTCCTTGCTCGTCCGCCTCTATTACAAGTGCATGGGTCGCACCACTATTAAAGGCCTTCTTGAGCTGATTATTCATCTTGCCGCCGCCGCAGTTTAGCTGCACTCGCAATGCAGGCAGCGCACTGCGCATTGTCTCTGCCAGAGCGATAGCCTTCGCACCCATGCCCTCGCCTATCGCGACGTAAACATCGATCACCTGAGTCAGGGCTGCGGGCACTAAATCTAGCTCCTGCAACATCAACACTAGGCGTTCGATACCCATCGCGAAGCCGACGCCGGGGGTAGCTCTACCACCCAACTGTTCGACCAGGCCATCATAACGACCGCCCGCACAGACAGTACCTTGCGCGCCCAGCGTATCGGTGATCCATTCGAACACCATATTATTGTAATAATCGAGCCCGCGTACGAGCTTCGGATTAACGATATAGGCGATGCCAGCAGCATCGAGCAAGTCAGTCAGTTCCGCAAAATGGGCTTTAGTCTGCGCACTTACATACTCTGCAAGCACCGGCGCGTCGGCTAAGATAGCCTGAGTACTAGGCACCTTACTGTCGAGAATGCGCAGCGGGTTACTACCTAGGCGACGCTTGCTGTCGGCATCCAATGCCTCTTCATGTGCTTGCAGGAAACTCACTAGTGCGGCGCCAAACTCTTTGCGGTCCGCAGATGTGCCGATGTTGTTAATCTCTAAACGTACATGAGCAGTGAGCCCTAATTCTTGCCAGAGTCGCGCCGTGAGCATAATGAGCTCTACGTCGATATCTGGGCCATTCATCCCAAAGGCTTCAACACCGAATTGGTGAAACTGCCGGTAACGCCCTTTCTGGGGACGCTCGTAACGGAACATCGGGCCTTTGTACCAGAGTCGCTGCTGCTGATTATAAAGCAGGCCGTGTTCGTCTGCCGCGCGTACGCAGCAGGCCGTGCCTTCGGGACGTAGGCTCAAATTCTCGCCGTTACGGTCGTCGAAGCTATACATCTCCTTCTCGACGATGTCTGTGACCTCGCCGATGGAGCGTTTGAATAACTGCGTCTGCTCAAGAACCGGAAAACGAATCTCGCGGTAGCCGTAGCTGCCCACCACGCGCTGCACGGTGCTCTCGAAGTACAGCCAAAGCGGCGTCTCATTAGGGAGAATGTCATTCATCCCCCGTATTGCTTGAATCTTATTCATAAAAGGTTTGTCACTGTGTCGCGTTTAAGGGCGGGGCGTCTAATCCGTGGCGATGATGTCCGGATGTCGTCTCGCTACGCGCTCTGCCTCGGCTTGGAGCTTAGCTGCCACACGGGCACGCACCATCGCCTCTAATTCATCTACCAGCGTGGCATTCTCGATCTTGTGATGAGGCTTGCCCTCCACATAGACCAAATTACTCGGGCTGGCACCGGTCAAGCCGATCTCGGCGACCTTGGCCTCGCCTGGGCCGTTCACGATACAGCCGATGACTGCTACGTCCACTGGCGTGATGATGTCCTCTAAGCGGGCCTCCAACTGATTGACCACGCTAATGACATCGAAATTCTGTCGGGAACAACTTGGGCAGGCCACTAGATTGACGCCCTTGCTGCGAATACCGAGGCTCTTAAGAATATCGAAGCCAACTTTAATCTCTTCCACCGGGTCCGCCGCTAAGGAGATCCGGATCGTGTCACCGATGCCCTCCATCAATAGTGCGCCGAGCCCGATTGCGGACTTCACGGTGCCAGAGCGCAGGCCACCGGCCTCGGTGATACCCAGATGCAGTGGCTGGTCGATCTGCGTCGCCAGTTTGCGATAGGCCGCTAGCGTCATGAAGATCTCGGAGGCCTTGAGGCTGATCTTAAAATTCTGAAAATCGAGCTTATCGAGAATATCGATCTGCGTGAGCGCGGACTCGACCATGGCCTCGGCCGTCGGCTCTGGGTATTTACGCAGAATTACCTTGCCCAAGGAGCCGGCATTCACGCCTATGCGCAGCGGGATACCCTTGTCTTTGGCGATGTCGATCACGGCACGGGTCTTCTTCTCGCTGCCGATATTGCCGGGATTAATCCGCAGACAATCCACGCCGTACTCGGCCACTTTCAAGGCGATCTTATAATCGAAATGAATATCCGCTACGAGTGGCACGTTGACCTGCCGGCGAATCTCGCGGAAGGCATCGGCCGCTTCCATGGAGGGGACGGAGACACGCACGATATCGGCACCGGCTCGCTCCAGACGCTGAATCTGTGCCACTGTCTCGGCAACATTACAGGTCTCTGTGTTGGTCATGCTTTGGACGGAAATAGGCGCATCGCCCCCAACGGGCACGTTGCCTACCATTATTTGCCGAGTTTTACGTCGCGGAATAACTGTGTGTGCACTCATGATCTTCTCATAATCCGATAGTCAGTCTTGCCGAATTGTCGATGCGAATACTGGAGCTAAAGTCGACCTCAGCGCCATTGAAGCTAAGCTCCGAATTAGACGCATCGCCTAGAAGTATATTAAAAGGCGCAGTGCCGCTGATGCGCAGCAAATCGCCGGCCACGCGCACGTCTCTATAAAGCTGCTCATCGTTGGCGTCGGTGACCTGCACCATGCTCTCACCGGTAAAGGTGAACTGCACTAGGTCTTCACCATCGCCATCGACAGAGATCAGGCGCTGCTCCGAAGTTTCGCTAGCCACGGGTGTATCCGCCTGCTCCTCAATTTGCTCGGCATCCGGCGTGAGCTGAACGGGCATGGGCACATCTTGGCTTGGCACAATCTCTGGCATTGCCTGCTCTTCTAGCTCAGTACTAACTGGCTGCGGGCTAGGATCGGGCGCTGCAAGCTGTTCGGGAACCGATGGCACCACTACAGAGGTAGCCACTTGGTCTAAAGTAGCCCCACCCCCTGGACGAATGGTGCGCGAGCCGACGTTCCCAGCAGCCGGTGCCGGTGCCGCAGCGGCGCCAGCGGAGCTAGAACTGCCCGAGTTGAAATACCACAGCGCGATGGCCATGCCAACGAAGGCAACGCCTGAGACTACTAACCACGGAATCCTGCGTTTAACGCTACTACGTCGACGTGCACCGTACTCTTCCGCATTTGCCCGCTCGCTATTGTACTCGGAGTAAACATTGATGATGACGGTCGGATCGAGTTGTAACAGGCCCGCATAGGAGCGCAGATAGCCCTTAATAAACACATCACCAGGCAGTTTATCGTGGGCGTCAGTCTCTAACGCACGAACGTAATGCATGGTGATATGAAGGGCATCGGCCACTTCCTGCACGCTCATGCCTAAGGCTTCGCGCTTCTTGACGAGCAGGTGTCCAGGTCCATTTTCAATGGGCTGTTCCGGTGTCTGCTCTTCGTTCAATTCTTCTTGCTGCTCTTCACTATTCATTGGCTTAGGTTCAAGTACTGGCGATATTCAGGTGAATCTGCGTACATCCGCTCTAGCAATACTGCATAGACGGCTGCCCCCTCTTCGTTGTCGAAGCGACGCTCCAGCTGGATTCCCAGCAGCAGACTGCGAGGGGTCTGCACAACATTCATAAACTGGCTACTGGTGACGAAGCGGCTGTAATAGTTCATAGCCACTGCGAACTCACCCTTGTCAAACTTGATCTGCGCAAGCTCTAACAAAGAGCGCAGCGCATTACTATTTAGTTGCAGAGCGCGCTCGAACGCATACTCTGCCCGCTCGGGTCGATCCGTGCGTTGGGCGCTTAGCCCTAAATTCTGGAAAGCTAAATCGCGCGACTCATACGTGGTGTCATTGGCGACTATTTCGAGCTGCCGATAGGACTGCTCGAACTCGCCGATATCGAACAACAGAGCCGCGTAGTTATTGCGTGCACGGGAGTTCTTTGCGTCTAGCTCCAAGGCGCGCAGGAATGTGTCCCGGGCAAGTTGTCCATCGCCTTCGCGCTGCAGTACCAGCGCCAATACATTATAGGCAGCCGAACTGCGGCTATTGAGCGCCAAGGCGTTGTTTATATTGCGCCGCGCCGCGCCCATGTCGCCGGCTTCGTAATAGCCGATCGCAAGCTGAACGAAATCTCGCTCCGCACGTTCCGCCGAGGGCTCCGTATTGAAGCCTCCCGTCGTTGTAGTCACACACGCCGACAGTAGAAAGGCGCATGCGATTGTAATCAGTACTGAGCGAATCACCGCCATTGTCTTCCCAATTACTAGAAACATCGCCTGCATTTGCGGAGCCGTTGACATTAGGCCCCATGCCTATCGGCAGATACTGCGAGATTATCTGCCCGTGTAAATTCTCTGCCCGTGCCGGCGCTCTCGGCCTCGCCCTGTAGGCGCTTTGAGGCTGCCTCGGCATAGCGTTGGCTGCGACGGGTATTGTCCCCCACCTCGCCCACTAACTGACCGCAAGCGGCCCCAATATCATCGGCGCGAGTAGTGCGCACAGTGACGGTATAACCCGCCTCATGCAATATCTGCCGAAAATTACCGATGGACGAATCGCTCGGGCGACGATAATCCGATTGATCGAAAGGGTTAAAAGGTATTATGTTGATTTTACAAGGAAAATTCTTCAACAACGCGGCTAATTCGCGCGCATGCTGACGGTGATCGTTGACCCCAGCGATCAACGTGTACTCGATTACACACACGCGGCGCTCACCCAAGGTGCTCATATAGCCTGCGGCGCTGCGCAGAAGCTCTTTAATAGGGTATTTCTTATTGATCGGGACGAGCTGAGTACGCAGCTCATCATTGGGTGCGTGTAGCGAGATCGCTAGAGACGCATCGGTAAAGTCTTTGAGACGATCGATTGCGGGCACTACACCCGAGGTGCTGATGGTCACACGGCGCTTAGACAGTCCGTAGGCCTGATCTTCCATCATGAGACTCAAGGCATCCATGACATTATCGAAGTTGAGTAGCGGCTCGCCCATGCCCATCATCACGATATTGCTCACAGGTCGCGGGTTCTGCGGTGCCCGGCCTTCCTCATTCCACTCCGGTGCAGGCTGAACGCCGAAGCCCGCGAGTTTCTGATTAGCCCACCACAGCTGCCCGATGATCTCGGCAACCGTCAAATTACTATTAAAACCTTGCTTACCCGTGGCGCAGAAGCTGCAATCTAGGATACAGCCGGCTTGGGAGGAAACACAAAGCGTGCCCCGCCCGGCCTCTGGGATATAGACCATCTCCACACTGCTGCCGCTAGCGACCTGAACGATCCACTTGCAGCTCCCGTCTTTGGACAGTAATTCCTGCGTGATCAGCGGCAGTCGAATCTCGGCCACCGCTTTGATCTTCTCGCGCAACACCTTGCTGATGTCGGTCATCTGATCGATTTCCACCACACCGCGCTGGTGTATCCACTTCAGAGTCTGGCTCGCGCGAAAAGGCTTCTCCCCCAGCTCAGCAAAGAAAGCCTGCATCTTTGGCAGGCTTAAACCGAGTAGGTTGATTTTCTCTTCGCTCGTGCTCATGACAGGCTCCGCTTAAGTATTCTACGTCCGCTTAAACGCGGGCGCAGAGATCTGTAGCGCTGAAGAAATAGGAGATTTCACGTGCTGCAGAAGTAGCAGAATCGGAACCGTGAACCGCATTCGCGTCGATAGACACGGCGAAATCCGCACGGATTGTGCCCGGTGCTGCTTCGGCTGGGTTAGTTGCACCCATTAGCTCGCGGTGCACAGATACTGCGTTCTCGCCTTCTAGCACTTGCACGATGACTGGACCGGAGGTCATAAAAGCGATCAGATCAGGGAAAAAGCCGCGCTCTTTGTGCTCTGCATAGAAACCGCCAGCAGTCTCATCAGTTAGACGCATCATCTTCGCAGCTACGATGTTCAGACCCGCTTTTTCGAAGCGTGAATAGATCTCACCAATGACGTTCTTGGCGACTGCATCGGGCTTAATAATGGACAAAGTTCTTTCAATTGGCATTGCGTTTAGCTCCATACCGGTTACGAGTTCAGAAAACCGCGCATTATACGTGTTAATAGCGCTTAATTATACGGGTTTTTAGGAACTTAGACTTAGCGCGATATGGAGCCTTAGACTTAGTTATCGTGCAGAAGTTCGGGCCAATTTGCGCCTGCAGCTTAGACCGCGCATAAGCAGTGGGCGCGAAACTGCTGCAAACGAGGCTCTCAGGCGGTAGCGTGGGCGCGCAAAGCGAGCACAGCCTTACTAAGGCTCGCGATGGCGGTATCGATATCCTGCTCGGTACTGAAGCGCCCCATCGAGATACGCAGCGAACTCTGCGCGAGCTCGTCGGCAAGACCGATACCCCGCAACACATAGGAAGGCTCCATCGTTGCGGAGGTGCAAGCCGAGCCCGAAGTCACCGCTATCTCACGCAGAGACAGGAGCAAGGACTCGCCGTCGACACCCGCGAAGGCGAGATTCACGATACCCGCCGCGGTACTTGTTGGGTGCCCGTTAAGCGTAACGCCACCAAGAGGAGTGAGGCCATCGAGCAGACGCTTACGCAATGCCCACAGGCGCTGGGACTCTTCCACCATCTGCTGCGCAGCAAGCGCGAAGGCGCTGCCCATGCCGACGATCTGATGCGTGGCAAGTGTGCCCGAGCGCATGCCGCGCTCGTGGCCGCCACCATGAATCTGCGCCTCGATCACTGCGCGCGGATTGCGACACACATATAGCGCGCCCATGCCTTTAGGACCATAGACCTTGTGTGCGGAAAACGACATTAAATCGACTTGCAACGCAGACAGGTCGATGGCGATTTTGCCAGCACTCTGCGCGGCATCGACATGCAAGAGAATCTCTCGGGGCCGCGTAAACCCGCCGATTGCAGCAATATCATTCACGCTGCCCAACTCATTATTGACGTGCATCAACGACACTAAGGTGGTATCTGGGCGCAGCGCCGCTTCGACGCTAGCAGGGCTTATCACACCCGTTGCATCGGGGGCTAGATAAGTAACTTCGAAGCCTTCGCCTTGCAAGTGCGCGAAGGTATCGAGTACTGCCTTGTGCTCGATACAAGAGGTGATCAGATGCATGCCACGCGCGCGCTGGCTATGTGCAGCACCCTTGATTGCAAGATTATCCGACTCGGTCGCACCAGAGGTCCAGACTATCTCGCGCGGGTCGCAATGGATGAGATCGGCCACGTCTCGACGAGCCTCTTCCACTGCTTCTTCCGCCTTCCAGCCAATCAAATGCGAGCGCGATGCAGGGTTGCCGAAATTACCATCTAGCGTAAGACACGCCGCCATACGTTCGGCCACCAATGGGTCCATTGGCGTTGTCGCGGCATAGTCTAAATAGATTGGGTTGTGCATGTGTACTCCTGGGCACAAAAGCGTTGGAACGACCCTGAGGCACGGGTGCCTAGCCTACTGCAGGAAGGTGGCCGCAATGCGCGCGCCGTCCAACTCCGGATGCGAGAGCATCTCTTGGCGTTGATCCTGTTGCAGGGCGATGCGCTTAATATCGCTACGAGCGATGAGGTCTGCAAGGCTGATTCCAGAGAGAAAATCGTGTATCTGCTCGCTAAGATCCTGCCATAGATGATGGGTCAGACAGGTCTCACCTTGCTGACAATCACCCTTGCCTTGACACTTGGTGGCGTCTACAGATTCGTTCACAGCATCGATGATATGGGCTATGCGGATGGCATGGGCCTTCTTGCCAAGGCGATAGCCACCGCCCGGCCCGCGAATGCTGCACACCAATTCGCTACGGCGCAGTTTCGCAAATAACTGTTCCAAATAAGACAGCGAAATGCCTTGGCGCTGAGAGATATCAGCCAGATTCACAGGGCCATTGTCCCCGTGGATGGCTAGATCGAGCAACGCGGTAACAGCGTATCTGCCTTTGGTGGTCAAGCGCATGGGCCAATCTCTTAGTGGGCGTTCAGTGCGCGAAAGTATGAAATACCTAAGTGATTTAGTCAACTATAGGCGGCTTCCCCCCGTTTACTCCCACCGCCCCAAGGTTTACTCTTGCCGACCCATAAGGAGCCCAAGCCCATGCTGGCCGATCTGCACTCACATACTTATTTCTCGGATGGCGCCCTCGCGCCAGCGGACCTAGTCGCCCGAGCACTAGCCAATCAGGTAGATTTTCTGGCGATTACGGACCACGACACCACCGCCGCGCTACGCACCATCGACCTAGAGAGCCTGCCCGAAAACTTCCACCTCGTCCCTGGCGTGGAGGTCTCCTGTCTATGGGAAGGAATTGAGATTCATGTCGTTGGCATCGGGATCGACATAGACAATGTGGCCTTGCAAACCCTACTAAGCGGACAACAGGCGCTGCGCAGAGAGCGCGCAGAGGCCATTGACATGCGCTTGCAGAAAGCCGGCCACACGGGCCTGATGCGCTATCTCGATGAACTGCCCTGCGAGGCCATAAGCCGTAATCACGTCGCGCAGTTCCTAATGGACCGCGGCATTGCCAAGAGCAAAGATGACGCCTTCAAACGCTTTCTAGGTCAGCGCGGCAAATACAGCGCAGAGGCGCAGTGGTGTCCAATCCCGGTCGCAGTACAGGCATTGCGGGGCGCAGGCGGCATCGCGATCCTAGCCCACCCGAATCGTTATGGGCTGAGCAACATCAAGCTGCGCCGCTTGGTCAGCGAGTTCGCACTCTGGCAAGGGGAAGGCATGGAGGTAAGTTTTTCGAACATAGCCCCCGATAAGATGAGCTATATGGCAAGTCTATGCGAGGCGAACGATCTATGGGCATCCACGGGGTCGGACTTTCATGACCCTAAGTATCAGTGGATGGATGTAGGAAGGTTTCGGCATTTGCCCGCGCTTTGCGCACAACGGGCGATATGGCTGCATCCCGGTTGGCCGGGACACAGTGTATCGATCAGCCCCTAGCGGCGCTTCACCGAGGCAATGAGCCCCCTGAATACGTCCATGAGCGTCTCGTGCTTGTAGTCTGTAAATTCGCCGGCATCCATGAACATACCGTGCTCTTCACAGGCCTCGAATTCCAAGTGAGATTGATTCTTGTCGTTCAGTTTAGTCATTGCCTTACCGCAGCGTGGGCACTGGATATCCCGCACGCGATTATAGGTTTTGCCAATGCGTGGATCACCGTTGTCCAAGAAGTCTGACATCCAGGACTTTTTCAACTGCTCTGCTTCGCCATTGTCGAACCACAGCCCCTGACAACTTGTGCACTGGTCGACTATTACTGTTCCGTGAAGAACCTCAACTTTGCGCTCTGTCATCTTGGCATTACATTTAGGACAGTCCATCTTTATCTCCTTCTACAACTGCATATATTGTTATTGGGACTCTCGGCTTTAGGCGCAGTGCCATTTTAAACCTACATGGAACTCAAGAGAAGTTCCGAAAGCGGCACCAAAGGTACTCGGGCATTTTATAAGATAAACGCCAAGGATACCAACAGTGCTGCGTGCTCAAGCCAAATTCCAGCACTTATTCAGTTCGCATTAACCTAACACAGCCCATGATGCACCTAAAGGCACTCGAAAGCCCTAAGGAGATCAAAGCGATGAAGCGTTTTTCAACAATTATGTTATGGCTAATGCTCAGCCAGCAGTCTATGGCCGAGTCCACCGGCTCAGATAATTTCAGCACCGCCTGCGCAACCGTAGAGTTCATGGCCAAAATGGTCGCCGTGAATATTCTAATACCCGCAGACCACGACAGCGTTGCCGAGCTTAACAATATGCAGAACGCTCTGCAGGAGCTGAATCGTCGCGTCTGCCAGTCGGTGATACTGACCCAAGATACCCGCTATGAATCGCGCTATAGCAGTGGGGTTCGCATCTCGAAAGACCTCTACAACGCCGCCTGGTACTTCCCCAATGGACAACTGTTCATGGCACAAGCAGGTCGCGATACCAACATCTTCTACCCGAATGGCCGCATCATGAGCTATCACTGGACACACGGCGGGGAGGCGGTATTTTGGCCGAACGGTCAGGTAGCCACCTTCCGACTGCGCTATACGAATGAGACATGGTACTACCCAGCCGGGCAGATCATCACCTATGAGGCGGGTATTCGAGGGGGACGTTGGTTCTACCCATTCCCACGATTGGACGGGAGAATAGGCCAAGAGGTGATCTCCAGTAACTGGGGTTACGACGACGAAGACTTCAATTTCCTGAACTTCGACAGCCGCGGCAATCCCTACATCACCCGCGAAAGGATTCGTCGCAAACTCGCCTTGAGCGACAGCGACTTATTGGATGTTGCAGGTGTGTTGCTGTTGATCACCCGCCTGTACCAAGCCGAGGACAGCGCACGACAATTCGTACCTGCCGACTCCAACATCACCGGCCCTGCTTGGTAGGGCCGGCTGTTTTAGAAGCTATAAGTGCGTGCACTTTCGCGCAATTGCCCCTGCGCCTGATCGCCCTGTAGGCAACGCTGCATATCGGTTTTACTGAGCACATGAATGCGATCCTCGCGGCGACTCTCACTCTCATCGCCCAAGCCCTTGAGCACCAGAGTGAGGTGTTCGTCGTCTGGCAATGTGCGTAGGCCGGCCGCGTAATTACACACTAGCGCGAACAGGTTCTCCTCGAATGCCTCCAGCTCTTGTTGCCACTGCAGCTCACGCTCACGCTTAGCCTCTTCAGCCAAGGCGTGTAATTCCTGGGCACGGCTTGCTGCTGCCTCGCGCACTGGGGTGACGGCCGCCACGATCTGATCGAGCGTAGCCTGGAACTGATCTGCGCTGCTTACGGTGTTCGTGTTGTCATTGCTCGCAGCCGCATTCACGTCCGAGCGCAGAGACTGCAACGCCGCAATACGTTCATTGACCCGCGCACGCTGCTCGCTTATCTCGGCCATCAGCGCATTGAGCCTAGCATCGTCTATCTTCCCCATTTGATGGAGTGAGCGCGCGGACTCCGATGCACTGGCAAGCGCGCTCTCGATCTCCGAAGAGAAATCGATACTGCGCAGTTGTTCTAATAATTCAGCGTAGGCCCCACGCGCATTCTCGGCCCGCAGCGATAGCGCCATGGACTCGCGCATTGCCTCCAAGTCGGGCGGGTTTACCCGCGACACCTGATTGTTCACAAAGCTAGATATTTGCCCAGAGAGTTGTTGTAAGGAGCCCTCTAATGTTTGCCAATTGAACGAGCTTCGGCTGCTTGCTAGGGGGCTGACTATTTCCAGCACGATGCCCTGCTCGAGGAGATAACTGCCACGCACGGAGCCATTGAGCGGGCTAAATATCCCCGCACGGCTATTCAGACCTAGGCCCTCGCGCAATACTCCAGAGAAAATTTCGATATTGCGCTGCATATCGTCCAGCGCAACTTCTTGGGCGCTACTTAGGCTTGTCGCCCCCATGCTGAACAGCGCCATGCACACTATGCTGGCGGGACGCGCCCAAATTCGTCGTTGTGCTACCTTCATTTTCTCACTCCTTAACGCCGCATTCATTGCGATTAATTACCCTGATACTGCACGTAATTCGCTAATTGCTGCATCGAACGAATGGTTTGGAAATCGCTATCTGCCAAGCGCTGATAACTGGTCTGCATCAGCTGCAAGTCTTGCTGTCGCTGCGCCTCGAAATAGGCCATCACCTGCTCTAGGCTACGTGTAGTGCTGTCGCCAAATTGCTCGATCACCGTCTCGAGCAGACGAGCATTGTTACCTGCCTGGCGCTCTTCGAGCTGAGCGGTCAACAATTGTAGAGTCTGCTGCTGTGCCGCGCGCTGCTCGTTCTCGAACTCCTCGAGCTGCGCGGCGATGACACCCTGATCGATTCCAGACCCACCGCCAAAGGCGATACTAAAACCATAGTCTTGCACCTGTAACTGCACGTTAAACATCACGGCTACGGCCATCACGAACGCACCGGCCAGAGGCGCCCATTGTCCCCAGAAGGAGAAGCGCGGCCGCGCGGGCTCACTCTTAACATGCAACTGTTTCGGTATGCGCTGCCACTGCGGCACCGGCTCATCCTGCCACTGCCGAAGGTGCACATTGATGCTCTTGGCCTCCGCCAAGGCCTCTTGGCAATCGGCACAGTTTTGCAGATGCGTCTCCATCGCCTTGCGCTGCTGCAGCGACAGGGTCTCGTCGAAGTAATCCGGAACTAATTTTGAGGATTCATGACAACTCATGGCTTTGCTCCATATGGGCCTTCAGTAATTTCAATGCAGTGTAGAAGCGCGTTTTAGCGGTGTTGGCGGAAATATCCTGCATCTCGGCAATCTCGTCGAAGGTGTGTGATTGAAACACTTTAAGCTCGACCACTAGCCGTTGCTCCCAGTTCAAGATATCGAGATAGCCGAGAATCTCAGCATTACCCTGCGAGGCACTAAGCAGACGCTCAGGGTCGTGCTCTCCGTTGTCGTTAGCAATATGGTCTAAGACTTCCTCATCGCTCTGATCCTGCCCAGCGACTGAGGAGAGCGAGGTCACCATATACTTGCGCCGACTCATGTCGACGGCTTTGTTGTGGGCGATCCGAAACAGCCAAGTGGTGAACTGGGCATCACCGCGAAAGCGATGCAGGTTTCGATATACGCCAAGAAACACTTCTTGCATGAGGTCGAGGGCGTCGGTCTGATTACCGGTTAGGCGAAGGCTGAAGTTATAAACGCGCGCTTCATAGCGTTTGACCAGCCTCTCCCACGCCCGCGCAGATCCGTCGAGGGCAGCGCTTATTAACGCCTCGTCTTGATCTGTGAAACTCATGCGGTGGCCTCGGGAACATTTCGGGACGCGGCACGCCCGTTAGGCACGCCGCAGTGAAAAGTGCCACAAGGATAAGGTGTTTAAGTGAATAGTCGCAAGAAGGGGATTTTTAGTTTTGATTTGGGGGAATTAAATTGCAGCTACCAGTGTTTGGTAGGAGCTTGCCCTGCAAGCGATTCGGTTCGTTTGCTATGGATCTAGGGGAGTTTTCAGCCGATCGCCTGCAGGGCAGGCTCCTACAGGTTGTGGATACTCTCCAGATCTTGGATGTGGCTCTGACTGTAGGAGCTTGCCCTGCAAGCGATTGAGTTCGATTGATACAGATCTGGCCTTCGCGGGCAAGCCCCCATGCTAGGGCAAGCGCTCCTAAGCCACCCTCTTCTCGCGGTTCTTGCTCAGCAGCGCGCTGGCCGCTCGCAATAGCGCGTTTAGGGACGAGGAGACGATGTCGCGGCTGATTGCCACGCCGGTATAACGCTTGTTGCCGTCTTTGAGCTGAATATAGGTGACTGCCTCGGCATCTGCGCCTTGGCCCAGTGCGTGCTCCCCGTATTCCATGATCTCGAAATCGACATCTGTCTGCTTCTTCAGAGCCTCAACGAACGCGTCTAATACGCCATCGCCCTCACCCTCAACCTTTAGATAGTCATCGAAGCAATTGATGCCCGCAGTGAAGGACTCACGGCCCGCCGCATTAGCGCGCTGCATGCTGAAGCTGTCCAAACGTACTGGGTGCGAATCGTCTAAGTAATGTTCCTTGAACAGGCCCCATATCGCATCGGGGGAGATCTCCTGCCCCGTGTCTTCGGCCTGCTTTTGCACTACTCGTGAGAATTCGATCTGCAGCCAGCGCGGCAACTGGAAGCCGAACTTGCTGGCCAAAACATAAGCCACGCCCCCCTTGCCTGACTGGCTGTTCACACGGATCACATCCTGATAGGTGCGTCCCAGATCTCGAGGGTCGATAGGCAGATACGCGATCTCCCAGGTCTCCCCCTCTGTGTACATGTCCAGACACTTCTTGATCGCGTCCTGGTGACTGCCGGAGAAGGCGGTGAACACCAAGTCGCCCGAGTAAGGCTGTCTTGGGTGTACATCGATCGCTGTGCAGCTTTTGACCACACTGACGATTTTATCCATATCCCGTAGGTCCAGCTCGGGATCAATACCCTGGCTGTACATGTTCATTGCCATGACCACGATGTCCATGTTGCCGGTGCGCTCGCCATTACCTAATAGCGTGCCTTCGACACGTTGGGCACCCGCCATCACGGCTAACTCGGCCGCAGCTACTGCGCAGCCACGGTCATTGTGCGTGTGCAAACTCACCACGATGGAGTCGCGGTTATTGATATTGCGGCAGAACATTTCTATTTGATCTGCATATATATTCGGGGTTGCCATCTCTACCGTGGAGGGCAGATTGAAGATGATGGGCTTCGCGGGCGTTGGCTGCCATACCGCAGAGACGGCATTGCAAACCTCTACCGCGTAGTCGGACTCCGTACCAGTAAAACTCTCGGGAGAGTATTGGAAGGTCCATTCGGTCTCTGGCGCCAGCTCGGCGCAGCGTTTAACTTCCTTCGCGCCATTGACGGCGATGTTAAGTATGCCCGCCTTGTCTAGCTTAAAGACCTTCTGGCGCTGCACTGTAGAGGTGGAGTTATACACATGCAGGATGGCCTTCTTGACACCCTTCAGTGACTCGAAGGTACGCTGGATCAACTCAGGCCGCGCCTGTGTCAAAACCTGCACCGTCACGTCATCGGGAATGCGGTCTTCCGTGACCAAGCTGCGCACGAAATCGAAGTCCGGTTGCGAGGCGGCTGGGAAACCTATTTCGATCTCCTTAAAGCCCACCTCTACCAACAAATCGAACATCGCCTTTTTCTGCACTACTGACATCGGCTCGATCAGAGCCTGGTTGCCGTCGCGCAAGTCAACGCTACACCAGCGGGGTGCCCGCTCGATGACGTTGTCCGGCCATGTACGATTTTTGATCGCGATAGGCTGGAATGGCTTGTATTTGCTGTGGTCGTACATGTTTTCGCTCCTGAGGCCGGACAATCCCTGGCCGCTTTTCAATGTTGACTAGATTAAACAAACTTCATTAGTTTTTCTCTGCTTATTTTCTAGTAATTTAGGTAATTATTAGGTTTTAACTCTATTTAATGTCTAATTATTAGGTATTATAGCCATGCAAGGTCAAAACATGAGTTATCGCCTCACGGAGTCACGATGGATAGACTGGATAAACGCATTCTTAGCGAGCTGCAAGCAGACGGCACACTCACCAACGCAGAGCTAGCCGAGCGAGTCGGGCTATCCGCCACGCCCTGCGCCCGCAGGGTGAAACAATTGGAGGAGGAAGGCGTGATTGCGCGCCGCGTGGTGCTGCTCAATGCCTCCAAACTCGGGCTCAAACTGCACGCACTGGTGCAGATCAGCATGGACAAACACACGCCGGACCGCTTCGAGCACTTCGAGTCGGAAGTAAGAAAGCACCCAGAGGTGATCGAGCTGTTGTTGATCACTGGGCAATCTGCGGATTATTTATTGAAACTGGTGTTGCCGGATATGGAACACTATCACGATTTCTTGCTCAACAAGATTACGCGCATAGAGGGTGTTGCGGATGTACACTCGAGCTTCATCATGCGCCGCGTCATCGAGAACACTGCCCTGCCTCTGGACTATATTCCAGAGACAGGTCGTGCTTAGAAGAAGTGTTTAACTTTGTCTTTGTAGGAGCGGCTCATCTTTAAGGACGAACCGCAACTAAGGGTCAGGTGGAACTCACCATTGATATGGGAAGATACTTTCTCAACGCGCTGCAGATTGACGATAGTAGAGCGATGCACGCGCTGGAAGATATTTGGATCCAGCTGTGCTTCTAGCTCCTTCATGGTCGTACGCATGATGTGGGTCTGGCCCTGCACATGCACACACATATAGTCGCCAGCGGCATCCACCCAATCGATATCCCGCACGGGCACGAAGGTAGTAGACGAGCCATCTTTGATGGCCAAGCGATCAGAATATTCCGAGGCTTCGTCGGGGTTTTGCAGCCACTCGTTGATGGCGAGCTTAGACTTGCCGGTAAGACCGATCACGATCTCCAGTAGACGCTGCTTCTCTATGGCCGACTGCTTGCGCTCGACCTGCAGGGTGACTTTGGCCACGGCCTTAGCCAAGCGCTCGTCCTCGATAGGCTTGAGCAGATAGTCCACGGCATTGGCACTGAACGCGTCAATGGCGAAGGCATCGTAGGCCGTTACAAAGATGATCATCGGCATATTATCTTGCTGAAGATTCTCGACCACTTGCAGCCCCGTCATGCCCGGCATCTGAATATCGAGAAAAACGAGATCTGGCGCCTCTTCGGCGATGGCGGCCAGCGCCTCTTTGCCGTTCTTACACAGCTGCACCACTTCCACTTGAGGGAATTGCGCAAGACGCATGGTCAGGCCCTTGCGAGCGAGGGACTCATCGTCCACGACTATGGCGCGAATTTTCACTTCGCTATCACTTGATTTCATAAGGAGTCACTTCGTTTCATAAGGAATTACGACCGTTACCAGGCAGCCCTGCGGTGAACTGGAAGAAAATGTCAGAGAATGTGCCGTGCCGTAAACCTCTTTAAGACGGTTTCGTATATTTTGCAGCCCAACGCCCCCGGAACCTCGAGAGCTGCCGTTGAGCGCGCTAATGTCTTCGATACCCGGCCCATCATCCTCTACCTCGATGACGAGTTTATCACCCTTCTTGCACGCCGCGATGCGGATACGCCCACCCTCTTCGCTGCGGGCTATCGCATGCTTGATAGAGTTCTCGATCAAGGGCTGGAGTAGCATGCTAGGCACCAAGGCCTGCTCGGCCTCTGGCGCGATGTCGACCTCTACCTGCATGCGCTCCTCAAAGCGCACCTTCTCTATATCCAGATACAGCCGCACCGAACTTAGCTCATAGCTTAACGCCACTTGATCTAGCGGGTCATTATCTAATGAGTAGCGCAGGAACTGACTGAGCTTAGTCAGCATCGAATTAGCCGACTGGGTGTTCTTCTCTAGCACCAGTGTCGATATGGCATTGAGCGTGTTGAACAAGAAGTGCGGGTTCAGCTGATAGCGCAGCATGCGCAGTTGCGCCTCGTGGGCCAGTGCCTCGGAGCGTAGGCTCTTGGTCTTCTCCAGCTGAAACAACTGATAGTACTTGAAGCAGAAGTACAGCACGCTCCACATCAAGATGAAGGCATAGGTAAAGGGGAAGAAGATGGTGATGGACACCAGACCATAGTCGGTGAGGTCTACCGCGCTACCCACCTCCGTCGAGCCGATAATCGCTTTGGCCGCCAACCAAATGAAGGATGCCAGAAGGGAGCCAAACAAGGCGGTGACAACGCGCACGGGAATGCTGAACTCCCATACATAGCGATAACAATAACGTAGCATCGTGGTGAGAAACATGCCCACCCCCGCATCGATCATGAAGATGCCAGCGCGGGCAGTCATGTACTCGGCGGGCACAAAACTAAGGTCGCGCAATACTAATAACGCGACCCAGGTGCTCCAGCCAAATAGCTGAAAGATCCAGAACTGAGCACTTAACAGAGGTCGCAGCGTGCTGACACTCATGAGGCAACCCTTCTTAGAACGGGATCAGGATAAGGAATAGCGGCAGCACACTTTGGGCTGCCGCTAGCAACGCCTATGGTAGCAGGGCGCTAACCGCGTCTCTTTCTTCGGAAAGCTCTTTCTCTGTCTTCTCCATCAGGTCACGGCTGAAATCGTTCACAGCCAAGCCTTCAACGATAGTGTACTTACCATTCTCGCAAGTCACAGGGAAGGAGTAGATCAAGCCTTTGGCGATACCGTAGGCGCCTTCACTATGGATACCCATGCTTACGATCTTGCCATTGCTGCCCAATACCCAATCATGGATGTGATCGATTGCAGCGTTCGCTGCAGAGGCCGCACTAGAGAGACCACGCGCCTTGATGATAGCCGCGCCGCGCTGTTGCACGGTTGGGATGAAGTCAGACACTAGCCAGTTTTGATCGATCAGATCAGTCGCCTTCTTGCCGTCGACAGTCGTGTGATGCACGTCTGGATACTGCGTAGAGGAATGGTTACCCCAGATGAACAAGCCATCGACATCGGTGCTGTGCTTGCCTGTCTTCGCCGCCAACTGCGCTACTGCACGGTTGTGGTCAAGACGGGTCATTGCCGTGAACTGACCAGGCTTGAGGTCTGGCGCATTGCGGAACGCGATCAGCGCATTGGTGTTGGCAGGGTTGCCAACTACCAGCACTTTGACGTCACGGCTGGCGTGATCATTGATCGCCTTGCCCTGTACAGAGAAGATCGCCGCGTTCGCTTCCAACAGATCCTTGCGCTCCATGCCTGGGCCACGTGGGCGTGCGCCAACCAATAGGCAGATGTCTGCGTCTTTGAAGGCTACTTCTGGCTTATCGGTCTGTACGATGTCCTGCACTAATGGGAATGCGCAGTCTTCCAGCTCCATGACCACGCCTTGTAGCGCGCCTAAAGCCGGGGTGATTTCGAGCAATTGCAGGATAACTGGCTGGTCTTTACCCAACATATCGCCAGCGGCAATGCGAAATAGCAAAGAATAACTAATCTGGCCTGCTGCACCGGTGACAGCAACTCGTACGGGAGATTTCATATCGGTCTCTAAATCCTTGATTGAGGTGGTTGGAAAAAAGCAACATAAAGAAGGCCGGGGAGTATATCAAAGAATTCAGGGAAGGTCCTATTACTGAGATACCCCCTGTAGGAACCTGCCCTGTAGGCGATTGGCCAAAATATGGCACATGACTATTCGAATCAGGTATGTGCCACGTCGAATCTATCGCCTGCAGGGCAGGCTCCTGATATGGATTAACCTGTCAACTACTTGCGTTGG
>OJDV01000034.1_pt1 | contig 111963 bp, 121 predicted proteins | sample 1592911 | NCBI WGS metagenome assembly OJDV01 (sample SAMN05416860, study PRJEB24817) | seawater metagenome | isolation source: Sea water | place: Canada:Atlantic | collected 2013-11
AGTAGATCGTCGGCAGCGTCAGATGTGTATAAGAGACAGGTGTATAGACGAGTTCTTGTGCGCGCAGCAGTTTTTGGTAGGCCGTCAGATGCCCGAAATCGATAAGCCGCGCGTCGCTTAGTTCGGCAATCTGCAGGTTGGGCCGGATGCGACTGACGACTTCATGGAAAATTCTGCTTTGCGCATCCTCTAGGTCGCGGGCGGATGTCTCGTACCGCTCAACCCACAGCACCAGCCCTTCGTCGGTTTTCGACAGTTCGACATTCAAATAATAGACGCTACCTTCGCGTCGGATGTGGCCACTGATGATATAACGGACGCCCAAATCGTTCAGCAGCACTTGTGCGACATCGGGTCGATCCGTCAGATGACGGATCGAAACACGCGAAATAACCGAGATATCGCGGGTACGGGTGATGCCCAGCACAATGTTGTCGACCAGCATTTCGGCAAGATAGTCGTCGATGGCTTCCGTTCCTGAGGCCTTCAACGGTAGTATCGCTAAAACAGGCCTCCCGTGATTGCGGGCCGCGGCAGATTGCGGCTGCGGTGTCGGCTGGTCGGCTTGGGTGGTGATGGGTTGATTTGTTTCCACGTCAGCGATGCCCATCTTGATTTCGACTGCCAGATCCTGCGTTTCAAGCGAGGGTTCCATGTCAAGTTCGGCGTCCATGCGCGCATAGAAGGTCGCATATATCTGCAGTGCTTTACCGATGTCCCCCAATTCAGCAGCAAGCTGCATCGCGAAGCGACATTGCAATTCGCCCAGAGGATCAAATGATAAAGCGGCCTCTGCGAAATCCATGCGTGTCGTTGCGGGTACGTCTTTTTGGCCAGCAATCTTTGAGAGACTCGATAAGATACGATCTGACCAGGATTTGCGAATGTCCTGCACCCAATCCGCGAACCGCTCCCCGAGCGTTTCATATCCATAAAGAACATCGTTTATGGTCTCACCGCTGCCGCGCAGACCTTCGGGAAGGCGTCCCTCTTCCAATTCAGCCAGAATAAGATCAGTTTCGATCGTGATGTGACCCGGTAGAAGAGTAACAGTCGTACGGTCGACAAGCAGCGCGTCCTTGAGAACAGAGTGCGCGCTTCGCAACTCCGACAGGGCCTGACGCAAAGATGCGCGGGCCTTGGCGTCGGGCACATCCCCCCAAATCAACCCCGCAAGCAAATCTCGCGGGGCACTTTGTCGACCCATTGCAAGAAAAGCCAAGATAGCGACTTTTTTGCGCGCAGTGATGCGCAAACCATCATTTGGTTCTTCAAGCCACGCGCCGCCAAGCACGCGCAAGATGATTGGATTATCTGTCAAAAATTCTAATCCGTGAGCAAGTGCCTTGTCGTTACGTCAGCCTAGCGCACCGACAACGTCATGTCAGCCACATCAGATACCTAACGAGAAATTGACGCCGCATTCGCGATGCCCTGACGGGGTGTCTGATTGGATGAAGACAGAGTTCAAAACGGGCTCTCGCCAAAACACTGGCGTCATATTCACCCCCAACAGGGTCATTTAAAGGAAGATTACAATGGATAATGAATTGGTAAGCAACACTGGGTCATCAGTAGCATCAGATCAGATTTTGAACGCGCAAGTCACATCGGATGAAGCCGAAGAAGTGGCCTCAATCGAACAGGATTTCATTCAGTTTGACGAAGATTTCGGAACGTCCTTGATGGCGCCGGAAAGCGTAGCAAATGAAACAGGTCTGCTGGATCAAGCCGCCGAAGGTACGCCGTTTGCAGCGCCTGCTGCTGAAAGCGGCGGCACGTTATCACTGCTCGATCTGGCAGACGGCAACACCGGTACGCAAGAAGAAGGCTTTGGCGACTGGCTACGTGATCGGGTGCGTCCCGTTGTAAATGCGATCGCAAGCCGTGCGAAGAAGATTATTGCCAAAATGGTCGCACTGGCGCGCCGCCTTGGCAAATACGCGAAATGCATCAGCAAAATCATCGCGGCAATCAAGGCCTTCAAAGCCAAGAAGTACGGTAGCGCAATTTCTGCGGCGTACACCGCATTTAAATGCATCCGGGCCCAAAGCGCGTAAGGCGTCCACTTTCTGCGCCGGGCAAATCTGTCCGGCGCATGATTATTAATATGAAAGGAGAGGACGATGGCTGCGAAAAGCACAAAAGCAACAAAGGGCGGTGCCACCAAAGCACAAGCCAAGGCAAAGACGCAAAAGGCACAATCTAACCCATCCCAGTCCGACACATCTGACTGCGGTTGCGGGTGCGCCGATCAAGCAACCGATGCGGCTCTTGAAAGCAGCGACCTTGCCGAGATGGACGCATTCGTCAACGACATGCAATCGCCACAGGCCGAGACAGCAAGTGAGATGTCTTTGGTTGAAGACGGATATGATGTCCAAACCCATGGCGGTGGTTCGCTGGAGTATGCGGAAGGTTTCGAGCTTTTTGAACCAATGGTTCGCGGGCTTGGTGAAACAGCGCTTTCAAGATTGCCGGCAGGCTATGATTCAATGCCTTTGGCGTGTTCTGCACATTTTCAGGACGGACCAATGGAAACCGTATGTGGCCATGATGGCCGCGTTCAGGTCGGCACAAACGGCACCCCGCCTTGGCGCATGATTTGCCAGCTGATTATCACGATGGCAAACGGGGCAAGATCACGGGGGACAGGATGGTTCATCTCTCCACGCACGATCATGACAGCAGGTCACTGCGTTCACTCGGCGCGCAACGGCGGCTGGGCCAAGTCGATTGAAGTCATCCCCGGCATGAGCGGTAACAAGCAGCCGTTCGGCTCCGTTAGCAGCAGCAATTTTCAAAGTGTTGCGGGCTGGGTGAACCGGCAAGAACAGGCCGAGGACTATGCCTGTATCATCCTGCCTGAAAACGCGCCCATTGGTAATCAAACAGGCTGGTTTGGATTTGCGGCACTTGGTGATCTGGCGTTGAAAGATTTGCTGGCCAATAACTCCGGTTATCCGGGCGACAAGACGTTCGGCACGCAGTGGTACAACGCGGGCCGCATTGTCGGCACTGAGCCGCAACGCTTGTCATACATGTTTGACACTGCGCCTGGTCAAAGCGGTAGCCCTACATGGCGATACGACAAGACGCTTAAAAAGCGGCACGTCATTGGCATCCATAATTATGGTGGATGTGCCAATCGATCAACACGGATTAATCCCGTTGTTTTCTCAAATATGCAAAAGTGGAAACAGCTCGGTATGTGATGATCGGATGCACCTGCCTAGAAGACCTCCCCAAATGGGCGGGTGCATATAACCGCGACATCCAGATGACAGAAGAGCTCGTAGAGCTCAAAATTTTGAGGAGGCTTTAACGAACCCCTCCCCAAATGCCCCGCTCTTGATGAGCCGGAGACTGTGGCTTGTGCTGCCGAAACCTGAAGGATGTGTGGTACCAATAGATAGCATTCAATCCAGCCATGCCGAGAAGATATCCAAAGCTTAACGCTTCGGTTCAGCAGGCATTCCGTAGATAAAATTCTGATTCGAAGTCTGCAATGTGCTCTGATTTGGGCCCCATTTTCAGACCACGAGAAGCCCGGCGCCATACGCGCTTCAGAGCGCATATCGACTGGTTCGCAAAGTCGCCATGCTTGATGCTGCTGGCTGCCATAATCCCGTCTCAAAGCATACGACCTTGGTATGACAGGGCTCCTTCTTGAGGTTGGACATGAAGGGCTGCGACCCTTGGTGTATATGAAAAAGTTAATTTATCCATCAAGTTAGCTCTCATCACCGAGGTAAAACACTTCGGTCAATCTCAGGATTACTTCTGATCCCATAACTTGAAAGAGACACACCATGACCATGACACGCACAGCAATCAAAGCATTCGCAAAGACGTTTTCAAAAGACGAAGATGGCGCCACTGCCATTGAGTATGGCCTGTTCGCGGCCCTCGTGGGTGCCGTGATCGTAGGTTCCGTAAGCGTTCTGGGCGGAAACACAAACGCGGGCTTCGCGAAGGTCAACAATGCATTGAACGCATCCGACAGCGAGACGTTTACTGCCAATCCCGAATAAAACTGAAACCAGACACGAGTGCGCAGCTAATCGCTGCGCACCCGCACTCCTTGATCTATCGAAAGAAGTCCCGATGCCCTTCGACAACACAACGCCCTCACTGCTTACCCCGATCGCAGCTTATGTTTGTACCGAAGAAGGTGCCGGCGTTGCACGCGCAGTGCTTGAGACTGGCGTCGGCCACAGCGAAGAATTGCATGGTGGCGGGTTGAGCGGTGCAGCACGGCTGTGTGGCAGTGCGGCGACAGCAGAAATCATCCTCGCCGAGATCGGCAATATCCCCGTTGAGATGGCCTGCGAATGTATCACCGAGATTTGCAGCAACGGCTCTGACATCATCGTATTGGGTGAACAGGCCGACATCGTAACCTATCGTGCCTTGATCAAAGCAGGCGCGCTTGAATATTTTACTCTGCCTGTAACTGCGGATGAAATCCTTGCGGTTGAGCGGAGCGCTCCAGCGGTGGCACAGCCCACAATGGCACCCGCCGCGCCCGTATCGCGTTGCAGGTCTATCGCAGTGGTGGGATGCACGGGTGGTGTTGGCGCCAGCCTGCTTGCCCAGAACTTTGCATACTATGCTGCGTCGGCCCAAGCGGGAAACAACCGCACAGCACTGATCGATGCTGATTTGCAATTCGGCTCTCAGGCGATTGATCTGGACCGCGAAGAGACCATCGGCCTGTTCGAAGCGCTCATGTCGCCGGACCGCATCGACAGTACGTTTATCGCCGCCACAATGGATCATCTGAATCCGAACCTGTCGCTCTATTCGCGCCAGATTGCCGCCACGCAGGACGCGCAAGCATATGAAGCGAACCTGCCTCTTCTCTACGCGCCCTTGCGCGAAGAATTTGGTGTCATCACCACTGATCTTCCCCGCACTCAGCTGTTGCAAAACCCGGCTATATTAGCGGAATTTGACGCTTTGCTATTGGTCATTCCCGCCGGTTTTGCCGGAGCCTGTGCTGCGCGGCGTCTCATTGAACTCATAACCAGCCATGCGCCCGATCTGAAAATTATCCCCGTGCTTTCAGACCTGCGCAGGGATGCAAAATTGTCGATGCGCGATCTGGCGGAGGCTATCGGTATACCGATCGAAGCAACCCTGCCGCGCAGTGATGCACCTTTGATGCGCGCCCATCGTGCGGCACGACCTCTGGTCGCGATCCAGCCAAAAGGCGCATACGCAAAAACCGTGCAGCGGCTGTGGAGCAGCGCACAAGCGCAGCCAGCTAGCCCACCGCGCCGCTCGTTTCTGAGAAGGGTGCTGTCATGACCCTGCATACCCCAGACCTTTCGGTGCAGGAGGCGCTTGTCCAAGTGCTCGACGTTGCGTCGAAGATCAACGCCGAGGGCCTGTCAGCGCAGGAGCGTGCGAATGTGGCTGTCTCCTACGTGATCGAGACCGCGCAAGCGCCTTGGCCGCTAGCGATGCAGCGCGAAATATTGTCGGCGGCCACCGACGCCTTGTCTCCTAAATCAAAAGCGGCAGCGCCTGTGTCGGTTCATGCTGCGAAACCAGCAGCTGCGCCAAAGCCAAGGCCAGCGGTACAACCCGCACCGCCAGCGCAGGGCCGCGATCTCATGGCCACGTCCAATGAAATGGTCAAAGCGCTCTCCGAGACGCTGGACTTCTCCAAGTTGGCGGCTCAGCCCCGCGCAGAGCAAGAACAGCTTATCCGCGACGCGATCCGCTCGCTCTCTGAGGAGCGCAAGATGCGTCTCAACGGGAGCGAAGTCTCTGATCTGGTGCGCAGTGTGCTGGCTGATATGCTCGGGCTTGGTCCATTAGAAGCCTTGCTCGCCGATGAGAGCGTGACCGACATTATGGTGAATGGACCCGATCAGGTCTATGTCGAGCGATCAGGCAAATTGGTCCTCACTGATATCACCTTTCGCGACAACGCTCATGTGTTTGCCATCGCCAGCCGCATTGTTGCCGCTGTAGGGCGCCGCATTGACGAGAGCCAGCCGATGGTTGATGCCCGCCTCAAGGACGGCAGCCGCGTCAATGTTGCTGTACCGCCCTTGGCCATCGACGGACCGACGATCACCATACGGAAATTCCCGTCAAAGCCGGTCCAGCTTGCGGCCTTGGTGAAAGGGGGCAGCCTGACCAACCAGATGGCTGATTTCCTCGCGATCGCAGCAACCTTGCGTCTCAATGTGCTGATCTCTGGCGGCACGGGGTCCGGTAAAACGACCCTGATGAACGCCATGTCGCAGTTCATCCCGGAAGGAGAGCGCCTTGTCACCATCGAGGACGCCGCCGAGCTGCGCTTTCAACAGCCCCATGTCGTGCGGTTCGAGACGCGTCCGCCCAATGTGGAAGGGACCGGCGAAGTTACCATGCGTACGCTGGTACGCAACGCTTTGCGCATGCGCCCTGACCGGATCATTATCGGGGAAATTCGCGGCGATGAAGTGCTCGATCTGCTACAGGCAATGAACACGGGCCATGATGGCTCCATGTCGACTTTGCACGCCAACACGCCACGAGAGGCGCTCACACGGGTCGAGAGCATGGCCGCCCTCGCCGGTTTTGCACCCGGAGCGGGCGTGGTGCGCCGCCAACTGACCGATGCTGTGCACTTGATTGTCCAAGTCTCTCGCATGCGCGACGGCAAACGCCGTATCACCTCGATTTCCGAAATTGCAGGGCTCGCAGGAGATGCGATCACGCTGCAAGAGCTGTTCACTTTTGAAGCCGACCCCTCAAGCACCCGCACCCAAGTGAACGGCGCATACCGCTACTCCGGCTACCGCCCGAAATTTGCCAAACGCGCAGCGGAGTACGGTCTGACGGCCGAGCTCGATGCAGCGTTGGGGGGCTAAAGTATGATCCTTCAAACCCTCGCCTTTGCAAGCGGGCTGTTCGTTCTTGCTGCCCTCATCCTGTGCCTCATTGTCGGGCTGGACGGCCAGCGCCGCCGCCACAAGGCACGGCTGCTGCGGGTGCGCCACGATACGACAATGCAAAGCGTGCCCCAGACACGGACAACCCCTGCTGCAAAAGCTGAAAAACACAGCTTGTTTGTTCAGGTTGAGGCACATCTGGCGCGCACCAGTTTGCGGGTGAACATGACAGAATTGCTGGTGCAAATGAGCATGGGCGGTGTTGGCATATATGCGCTGTTGGTTCTGGCTTTGGGCCTGCATCCGTTGTTGGCCGTGCTGCTCGCTGGTTTAACGCCCCTGATCTGTTTTGCGCTGGTGTTGCGCATCGCACAGGAACGCTACCGCAGCGCCTTTACGGCGGAGCTGCCCGAAGCGCTGGATGTCTTTGCACGCGGACTACGTGCAGGTCGCCCCGTTGCAGATTCGCTCGGCATCGTGGTCGAGACATCCAAAGGACCCATCCAACGTGAGTTTGCCCGCTGCCATGACGAGATTTGCATGGGCGAGACGCTGGCGAAAAGCCTCGAGCGATTGCAGGCGCGCGTGGCGACCCCCGAAGTGAGCTTTTTCTCGGTTGCGACATCGCTTCAGGCCGAAACAGGTGGCAACATGATCGAGACGATGGAAAACCTCGCAGGTCAACTGCGCGAGCGCCGCAAGCTACGTAAAAAGGCTCGTGCCTTATCCTCGGAGGCGCGGGCCAGCGCTTTGATACTCGCATCGCTCCCCTTTGCCGTGGCTTTGTCCATTGCCTTTCTCAACGCGGCCTATCTTGCCCCGCTTTTGCATGATCCGCGTGGGCGGATCATGGCGGGGACTGCTATCGGTAGCATCGGGTTAGGCGTGTTTATGATGCGCCAGATGGGAAAGCTCGATGTTTGATACTGTGATCCAAATGGCGATTTGGCTGACGGTGGGGGGCGTGCTGCTGTCCTCGCTGGGTATCGCCGCCCTACTGCATTCAGGACAAACCCGCGCGCGCACTGTGAGACGTCTGGCCCGCACCCAGCCGGTGCGCCAGCGCAGCACACAGCAAACAGGTAGTTTTGCCCATAACCGCGCAAAGTTGCTCCGGATTATAACCCGCCTCGGAGAGCGTTTGTCTGTCGTACTGGGCGGAGAGGCTGTTGAAACAGCAAACGATCTAGCCTCCGCTGGCTACCGCGGGCGCGATGCTTTGCTCATTTATGCGTTTCTCAAAACGCTGGTGCCCCTTGTTGCAGTGACTGCGGGTTTGATCTGGGTCGTCGTGAGCCATCCTGTCGGCATCGCGATGCTCAAGCCCGCGGCGATTGTGATTGCCATCGCGCTGGCCCTGTCCAAAGGCGTGGATTTCTTTGTAGATCAGCGCCGCAAAGAGCGACTGGCGCTTATCCGGCGCGGTTTTCCCGACCTGCTGGAACTGCTGGTAATCTCGTCTGAGGCGGGTCTAGGTCCCCAACCCGCTATGCACCGCGTTGCGGCGGAACTGCGTACAACCAGTCCTGCTCTCAGCGGTGAAATATTACAGATGGTGTCCGAGATGCAGATGACCAACGATCATCGCGGCGCCTATGACCGTCTGAGCCTGCGCGTGCCATTGCCCGAGATTGGTGTTTTCACCCAGACCCTTGATCAGTCAGACACCTACGGCACCCCGTTTTCGCGCGCCATGCGCACTTTGATCGAGGAGCAGCGTGCCAACCGCCTCATGGCTGTCGAGGAGAAGGCCGCTCGGTTGCCAGTTCTTATGACGATTCCGCTCATCTTTTGCATCATGCCCGCAGTTTTTGTGGTCCTCATCGGACCTGCCGCCCTGAGCGTGATCGACAATATTCTGGCGGGAGGCTGACCTTATGAAGCGCAAAGCGTCAAAATTCATGCACGATCAGTCAGGGGCTGTTGCGGTTGAGTTCGTCCTCATTGCACCGATTCTGCTGACGCTTTTGTTCGGCATTATCACTGTCGGCTATTTTATGGGCGTGAGCCACTCCGTGAGCCAGCTTGCAGCGGGAGCAGCACGGGTGAGCGTGGCGGAGTTTGACGTGCAGGGGCGCGATGAGGCGGCCACGGCATATCTGGACCGAGCCGCTGTAAACTACCCACTGCTCGTTCAGGAAGGCGTAAATTACGACGTTACAATCGAGAGCGGGACCGACCAAGCGATCACTGTGGCTGTTTCCTATGCGATCGACGGATCCCTGCTGGATATTGCGAACGGCTTCCTCGGTCTTGGTATTACAACAATCGACGGGAGTGCGTATCTTGCCTATTAGACCGTTCGAGCATTTCGCCCGCGACGAAGATGGTGCCATCGCCGTGATTGTGGCGCTTATGTTGCTCGTACTGATGGGTTTTACCGCATTGGGTGTCGACACTGCATCGCTCTATCGTGAACGGGCGAAACTGCAATCGGCAAGCGATCTTACCGCGATGAGCGCTGTAGCTGACACAGCTTCAGCAACCCCCCGCGCCCAAGCGGCGGTGCAGCGCAATGACCATCAGGCAGACTCTTTGAAAACACTGGAATTGGGGCGTTTCCTGCGCAACCCCGCGCTGCCAGCGGATCAGCGTTTCACCGTGCTGCCAGAAGGCGCCACAGGCATCAACGCTGTGCGCGTCGCCTTGCAACATGAGGCGCCGCTGCATTTTGCGCAGATTTTTACCGACGATACCCATGTTGCACTGACGCGGCGCTCTATCGCTTCACGCACAGGGGCCGCAAGCTTTTCTCTTGACAGTCACATCGCCAATATGAGCGATGGTGCGCTCAATGATGTGCTCGAACAGCAGTTCGGGGCCGAAGCCGCGATCAGCGCTAGCGATTTGGATGTTCTGGCAGGCACCCAGATTGATGCCGCAACGCTGCTTGCAGCACTTGGCCTCGATGTTGGTCGCAACCCCGCCGAGGTGTTGAATGGCGAGACCACGGGCGCTGCATTCATCCAAGCATTGCAGACCATTTTGCCTCCTGCGCAAGCTGGAGCGCTGGACGGGCTACGCTCGAACCTTGGGGACGTATCCTTCGAGGTGTCTTCCCTGATCGGAGGGATCGATACCGACCTTGGCATTACTGCTACGGATTTTCTATCTCAGGTCGACATTTCGGCCCTTGATGCGCTCCGTGCTGCTGTCGTTGCGCAGACCGCGAACCAGTCTCTCGATGTTGCAACAGACGTGAATGCAGCTGGCGTACTATCTACCGCCACAACGCTCACGGTAGGAGAGCCCGCCGCCCGATCCGGTCTTATTGCGATTGGAGAGGAGGGGACGACACTACACCGTGCAGCCGCGCGTCTGAAGACGCAAACGCGACTACAGGCGGGGTTGCTGAGCAATCTGGGGGCCGGTATTGAGGTGGCCTCTGTGAACCTGCCGATCTATGCCGAGCTTGCGGGTGCGACCGCGACACTGGATGAACTAAGCTGTGACGGAAGCGCGCCGGAGAATCTCGCTGCGCGGTTTGTAACAGCGCAAACCCCGCTGCATCCAGGCAACGGCACATCCGTTGCGGCCTTGTACCTCGGGCATTTACCCGACGAGGTAGGCGCAATTGATCCAATCTCGCTTGGCTTTGCGGATGTGTTGGAGGTGAATGTCACGATTGAGTTGCCGCTCCTGCCTGATGTGACCATCGCGGGACTGACCATTCAAGCCCGCTCCCACGTTACTGTGGGCACCTCGCGCAGCGAGACGGTGAGCTTTAGCCATGCAGATATCGCCAATGGCGACACCACGCGTACATTCGGATCAGGCGCGATCCTGTCCTCGGCCACTGCGAGCTTGCTGTCGCCAGAGCATACCGAGCTGCGGATCAAACCGGGGCAGGAAGGGCTGGTCTCTGGCTTGGCGGCACCGCTGGTCGCAGCGCTTATGAGCGCGTTGCCAGAGCGTCTGCTGGCAGGTTTGGCGGCGCCTGTGGACAATGTGCTGGATACGGCGCTGAACGCCACAGGGCTTGAGCTGGGCGCGGGCGAGCTTGAGCTGACCGCGCATCATTGTGAGCAAGTTCGTCTGGTTCAATAAACGGGTGGAGGTTGGATTTTATGCCAATTGCCGCTGCTGTGAAGGGCCAGTGGATTTATGTCGTCCCACCAAAGGCAGCACATCTCGCGTTGCGATCTGCACCTGTGCTTTCACAGGCTCATTTGCCATTGAGCATACTTCATCCGTGACAAAAGCGATCAGCTGGTAGCGCGATGCCAAGCCGGATTTGCTATAGATGCGCCCCAACTGCGTTTTTACAGTCGCGATGGCACAGCCACGCATTTCGGCGATTTCGGCATTGGAAAACCCTTTGGCTACAAAAATCGCAACATCTGCTTCTGCTTGAGACAAACCCCAATCATGCGCGTAGCGCAAGATAACAGTCTCCTTGGCCGCAGGCTCTCCCGCACCGGGTGCAAGTTTTGCTTTGCGTTGGCGCTCCATAAATTTTCTAAGCTGGCTATAGCTCAAATAGGCCACAGCCGCAGTGAGCGCGACGAAAAGGGCGAACAATCCCGAGATCAACGACGTGCTTGAACTTCCGTTGGGCAGAACGAAATAGACGATGACGAATGTCTTTAGGGCTGCGATGCCTGTGACTGCTAAAATACCCATAATCCAAACGCGCGACATCGAATGCTCCTTTTGTGCTTCGGTTATCCAACCTCTTAATCGCGAAGCATTATGTCAAAACTTCGACAAACTGGAGAAACGATCAGGATTGTATCGAATTTCAGGATGATCGGTTGTGGATATGGCGAGGGGTAGTGGAACGCTTTGCACCATTGCCATCTAAGCGCCAAGCATGAGCCAAACCAGCACAGATGAGGGCGCTGAGCGCAGGTCACCTGCAAGATACCTGCCAAGAAATTCTCTCAACGCCGACTATTCAATTCGAAATGGAAGTCTGCTGCTCAAAAGCCGAATTTGGCATGATGGAAACCGGTAAATGAGGTTTAGTGTTTATTATCAACGGCACAGAGAGTTTCTCAGTCGCGATATATCCAACCAAAGAAGCAGTATTGGACCGAGGCACGTCCAGCTTCTGCTTGGCTCGGGGCAGGGCGGACCCGTGCGTACCATTTACTTGGTCCGCGGGTTTTCGGGTCTCGACTTCATCTACAGATTGAGAATCGCACTCGGAACAAGCGGTTCTTATTTTTTGCGGATCGTGCGCTTTGCTCAGCAGGTTTCAGGCAACTTCAGTATATCCGTTGCTGCTTGTGCGACCGCCGCCCTATCGAGTTTGCGCAGTGTCAACCTATGTGCAGGATGCGCTGTTTGACCCTTTGATTTGGCATAGCGTGGATCATAGTGCCCGGTGATCAATGCACCAGCCAGCGTCTCCCAATCGGCGCTCTCTACCAAGGCGTGCCAGTCTTCTATTCTGGATGCTGCATGATAGGGGCGCAGTTTGTCCAGCAGGGTGTTCATGGTCTTTTTGTCATTGGTGAGATCGGCGTAGGCCTCAATCAGAAAGCTTTGGCGCGCGTCCAGTGGCGCGTCGATGTGAATGCGCGGGGCGCTGCACATATTCGCCCAAAGCGAGGGGGGCAACATGCGCTCTCCCACTTTGGAGCTTTCTGCCTCGACGAAGGTGGTCTTGTCGGGGTCCAGTGTCGCAAGCTGTGTTGCAATGCGTGTCTCGAACATCTTTTGCGCGGGCTGTTTCTGTCCCGTGCCGCCGAACAGGGAACCACGGTGGGCTGCCATCCCTTCGAGGTCCAGCGTTTGCGCGCCTTGTTTCGCCAGTTCATGCAGAATGGCCGTTTTACCCGTGCCCGTGCCGCCATCAATCAGCATCAGGCGGTGGGGTAGGGGCTGTTCATACAGCGCTTTAACCACTTCATTACGATAGCTTTTGTAGCCTCCTTGCAGCAACTGCACACGCCACCCCACCTGATCGAGGATGGTCGCAAAGGCATGTGACCGCTGACCGCCGCGCCAGCAATAGATGAGCGGTTGCCAGCTCCCCTGTTTGTCGCTGAGTGGTCCGCGTAGGTGCTGTGCCGCGTTATGGGCGACAAGTGCGGCCCCGATGCGCCGCGCCCGAAAGGGGCTGTCCTGAGTATAGATTGTGCCGACCTCGGCCCGCTCGGCATCACTCAGCACAGGAAGATTGATCGCACCCGGTATGTGATCCTCGGCGTATTCGGCAGGCGCGCGCACATCAATGATGCAATCGCACTTCAGCGTCTTGAGGTCGGCAAGCGCCGTCAGAATAAGCGGGGTCATGGCTGTCCTTTGGCCAAATGGCACATGTCTTACCCTCTTCTATGAAGGGTTCTGGCCAGAGAGGACAGCGCACTTTGGCCAGATGCGACAGGTTTACTCAAATCCGTGGGTTGAGCCAGCAACCAGTATTCGGGGGCCTATATCGTCGCGGCGCCTATGCGTCCGGATGGGCTGCTGCGAAAGCAGGATGCTGGGCGCAGGCTCGGGCCACGTTGTTGAGCCGTGTGCACTCGGCGATATCTGCGCCCCAGCGCTGGGCGTTGTACATCTGCGGCATCAGAACCACATCCGCAAGGGTTGGGGTTTGGCCACAGCAATAAGGGTCCTGGTCAAAGGCGCTCAGCATTTGCTCGAATGACGCCATGCGCGGGGCGATGAAATGGCGCATCCAGTTGGTCCGCGCAGGCTCTTCGCCCTTGGTGGCAAATCCCGCGACCGACAGGTTACAGACAGGATGCAGATCAACGGCAATGGCATGCGCGAGTGCTGTCTGGCGCGCGCGTTCGGCTGGGTCGCGGGGCAAAAGCCCGAGGTCACGGGTCGTATCAAGGTAGTCGAGGATTGCCAGCGACTGTGTGAACCTGTGCCCGTCAATATCGAGGACAGGCACGAACCCTTGGGGATTGCGCGCCAGATGCGCATCGCCCAGATGCGCCTTGGCCAGCAGGTCAACAGTCTCCTTACGGTAGTTGATGCCTGAGAGGTTAAGGGCGATGCGAACACGGTAACTGGCGGAAGACTTTGGATAGTCCCACAGGACAACCTCGCTCATTTCGCGGCCTCGAACGCTTGGCGCAACACTTCACGGTCGCCGATGTGATTGGCCAGTGTCAGGATCAGCCGCGCATTGAATGCGTCGCTTTGTTCTTTGGTCAAACCTTCATGGGCACGGATAAGCTCTTCGTAAAAACCGTCGGGGTCTGGCAAATTAGGGGTAAGGATCAGCATGCTCATCCCTTTCCAATGGCTGTGGCGAGAGCGGCAGTTACGTCATCAGCAACAAAATTGTTCCAGCGGGCGACGACATGCTGGTCGGGGCGGATCAAATAGACGGCCTGTGCGGTGTTCCCAAGGTAACGCGCCTTGAGCGCATCCGATGGTGCCATGATGTTGAGGGCCTGTGCGCCAACCCCGTGTGCGCTGACGTTTTGAGCCTCGCACCCGAGGGCCAGCAGAATAAAGCCGCCGCCAAGATGATCGAGGATAAAGCCGTCGCCATGGGGGGCATCAGGGCAGGGCATGCCCGGTTTGCTGATGTCTGGACCGCCCAGCAGCGTATCCGCGCCAAACAGTGCGAAGCCGGTGTAGTCACAGGGCACCGAGAGGCGGCCCGAATTAACGAGCGGTCGGGCAAATGCATGTTTGTTGGCAAGTTCCAGCACAGCGTTGCGGAATGTCTTGGACAGCTCGGATTTAGGCGTCATGAAATCCGTGGCGCGAGAGGAGTTGAGGATATTCTCGTCCGCGGCGTGCTCACGCTCGGTGGCGTATGTGTCGAGCAGGCTATCATCTGCCAGCCCTTTGAGAACCAAATCAAGCTTCCAAGCAAGGTTATCAGCGTCTTGCACGCCTGAATTGGCACCGCGCGCGCCAAAGGGCGAGACTTGATGCGCGCTGTCGCCTGCGAAAATCACGTTGCCGTGGCGGAATTTCTCCATACGGCGGCATTGGAAGGTGTAGATCGAGGTCCATTCAAGCTCGTACTCTGGCACTTCGCCCGCCTGAGAGGACAGCATCGCATCGACACGCGCACGGATGCGGTCGGGGTCCATCTCCTTCTCGCGGTCGATGTCCCAGCCGAGCTGGAAGTCGATGCGCCAGATATCGTCGGGTTGCTTGTGCAGGAGTGCTGACTGGCCGCTGTTCTTGAACGGTGGCTCAAACCAGAACCAACGCTCGGTCGGGAAATCCGCCTTCATGTGCACGTCAGCGATCAGGAAATTATCCTCGAACACACGCCCGTCAAAGCTGAGGCCCATCATCTCGCGCAGTGGTGATCGCGCGCCGTCGCAAGCGATAAGATAGTCCGCTTCTAGCTGGTAGGGGCCGTCAGGTGTCTCGACGGTGAGTGTGCTGTAGCTGCCGTGTTGCTCCATAGCGGTGACGCAGTTGCGGCCGCGTAGCTCGACGGGCGCGCCCGCCGCTTGGGCGGTGTGGATGGCATCAACGAGGTACTTCTCGAAATAGGGCTGTTGCAAGTTGATGAAGGCGGGATTGCGGTGGCCATCTTCGGGTTGCAGGTTGAAATCGAACACTTTGTGGTCGTCGTGAAAGACCTTGCCCACATTCCATACCACGCCCTTGTCCACCATCGGCTGGCTTGCGCCCAGACGGTTTGCGATATCAAGCGTGCGCTTGGCAAAGCAGATTGCTTTGGAGCCAAGCCCCGCGCCGTCATGATCATCCAGAACCAGCGCAGGCGTGCCCTTTTGTCCAAGGTCCAGCGCGAGCGCCAGGCCAATCGGGCCACCACCAACGATCACCACAGGGTGACGGACTGGGGCTGCATCCTGAGCAGCTACCTTTTCATAAGGGTAGAGCTTGAAGGCTGTCTTGTACCGTGTGGCGACCATGATGTTTCCTCCCGACGATAGATAGGCGCACGCGCTTTTTGTTTCTTAACCCTGCAAAGCCGCCCACATTTCCAGGTCACGTTCGGCGGTCCAGATGCGGGGGTGGGTAATGCCGCGGGCCTCGTCAAAGGCGCGTGCCACGTTGAACGGCAGGCAGTGCTCGTAGATGGCATAGTCGGCGAACTTGGGGTCACATTCGGCGCGCACGGCGTCCCATGCCTGCTTAAGCGTGCCACCTTGGGCGGCGACCCGTGCCGCAGGGGCGTAGGTAGAGTTGACGAAGTCTCGCGTGCTCTCGATGGCGCGGTTCACGGCCTCTTTGCCGATAAGCGCGCCGCCACGGCCAGGTGCGATGGAATTTACGTCATAAGCCTTGATCGCGTCCAGTGTATTGCACCAATCCGCGAAATGCCCGTCACCGCAATAACACGCCGAGTGATCCTCAACGATGTCGCCTGTGAACATCACGTTTTCGTCGGGCACATGGATTACGATGTCGCCCGCCGTATGCGCGCGGCCAAGGTGCATGAGGTCCACACGACGTTTGCCCAGATGTACGGTCATGCGATCGTTAAAAGTGGTGGTGGGATATGTGAGGCCAGGAATGCTCTCGTGTCCCTCGAACAGACGCGGGAAGCGTTGGAATTCACTGTCCCAATCTTCCTGACCGCGCTCCATCACCATGCCGCGCGCGGCCTCGCCCATGATGATCTGGTCGGCGTCATATGCGGACGCCCCCAGAACACGTACGGCGTGATAGTGGGTCAGCACCACGTGGCTGATCGGCTTGTCGGTGACTTCTCGGACTTTCTCGATGACCTTATTGGCAAGGCGCGGCGTGGCCTGCGCCTCCACAATCATCACGCTCTCGTCGCCGATGATAACGCCCGAGTTCGGATCACCCTCGGCGGTAAACGCCCAGAGGTCGCGGCCGATCTCGTCGAATGTAATTGTCTTCTCGGTCATGTCGCCTTGGGAGGCAAATGCTTTGGCCATGATGGTATCCTTCAGGGAAATTTTACAGCTGGTTTGATGGTCGCGGCGCAGGTGCCAAAGCCGACAAGGTAACCATCGCCTTTTGCAGTACCATGCAGGGTGAGCGTGTCGCCGTCCTCGATGAAACTACGGGTCTGGCCGCCACCAATATCAATCGGCTCTTTGCCGCCCCAGCTCAGCTCAAGCAGACTGCCGCGCTGGTGCTTTTCCGCGCCCGAGATGGTGCCCGAGCCGAGCAGATCACCCGGCGTCATGGCGCAGCCCGAACTTGCGTGATGGGCCAGCTGCTGCGCGGCGGAGTAATACATCTCGTTGTAGTTGGTCTCGCATATCGTGACTTCATCGCCGCCTTCAGGCTGGAGCGTCACGCTGAGGTCGATGTCGTAGAGCATTGGCGATGGCTCTTGCAGGTGCGGTAGAAGCTCCTTCTCACGCGGGGGCGTAGAGGTGCGGAACGGCTCAAGCGCTGCGCGGGTCACGATCCACGGGCTGATCGAGGTGGCAAAGGCTTTGGCCTGAAATGGGCCCAGCGGCTGATACTCCCACGCCTGAATATCGCGTGCGGACCAGTCGTTGAGCAGGACATAGCCAAAGATCATCTCGTCAGCTTTGGTCACGCTCACTGGATGACCCAATTCGGATGCAGTGCCAACAATCGCGCCCATCTCCAGCTCGATATCGAGACGTTTGCAGGGGCCAAAGGACGGCATATCGGCATCGGGCGCTTTGGTTTGACCGTTGGGGCGGACCACATCCGTACCCGACACGATCACCGAAGACGCACGCCCGTTGTACCCGATGGGGATATGCAGCCAGTTCGGCGGCAGCGCATTCTCCGCGCCGCGAAACATGGTGCCCACATTGGTGGCATGATGGCGGCCTGCGTAGAAATCTGTAAACTCGGCCACGACCATTGGCATTTCCATGCGGGCATCAGCCATTGGGATGAGCAGTGGAGCGACAGTGGCCTGTTCGGGCGATCCATCGGCAAGCAGTTGTGTCAGGCGGTCGCGCAAGGCGTCCCACGCCTCAGGGCCCAACTCCATCACGTCGTTCCAATACGGGACGTCAAAGACGGGATCTTCGGCCAGCTCGACAATGCCCGCTTCTTCGGCGGCGAACATGTCGAGGATCATATCGCCGATTGCGACACCGCAGCGCGGCTCGAGGCTGTTCGTCGTGAACACGCCGTAAGGCAGATTGTTGAGCGGGAACTGGCATTCGGCGCTGTTTGCGCTCTCGACCCATGATTTCATCAATGTCATTTTCGGTCCTTAGTTTCGGTTATTTCTTACCCGGCGTGCCGTCGAATTTCTTTTCCAAGTCGCTCCAGCAATCGATGTAGTCGTCCTGCAAAGGCGCTTCATTCGCGGCAAAGGCGGTGAGATGCTGGGGAAAGCGCGTCTCGAACATGAAGCTCATGGTGTTTTCGAGCTTTTCTGCGCCCAAATCGGCATTTGAAGCCCCTTCGAATGCGTTTTTGTCTGGTCCGTGGGGTAGCATCATGTTGTGCAGGCTCATGCCGCCGGGGATAAAGCCTTTGGGCTTAGCGTCGTAAATGCCAAAGATATTGCCCATCAGCTCGCTCATCACATTCTTGTGGTACCACGGTGGGCGGAAGGTATCCTCGGCCACCATCCAGCGATCGCGGAACAGCACAAAGTCGATGTTGGCCGTCCCTTCGACACCTGAGTCAGCTGTCAAAACGGTAAAGATCGACGGGTCTGGGTGGTCAAACAAGATCGCACCCACGGGGCAATAGGTGCGTAGGTCATATTTGCAGGGCGCGTAATTGCCGTGCCACGCGACCACGTCCAATGGTGAATGGCCGATGTGCGTCTCATGGAATTGCCCCGCCCATTTAATGGTCACGGTAGAGGGCGCATCGCGGTCCTCAAAGGCGGCTATCGGCGTTTTGAAATCACGCGGGTTGGCCATGCAGTTTGCGCCAATCGGGCCACGTCCAGGTAGATGGAATTTCTGGCCATAGTTCTCACAAACAAAACCGCGGCACGGCCCCTCAAGGACTTCGACACGGTACAGGAGGCCGCGCGGGATGATAGCGATTTCCTGCGGCTCGATGTCGATCACGCCCAGTTCGGTGGCAAAGCGCAGGCGGCCCTCTTGCGGAACGACCAACAGCTCGGAATCAGCGGAATAAAAGTAGGCATCCTTCATGGATTCAGTGACCAGATAGATGTGGCCAGCCATGCCCACTTGGGTATTCACATCGCCTGCAGTGGTCATGGTGCGCATGCCCGTGAGCCACGTGAGTGGCTGGTCTGCATGAGGGACGGGGTCCCAACGGTACTGGCCCAGAGAGACGACATCAGGATCCACGTGGGGCGCTGATTTCCAATAAGGCAGATCAATCTTTGTATAGCGGTGAGAATGCTTGACCGAGGGGCGGATGCGGTAGCACCACGTACGCTCGTTCTGGTGGCTGGGTGCGGTGAAGGCGGTGCCGCTCAACTGCTCACCGTAAAGGCCGTAGTTTACCTTTTGAGGGGAGTTCATACCCTGCGGCAGCGCACCGGGAAGGGCCTCTGTCTCGAAATCATTGCCGAAACCGGGCATATAACCATCCGTCGTGCCGACGGGGGAGGCCGAAGAGGTCAGGCCGTGCGGTGACAGTTCTTTATTCATTGGATTCCCCTTTATTCCGTCCAGTGTGGATATTAGTTAGGTTTGTAACTAACAATAGCTATTTTGGAGGTCGTATGGCAAATGACTTTGATCTGAGCCGGTTCCTGCCTTACGCGCTCAATCAGGCGGCGGAGGCGACAAGTGTCGGGTTTCAGAAATACTACCGCCAGAAATATGGCATGTTGCGGACCGAATGGCGGGTGCTGTTCCATCTTGGTCAATACGGCGCAATGACCGCAAAAGAACTGTGCGCGCGCGCCAGCCTGCATAAAACCAAAGTGAGCCGCGCTGTTCAGGCTCTGGAGCGGAAGCGTTTCTTGTCCCGCACAACCCAAGAGCATGACCGCCGCTATGAGACACTCGCCCTCACGCGTCAGGGGCAGGACGTCTATGCCGATCTATATGAAGCAGCGAGGAAGTATGACGCGGATTTATCATCGCATTTCTCGCCACAAGAACGTGAGATATTGAACAGATGTCTCGAGCGGATTGCCAGAATATAGGGCGGCCCGATACGCGGCCCGCCCCCGATTTTTAACGCAAACAGATCAGTCTGATTTCTTGTGGCCACTATGGTCCATGCCGCTTTGGTCGTGAGCGCCGCGTTCTTCGACGTTGAAGATGACCTCGACCTCACCGGCCTGCTCGAACACCAGCGTCGCGGGGATTTCTTCGCCGAGTTCGAACGGATCTCCGTTCAGACCCATAAACATGACATGAAACCCGCCAGGTTGAAGCACGACAGTCTCGCCAGCAGGCAGAGCGATGCCATCCTGTTTCATCATGCGTGCAACACCGTTCGCGTCGGTTTCGGACAGATGCAATTCAACGCGGGGGATGGTGGCTACGCGCACTTCCATCAGTTTGTCATCGGTGTCCCCGCTGTTTTCAAGCGTCATGTACCCGCCTGCTACATTCACCGTTTTCGCGGTTTCGAAGGTTTTGGGGTGCGTAACTGTGATATCCGCGATGGTGTAGTCATGGGCATGGGCAACGCCCGCAGACAGAAGGACTGCAAGAGCAGCTTTTGTGAAAAAATTCATTGTAAATTCCTGTAGATGTGCACGGTTATCGTGCAGATTGACGTCAAAAAATGGTTTTTACGTCAGGCGCTTGGGGGCGCGCGTACAGGAGGGGTGTGTTGTGGCGACTGCCGTTGCGTGAGGTCGTCCCGATGATGCAGCTTTGGTGCTGCCCGAGACAGGCTTTGTTCCAGCTTTTTCCCGAAGGGGGATGCTAGCATCATCGCATTTACTATGCGGCAGCTTTCGCAGCCGCCTGACGGATGCTCCCCCGTCTCGCCACATATATCTGCAACTAGGCCGCCCGAAGACAGGAACTGCGCCATATCCGTGCTGATAGGTGCGGCCCCCACGCGATGCGCAAAAGGCACGCTGAGCAGCGCAATGGCCAGAAGTGCCACAACACTGTGCCGAAGGAGTGTATGGATAGCGCGGATCATGGGAGAGGATTATACGCAGGCCGAGGCGATTTCCAGCGGTTTCGCTGCGGCATTGTTGCGGCACGCGTGGGCCTGTCGGGCAAGAGGGCCAAGCCTCATGTGGTTTTCAGTGGCTATACAAAACTGTAACGCAGCTGGGGGTGCAGGCAGGAAGGTGACCGACTATATAGCTGACATGAACCTACTTGTGATCGAAGATGATGCCACAACAGGCACCTATATTGCGCGCGGTCTGCGCGAGGAGGGTCATGTTGTCGATCTGGCCCAAGATGGCAGCGAAGGGCTGACCTTAGCCGCTGCTGGCACCTATGATGTGATGATTGTGGACCGCATGTTACCGCAGGTCGACGGGCTGACGCTGGTCAAGACGCTGCGCGAAGCGGGAAACACCACCCCTGTCTTGTTTCTCACCGCTATGGGCTCGGTTGAGGACCGTATCGGCGGGCTGAACGCCGGGGGTGACGATTATTTGGTCAAGCCCTTCGCCTTTGGCGAGCTTTCGGCGCGGGTCACTGCCTTGGGTCGCAGACCGCAGGCTGTGGAGCGGGAGACGGCCTTGCACGCAGGCGACCTCACCCTTGATCTGCTGACCCGCAAAGTGGTGCGGGGCGATCAGGAGATTGATCTTCTGCCGCGAGAATATGCACTGCTGGAGTTTCTGCTGCGCCGCAAGGGGCGGGTTCAGACCCGCACGATGCTACTCGAGGGTGTGTGGGACTTGTCGTTTGATCCGATGACAAACGTCGTGGAAACGCACGTGAGCCGTCTGCGCGCCAAGGTGGATAAACCATTCAAGACCGAGCTTATCAAAACTGTGCGCGGCGCAGGCTACAGGATCGACGGATGACCTCGGTTTGGCGCTCTATGCCACTACGGCTGGCGCTGATGCTGGTCATTCTGTTCGGCACGGTAAGTTTGCTTAGCTTGGCGGCCAGCTATGCCTTTACCCGCGCGGCGTTCGAGCAATCAGTGCGTGATGACCTTGCGCAGGATTTAGCGGGATTTCGCGCCGCCCCTTCAGCGCGGGCAGTGGCCCTTCTCGTCCAAGCAGAATCCGAGGGGACCGATCCTGACCGCCTTGTCCTGAGCTATGTCACGCGCACTGGGCGCATCTACGGGAACGGGGCGATTGCCCGCGATGATGAAGGGTTTCACATTATCTCGCTCGAGGAAGGGCGCGCCACGCTTGATGGCGAATACCTCGCGCTGAGCGAGCGGCTCTATGGCGGACGCCTCACCATTGCGCGTAGCCGTGCAGAGATCGAGGCCTTGCAGCCTGTGTTTCTGAATATCCTGTGGATCAGCCTATTACCCACAGTCCTGATCGCGCTTTCTGGAGGGCTGATCCTCGGGCGGCGCTCGCAGCGGCATGTGGAAGTGATCCGCGCCACACTTGAGCAACTGACCGGTGGCGATCTGGCTGCCCGTGTGGACCGTGGGCCGCGATGGTCTGATGATCTTGCGCGGATTGGCGGGGCGGTGAACGGCATGGCGCAGGCGCAGGAACGCTCTGTCGCCGCGCTCAGGCAGGTGTCCTCCGATATTGCCCATGATCTTAAAACACCTGTGCAGCGCGTGTCCCTCAGGCTCGAAGCGCTGGCAGATGCGGTGCCTGACGGCGAAGCGGCTGACCTTGTGGCGCAGACGCGGACCGAAGTGGACGGCATATCGTCGGTGTTTACATCCTTGCTGCAACTGGCTCAGGTTGAGAACAGCGCGCTCAAGGCGCAATTTGTGCCTGTTGATCTGACAAAACTCTGCCACACCATGGTCGAGGTGTATGAGCCGAGTGCCGCGCAAAACGGGCAAACTCTGACCTTCGATGGACCAGACGAGGTCATGGCATCGGGTGAAAAGACACTGTTGGGTCAGATGATCGCCAATCTGCTGGAGAATGCGTTGCGCCATGCAGGGCAGGGGGCCGTGATCAAAGTCTCCCTTGAAAACACTCCAACAGGGCCGCTGTTACAGGTGAGCGATAACGGGCCAGGTATCCCCGAAAACGAATACCCGCGGGTGACCGAGCGGCTCTACCGTTTGGAGCAAAGCCGCAACACACCCGGTAACGGGCTGGGCCTGAGCCTTGTGGACGGTGTCGCACGGCTGCACGACGCGGAGTTGTCGTTTGAAGATGCCAAGCCGGGGTTGCGGGTATCGGTGCAATTTCCGACACTCTGACGGAGTATCACAGGAGACCTCCCGATGCAGGCGATGATGGCCACGCAGTATAACGCCCCGCTTACCATGCATGAGTGCGAGATGCCTACCGCGGACAATGGCGAAGTGGTTGTCCGAACCGCGACTTGTGGTTTGAATTTCGGCGATACGCTGCTCATCAAAGGGACGTATCAGGAAAAGCCTGCGCTGCCCTTTGTGCCGGGCATGGAGTTGGCAGGTACAATTGTGCAGGTGGGCGAAGGGGTGACAGGCCTTGGCGTGGGTCAGCGTATCGCGGCCTATTGCGGCACGGGTGGGCTGTCAGAATATGTGGCCCTGCGCGCGGAGGTCTGCGTGCCCATACCCGATGAGATGCCCTTCACCGATGCAGCGGCGTTTCTGATTACCTATGGGACCAGCCATTTGGCGCTTGAGGCTTGCGCAAAGCTCGAGGCGGGCGAGCGGTTGCTGGTGTTGGGGGCGTCTGGAGGTGTAGGCCTGACGGCGGTTGAGCTGGGCAAGCTGATGGGTGCTGAAGTCATCGCCTGCGCGCGCGGTGCCGCCAAGCTCGAGATTTGCCGCAACCTTGGCGCGGATCATCTGATCTGTTCCGAAACCCAAGACATCCGCGATACCGTTAAGGCGCTGGGCGGCGCAGACGTCCTCTATGATCCCATCGGCGGAGAGCAATTCAAAGCGGCAATGCGGGCCTGCAACCAAGGGGCGCGATTGCTGCCCTTGGGGTTCGCCAGTGGCGAGGTGCCGCAAATTCCTGCCAACATCCTGCTTGTCAAGAATATGACGGTGCTGGGCTTCTACCTCGGCGGCTACGCCAAGTTGCACCCGCGCGCGCTGGGCGAGAGTTTCGATAAGCTGATTGGCTGGTATCTTGAGGGTAGGCTCAAGCCGCATGTAAGCAATCTGCTGCCGTTGGAAGCCGCGAATGAAGGGCTGGACCTGCTAAGAACGCGGCAGGCGACAGGTAAAGTTGTGATCGAGCTGAGCTAGTGCCGCCGCGCCACGGGGCGTTTGATGGTCCGCTTTGCCTTCGCCTGTTCGCGGAAAAAGACGAACAAGCCTGAGGCAAGGATCAGGGTGATGCCTGTCCAGACCTCCCATGTGGGCAAGTCGCCGAATATGACCAGCCCCCAGAATACCGCCAGCGGTAGGCCGATGTATTCGAACGGCGCTACAGTAGCCGCATCGGCAAGGCGGTAGGCCTGACTAAGGCTGTAGCCGATAAGCGCCCCGTTCACGCCCAGCCCGATAAGCACAAGCAGATCGCCCTGCGCTGGCCAGACCCATGCACGGAGGAGGAATTCCATCGACGGGTTGGTGAACTGGTCGGCAAACCTCCCGTCCCCTGCGATGAGGAAAAACGCAATCGACACGACGACAAATGTACCTTGGATGTAGATCGCCAATGTGGAGGCGGGTGCCTTTACGCCCAACTTGCGGGTCATCAATTGGTTCATTGCATAGGTAAAGGCGGCCAGCACGGGGAGAAGCAGGACAATGCGCGAAACACTCAGTGTGTCGCTCCCCTCCCATGGCCGCTGCATGATCACCACACCGATGAAACCGATAAACACGGCGCCGAGGCGCAGCGGTCCGACTTTTTCGCCCAGCAGCGGAATGGACAATAGTGTGATGAAAAGGGGTGCAACAAAAAAGATCGCCGTTACATCGGCCAGAGGTAGAACCGCAAGTGCCAGAAAGAATGTCATATTGGATATCACAATCAGAACACCGCGCAGCACATGCAGCCATGGACGCTCGGTGCGCAAAGCGGGAAAACCGCCCTCGAATTGCAAGAAAACCAAAGTAATCATCAAGGCAACGATGGAGCGGAAGAAAACGATCTGATGCAGGGGATACCCGCTCGAGAGTTGCTTGATCAGCATATCGTTGCAAGAGATGCACAGCACGCCAAACAGCACAAAGGCGATGGCACGACCTGCGCTATTGGAGGCATTTGTCATATCCGCACCTTCATCAATCCCGTTGCGGCTGTCCATAAAAATTCATAGCGTAGCTCAAGTTGATTTCAGGAGAGCACACTCATGCAAATGTCCGACACCCGCCAGATCGCCGCCACGCCTGCACAGGTTTACGCAGCGCTGCTTGACCCTGAGATGCTCAAGGCCTGCGTGCCGGGTGCGACCGAAGTCGAAGGCTCCCCCGAAGAGGGCTTCACGGCGACGGTCGTCCAGAAGGTCGGGCCTGTGAAGGCAACCTTCAAAGGCGAAGTCACGATCAGTGATATGGTGCCTGATACGTCGCTCAAGATCGACGGCGCTGGGAAGGGCGGGGCCGCAGGCTTTGCCAAGGGCGGTGCTGATGTGCGCCTTGCGCCCAGCGAAGGCGGCTGCGAGCTGAGCTATGATGTAGAGGCCAAGGTCGGCGGCAAGCTGGCGCAACTGGGCAGCCGTATTATCGACGGCTTTGCCAAAAAGATGGCTGACCAGTTCTTCAATAACCTGCAAGAAGCGCTTGAAGGTCCAAAGGACGACGCGCCCGAGGGCGAGGAAGTCGCCGAGAAAAAAGGCTGGTTCGGGTTCAAAAAGTCGTAACGCCGCGGCGTGGTTGTAGCGGCGGCGCGATCTGGTTTAGGTAGGGCTATCTGAACCGGAGACCGCCCATGCCCCCCATCGTCGAAATCAACGCGCTGCGCAAAGCTTATGCCAGCGGGTTTGAAGCGCTCAAAGGTGTGGATTTGTCGATTGAGGAAGGCGAGATTCTCGCGCTTCTGGGGCCGAACGGCGCAGGGAAGACCACGCTTATTTCTACAGTTTGCGGGATTACCACCGCGACGTCGGGCGCGGTGAGCGTGGGAGGCCATGACACGGTGCGCGATTTTCGCGCCGCACGTTCCATGATCGGGCTGGTCCCGCAAGAGATCAACCTCGAGCCATTCGAGAAGGTGCAAAACACGGTCAAATTTTCGCGCGGGCTGTTCGGCCAAACGCCCGATCCAGCACTGATCGAGAAAATCCTGCGGCAGCTTTCGCTTTGGGACAAGCGTGATGCCCAAATTCGTGAACTCTCTGGCGGGATGAAGCGTCGCGTGCTGATCGCAAAAGCGCTCAGCCATGAGCCGCGTGTTCTTTTTCTGGACGAGCCAACAGCGGGTGTCGACGTCGAGCTGCGCCGCGATATGTGGGAGATCGTGGCCGAGCTGAAGCGCGACGGCGTGACCATTATTCTGACCACCCATTATATCGAAGAGGCCGAAGCCATTGCCGACCGTATTGGCGTGATTGCCAGCGGTGAGATTTTGCTGGTTGAGGACAAAGACAAGCTGATGGCACGCATGGGCAAAAAGGAACTAGAGGTGCAGCTTTCCGCACCGATCACGGCAATTCCTGACAGCCTTGCCTCGGATGCCCTGCGGCTCAACGAAGACGGCACAGCGTTGATTTATACCTACGACACGCGCAGCGAGCGGACGGGCATTACCAAGCTGTTAGCCGAAGTGGCCGCTGCGGGCCTCACCCTGCGCGATGTGGTCACGCGGCAATCAAGCCTAGAGGATATTTTTGTGGGCCTCGTCCATGAAGGAGATGCACCATGAACTGGACTGCTGTTAAATCTATCTACCTGTTCGAGATGACGCGGTTTTTCCGCACAATTACGCAAAGCTTTATCTCGCCTGTGCTCTCCACCTCCCTGTATTTCGTGGTCTTCGGCGCAGCCATCGGTAGCCGTATCCAAGAAGTGGAAGGTGTCTCATACGCCGCGTTCATCGTGCCGGGACTGATCATGCTGAGTGTCATCACGCAGTCGATTTCAAACGCGAGCTTCGGGATATACTTCCCCAAGTTCATCGGCACGATATTCGAGCTACTCTCCGCTCCTGTGAATTTCCTAGAGATCGTAATGGGTTATGTGGGGGCGGCGGCGACCAAGGCATTGTTCATCGGCGTGATCATTCTGCTCACTGCATTCCTTTTTGTCGATTTCGAGATACAGCACCCCATTGCTATGGTTGGCTTTCTAGTGCTGACCTGCATCAGCTTTGCGCTGATGGGGTTCATCATCGGAATCTGGGCAGGTAATTTCGAGCAATTGCAACTGGTGCCTTTGCTCATCATTACCCCGCTCGTGTTTCTTGGTGGTTCGTTTTATTCCATCTCGATGCTGCCGCCTGTGTGGCAGGTGATTTCGCACTTCAATCCAGTTGTCTATCTTATCTCGGGGTTTCGCTGGTCCTTTTTCGGCACAGCTGATGTGCCCATTGGGCTGAGCCTGTTCGCCATCACAGGCTTTACTACTCTGTGCCTCGGGGTGATTTGGTGGATATTCAAAACAGGCTGGCGCATTCGGCAATAAATTGGGGCGGCTCCTTGTTGCGGAGCGCGCGTCGCTCTACATGTGAAACCATGAAACATTGGCTCCCCTTTATAAACGACGATCCGACCGTTGCTGTGATCCGGCTGTCGGGCATGATCGGCACTTCCGGACGCGGCGCACTTAATGACCAGTCTTTGGCGCCCGTGATTGAAAAAGCATTCAGCAAGGGAAAGCCCGTTGCTGTAGCGCTCGAGATCAACTCGCCTGGCGGCAGTCCTGTCCAATCCTCGCTGATCGGTGCGCGGATCAGAAGACTGGCGGAGGAAAAGAACATCCCCGTCATTGCCTTTGTCGAGGATGTAGCGGCCTCTGGCGGCTATTGGCTGGCCGCTGCGGCAGACGAAATTTATGCTGACCCTTCGTCGGTTGTAGGATCTATCGGCGTCATCTCTGCGGGGTTCGGCCTGCACGAGCTTTTGGCCAAGAATGGCGTCGAGCGGCGCGTCTATACGGCGGGTAACTCTAAATCCATGCTGGACCCGTTCCGCCCTGAGCAGCCTGAAGATGTGGCACGGCTCAAAGAGCTGCTGGAAGATATTCACGTGAATTTCAAAGAGCATGTAACTGCGCGCCGTGAGGGGAAGCTGGTTCAAGACCGTGACCTCTTTACCGGAGAGATTTGGCTGGCCCGCAAAGCGATTGAGGTCGGTTTGATTGATGGCATCGGCCACCTGAAACCCCACCTGAAAGAGCGGTTCGGGGATAAGGTTAAGCTGCGCCGCATTGCAGGGAAGAAGAATTTCCTCGCCAAGTTCGGCGCAGGCATCGTGGATGACACCCTACACGGTATCGAAGAGCGTGCCCAATTCGCGCGGTTCGGGCTTTAGTATGGTTTTGAAGATAGTTGCCCTGTTTCTGGTCTTCATCGGTGTGTTGGGCTGGTTTGGCAAAATGCACTGGATCGGGGGCAAGGCATTGACGCAACGCAAATGCCGCAGCTGTGGCAGATATCGCATCGGTAAAGGGCCCTGTGCCTGTGGAGGTAAACAGGGATGATCTTGGCGTGGGCGCTGTCAGGCTTGGGCCTGCTTATTCTGTTGTTTGCTGGTGATGCGCTGGTAAAGGGTGCGGTCAATCTGAGCTTGCGCATCGGGATACCTGCATTAATCGTGAGCCTGACCATCGTCGCTTTCGGAACCTCTGCGCCAGAGCTCCTGATCGCGATCCAAGCAATCCTTGATGATGTGCCCGGCATTGCGATGGGCAATGTTGTCGGCTCCAATACGGCTAACATTTTGCTGGTGCTGGGGATACCGGCGCTCTTGGCGACAATGCACACATCCGAGTGTGATACGAGAAAATCGTTTAACCACATGATCGCAGCGACGCTTTTGTTCATCGCGCTTGCATATCGCGGCGTGTTCGATTGGGTGGCATCCATCGCGCTGCTCGTTGCGTTGGGTGCGATGCTGTTTGATGCGGCGCGGGATGCGCGTGCGCACCGCCACGCTGATCTGGCAAAGACAACGGACGAAGAGGATGACCTTGAAGGGGCCGATCCCGATATGCCTTCATGGAAAATCGGTATGTTTCTTGTCCTCGGGATTGTGGGTCTGCCGCTTGGCGCGTCGTTGTTGGTGGATAACGCCACGATCATCGCCAAGGAGTTTGGAGTAAGCGATACTGTTATCGGCCTGACGCTTGTGGCGATTGGCACATCCTTGCCCGAGCTTGCGACCACCGTTGTCGCTGCTTTGCGCCGTCAGGCGGATGTGGCACTGGGCAATGTGATCGGCTCGAACATGTTCAACCTTTTGGCCATCATCGGCATCACAGGCTTGATCGGGCCAATTGAGGTGGCTCCACAGTTCCTGCGCTTTGATCTTTGGGTCATGCTGGGTGCGTCTTTGTTGCTGGTTCCCTTCGTGTATCTGGGACAAAATATCACGCGGGTCTGGGGAGTGGCGCTCTCCGCACTATATATCGCCTACCTCATTGTGGTTTTGGCGGGTTAAGGACAGTTTCATGAAGCGAGCATTGGTAACAGGCGCGGGCAAGCGGCTGGGGCGCGCTATGGCGCTCTATCTGGCGGAGCGCGGCTATGATGTGGCGGTTCACTATGCGACCTCGGAGGAGGCTGCAGAGGAAGTCGTCGACCTCATCAAAGCCAAGGGTTGCAATGCGGTCGCGATCCATGCGGACCTTCTCGAGCTAGATGCTATGGAGGGGTTGCTGCCGCAGGCCGCAAGGGCGCTGGATGGACCTATCACCTGTTTGGTGAACAACGCTTCTGTATTCGAGTATGACACAATCGCATCAGCTTCCCGCGAAAGCTGGGACCGCCATATCAACAGCAACCTGCGCGCGCCCTTTGTTTTGAGCCAAGCGATGTCTGCACAAGGGCTCACTGCGACAGCAGACGAACAGGGAGAGCCTGTCGCGGCGGGATTGATCATCAATATGTTGGACCAGCGCGTTCGCAAACTGACGCCTGAGTTCATGACATATACCCTCGCCAAGATGGGGTTGTGGGCATTTACCCAGACGGCGGCACAGGCAATGTCACCGCACATCCGCGTCAATGCCATCGGGCCGGGGCCAACACTTCAGGGCGCGCGGCAGAGCAAGTCGCATTTCGATGCACAGCGGTCCGCGACCATCCTGAAAAGGGGTGCAAACCCTGCGGATATAACGGGTGCACTCGGCTATTTTCTGGATGCGTCGTCGGTCACGGGCCAGCTTTTGTGCGTTGACGGGGGGCAGCATCTTGGCTGGCAGACACCAGATGTCTTGGGTGTAGAATAGGCGACAGGCTCCGAGACTTCTGCACGGCTCCTGATTGCGTTAAAACTTTGTTAATCTTTCAAGGCGGTAAAGGTTCAATCTGAAGCGTTTCGTTTTTATATCTTTTAAAAACAGATACTTAAATACCTGTCTAAAAATTAGGCATTCGAGCGAAGCCTCTAGAAAGAAACAAAAATTCATGAGAGTCCAAAAGTTATAGGCAGAGTTATCCACAGTAAAAGTGGACATGTTAATGGTTGCCGCGAATGTTAAAATCTGGGCGGAAAGAGAGAATCAAATTCTATGTCTGACGCGGAAAAAACCCTGCCAACTGGCTTCAGCGTGATTCAGGGATATCTCAACACGATCGACAGCTCGCCTGGTGTTTACCGCATGCTCGATAGTGAGAGCCGCGTGCTTTACGTCGGCAAGGCACGCAATCTGCGCGCCCGTGTCAGCAACTATGCGCGCCCCTCCGGGCACAGTGCCCGTATTGCGCGGATGATCGACAACACCGCCTCCATGATGTTCCTGACGACCAAGACGGAGACAGAGGCGCTGCTGCTTGAGCAGAACCTGATCAAACAGCTCAAACCGAAATTTAACGTTCTCCTGCGTGATGACAAAAGCTTTCCGAATATTCTGGTCACTGACAAACATGACTACCCGCAAATCAAGAAGCATCGCGGCGCGAAAAAGGAAAAGGGCGCATATTACGGCCCTTTCGCCAGTGCTGGCGCCGTGAACCGCACGCTGAACCAGCTTCAGCGCGTGTTTCTGTTGCGGGATTGCTCCAACAGCCAGTTCGAGACGCGCACGCGCCCTTGCCTGCAATACCAGATCAAACGCTGCTCGGCCCCTTGTGTAGGAAAGATCAGTGCAGAGGACTACGCCCAATCCGTACGCGACGCGCAGAAGTTCCTGTCGGGTAAAACAACGGGGATACAAACGCGGCTTGCCTCCGAGATGGCAGCGGCGTCAGAGGAGATGGAGTTCGAGCGCGCCGCAGCACTGCGCGACCGGATCAAGGCGCTGACCCAAGTGCAGACGACCCAAGGGATCAACCCGCGCGGGGTGAGTGAAGCGGATATCATCGGGCTTCATATGGCCGATGGGCAGGCCTGCGTTCAGGTGTTCTTCATCCGCTCGGGCCAGAACTGGGGCAATCACGACTACTACCCGCGTGTGGGAGATGATGTGGACGCGGCCGAAGTGTTGGAGGCATTCATCGGACAGTTCTACGACCAGCGCGATCCGCCGCGCCAACTGATCCTGAGCCATGAGATCGAAAACCCCGACCTCATGGCCGAAGCGCTGGCCAGCAAGATCAACCGCAAGGTCGAGTTGCTTGTACCACAACGTGGCGAGAAAGCAGAGCTGGTCGATGGTGCCCTGCGCAATGCCCGCGAGAGCTTAGCGCGTAAAATGGCGGAGAGTGCGACCCAGACCAAGTTGCTCAAGGGGCTGGCAGAGGCATTTGATCTGCCCAAAGTACCAGAGCGGATCGAGATCTATGACAACAGCCATATTCAGGGGGCTTTTGCCGTGGGCGCTATGGTGGTGGCGGGGCAGGAAGGCATGATCAAGAACCAGTACCGCAAGTTCAATATTCGCGGTGAAGAGCTCACCCCCGGTGATGATTTTGGCATGATGAAAGAGGTTCTTACGCGACGCTTCAAGCGGTTGATCAAAGAAGACCCCGACAGGAAGGAAGGCCACTGGCCCGACCTTCTGCTCATTGACGGCGGTGCCGGGCAGGTGAGTGCGGTGCGGGAGATCATGCGCGACTACGGAGTTGAGGATATTCCCATGGTCGGGGTGGCCAAGGGCGAGGACCGCGATGCAGGTAAGGAAGAATTCTACCGCACGGGCAAGCCCGTCATGGCGCTGCGCCATAACGATCCCGTGCTCTATTTCATCCAACGGATGAGAGATGAGGCACACCGCTTTGCCATCGGCACTCACCGCGCCAAACGGGCGAAATCTGTCGGGGCAACTCCGCTGGATGACGTGCCGGGTGTTGGGGCATCACGCAAACGCGCATTGTTGGCTCATTTTGGCTCGGCTAAGGCTGTTGCGCGGGCAAACTTGCAGGATCTTAAAGCGGTAGAAGGTGTCTCGGATGCGCTGGCTGATACGATCTATGCCTTTTTCCACGAAAAAGGGTGAGCTTTGGCTGACGTAGGCTCCTGTTGCTTCTGGCGGATTCAGTTTATTGGCAAAATGATGAAGGGTGGCGCGGGATGGTGTATGTGTTCGTCCTTTTACGCGCTGGGCCAGAGGTGTAGGGTAATCGCATGAAGTGGAACTTGCCTAATATTCTGACCGTGATGCGTCTGCTTGCTGCACCCTGTGTGGCGGTCATGTTTTTGTATTTTACGCGACCCTATGCGGATTGGTTTGCTCTGCTCCTGTTTGTATCTGCTGCCGTGACAGACTGGGTCGACGGTTATCTTGCACGAGCGTGGAAGCAAGAGACGAAGCTGGGTGCCATGCTCGATCCGATCGCGGACAAGGCGATGGTCGTAATCGCGCTTATGGTGATTATCGGCTTTTCGAGCTGGTCGCCTTGGTTGGTTCTGCCTGCAACGGTTATCCTGTTTCGCGAGGTTTTCGTCTCTGGCCTGCGGGAGTATCTTGGCGATACGGCGGGCACGCTGAAAGTGACCAAGCTGGCTAAGTGGAAGACAGCGCTGCAAATGACGGCAATTGCGGTTTTATTCAGTCAGGGCGTGTTTGAGCACTATCTGGGGATGAGCATCTACGGCATGGATGATGCCATGGTGCAGGCCATATTGACGGGTGCTGAAGACGACGTCCTCGGCCTTCAGTGGAAAGCGCTGGCGATGGAGTGGTCGGGCAGGATCGGCCTATGGCTTTTGTGGTTGGCGGCAGCGCTGACCGCTGTAACTGGCTGGGATTATTTGATGAAGGCAATGCCACATCTCAAGGAGGGGCGCTGATGGATATCGTATATTTCGCATGGGTGCGGGAGCGTATTGGCCTGCCCCGTGAGGTTGTAGAGACGACGGCTGCTACCGTTATGGATCTGGTGGCCGAGTTGTCCGCGCGCGAGGAGCGTTATGCGATGGCTTTCTCGGACATTTCTGCGTTGCGTGTTGCGCTGGATCAGGAGCTGTCCGATTTCGATGCGCCTCTGGAAGGGGTGCGTGAGGTCGCGTTTTTCCCACCCATGACAGGTGGCTGAGATGCGTATCAGTGTGCAGGATGCGCCTTTTGATCTGGGACAGGAGAGCGCCGATTTCGCCGCTGGGCACCGCGACATGGGGGCCATTGTTACTTTCACAGGGATCGTGCGCGATTTGCCTGATGATCCGATGGAAGCGATGGAGATCGAACATTACCCTGGCATGACCGAAAAGGCGATCACGCAGATCGCGGAGCAAGCCAGGGCGCGGTTCTCGCTCGGCGATGTTCTGGTCATTCACCGCTTCGGTAAGCTGGTCCCCGGCGAGATGATAATGATGGTCGCCACAGCTGCACGGCACCGCAAGGATGCATTCGAGGCGGCAACATTTCTGATGGACTACCTGAAATCACGTGCACCATTCTGGAAGCGCGAGATATCTGCATCAGGTGCAGCGTGGGTCGCTGCGACAGATGAAGACGAGGATGCCTTGGCTCGCTGGTAGTCGCCTACTTGACCCACATCAATGTCATGCCGCGCGCAATGCTGTTATGATCTTCTTATTCAACTGAAGGAGATCGCAAAATGATTAAGTCCATTGTCGTTGGTATTGATGGCTCTGACGCGTCGGAGCGGGCGCTGCGGATGGCGTGTACGATTGCGAACCGGTTCGGTGCCAGCCTTTCTGTGATCCACACCCCGCGTGAGGAAACCGTAAACTATGCTGCAGAAGCGATTTCAGGGTTTTATGTTGGTGTCGGCATGGGGCAGCAGGAGCTGCTTAGGGAAGCGGCGGAAAAGCTGATTGAGAAGGCGCAAGCGATCGTGAAGGCCGAAGGGGTTGCCACATCCGATGCAAAGATCTGCCACGGTGATCCTGCGGGAGATGTCCTTGATGCCGCAACCTCGGCGAATGCCGACCTGATCGTGACAGGCCGCCGCGGTTTAGGTGATTTGGGAGCGCTGGTTTTGGGGAGTACGTCCCATCAGATCAGCAAGAACGCCAAATGTGCCTGCCTGACCGTACCGTAAAGGAGCTGGGGTTAACCTGCGCGCTGGCTCTCGATGTAGGCGCGCATTTCTTCCGCCTCATGGCGCGCATCACGCAGCCCGTCCATCGCAGCGCGTAGCTCCGCCTCGGTTTGCGACAGCTGGTTCGTCAGCTCTGCCTCGCGTTGCTGCAGGTAGGTGATTGCCTGATCCCGTGTCTCTTCTGCCTCGTGTAATTCTTGGCTCATGCGGTCCAATTGGGCCACGTCATCGGAGGCTACGCGGGTAAAACGGTGCAGCAGCCAATTGGCAAACCAGCCCATGCAAAACGCAACAAAAAGAATGATGGCAGTCGCAAGGACAAATTCAAATCGGCTCATTCTGTAACGCTTTCTTCGGTCGGTGCATCGGTGTCTGTATCACCGCTTTGTGCAGCATTTTCCAGTGTTGTTTCGTCAGGAGTCGCGACGGTCTCAGGACGGATCAGGCGGAATTCGATGCGGCGGTTGGCTTCGCGGCCTGCTTCGGTGTCGTTGTCTGCGACGGGGCTTTCTTCGCCGTAGCCTACGGCCTTAAAGGTGCTGGTCACCACGCGGCGTGCGCGCAACTCATTCAAAACTGATTCCGCACGGCTCTGACTCAGAGCGAGGTTCATTTCCTCACGGCCCTGACTATCGGTATACCCCTGAATTTCGAGCTGTAGTTCGCCGCAGCGGGTCAGAACTTGGGCGATGTCATCCATGGTTCCGAGGGCGGAAGCATCGATCGTAGCTGAGCCAGGCTCAAAGTTGATTTTACCCGCCGCAACAATTGCGCCGATCTCTGCTTCGCACTCATCAGGTGTCGGAAGGCCCAGCACGGGGTCAAGTTTCTCTTGATAGGTCACGTTGACGTCAAACGCCGCACCTTCGCCCAGCTTCCCCGCAAGCAGTGCTGCGATCTCTGTAGAGGCGTCGGGATTGCCGGTATTTCCCGTCAGAAGCAAAGTCTCGGGTGAGACGCTCACGGCTCCGTTGCTCAGCTGGCCCAAGGCTTCGAGTCCTGCAAGAACGCGGGTCGCCCAATCGGGAGGCAGATCGTCCACGATGCGGGTTGCCGTGTAGACACGGTCAGAGCCGAACCGCGCTTTTGCAAAGCTTGTGGTCAGTTCGCGCAGGGCGTCGTCATTCACGCGGCCGCGCAGTTGCACCTGACCCTCGGGGCTCAGGGTGGCGGTGAATTCGGGGGGGCCCTCTTCGGCATCCTGTGGCTTTGGCAGCTTTGCGTTAAGCGCGAAGACCTCTGGTAGTTCATTTTCCAGCTCGCCAATGATGCGGTCAAAATCTGATTGGCTTGTTTGCTCGGATGCCACCAGTGTGATGTCGGCATCTGCAATCGTCACCGATCCTTTGCCAAGCGCGCCGAGTGCTTCGATAGAGGCTGTCACCGCATCACCCCAACGTTGGCTGGGAACCCCAAGGCCGACCGTGCAGCGCGGATCAACCGCACCTGCGGCTTCTGCCGCGCCCACGATTCGGGCCAGTGTGGCTTCAGTATCCGCTGAACACGCATCAAAGCTTGCGCCCTCATCCGTGATCTGGAACCGCATTGTGAAGGGCGTGATAACAGGGCGCGGTGCCGCGATGTCGAGGTCAAGCGCGATCCCGCTCGGCACCATACGCTGTAGGTCTTGCTCCAGGCGTGTCTTCTCTGACGCGCTGTCTGTGATAGCTGTGATGGCTACGCGGTCGGCATCTACAGATACTTTGGCGCGGGGCAGACTGCTCATGGCGGATAGGGCGAATTCCATAGCGCGCTGCCAACCTTCGGGCGCGGGATAATCTGCGGTCTCCAGCAGGTCGGTCACCTCGGTAGATCCCGCCAATGTGGTGAAACGCGCGGTGACATAATCGCGGTCCGTGCTGGTCGGTATGAGGCCGATGACCGACAGGCCGCTATCATTGCGTAAAATCTCTATCGAGAATTTTGGCGGGGCCAGAGCCTCCTGCGCGGCAACGCCCATGTCATCGATTACGCGCGCTGCATCGACGACCGATCCTGCGGTGGTCAATGCGGAAAAGCGCACTGCCTCGGTCGGGGCGATACCAGAGAGAGATACCTGTAGACCGTTCGCTTCGACTTCGGCCCATGTCATGCCTTTGTCATCCAAGGCGTCGCGCACGCCAATCTCAGATGAGTCTTCGATCAAACTAACTGAAAAGCTGGCCGCAACCAGCGAGATCACGGCCGCGGCTGCAAATGTCAGCACAATTGTGAGCATGGAAGAGAGGCGCATAGGCACTTTCGAAACAGATTAAGCTTTGGGCATAGACATACGCCGCTGCGGACGGGGGCGCAATCAAAGGAGCAGAGCAATCGCGAAAAACAACAGCGGGATTATGCCAGTATCTCGGTTGACGCGAAACAGTTGCAGCATTTTACAGGAATCATCGATGTCCAGCCCGCGCAATTGCCATGCCATGTGCCATCCCATTGCCCAAGGTCCGGCAATAGCTACGGCAAGGGCCAGCACGGAAGCATTTGGCAGTGCTGCAAAAACCACCGCAATGCCCATCAATCCGACAGTGCCCATCAAGAAGCGGCGCAGCCACTGCGGGGTGTTCTGTCCGAAAAGGCGCGCAGTGGATTTTACCCCGATCAGGGCGTCATCTTCGGTGTCCTGATGGGCATAGATGGTATCGTAAAACAGGGTCCATGCGATGCCTGCGAGATAAAGGACAACGGCAGGCGCATCGAGCCTCCCTGTGTGCGCTGTCCAAGCCAAAAGTGCGCCCCAGTTGAAAGCCAGTCCAAGAAAGACCTGCGGCCACCATGTGAATCGCTTTGCAAACGGATAGATCGCAACAGGAAGCAGGGCTAGGACACCCAAACGGATCGCCGCGCCGTTAAAGGTAAGCAGGATCAAAAACGCGATAAGCGCCTGAACCACCATCCAGATCACGGCACCTTTTACACTTACCTGACCCGACGGGATGGGTCGCGAGCGGGTGCGCGCCACCTGTGCGTCAATGTCGCGGTCGGTGATGTCGTTCCATGTACATCCCGCGCCGCGCATCAAAAATGCACCAATCGCACAGCCCAAGAAGATCCACAGATCATGCCATGAGGCTTGGCCGTCATAAAGCATCGCCAGCGACAAACCCCACCAGCACGGGATCAGCAAAAGCCATGTGCCAATCGGCCTGTCTGCACGGCTCAGGCGCAAATAGGGGCGTGTTGCGGCGGGGGCGTAGGTGTCGACCCAATTGCGCTCAACCGCATCAGCTACTGTGCCGTTGTCGCTCTGCTCTGGTGGTGGGGCGTTGTCTTGCATATATCCATCCTCATGGACGCGAAAATAAGATTGTATGTAGAGCACCCTCTGGGGGAGGGGCAATCGGTTCCTTTGGACCGCCCGCAGGCGCATTACCTGTTCGGGGTGATGCGGCAGGCAGCGGGCGCGCATGTGCTGTTGTTCAACGGCCAAGACGGTGAATGGCTGGCGCAGGTGGTCGAGGCGGGCAAGCGCGGAGGGGTGCTGGCCTGTGTATCGCAGACCAAACCCCTGCAAATGCCGCCAGATGTCTGGCTTTGCTTTGCGCCGATCAAAAAGACGCGCACCGATTTTATCGTTGAGAAAGCGACCGAAATGGGAGCCGCCCGCATTGTGCCAATGCAAACCGAGTTCACGAACTCGGGCCGCATCCAGCGCGACCGCCTGCAAGCCCACGCCGTCGAGGCAGCCGAGCAATGCGGCGGCACCTATGTCCCTGAAGTAGGTGAATTGATTCGTTTTGACCGCTTGATGGACGGCTGGGGCGACGCGCGCCAAATCATGTTCTGCGATGAAGAATTGACAACGTCTCTCACCTCTCGCCTGAGGGGCGAAGCAGGGCCGTGGGCGATCTTCATCGGACCGGAGGGCGGTTTTTCCGAACGCGAACGCGCCCGCTTGCGCGGAATGGAGGCGGCAGTGTCTGTTTCGCTTGGTCCGCGCATTCTGCGTGCCGATACAGCGGCAGTTGCAGCCATGACGCTCTGGCAGCAATCGCTCGGGGATTGGCAGTGACCGTGCTGCGCCGCGCCGCGCAAAAAGACAGCGCCGCAGTGGAGGCATTTCTCGCCCAGCATCCTGAAACGTCGATGTTCCTGCGTGGCAATCTGGCGGCCCATGGTCTGGAGAATAGCGAACATCGACACGCTACGACCTATTGGCTTGAGGAGCGGGACGAAATCACCGGAATCATCGGCTGTACCAATGGTGGTTACCTGATGTGTCAGGCCCCAACGGCTGCCCCGTCTTTCTGGGATGCGGCGGCTCAGGTGTTGTCCGGTCGCACGATTAACGGGCTCACGGGCGTGCCTGAACAGGTCAACGCATGGATCGGCGCATTGTCCCTGAAAGCTGATGCTTTTTCGATCAAGGTGACTGAGCCGCTTTATCGTCTGCAACTCGACGCTTTGAGGGCGCCTGACATGGGAGATCTGGCACTTCGTAGGCCTCGCGCAGATGACGCGGCACTGCTGATGCAGTGGTTTGACGGCTATGCGCAGGACACAGGGATGGCCCCGACGGATGGACCGTCAGGCAAGGATGCCGCGGCAGTGTTCATTGCACATGATGCTGCACGCGTATTGGAGCGGCGTGGTACGCCAGTCGCCATGACCTCTCTCAATGCGCAGGTCGCAGACACGGTACAGGTCGGCGGTGTATATGTGCCCCCCGCGATGCGCGGACAGGGGCTGGGCGGCGCGGTTGTGGCGGCGCAATTGTCCGAATTGCGCGCGTGTGGCAGGCGTCTGGCCATTCTCTTTGCGGCAAATCTGCCCGCTGCGCGCGCCTATGAGAGTATCGGTTTTCATCACGTAGGCAGCTACGAGGTTGCAATGCTCAACTCCCCTTACGCTATCCCGAGGCCCTGCTGATGTTTTTCCGACCCGAGGCAAAAGCAGCGCTGTGGCGCTGGCGCGAGGTTCTGAGTGCTGCTGGACTGGTCTTGCTGGGCGCATGGTGGATCACCGGGCCGGGTGGGCTTTTGGTCCTGCCTGGATGGGCCTTCGTGCTGGGCGGTATTGCGCTCGCTTTCATTGGAGTACAGCGGGTCCGGTTTCGCGGCGCGGGGGATGGCGCGGGTGCTGTTCAGGTTGTTGAGGGGCAAATCGGCTATTTCGGCCCCGAAACAGGCGGGGTTGTGGCGCTCACAACGCTGAAGCGGCTGGTTCTCGATGCTACGCGAGAGCCTAAGCAATGGCGGCTGGAGGCGGCAGACCAAGAGCCTGTTATAATCCCTGTGAACGCGGCAGGGGCAGAGGCGCTTTTTGATGCCTTTGCCACGCTTGAAGGTCTGCGCACCGAGCGGATGCTGAGCGCGCTGAACACGAAACACAGCCACGAGGTTGTGATTTGGGAACGCACCCCCTTGCGTCCCGCCCATGCCCTGCTGCATTGACGACAGATAGAATCTCCGCAAGGCTGTGGAGCGACAACCCAAGCGGAGTGCCAAGCATGTCTATCCCACAATCCGGCGGCGGGCCGATCGAACATATTGATCAATTGGCTGAGTACCTTGCAGAAGGTTGTAAGCCGCGCGATCAGTGGCGCATCGGCACCGAGCATGAGAAATTCGGGTATTGTAAAGATACGCACAAACCGCTGCCTTATGAGGGAGATCGCGGAATCCGTGTGATGCTCGAGGGCTTGCGTGACCGCCATAACTGGGCGCCCGTAGAAGAGGGTGGCAAGCTCATCGGGCTTGAGAAAGACGGGGCCAATGTCTCGCTCGAGCCGGGCGGGCAGTTGGAGTTGTCGGGCGCGCCTGTCGAGACGATCCACGAGACCTGTGACGAGGTGAATGTGCACCTGCGCGAGGTCAAGGATGTGGCAGACGAAATCGGCGCGGGTTTTATCGGTTTGGGCGCGGCACCCGAGTGGACCCATGAGCAGATGGATCTGATGCCCAAGGGCCGCTACAAACTGATGAACGAATATATGACAAAGGTCGGTACTATGGGCCGCGCGATGATGCGGCGGACCTGTACCGTTCAGGTCAACCTCGACTTCGGCTCCGAGGCGGACATGGCGCAGAAAATGCGCGTGGCAGTGGCTTTGCAGCCCGTCGCCACAGCGCTCTTTGCCAACTCGCCTTTTTTCGAGGGCAAGGTGAACGGCCACAAATCTTGGCGTAGCCGTGTTTGGCGTGATCTGGACCCTGCGCGCACGGGGATGATTCCTTTTGTGTTCGACGAGGGCTTCGGGTTCGAGGCATGGGTGCAATACGCGCTCGATGTGCCGATGTATTTCGTCTACCGCGATGGCAAGTACATCGATGCGCTGGGTATGTCGTTCCGCGACTTTATGGCAGGCAAATTGCCTGCACTGCCTGGTGAGACACCTACGCTCAGCGATTGGGCCGATCACCTCACCACCGCTTTCCCTGAGGCGCGGACAAAGCAATTCATCGAGATGCGCGGTGCCGATGGTGGCCCGTGGCGCCGCCTGTGCGCGTTGCCTGCCTTCTGGGTCGGGCTGATGTATGACCAGACGTCCTTGGACGGTGCATGGGGTATGGTCAAAGGCTGGGATGCCGAGACGCGGGAAGCCTTGCGTGTCGCGGCTTCGGTCGACGGTTTGCAGGCGCAGGTAGGGAATATCAAAATGCACGATCTGGCCCGCGAAGCGGTCGCCCTTTCCGACGCTGGACTCAAAGCCCGCGCGCGGAGCGGTGCAGGTGGGCTTGTTCCCGACGAGACGCACTTTCTCAATGCTCTCAAAGAAAGCATCGAGACAGGAAAGACGCCCGCGGATGAGCTTCTTGACTGCTACAACGGTGAGTGGGCAGGCGACCTGAGCCGGATATACGCCGAGTATTCCTACTAAAAGCGCGTCACGCGGAAGGCGCTGATTTCAGAACGCGTGTGCGGTAATAATCCGCCATCTCAGCTTTGCGTGCTTCCTGCATTTCGGGTGAGGGTTTCTTGTCGGTGTCAAACAACAGAGCGTAGCCCTGCATGGCGCGTTTATGTGCATCTTCAGTGACGGGTTTGCCTTTGTGGGCTGCTACCGTGCCAGATGCGCGGCTGCCATGTGCTGTTGTGCTTTTTGCGCTGGGCAGGACGTGCATGACCAAAAGGACCAGCGCACCTAGGGGAATGAAATACGCAAGGGTCCATAGGCCTGAGTATCCCGCGTCGTGCAAACGGCGCACCGTCACGCTCAGGAACGGCAGCGCAAGCGCGAGATAGGCATAAAGGGAAGTCATCTTTAGAGCAGTTTCAGGGACGAGTGCCTGTTCTCCGTTTTCTTGCACGAGGGCCACAATCGTGAAGGTGTCGATCGCTGCACAAACCAGACATATCACGGTGTAGAAAAGCAGGTACCACCAGTATTCGCTGCGGCTGGCGCGGCCCGAATAGGTGAATGTCTTGGCAAATACTGTGCTAATCGCTGTTGCGGGTCCCATGTCGGTCCTATCCTCTAACGCTCTATGGTAGAATGGCAGCGAGGTGCGGCAAAAACAGGGGCTGAATATGGCAAATGAGAGGCTGGAACGAGAAAGAGAGCCCACACTCTGCAGGCTCTCTCAAGAGGGTAAATTGCACTGACGTGCTGACTTAAGCTTTGGCGGCGGCGTCCTGCATCAGGGCGCGCAGGGTGCCGACGGCTTGGGTAAAGCCAAGGCCGAGGCAGAGGGCAGCGAACCCGAGTGCACCAAGGAATCCTGCAAGAGGTGCTTCTGCGAGGAGTGGCAGTGCCGCACCGATCAGGATTACGCCTCCTGCGCCAATGGCGCTAAATCCGGTCGCGATGGTGACGGAAGCTGCGCGAGCGGTGGCACGGCTTTGCGGACAATCGCCGAGCAGCGCGCCGATGCGCAGGATCATGGTTGCGAGGGCGGCCAGCGCGCCAAAGCCCAGAGCGATATACAGAGTTGCAAGTACATACATGAGAGTGGTCCTTTCAGGATCAGTTGGGGTTAAAAACTGCGGGGTTTGGCAAAGAAATCACGGCGCATGAAGCGGTACAGCTTGCCGAAAGCGTAAGCCCATGCGGGGCCGAAGATCATTCCAAAGCCGCAAAGAAACAGGGTGCCGCCATAGATGTCGTCGCTGCCGGTTACAGCGCCAAGAGCGAGGCCCAGCAAAAGGCCGACGGCGATGACCTTGACCGCAAGCCAGCTGAGATCGACGGGGTCGCCGTCGTTATGCCGCAGATACCAGAGTAGCAGCGGGGTTCCGACGACAAGATAAACAGGACCACCAAAAAATATCGCTGCGACGGGAATGAAGAATACCCAGAAGGTCAGCAGGGCGACCAGCAGGGGTGCAAGGATCAAAGCGGCGAAGAAAACCACGGGATCAATGATATATCGTGGCGGATAGGGCGGCGCGCAGGGTGGCATCAGCACGGCGGCGAGGGCGGGGTTCTGTGGGTTCAAAAGCATTCTGTAATTTCCATCTTTTCTGTCGTGAGAGAAATATTTGGGCAAAATGATTAGCCGTCTTTGCCCTTCGGAAGAAAGCGGGCGATACGGCCGCCCAGTTTGATTGCAGCCATCTGGACCGAGCGGGGCAGGCGCGAGACATCGCGATACCAGCCGTCAAACATCTGCATCGTCTCGAGCGTCTCTTTGATCCGCGCTTTTACAGCAGGCGGGGTGGCATCCTCTTCGGCCTCGCGCTGGACGTCCTCGAGGGCGCGAAGCGTGGGCAGATATTCACGCTCACGGCGGCTTTCGATCACGGTGGTGACCAGATCGAACATGTCGCGAATGGATGTGAAGTGATCGCGGCGATCGCCCAGCTTGCGCTGTGATTTCACCATGCCAAGGCTTTGCAGCTCCCTGATGCCGTTGGACACGTTCGACCGCGCCAGCCCGAGCAAATCACAGATTTCATCGGCGCTCAGCGGATCAGGTGCGATGTGCAACAGCGCATGGATCTGGGCGACCGAACGGTTGGTGCCCCATTTGGCACCCATGTCCCCCCAGTGGAGGATAAAGTTCTGCATGGCGGGTGTCAGATGCATTGCGACGACTCATTCTTTAATTTCTGTAAATACAGAAATAAAGGAAATGAGTAGCAATGCAAGAAAATTCGGGAAATTGCGATGAGGGGTTAGTCGCGGCGCAGCAGTCTAAGGCGAAAGACACCTGAAGAGACTTTGATTTCTTGCAAGCTTTGCGCGCCGCTGCTCGTGTCATAGAGCAGCTCCATCTTTGCGTTGGAGATGCCCAAAGGTGACAAATGACCAGGCCCGGCGACGACCTTATAGCTGACAGGGCAGATAAGCGTCGCGCCATCCTCTCTGCCAGCTTGGGGTGTGAGCGTCACCACACGGCGACCGTCATACATCCGCATAGATGATGGGCAGCCTGTGGCGCCGATGAATGCGCCGATAATCCGCACGGGGTCTGTGACACCAGCGGGAACACGGCTCTTGTCTGACAGATCAGTCATTTCAGCTGCTGGTGTGATTTCGACGCCAGTTGCGCGTCCCTGTGCGATATCTACCGTGACAACGCGCTGCTTGCGCGATGATCTACTGTCGCCGACGAACTGGCCCTTGGCGCTACTGCTACCTTTGAAAGTGCCGTTGAACACTCCCATCGGTGTGCTGTCGAGGGTCGAGCGGAGCGTCGCATCGCTGCCCTTGGCGCTGTAACTCAGCTTGCCGAGGGTCTTGCCGCCCAGTTTTACGTCAAATGTCTGTGCTGCCAGCGGGGATGCCAGCACCAGCGCTGCGATCATGGCGATCAACTTCATTATGTCTGCTCCGGTTGGTAGTTCTGGACAAAGGAGATGACCTTCTCATGGGGCATCTCACAGGGCGCAAGCTGTGCGCCGCTTTCCAGATCGTAGAAATTCAGGCTGATATAGTCGGAGCGATCCAGCGCCTCGGCCACCAGTTTGATGGATCGGCCTGCGTTGAAATCACTGCGCGTTGCTGTCCATTTAATTTGGCCGAGGCGGCCATGGCTCAACCCTATGGGGATTTCGCGCAGCCGTGCTGCAAATCCGTCTGGCGCGGGCGCTCTCACTTCTTCTGACCGATTTTGGGCTCAGTGCCTGCGCGAATGCGGCTGATGTTGGCGCGGTGACGCCAGAACACGATCAGCGTGAGGACAAGGCATAGCAGATACGCGCCGCCATATCCCATCACGATAACGAGGATGCTGGACGCGGCCGCCGCGACCAAGCCACCCATAGACGACATGCGGGTCAGCGCGGCTGCGACCAGCCACACAGCACAGACCGCAAGCCCCACAGGCCAAGCGATGGCGAGCAGGATGCCAAGGAAGGTCGCCACCCCTTTGCCGCCCTGAAACTTTAGCCAGACAGGATAGCAATGCCCGATCATAGCCGCCAGTGCGGCCACCTGTGCCGCATCCTCGCCGCTCAGGCTTCGTGCCAGTAGCAGCGCCACAGCGCCCTTTGCGCCATCGAGGATTAGGGTTGCCGCAGCCGCGGGTTTCGAGCCTGTGCGCAGCACATTTGTCGCCCCGATGTTGCCCGATCCGATGTCGCGCAGATTGCCGAGGCCCATGGCCTTTGCGACGATCACACCAAAGGGCACAGAGCCGATCAGATACCCGAGCACTGCCCAAAGCAGCAAAACCATCCACGTGTTTTCAATCAAAGGCATGAAGCTCATCCAGTTCAGACATCATAGACGCATGCGCCCGCCACATACGTCGCCAAGACCTTACCCTGCATCCGCACACCATCAAATGGCGTATTACGCGATTTCGACAGCAGGTTTGTACGATCCATGACAAAGGGCGCATGGGCGTCAAACAGCACCAGATCAGCGGGTGCTCCCGCTTCCATCCGCCCCGACGGCAGGCCAAGGCGCTTGGCAGGGTTAAGTGACATTGCGCGCCAAAGCTGTGGCAGAGTGATCATGTCTGCGTGCCACAGGCGCAATGCTGCGGGCAGCAGTGTTTCAAGCCCGACGGCACCGGAGGCAGCCTCTTCAAACGGCAGACGCTTGCTCTCTTCATCCTGCGGGGTGTGCATCGAACAGACGACATCAATCAGACCCGATGCGACGGCATCGACCATCGCAAGACGGTCGTCCTCATCACGCAGCGGTGGCTTGAGCTTAAAAAAGGTTCTATAGTTGGCGACATCAAGGGCGTTGAGCGTGAGGTGGTGAATGCCGATCCCTGCGGTTACGTCCAGCCCGTTGGCTTTGGCCCGCTGTAGCGGAGGCAAAGCACGGGCTGTGGTAATCTGGTCGGCGTGGTATCTAGCGCCTGTCATCTCGACCAGCGCGATGTCGCGGTCCAGTCCCATCCGCTCGGCCATCACAGAAACGGCAGGCAGGCCGCGCAGAGAGGCGAATTTACCTGATGTGACAGCGGCTCCTTTGCTCAGGATTGGTTCTTGCGGATGCGCGATGACCAGCGCACCAAGGCTGCGCGCATACGTCAGCGCGCGGGAGAATACACGAGTGTCCATGACGACATGATCACAATCGGTGAAGGCGACAGCCCCCGCGTCCATCAGAAAACCGATCTCGGTCATCTCGCGGCCTGCGCGTTCCTTCGTGAGGGCGGCCATGGGCAGCACATGCACGGGCGAGGCCTCATTCGCGCGGCGGGTCACAAATTCCAAGGTTTCGGGGCTGTCGATCGCAGGATCGGTATCGGGCCGCGTGATCATTGTCGTCACGCCCCCTTTGGCAGCAGCAAGGCCCGCAGAGCGGTAGCTTTCTTTATGGCGCTCACCTGGCTCACAGACTTTAACGCCCAGATCGACAATCCCGGGAGCAAGGTATTTGCCACCGCAGTCGATAATCTGTCCCTTGGGGTTTGCGATGCCGCCTTCGACAATCGCCACGATATTTCCATCTTCGACAGTGATCGAACCCTGCATCTCGACACCCGCTTGGGGGTCGATCAACGTGGCATTGGTGAAATGAAGCGTCATGGCAACTCTCTCTGGGTCCAGTGCATCAGGTGGCGTAGTTTTGATTTGTCGTCAATGGATGCGGAATGCAGGGATAATGTGTGCATGGTCTTCATGCTGCCAGCCTTGCGCGTGCTGACAGGATTTGCGCTGCGATTTCCTTGGGGTCTCGCACGTAAGGCAGGCGCAGGCGTTGACCGTCTTTGAGGCGGACCACAACGCTCCAGCCAAGGCGCGGGCGTGCATCGACGATCTCGGTAAGGGGCATAGATGCTTCTCCGTTGGGGCCGTGCTCGATCAGGGCATCCGTGCGCAGGTGCCACCTGTTCTGTCGTGCAGTGCGCCATCGCGCGGGATCGTCAAAGCCGATGTTATAGGCCAGCAAAAGCACGGGGCCGACATACAGGATCTGCCAAAAGCCTGTTGTGGAGCCGATGACCCAACCGATAAGCGCTACAATCGCAATGGATAATGCGCCGACAATAGCGCTGCGGCGCAAGAACACAGGCAACGCTGGTGCCCAAGCCGCGAGCGGCTCGCTCATCCCGCCATCCAGACCATGCCCGCTGCTACGGCAAAGGCCACCAGCAACGCAACAGTTGCCACACGTCCTGACATTTTGTGATCGGGTTCTGGTTCTTTCATCGAAGTATCCACCATATAAGAAGAAGGGTCAGGGCCACACTTATCACGGAAAGCGCATTGCGTACTCTGGAGCGTGTGGGCGCTGTCGCAGGTTCCTTTGCGCCAGAGTAGGCTTTTGCCGAAGGCGTCGCAATCGGTGCCGCGGCTTGCGCGGCGCGTGGTTCACTGTAACTGCCGATGAGAGTGAGCTCAGATGTCGGGTTCAGGGTCACATCGCCTGCGTCGCTGACGCGGGAGAAGACCAGCAGAACATAGCCGTCAAGCGCTTCGAGCTTGGCCCTATCCTGCCGCAATGTCTCAGGCGCAATATCATACCCCTCGGAAAGATAGCTGGGCAGACCGACGCCAGTCAGATCGGACAGTGCAAAAAGCTCGAATGCGTCCTCGGTAATTTCGTGCCCCAAGAGCGCAGACGCAAGAGCTGCTTTTGGCTGCTGTTTTAGCTCGCGCGCCAGTGTGGCAATGGGGCGCGAAATTGCGAAAACACGGATAATCCCTGCCTCATGGCGCGGAATGAGAAGATTGTTCATGCGGCACGCTCCTCCAATAGAGGAAGCAGCGCGTCCGCCCCCTCAATATACTCGAACCCGATTTCTACGGGCTTGTCATCATCATAGCGCAGAAAGATAACGCTGGGCGGCACGGTGTTCAGCATTTTTGGCGCGATCATGGCGCGGGTTGGATGCGCTTTAACGCGGGTCTCTGATCCGTTGATCTGAAAGAACAAAGCCCGCTTGTTCGTAAGCGCGTACCGTGTCGCTTCATACACCCGAAGCTGTTGTAGCGTAGCGCGTGCGGGGATGATGATCAAAAGCGCAGGCAGGATCAAAAGCCACATGTCCCCCTCAACGCCGTAAAGCGAGATGATGAGATAGGCCGCAGCCAAGAGCCCAAGGGCTGCAATCGGCGCGGGGCCATAGAGCGCGCGATTGCGCCAGTGCGGCCGAGGTTGCGGCCGTCCTGTCCAGAGCAGATTTTCATCTGTCTCCAGAATGTTATCCCAGAAACCTGACGTGCTCATCTGTTAGCTGACACACGGTTGCGGGCCAACAGGTCCATCGCGGCCATGCGGACTGCAACGCCCATTTCGACCTGATCCTGAATGACGCTGCGGTTGATATCATCGGCAAGTGTGCCGTCGATTTCCACACCTCTGTTCATCGGACCGGGGTGCATAACGATGGCGTCGGGCTTGGCGTGGGATAACTTCTCCGCATCAAGGCCATATCGATGGTAGTACTCCCGCTCGCTGGGGATAAACCCGCCATCCATGCGCTCTTTTTGCAAGCGGAGCATCATAACAACATCGACGTCTTTGAGGCCTTCAGCCATATCCTCAAACACCTCGACACCGAATTCGCCAATTCCCGATGGCATCAATGTGGGCGGTCCGATCAAACGAATGCGGTTCTCCATTTTTCCCAACAGCATGATATTGGATCGTGCAACGCGGCTGTGTGCGATATCTCCGCAGATTGCGATAGAGAGGCGGTGCAGACGGCCTTTGGCACGGCGGATCGTGAGAGCATCAAGCAGCGCTTGGGTCGGGTGCTCGTGGCGGCCATCCCCTGCATTAAGCACGGCACAATTCACTTTCTCGGCCAGCAGATCAACTGCCCCTGATTGCGGGTGCCGCACAATAAGCAAATCGGGATGCATCGCATTCAGCGTCATCGCTGTATCAATCAGGGTCTCGCCCTTTTTGATTGAAGAGGCCTGCATCGCCATGTTCATCACATCCGCGCCCAATCGCTTTCCCGCGATCTCGAAACTGGCCTGCGTGCGGGTGGAGTTCTCGAAGAACATGTTGATCTGCGTCAGCCCTTCAAGGGCGGTGCCGTGCTTGTCGGGCTGGCGGTTGAGGTCGACATAGCTATCCGCCAGATCAAGCAGCGTTGTAATCTCGGTAGGGTGCAGCGGCTCGATACCAAGCAGGTGGCGGTGGGGATAAGACATGGCTGAACCTCGGGCTGTTTGCGCCGTTATAGGCGGGTGCAAGCGGGCGGGCAAGAAGTGTGCGATGGGGCATTTTGATCCCTAAAGTGTAGGCGTAGACTGCGCGTATGGAATCACTGGATTTTCACACAGCGCGCGCGCTTTTGGACTGGCAGATCGAGCTTGGTGCAGATGAATGCATCAGCGATGCGGCCATAGACCGCTACGCCCTGCCTGACCGCTTGCCCAAAGCGGCTGTAAAAGAGGCCAAGCCCCATCTTACCAAAGGCCCAGTGAAGATGGAGAAGCGCGACGCAGCCGCAGAAGCGCAACAAGCCGCGCAATCGGCAACGACTCTCGAAGAGCTGCGCCAAGCGATAGACGCCTTTGATCTGTGCGATCTCAAGCGCGGCGCGCGCAATATGGTCTTTTCGGACGGTATTGCTGGCGCGCCAGTTATGATCATCGGTGAGGCGCCGGGCCGTGAAGAAGACCGTATCGGCAAGCCGTTTGTGGGTGCTGCGGGACAGTTGCTGGACCGTATGTTTGGCGCCATAGGCATGGGGCGGGGCAATGCCGATGCGCCGATCTATATCACCAACACGCTGCCATGGCGTCCTCCGCACAACCGCGACCCCAAGCCTGAAGAAATCGCGATGATGAAGCCGTTCTTGCTGCGCCATATCGAATTGGCAGACCCGAAAGTTCTGGTGGTCATGGGCAATTGGGCCTGTCAGGCGTTGTTTGCAAAGCGCGGTATCACGCGGCTGCGCGGCCATTGGGCCGAGGCTGTGGATAAGCCCGCCTTGCCAATGTGTCATCCTGCATACCTGCTTAGAAATCCCGCAGCTAAGCGCGAGGCTTGGAGCGATTTGTTAATGCTGAAGGCGGCTGTGGATAAATGATTGATCTTTCGATCCTGCCCGCCTTTGTGTTTGCAGCACTCGCACTCAACCTGACGCCTGGTCCTGATATGATGCTGTGTCTGGCACAAGGCATGCAATCGGGGCGCGCTGCGGCATGGTCGGCCAGTGCTGGCGTGAGTGTTGGTGCTTTGGTTCATGTCACCATTGCGGGGCTTGGTCTGGGCGCGGTTGTGGCGGCCTTCCCCTGGGCCTTCACGGTGATCCGCTGGCTTGGTGTGGCCTATCTGCTTTATCTCGCGGTACAGGCCTTCCGCAGCAGCCACCTCAAGATACGCGGGAGTGGTATGCGTCCTGCCCAAGCCTTTCGCGCAGGGCTTTTTACGAACCTCACTAATTTCAAGGTGATATGGTTCGTTCTTGCCTTTATCCCGCAGTTTGTCGTCCCCGAAGCGGGACCAGTGTTTGTGCAGTTCTTGGCGTTTGGCACTATGATTGCTTTGGGCGGGCTTGTCGTGAACGGAATGGTTGGCGCCTACGCGGGCACGCTGGGGGCCAAGCTGGTGCGTTCCAGCAAAGCTCTGGGGTATGTCACGGGCAGTATTTATGCAGCACTCGCTGTGCGTATCGCTGTTGTGGAGTGAATGATGAGCAAGATTGACGAGACGAAAGATTTTATATCGGTGCGGATTGCGGTGCTGACCGTATCGGACACGCGCAGTGTCGAGGAGGATCGGTCAGGTGATGTGCTGGTAGAACGTTTGACTGCTGCGGGTCATACGCTTGCCGCCCGCATGATCCTGCGCGACGAGCGTGCCCAGATCGCCGAGCAATTGCGCGCATGGTGTGCTGATCCTGACATCGACGTTGTTATTTCCACCGGAGGTACGGGCCTCACAGGGCGCGATGTTACGGTCGAGGCGCACCGCGATGTCTATGAGAAAGAGATCGACGCGTTCGGGACAGTGTTCACAATCGTCTCGATGCAGAAAATCGGGACCAGTGCGGTGCAATCGCGTGCCACAGGTGGTGTGGCCAATGGCACCTATCTCTTTGCCCTGCCGGGCAGTCCCGGCGCATGCAAGGACGCATGGGATGAAATTCTGCTCAAACAGCTCGACTATCGTCACCGCCCCTGCAATTTCGTGGAAATCCTGCCGCGTCTGGACGAGCACCAGCGCCGAAAATAGTACAATCCCACTCCGTCTCCCAAAAAAGTGACGGAAATTCGGGGGCTGCGCGTATAAGCTTTGCTTGGAAGCGTTTCGTAAAGCGCTACATAGAGTGTGGTCAGTAATACGGAAAAGCGATGCGGTTTTTAAGACAAAGTATGATCGGGCTCTTTCTGGCGTCTATGACGCTGGGTCTGTTGGTGTGGGCGGCGCAGATGATCGGGGGTGCGGTCCAGTCCCGCATGACCGATGAGCCGTCGCGCCCTGCCGCCCGCGAACGTGTTTTTTCTGTCAACGTGGTGCTGGCCGAAACCGCAGCAATCACCCCCGTACTCCGGAGCTTTGGCGAAATCGCCAGCAAGCGGACGCTGGAGTTGCGTGCGGCCAGCGGTGGGAGAGTGATCTACCTTGCCGACGGGTTCGAGGACGGCGGGACCGTGCGCGCAGGCGATGTTCTGGTCCGGCTTGATCCAGCAGATGCGCAGTCAGCGGTTGAGCGCGCGCAAAGTGACTTGACTGACGCACAAGCAGAGGCGCGCGATGCCGCGCGCAATGTCGTGCTGGCGGGTGACGAGTTGACGGCAGCAATTGAGCAGGCAGAACTGCGTGCGCGCGCAGCCCAGCGGCAGACGGACCTTGTAACGCGCGGTGCTGGCACAAGGGCCGCGTCCGAAACGGCAGAGCTTGCAGCCTCGTCAGCGCGTCAAGCCGTTGTAGCGCGCCGCCAACTGCTCGCACAGGCCGAGGCGCGTGTGGATCAGGCGGCTACGGCCATTACCCGTGCTGAAATTGCGCTCACAGATGCGCAGCGCCGCTTGGACGATACCGAAATTACCGCTCCGTTTGACGCAACACTAAGTGCCACTTCGGTCGTTGAGGGCCGGCTGGTAAGCCAGAACGAGCGATTGGCAGAGTTGATTGATCCCGACGACCTCGAAGTCTCGTTCCGCTTGTCCACAGCGCAATATGCGCGACTGCTGGACGACGCAGGCAGGATCGTGAAGTCCGATGTGTCCGTCGCTCTTGACGTAGCAGGCGTTGATCTTGAAGCACCGGGCCGCGTGACACGGACTTCTGCCGCGACGGGGGAGGGGCAGACAGGGCGGCTTGTTTTTGCCTCGCTCGGGAAGGCGGCTGGGTTCAAACCAGGAGATTTTGTGACCGTGCGCGTGCAAGAGCCGATGCTAGAGAACGTCATTCGTTTGCCCGCCTCTGCGGTGGATGCCGCAGGTGGTGTTTTGTTGCTGGGCGAGGAAAACCGCCTCGAGGCGATGACCGTTTCAGTCTTTCGCCGCCAAGGCGATGACGTGCTGGTGCGTGGCGATATCGTCGGGCGCGAAGTTGTCGAAGCGCGCTCCCCGCTGTTGGGCGTGGGAATTTCTGTGACACCGCTGCGCAGGGATGCTGAACAGGCACAGGCGCCTGAAATGCTTGAGCTGAGCGAGGAGCGGCGCGCAAAGCTTGTAGCGTTTGTTGAAGGTAACAGCCGTATGCCGGATGAGGCCAAGGCCCGTATTCTGGCCCGTCTCGCCGAGGCCAAGGTGCCCGCCCGCATGGTCGCCCGCATCGAGAGCAGGATGGGAGGCTAGAGCATGGCGCGGCCTATTCCGAAGACTGCAGGCGGCATCCTGTCCTACTTCACCCGACACAAAACTCTGGCAAACCTGCTGTTGGTGCTGATGGTCGTTGCGGGAGTCATGGCTGCGCCGAACATGCGGGCGCAGTTCTTTCCTGATGTGATCCTTGACAGCGTAACCGTAAGCACCGTGTGGCAGGGCGCGGGTGCAGAGGATGTGGATGAAGCGGTCAATCAGGTGCTGGAGACGGCGCTGTTGGGACTGGAGGGTGTCGAGAGTTCTTCCAGTACGGCGCGCGAAGGGGGCGGCAGCATCTTTCTGGAGTTCGAGCCCGATTGGGACATGGCCCGTGCTACAGCGGATGTGCAGACTGCCGTCGACTCGATCTCGACCTTGCCAGAGGAGGCCGAAGAGCCTGAGGTGCGGCGTGGCGCATGGCGGGACCGTGTAACGGACGTTGTCATCACAGGCGATGTAGCGCCTGAGCAGTTGGGCCGCTTTGCAGATGAACTTGTCACTCGCTTGTTTGCCGTGGGCGTCACCCGCACGACCATTCAGGGGGTCGCCACGCCACAAACGCTTGTCGAAGTGCCCTCGAACAAGCTCATCGCGTTTGACGTGACGATGGCCCAGATTGCCGCTGCCATTGGTGAGGAAGTCAACGCCGACCCCGCGGGGGATGTAGACGGGGCGAATGCGCGGGTGCGCACGGGGACTGCGAAACGTACACCACAACAGATTGCTTCGATCACGCTGCGCTCCAACCCTGATGGATCAAAGCTGTTGATCGGGGATGTGGCGACCGTGCGGGCCCAAGGGATCGACCGCGAGCGCAGCTTTTTCGTAGGCGATAATCCCGCGATGTCCGTGCGGGTGGACCGCTCGGACCGTGGCGATGCGATCGGCATTCAGGAACAGGTTGAAGACGTTGCCGCCGAGCTTCAGGCGAGTCTGCCTAGCGGTGTCACGGTTGAGCTGATCCGCACGCGGGCGGCGGCCATTACAGGACGGCTTGATCTTCTCATAGACAACGGGCTTGTCGGGCTTGGCCTCGTCATTGCATTGCTCTTCCTGTTTCTTAATGCGCGCACGGCCTTCTGGGTTGCGGCAGGTATTCCTGTGGCGATGGGGGCGGCAATCGCTTTCATGTATCTGGGCGGCCTGACGATCAACATGATCTCTTTGTTCGGGCTGATCATTACGCTGGGCATCGTTGTCGATGATGCCATCGTGGTGGGAGAACATGCCGATCACCGCTATCGCCTTGGCGGGATGAGCGCAGCGGAGGCCGCCGAGGGAGCGGCGCAACGCATGGCGATGCCCGTCTTTGCCGCGACGCTGACCACCGTTATCGCTTTCTTCGGTCTGGTTGCCATCGGCGGGCGGTTCGGCAGTCTGATCGGTGATATTCCGTTCACGGTTATCGCCGTTTTGATCGCCTCGCTCATCGAGTGCTTCCTGATCTTGCCGCACCATATGAAAAATGCCCTCGATGGCATTGATAAGCGGCAGAAGTTCACAATGTCCAAACTGGTTATCGGCGGGATCGTGTCGGCGGTTGTCGCGACGGTTCTCATCACAGCGATAATCTTCGGGGTGATTGCAGGCTTCTTGTGGCTCACGGGCGCAGAGGTGAGCGCAGCATATGGCTTGCTGTCTGCAAGTGCGACTGTGCTCGCGGGGGTCACCGCTGTGCTGATCGCGGGCTATTTGCTGAGCCGCCCCGCGCGCCTGCGTGCCATGATGCAGGCGATTGGCACGCACGGGATCGACACCCCGTCAACTGTCATCAACGCTGGTTTCGTCTGGGTGCGCGAACGTTTGTTCCGCCCCTTCATGGCGGGGGTGATTGCGGCACGCTATGTTGTGCTCGCAGGTGTTGTTGCTGTGCTCGCAAGTCAGGTCGCCCTGTTTGTACGCGGCGATGTGCAATGGCGGTTCTTTAACGCGCCCGAGCGTGGATCGGTCACTGGCAATTTCATCATGGCCGAAGGGGCCACCCGCGCAGACACGCTTGAGATGATGCGCGAGATGCAGCGGGCCACGGACGCGGTCGCCGCGCGCCTTGAAGCGGAGCATGGCACCAACCCGCTTGATTATGTCATGGCTCAAATTGGCGGCAATGGCGGGCGCGGGCTATCGGCGGCGGATGGCAAGGACAGCGATCTGTTGGGCGGTATCTCGATTGAACTAATTGACGCTGACCTGCGCCCTTATTCCAGTTTTGCTTTTGTGGCTGAATTGCAGGATGAGGTGATTAACCATCCGCTTGCCGAAACGGTGAGCTTTCGCGGCTGGCGCTCTGGTCCGGGGGGAGATGCGCTTGACGTGCAGTTCTACGGAGCCTCCACCCAGACGCTCAAAGATGCCTCCGAGGCGCTCAAGAATGCGCTGCAACAGTTTCCCGAAGTCAGCGCCGTCGAGGATAACCTCGCTTACGACAAGGAAGAGCTGATCCTTGATCTGACGCCGCAGGGGCTGGCGCTGGGCTTTACCATTGACCAGCTGGGGCGCGTGCTGCGCAACCGTTTGGGCGGGATTGAGGCCGCGACCTATCCAGACGGCCCGCGCTCTGCCACCATCCGTGTCGAGCTGCCAGAGGGGGAGCTGACGGCGGATTTTCTGGACCGTACGCAAATCCGCACAGATCTGGGCAATTACGTCGCCCTCGCGGATATTGTGAGCGTCGAGCAGCGCACAGGATTCAGCACTGTGCGGCGCGAGAATGGGATCAGACTGATTTCGGTGACGGGCGATATCTCCGAGGATGACGCCGCGCGCGCAACCGAGATCAACACTGCCTTGGCCGAAGACATCCTGCCGCGCATCGCTGCCGAGCAGCAGGTGGAATATCGCCTTGCTGGCCTGAGCGAGCAGGAAGACCAGTTCCTCACCGAAGCGTTGACTGGGTTGATCCTGTGCCTAACGGGTATTTTTCTGGTGCTGGCATGGGTGTTTGGCAGTTGGACGCGGCCCGTGGTTGTAATGGCGATTATTCCCTTCGGTCTGGTGGGGACAATTTATGGCCACCACGTGTGGGATGTCCCGCTGAGCATGTTCACGGTGGTCGGCATGCTGGGCATGACGGGCATTATCATCAACGACTCCATCGTGCTGGTCACGACCATCGACGAATATGCACGCGATCGCGGCCTAATCCCTTCAATCATTGATGGTGCGGCCGACCGCTTGCGCCCTGTGATGCTCACTACATTAACGACTGTGCTGGGTATGGCCCCACTGCTGTTCGAGCGCAGCCAGCAAGCGCAGTTTCTTAAACCTACGATCATCACGCTGGTCTACGGTTTGGGCTTTGGCATGATACTTGTGCTTTTGGTGGTGCCTGCGCTTGTGGCCACACAGCACGATATCGCGCGCCAGATCGAGGCGATGCGCCGTGGCCTCCGCGCGCCTGTGCGCGGATTGCAGCTAGGGCTGGTGGCACTCTGGGCCGTGATTCTGGGATGGGGTGCTCTGACCTTGGGCTTTGCGGCCATGAATGGCGCGCTGCACCCCGCACTTGTTCACACCGCTCCGAGCTTCGGCGATATGTCCGCGATGCCAGCGGCGTTTCTGCTTTTCGCCGCAGGGGCCGCACTCCTTGCCATCTTTGGTTATGCCATCGGTGCCGGTGCGATGCTGGTACGCCGCAAGCGTGTGTTAGAGCCCTAGTCGGGGCTGCAACCGCGCAGATCGACAGCGTGGGATGATCCCAGAACCGTAAATCTGATCGCGGAGCGGTCCAACGCCAATGGCCCCGATCCGTTTGTGACCATTTCGGCCTGAGTGGTGAGCGTATTGCCGCGGCGCTGTGCTGTGGCTTCCGAAACCCAGACATCCGCACGGCCTGCCTCAATCACGACATGTTCGGAGCCGCCGGTACTGGGCAAGCGAAGGGTGGCCGTTATGGTCAGACCGTCCTCGGACGGGGTGAGATTGCATGTGGTCGCCTGTGCGCCTGCCTCATGTGCGGAGTAGGGCCGTTCCGCCAAAGCCGCAGCAATCGCTGGCACGGGGCTAGTGTTTGCGCTGTCCAGCACGCCTTTGATCTTCAGAGTTTGCGGTACGCAAATATCTTTGCACACGCCGATCTCCATCTCGAGGTTGATCTTGACGGGTTTGCCCGCCTGTTTGGCAGCCACCGACAGGGGCAGCGTCACCTGATTGGCATACCCGACCGAGCGCATGCCGTTCTGGCCGAACACCTTTGGTGTAGGCCAGCTCACGGCGACACCTGACAGGTTGCGGGAGCCTTTCCATGCAAAACTGGGCGGTATCCCCGCATCGCCAGGCGCGCGCCAGTAGGTCTTCCATCCGTCGGCTAACGTGAGGCGAATAGCGCCGATGCGAGTGCCGTCCGCCTTTTGCCAGCCGTCCATAAGTTCTGCCTTCACAGGCAGGTCTGTATGCATGTCGGCAAAGAGGGCAACGGGGCAGGTGGAGAGTGCTGCGGCGCAGAGGATTGATTTTATCATGCCTCTTATGTGACGCTCGGACGTTGGTTTGCCAAGTCACAAGTCAGTCAGCCATGTTTCCGGGTAGCCATGTTCCGCTAATCCGTCTTGCGGCGGGCTGCGTGGCTGGGCAAACTGGAGAAAAATCAGAGATCGGGGCAGGAGACGGAAATGGATTTGACAGGCCAGCTTTTGATCGCAATGCCCGGTATGGGCGATCCGCGGTTCGCACGCTCTGTCGTCTTTATTTGCGCGCACTCGAAGGAAGGCGCGATGGGGTTGATGATCAACAAGCCTGTGGGCGACATGCAGCTGACCGAAGTTTTCAGCCGCTTGGACATGTCGCCAGCGCCGCAGGCCGCCACCGGGCCTGTCTACTACGGCGGACCAGTCGAGACTGAACGCGGATTTGTGCTTCACCGTGAAGCCGTGGGTTTCGGCCCTGATCCATTGATCGTCAATGGCGGCTATGTCCTGACCGCGACACAAGATATTCTGGCCGCACTGGCGGATGGCAATGGCCCTGTGCCGTTTTTGTTCGCGCTGGGATATGCGGGCTGGGCGGCGGATCAGTTGGAGCAGGAGATTGCGCAGAATGGATGGCTGACAGCACCTGCGACGCCATCGCTCATTTTTGAGACGGCAGATGATGCGGTCTGGGATGCGGCCTTGCGGAGTATTGGCATTGATCCCCTAAGCTTGTCCGCCGCAGCGGGCAGAGCCTAGTCGCGCGGGGCAGCCGCACGCTTGAGCCTGTCATTAATCGCACGGCCCAGCCCCGTCATCGGGATGGGGGCAATAGCGATCGCACCGCCAAGCGCGTCGAGCTTGTGAAGATGCCCGAACAGATTTGCGGCAGCCTCTGCCAGATCACCCGATGCTGAAAGGGTATGCGTGCCGGCGATTTCTCCAAAACCAAGCAGATGCTCCCCCTCGTGCGCCTGCGTTGCATTCAGACGCACGGCACCACGGGGTGCGTAGTGAGACAGCAATTGACCAGGGGCCGAAATGGCGGTGTCAGCATATGTATGCAGCTTTTGATCCAGCACTTGTTCAATCCGCTCAGCGGATACGCCGCCTTCGCGCAGCATGACAGCTTTCGGGCCGTCAAATCCGATGATCGTACTCTCAAGGCCGACATTGCATGGGCCGCCATCCAGAATTGCTGCAATGCGGCCCTCCAGACCCGTAGCAACATGCTCTGCTGTGGTCGGGCTGATGCGGCCCGAGGGGTTTGCCGACGGTGCGGCAACGGGACCGCCAAATGCACCCAGAAGAGCCTGTGCGGCAGGGTGTGCCGGAACCCGGATCGCAAGCGTGTCGAGGCCAGCAGTCACAAGTGATGATATACCATGCGAGGGCCGCAGCGGCAGGACAAGGGTCAGAGGACCGGGCCAGAACGCATCTGCCAACTGCTGCGCTGCAGGTGTCCATTCGACATATGTTTTGGCTGACTGGGTGTCCGCCACATGCACAATCAGCGGGTTGAACGCGGGGCGGCCTTTTGCCGCATAAATCGCTGCGACGGCCTCGCCCTGACGGGCGTCGGCCCCTAGGCCATAGACCGTCTCGGTCGGGAAGGCGACCAGCGCACCCTTACCCAGAAGGGCCGCCGCGCGGGTCAACCCCGCTGTGTCCTCTGACAGGCATTCGGTGTCGATGTGATCGCTTGTGAAGGACATGGCCCGCTCTGTTTTCTATGACGCCGCGTTTTGTTTGCACTTCGTCGGGTGTGTGTTCAATCTTTACCTAAAGTCGGCTTGCGCGCATTCGAATGTGCGTGAGACCTATCACCTGAGGACTAGAGTGAGGTAGTATGACGTATCGCGCACCTGTTGAAGACTACAATTTCCTGTTTGAGCAAGTTGTCGGACTGGATCGCCTGCGGGCGACCGAACGGTTTGCCGATGCAACAGCAGATGTAACCCGTGCGATTCTGACCGAGGCTGGCAAGTTCTGTGAAGAGGTGATGGCCCCGCTGCAACGGGTAGGCGATACGCATCCCGCCCGCCTCGAGAACGGCGTTGTGCGCACGTCCCCGGGGTTCCGTGAGGGATATCAGGCGATTTGCGAAGGTGGATGGGTCGGCATGTCAGCGGATCCCGAGTACGGGGGCATGGGCCTGCCGATGGCGGTGACCGCAGCCGTTGGCGATATGATGAGCGGGTCTTGCCTGTCTTTGCAGCTCGCCCCCATGTTGACCCAAGGCCAGATCGAAGCGCTTGAGCATCACGCGAGTGATACGCTCAAGGCATTGTATCTGCCCAAGCTGATCAGTGGCGAGTGGACAGGAACCATGAACCTGACAGAGCCACAGGCGGGCTCGGACGTAGGCGCGCTTACGACCAAAGCAGTGGACAATGGTGATGGCACTTACGCAATCACGGGCCAGAAAATTTATATTACTTGGGGTGATCATGATCTGGGCGGAAACGTCTGCCACCTTGTGCTGGCACGGCTCGAGGGAGCTCCAGCGGGCGTGAAGGGCATCAGCCTGTTTCTGGTGCCCAAGTTGCTGTTGGACGATGAGGGCAACGTTGGACCACGCAACGATGTAAGTGTTGTGAGCCTTGAACATAAGATGGGTTTGCATGGCTCGCCCACCTGCGTCATGCAATATGATGGCGCGACAGGCTGGCTTGTTGGAGAACTTCAGGGCGGCATGGATGCGATGTTTACCATGATGAACAACGCGCGGCTTGGTGTCGGTGGGCAGGGGATCGGGGTGGCCGATGCCTCCTACCAGCACGCGCTGGCCTATGCGCAGGATCGCAAGCAGGGCAAAACCAAAACCGCAGAGGGCAAGGACTCGATCCTTGGTCACGCAGATGTGCGGCGCATGCTGACCACGATGAAAGCCGACGTTTTCGCCGCCCGCGCTATTGCTGTGTGCAACGCCGTGGCGATTGATATGGCCAATGCCACCGGTGACAAAGCATGGAAAGCGCGCGCGGCTTTGCTGACGCCGATCACAAAAGCTTTTGGCACCGACACAGGCATTGCGGTGGCCGATATGGGGCTTCAGGTCCACGGCGGCATGGGCTTTGTCGAGGAAACGGGGGCCGCGCAATTCTGCCGTGATGTCCGCGTCACCGCGATTTACGAGGGCACCAACGGCATTCAAGCCATGGACCTTGTCGCGCGCAAGATGATGGATGGCGGCGAGGCGGCGATGGCGCTGCTGGATGAGGTCGCGGAAGACGTCGAAGCGGCCAAGGCGGTATTCCCCCGCCTTGCAGCGGATGTTTGGGAAGCCACCGAGAGTATGCGCGAGGCGACTGAATGGCTGTTGTCTCAGACCGATCTACAGGAGCGTTTTGCAGGGGCGGTGCCCTATCTGCACGCCTTTGCCCGCATCCTCGGCGCGCATCTGCACCTCAAGGCGGCGGTGGCCGAGCGCGGCGGTGCACGCGAAAAGCTAGCGCGCTACTATATCCAGCGGATGCTGCCCGAGCATGCGGCCCTTCTGGCCCATGCGCAGGCAGGGGCGGAAGATCTGTATGCGCTGACCGCCGAAGAATTGGCGGTCTCGTGACTGCCCCAATAGAATGGAAATAATATAATGGCCGAGCGTCCCGCTCCCGAAGGTCTGCGGTATCCGTGGGACACACCACCCAGCGGCACAGAGGCGATCGAGGTCGCCCCCGGTGTGCTCTGGATGCGCCTGCCGTTGCCCATGAAACTAGACCATGTGAACGTCTATGCGTTGGATGAAGGCGACAGCTGGACCATCATCGACACAGGTTTTGCCTCGAAGAAATCAAAAAGCATCTGGACCGATCTCATGGCGGGGCCGCTGGGCGGCAAGCCTGTTTCCCGCGTTGTGGTCACGCACCACCACCCCGATCACATCGGCCTTGCAGGCTGGTTCCAGACCGAGCATGGGGCCGAGTTGGTGACAACGCGCACCGCATGGCTCACAGCGCGGATGCTTACGCTGGACGTTCAGGAGGCGCCAAACGCCGAGAGCCTTGCTTTCTACCGCTCGGCGGGGATGGAAGAGGCAATCTATCAAAAGCGTGCCACCGACCGTCCTTTTAATTTTGCGGATATCGTCGCTCCGCTGCCGCTGGGTTATTTGCGGATACAGCAAGGCGATACGATCCAGATGGGTGGCCGCACATGGGACATCCACATGGGTAATGGCCACGCGCCCGAACACGCGACCTTCTGGAGCCGTGATGACAATCTGGTCATTGCAGGCGATCAGATTCTGCCCTCCATCAGCCCCAATGTCGGCGTCTATGCCACCGAGCCTATGGCCGATCCCATCGGCGAATGGTTGGAAGCTTGTGAACGCTTGGCCTTGTTAGGGCGTGCCGACCATCTGGTGTTGGGCGGCCATAAGGTCCCGTTCACAGGTCTGCCTAAACGGATGCGGATGCTGATCGACAACCATCACAGCGCATTGGGCCGCCTGCTTGACTATATCGACACCCCGAAAACCGCAGGCGAGGTTTTCTCACCCCTGTTCAAAAGAGCGATAGGTGAGGGGGAATATGGCCTCGCGCTGGTTGAAGCCTTTGCGCATTTGAGCCACCTTTACCAGACGGGCCTTGCCACGCGTACCCTGCGCGACGACGGTGCATGGCTCTTTCAGAAAAAGGGGTGACATATGGGCGATCAGATCGAAACGGCGGCCGAGGCCGCAGAAGCACATGCCATGCCGCGGGTGCATGAAGTCCATACCGATCCCGATGCCAAAAACGCTCAGGACCAGAAACTGCCCAAAGGTGTGTCGGGTAAGCCTGTAGAGCAGAAATCCCCCGCACAATGGGCCTATGAGCGCACGGTGCTGTATCTCAAGAAGTTCGAAGAGGGGCTGGATGACGGCCACGAGATCGCAATGGGCTTTGCGGGCACGGACGCAGGCGTGCTCAAGATCGAGGGGATGGGGTATTTTGACCCTGACATCGTTACCTTTTACGGCGCAGATCCTGCGGGGTCCAAAATGCAGCTGGTGCAGCACGTTAGCCAGCTAAGCGTGGTGTTTCGCGCTCTGCCCAAAGCGGTCGAGACGGCGGAGCCCAACAGGATCGGCTTCAAACTTCTCGCGGATCTGGAAAAGGGTGACGCCTGACTGCGGCCTATCGCCAAGTTGGAGCAAATCTGGCGTGACAGATCGGGCGAAATGCCGTACTGCGTGCCTACGTTTTAGCCAATCACGACAAAAGGGACTCTCTCATGGCCGAACATGAACATGGCAGCATGAACACAGACACACAGCAGAAGACATTTGACGGGTTCATGACCTTTGTCACACGCGCTGTCATTGTGATCATCGGCATCCTTCTTTTTATGGCTATTTTCGCCCGCTAATCTGATTGACCGAACTATGATGAAACCCTTTCTCGCGCTCGCTCTGTCGGCTGTTGTACTTGCGGGCTGCGCAGAGAAGGGCAAAGAATCGACTGCATCCGAGATCAACGCAGCGGTCTATGCCTATAGCGGCCAGCCCAAGCTTACGTTGATCACGATGGTGAACAACCGCACGGGTGCGGGCGCGCATACGGCGTTGTTGGTCCAAGGGTCACAATCCGTGATTTTTGATCCTGCGGGCTCTTTCATCCATGAACGGGTGCCCGAGCGTGGGGATGTTCTTTATGGAATGTCGCCTGGTTGGATCAAATCCTATGTATCCTCACATGCGCGCAGCGAATTCCATGTGGTCAGTCAGGAATTTGATGTCACCCCTGCGCAGGCAGAGCGTGCCTTACAGCTTGTGCAGGCAAACGGACCTGTTCCCAGTGCCCACTGCGCCCACTCAACGTCGGCCATCTTGCAGCAAATCCCCGGATTCCAATCGATCCAGCAAGGTTATTATCCGCTCAAGTTGATGGAGCAGGTGCAGGCAATTCCCGGGGTGCGGACGACACGCCTTTACGAGGATGATGAAGGCAACGTCCTTGACGGTATCAAAGCCGCTTCACCCGAGTAGATAAAGCAGACCGTAGAGCGTTGCAGCGCCGCTCAGCACCGCCATCAGGACATTCTTTGTGACAAGCCCGACAGCAAGCGCAACTGCTGCTGCTGCCGCCCGCGGAATATCGAATACACCATCTGTCGCTGCAGGCCAGACGACCTGCGGCGCGACCAAAGCGGGTAGGATTGCGACCGCTGTGTAGCGCAGGTGTCGTAGCAACCAGTCGGGCATCGCGCGATCACCAACGAGCCCCGTAAATACGAAGCGCAGACAAAAGCTTCCCACGCCCAAAAGGATGATGACTGTCCAAAGGGCGCTTGTTTCGATCATGCTTTACCCTCGCGGTGCGACATCCACAGTTCGGTCTGTGCGCCGGCCATCATGCCAGCGATACCCGCGATGATCAGGCCCAGCGAATAAGGAACGCCAGCGGCCAGCAGGGCAACGACCACCGCCACCAGTGCTGCCACAACATGCGCCGCCGTGCGAAACATCGGCGCGATCATTGCAAGAAATGTAATGGGGATCGCAAAATCCAGCGCCCAGCTGTCGGGCACTTGGGCCCCAATCAACGCACCAATCAACGTAAAGCCATACCACAGCGGGACGATTGGCGTAACAGCGCCCAGAAAATACCCCACACGTTCTGGTACGGTCATGGCAGGTTCGCGCTCGAACTTGGATACACCCACGACATAGCTTTGATCGACTGTCAGATACGCACACAGCGCGCGCTGCCAGAGGGGTGCGGCCCCGATGTAGGGGGTGAGGGAAGCGGAATACATCGCCATTCGAAGGTTCACCGCCAGTGCGGAGATCAGCACAATCACTGTTGGCACGTTCTCTTGCATCAACTGCAAGGCTGTGAATTGCGCCGCCCCCGCAATCACAACGATAGAAAACGCCATCGTCTCGAACACATTCAGTCCCGCCTCGGTGGCAAGAACGCCGAACAGCGTAGCGAACGGGATGATCACCAGAATAAAGGGGGCGGCATCAATGATCCCCTGACGGTATGCTGATTTGCGGGTGGTGGAAGTCATGTGAAGCCTTTAGTTTGTCTGGGAATGCGTAGCGTGTTGCTTTAGGGGGCGCAATTGGCTGTAAGTGATGATCTGTCTGAATACCTCATTGCGCCCGATCCGCAGGCGCGACGGCTCACCCGTGCTGTAACAGGTGTCGACCATGAAGGGGTCGCCCAAGAGATAAATGTGGTCGAGGAGCGGCCTCTGACGATCTATCTCAATTCCCAAGAAATCGTGACGGCCATGACGATCGGCGACTACCCTGACTTCCTCGCGCTGGGCTTCCTGCGCAATCAGGGCATGTTGCAGGACGGTGATGAGATCACAGGCGTGGACTATGACGAAGACCTAGAGGTTGTCGTCGTGCGGACCGCACGCAAGACCGATTACGAGGAAAAGATGCGGCGCAAGACCCGCACCAGCGGTTGTGCCGTCGGGACCGTCTTTGGCGATATGATGGAGGGGCTGGAGGGCGTGACCCTGCCGCAAACCCAAGTGCGCACTTCATGGCTTTATGCGCTGTCGGCAAAAATCAACCGCACACCCAGCCTGTATTTGGAAGCGGGGGCCATCCATGGCACGGTCTTGTGCCAAGAGGCGCGCCCGCTTGTCTACATGGAGGATGTGGGTCGCCATAACGCGGTCGACAAAATCGCAGGCTGGATGCTGGCGGAGAATGTCACTGCGGCTGACAAGATACTCTATACCACAGGCCGACTGACCTCGGAGATGGTGATCAAGACAGCGATGATGGGCATCCCTGTGCTGGCATCGCGCTCTGGCTTCACCGCTTGGGGGGTCGAGATCGCGCAACAGCTTGGTCTTACGCTCATCGGGCGCATGAAGGGGCGGCGGTTCATGTGTTTGTCGGGTGAGGAGCGCTTGCTGCGAGATGCCGATCCTGCCGCCATCTCGGATGAGCTTCGGCGCAGCGGCAGAAAGGGCGCGCCATGAGTGAGGAGCGCTGGGAGCTGAATGTCGAGGCGACAGCAGCGGAAACTCTTGAAGCAATGACAAGCGCTGGGCGCGCCGCGCTTGGGGGCAAACAGCGCGCGCTGCTGATATTCCATTCGGTCTTTGTTGGGTTTAACGCCCCCATCGGGGCGACGATGCTATTGTTCTTGCTGTTGGGCGCGTTTGGCGGAGGCGCCTATTCCGATGTGCCCGCGTATGTGATGCCCGTGGCCTATATCGTCTTTGCGCTGTTGACCTTGTGGCTGGCCCGTCAGGCTTATGTCATGGTGGCCCAAATGACTGCTGCGTCGCGGTTTGGCCGTCGCCAGCAGATCACGCTGGACGCCTCGGGTATCACATTGGTGACGGATCACAGTCGCTGGCACAGCGGCTGGGCGGATGTGGAGCTGGTGCGCGGGGCGAAGAATGTGCTGGTCGTTGGTATCTCGGGCATCGCTATCGCCATCCCGCGCCGCAAGTTTCTCCGGCCGATGGACGCAAATGATGCGCTTGAGACGATGCAGCGCTGGCAGGCGGCGGCGCGATGACACGCTATTCGCTCACCTATGAGCTGTCGCCAGAGATGCTGACACGCGCTATGATGTCATGGTCCAAACCCCTGCGCACAAGGGCGCAAAAATGGCGCCGTTTCGGTATGGGCTTTACGCTTTATATCGGGTTGGTGGCACTGGTTGTGGTCCTTTTGCAGTTCGAAATACTCAACGACGATATTCTTCTTGGCTTGGCGATCGGTTGCTTGGGGGGGCTGGCCATCTGGGCTGTTGTGTATCGCTATAGCACAGGTAAGCTGACGGCGATGGTCCATGCCGCGCAGGCACGCCACGGTTCTGTAGATACGGTGTTTTGCCCTGATTGGGTCGAGATTTCTTCTGCGATCAGCAAAACCCGCATGCAGTGGCGGTGCTTTGACCACATCGGGCGGATCGAGGATGCGACCGTTCTGCGCGCGGGCGGAATAGTCTATGCAGTACCCGATGCTGCTCTGCCTGATGGAGTGAGCGCCCAGACGTTTCAGACTGATTTGATTTCATGGATGGAGGCGGCGGCATGAAGGCCCCCTATGTGTTCCACTACAGCGCGGATGAAGCGATGTTCGTTGCCGCAATGCGCGCAAAGGGTCCTGTGCTGCGCGCGCGCGGGGATCGGGCGGTCAAGTTCCTGCACCTGCTTCATTGCATATTGCTCGTTTGGGGCGGGGTCGCACTTGGCTACGGGGTCACTGATCTGCTGACAGGTACACCTACGCTGATGCACTGGAGCACGGCATTGGGTCTTGGCCTTGCCTACGTCGCTGTCTTCGGGAGCATTTTCATCACGCTGCCCGTCATGGCGCGCCGCACCCTTGCCGCACGGGCAAATCAGGGCGCGGTTGAAATGGTGGTCGATGCTTCTGGCGTTCAAACGAGGGGGATACACTACCGCTCCTCGCTGGACTGGTCGGGATTTGAGGGGGTCACGCGAAGCAAGCTTGGATTTGTTTTGTGGTTTGGCGGAAATCGCCCTTCGATCCCCCTTACCGCATTTGAAAGCCCGGCGCAGATCGACGCATTCGAGGCCGATGTACAAACATGGCTGGAGGCATCGCGATGAAGCAACCTTTTGGCGTCATCCTCGCAGGGGGGCAGGCCACGCGCATGGGCGGCGGCGACAAGGGGCTGCTTTTCTTGGGTGGGCAATCATTGCTTGCGCGGGTGCAGGACCGACTGGCGCCGCAGGTGGCGCAGGTTGCACTCAATGCCAATGGTGATGAGGCGCGGTTCGAGGGGACGGGTCTTCCTGTGATCGCCGATAGTGTCGAGGGATTTGCGGGTCCGCTTGCGGGTGTGCTGGCAGGGCTGGACTGGGCGGCATCGCAGGGGGCTGAAACCATTGTGACGGCCGCGGCAGACACGCCGTTTTTTCCCTGTGATTTGGTGCCGCAACTCTTGCTGGCGTCCGAAGGGATGACCCATCCGCTCGTCCTTGCGGCGACGCCCGATGCCAAACGGGGCCGTGCGCGGCATCCGACTTTCGGGCTCTGGCCCGTTGCTTTGCGTGATGATCTGCGCGCAGCACTGGAGGGCGGGTTGCGCAAGGTCGTTCTGTGGACAGATGGCCACGGCGGGCGCGAAGCCTTGTTCCCCCAAGAAGAGGCATTCTTTAACGTGAACACGCCCGAAGATCTGGAACACGCGGAGACGATGCTGTGAATCGCTACGGAGTTGTCGGGTGGAAGAACGCAGGTAAAACAGGCCTGATGGAGCGGTTGGTCACCGAGATCACGGGCCGCGGGTTTTCCGTGTCGACGGTCAAGCACGCACACCACAGCTTTGACGTCGACCACCAAGGCAAGGATAGCTATCGCCACCGCGAAGCAGGTGCCTCTCAGGTCCTCTTGGCCTCTCGCAACCGCATCGCGCTGATGCACGAGTTGCGCGATGCGCCCGAGCCATCGTTGGAAGAATTGCTAGCCCAACTTGCTCCAGTCGATCTGGTGCTCATTGAGGGCTACAAGCGCGATAGCCATCCCAAGGTCGAGGCGCACCGCGCTGTCACACAAAACCCGCTGATCGCGCCGGATGATCCGACAATTCGCGCCATCGCGAGTGATACGCCTCTGTCGCTGGACCGTCCTGTTTTTGACCTTGATGACACTGTCAGCATTGCCGATTTCATCCTCAACGAGGTCGGCCTGTGAAGCCGTTCGATACGATCCTTGTAGCGGATTGGTCTGCGGGCAAGCGCGCAGGGCCTACGCCGCGCAAGGATGCGATCTGGCTGGGGGTGACGCGGGACGGCATTGATGAGGAGCCTCTTTATTGCCGCTCACGCCAAGAGGCAGAGCAAGAGATCGTAAAGCTCATCTCGCAAGAGAAGGCGGCTGGGCGGCGGCTCTTGTGTACGTTTGATTTCCCCTTTGGCTATCCCGCAGGATTTGCGCGAGCCGTGACAGGGTCGGATGACCCTTTTGCGCTGTGGGACTGGTTCGAGGCGCGGATAACCGACGCATCCGACGGAACAAACAACCGCTATGACATTGCCGAGACGCTCAACAGGTTGTTTGCAGGAACAGGGCCGTTCTGGGGCAAGCCGCACAAGGACAAATGGCCCGATGTCCCTTATCGCAAGGCGGGAATTGTCTATGATCAGGTCGCGGAAAAGCGCGCCTGTGATCTTGTCTCCAAGGCATCCTCATCCTGTTTCCAATTGGCTTTCCCCCCCACCGTGGGCGGGCAGGTGATGATGGGCTTGCCCACGCTCAACCGCTTGCGCCGTCTCTCTGGTGTCGCCGTTTGGCCGTTTGAGCCCCATGACGAAGCGCCTGTCGTTCTGGCGGAAATCTGGCCCGGAGTAATCGAGGATGCAGTAAAGAATGCGCTGTCAGTGCAGGGCGCTGACGCTATTCGGGACCGTGTGCAGGTCAAACTGCTGGCGGCTGCCCTTGCGCGCATTCCTTTGGCAAAATTAGCCGCGCATATGGCCGAGGTGCCTGAAGCTGCACGCGAGGAAGCATGGATTTTGGGGGCAGGCCTCTCACCCGAGCTCAACGCTGCCGCATCAGGCGGCGCACCTCCCTTGCGCAATGATTGCTTTGCCCTGCCACAGGGTGTGCACTGGACCCCTGTGGATGAGGCGCTTGCTTTGTTGCGACGCAGGCTCACGACTGTAGCAGGGACCGAGGCTGTCACTTTGGCGCAAAGCGCAGGTCGGGTTGCAGCTCAGGATATCTATGCCGCCCGTGCCAATCCGCCGCTGCCGAATACTGCCGTAGACGGATACGGGTTTGCAGGTGCGCGCGCGGAGGGGCTGCATCGTTTGCCCTTGGTGGAAGGACGTGCCGCTGCGGGGGACGCGCCCGTGGAAGTGCCTGAGGGCCACGCCATACGTGTGCTGACGGGGGCTGCTTTGCCACAAGGGGTGGACACGGTGATCCTGCAAGAAGACATCGCGCAGGACGCGGGGCACATCACCTTCCACGGCCCGCTCAAACAGGGGGCCAACACGCGGCGCGCTGGCGAAGATGTTGCTGCGGGTGATGTGATCGTGCAAGCAGGCCGCGTAGTCACGCCTGCTGATCTGGCGCTTTTGTCTGCCACAGGGATTGCCGAAATCATGGTGCGCAAACGCCTGCGTGTCGGCGTCTTGTCCACGGGGGACGAGCTGGTCGAGGCAGGCGAAAATGCCAAGGCAGGTCAGATTTACGACGCGAACCGACCTATGTTGCTGGCGCTGCTGGCACAGCTTGGCCATGAGGCAGTTGATCTGGGGCGCGCGCCCGATGACCGTGCTACCTTGCGCAAGCTGCTTGATGAGGCTGCAACCCGCGTTGACGCCATTCTGACCAGTGGCGGTGCCTCTGCGGGTGATGAAGACCATGTTTCTGCCCTGCTGAAGAAAACGAACGCGATGTCGCTGTGGCGGATTGCGATCAAACCGGGGCGGCCGCTCGCGCTTGGCCTTTGGTCGGGGGTTCCTGTGTTTGGATTGCCTGGCAATCCGGTTGCCGCGATGGTCTGCACGCTGGTATTTGCGCGCCCCGCGCTGGCGCAGCTTGCAGGTGCGCAATGGCACATGCCACAGGGCTTTCTGGTGCCCGCCGCGTTCGAGAAGCGCAAGAAAGCAGGCCGACGCGAATATCTGCGCGCGCGGATGCTTGACGGTCAGGTCGAAGTGTTTGCGTCGGAGGGATCAGGCCGGATCAGCGGGCTAAGCTGGGCAGAGGGGCTTGTTGAACTGGATGAGGCGGCACAAGAAATTCGCAAAGGCGATCTTGTGCACTACCTTCCGTACGGTTCATTCGGACTTTAGGAGCATCGATATGTTGAAGAGCTTTGCTGTGGTAATGTGGAGTGCAGGGATCGCTCAGGCCGCTGATTGCACGGGCGCCTCCTTGCGGTTCGTCGAGAGCGCCCCGCGGGATCGTTTCGAACTGGTTGTCGGCGCAGATGCGCTGCAAGCCGTGAGCGTTGATTTGCGGGGCTCCCGAGGGCGCCTCATCTTTGACACGGCAAGTGGCGGAACAGGCGTTGAAGTGTTTCAACCTCTGCGCGACGAGGGCGGCGTAACTGCGGGTGACGTGGCCGATGGTGCCGAAATGCTGCGCGTTGTTTTGAAGGACGGCCAAGTAGGCGCGCGTGCGGCGTTCTCTATCGATGTGGATGACCGTCTCACGGGGTCAGACCTTGGGCAGATCCGCGTGACGGGCGGCGAAATGGCTGGAGCAACCGCGGTGTTTGAGCTGGAAAATGGTCAATCCGTGCAGGCGGTTTTTGACAAGCAAAATCGCGCGCAGGTTTGCTCCTGAGAACGGTTAGTCGAACGTCCCTGCGACACGCCCTAACAACATAAACGCACGCGAGGTGCGGGTATCAGCCATCGCCGAGATCTCCTCGTCGCTGGCGACCTTTTCAAAATCGGCAAACAGCTTGTCAAAGCGGCGCAGGAAGTGATGTGCTGCATCGCGGAAAATCGGGTCTTGTTTCATACGCCCAGCGGTGAGCGCGAGCGAAGAGCGGTCGCGAATGCCACCCAGCGCAGCCACCGCACGTCCGCGTTCGCCTTGGCCAAACGAACGCCAGACATCGGTGCGGGCGCGGTCAGGGTTCAGATCATCCATGTAAATGCCATCCTGACTTAGCAGGGTCAGGATGTCTTGGGCGGCCTGTATAAGCTGGGCGGCATTTCGGTCCTTCATGGCGCGGCGCAGCGCGGCAAAGCCTACTTCATCTTCTGCCGTTTCAGGGAAATTCAAGGCGCGGATCAGATCATCATGGGCCAGCGGCGGGGCCATATCTGCGCTTTGCGTCCCGAGCGCAAGCGCGGGCTGTTCCTCGGATAAAGCCTTCTGGGTAACGGGTGCCGCAGGGCGCGAGGGCTCTTCACGGCGGGTCGAGAAGGTGGCCAGCGCGGTTTCAGTTTTGCGCGTGGCGGCGGCGATCTCATCCAGTTTGCGGCTAACGGAGGGTCCGGACGTGACACCACCGCTTTGCTGTTGAGCGATATAGGCGTGGCGGATCGCATCAATCGCCGCTTGGAGTCGTTTGCTCTCCTCACGCATGACGCGGCTGGCGCGCGCCGCCGTGGCCGCGACCCATATCATCGCAACAGGCATGAACACCGCCAACATGGTCATCAAAAAGCGCAAGCCACCCTGTCCCTCAACGGCGGGGGGCTGGGTCACAAATACGAAAAAGATGAAGCACCCGATCAGCCAGAGAGCTGACAGGGCGATGGCCGTGATCTCGATCCCCGTGATGCCATCTGCGCGCGCTTTGTCATAAATCCCCAAAGGCGTCGGGCGCGAGGCTTGCGACACTTTTTGCGTTTTACGCAAAGCACCTGTTGCTGGAGGCGCTTCTTGGGAAGATGACGGTTGTGCGTCAGACATTACCATTGCTCCGAATGGGCGCAGATTCGAGTGTATACTCAGGCATAGACGATCTGTAGAACTTCATATGACCTTACTCCGCCAGGCGTGCGGACTTCGACACTGTCGCCTTCATCCTTGCCGATCAAGGCGCGCGCGATCGGGGATTTGATGTTGAGCAGACCTTTCTCGATGTTGGCCTCGTATTCACCAACAATCTGATAGGTTTTCTCTTCATCTGTGTCCTCATCGACCAAAGTGACTTTTGCGCCAAACTTGATCGTGCCCGACAGCTTTGCAGGGTCAATGACCTCGGCCAGCGAAATCGCACCTTCCAATTCCTTTACGCGCCCCTCGATGAAGGACTGCTTTTCCTTGGCGCTATGGTATTCGGCATTCTCTGACAAATCACCATGCTCGCGCGCTTCGGCGATTGCCGTAATGATGGCAGGGCGCTCGACAGTCTTGAGGTGCTTAAGCTCGGTCTCAAGGGCGGCGAAGCCGGCGCGGGTCATCGGGATTTTTTCCATAGCGTCAGGGTCCGTACTACTAAAGCGCGCCCCGACAGGATCGGAGCGCGTGTTGGTGTTGGCCATTACCTGAACCAAATTAGACGTCAGATGCAAGCGGATAAGGGCAAAGCACAAGCGCAGTCTTGCCGAGACAAAGCGGCTCAGTCGTACTGCACGATCTCGCGTTCGATCTGATCGTGATCGCGAAAGGAGAACCGTCTGCCATGCTCATAGATGTGATTGCTGTTGTTGCCTCAGCCTTGAGGCGTGCAAGCTCAATAGCCCCGATGACGGCGCCGCCCGCAAATGGCAGGGGGAGCGCTTTCTGGTAGAAGACGACCCTGAACAAGCGGTGCGATAGCGTCCTAGGCCGAAACTTTAAGCGAAAACGCCAATCTGCGACCATTTTAACGCCCCGTCGTGATTGCAATGATCACGCCCAGTCGCTACCTCATTAAAAATTGTTTTTTCAAGAGACAGGGAGCGCCCGTTATGGCCGAGATTGAACGCGAAGCGATGGAATATGACGTTGTGATCGTCGGTGCGGGACCTGCGGGTCTGTCTGCGGCGATCCGTCTTAAGCAGCTTGACGCAGATATGAATGTTGTCGTGCTCGAAAAAGGCTCGGAAGTTGGCGCGCATATCCTGTCGGGTGCGGTGCTTGATCCCTGCGGTCTTGATGCGCTGATCCCCGACTGGAAGGAAAAGGGCGCGCCGCTCAACGTGCCTGTAATCGAGGATAACTTCTATGCGCTGGGTGAAGCGGGCGAAGTCCGTATTCCAAACTTCCCCATGCCGCCGCTGATGAACAACCACGGCAACTACATCGTCTCCATGGGCAATGTCTGTCGCTGGATGGCGGAGCAGGCCGAGGAAATGGGCGTTGAAGTCTTCCCTGGCATGGCGTGTTCCGAGATCGTCTATGGCGAAAATGGCGAAGTCAAAGGTGTCGTCGCGGGTGAGATGGGTCTCGGCGCTGACGGCAAGCCTGGTCCAAGCTATGAGCCCGGTATGGAGCTGCACGGCAAATACGTCTTCCTTAGCGAAGGCGTGCGCGGAAGCCTCTCCAAGCAGGTCATCGCCAAATACGATCTGGCCAAGGGTAAAGAGCCGCAGAAATACGGTCTTGGCATGAAAGAGATTTGGGAAATTGATCCCGCCAAGCACAAGGAAGGCTCCGTCACCCACACGATGGGCTGGCCACTGGGTAAGAAGGCGGGCGGTGGCTCGTTCATCTACCACCTAGAGAACAATCAGGTCTATGTGGGCTTTGTGGTCCACCTTGGCTACAAAAATCCCCACGTCTTCCCTTACATGGAATTTCAGCAGTTCAAGCATCACCCGATGGTCGCGGAGCTTCTGAAGGGCGGTAAGCGCGTGGCTTACGGCGCGCGCGCCATCACCGAGGGCGGATACCAATCCATGCCCAAGATGGTCGCACCTGGTGTAGCGCTGCTCGGCTGCTCCGTTGGCATGGTTAACGTGCCGCGCATCAAGGGCAACCATAATGCGATGCTTTCAGGCAAGGCGGCGGCCGAGGCTGCACATGCTGCGATCAAGGCTGGGCGCGCGGGTGACGAGCTGCCCGACTACGAAAAGGAAGTCCGGACAGGCGAGATCGGTAAAGACCTGTTTAAAGTCCGCAACGTGAAGCCACTTTGGTCCAAATTCGGCCTCACTGCCTCACTGGCCATTGGTGGCTTTGATATGTGGTGCAACACGCTCTTCAACTTCTCGCTTCTTGGTACCATGCATCACGGCAAATCTGACGCCGACGCGACCGAGCTTGCGTCGAAGCATCCCGAGATTGCTTACCCCAAGCCCGATGGCAAGCTCAGCTTTGACCGTCTGACCAATGTGGCCTTCTCCTTTACCAACCACGAGGAAAGCCAGCCTGCGCATCTGACGCTCAAGGACGAAAGCGTGCCTGTCGAGGTGAACCTCGCGAAGTACGCAGGCCCCTCGGCGCGCTATTGCCCCGCAGGCGTTTACGAGTTTGTGGAGAAAGACGGCAAGGACGCATTTGTCATCAACTTCCAGAACTGCGTGCATTGCAAGACATGCGACATCAAGGACCCGAGCCAGAATATTGTCTGGACCACTCCTCAGGGTGGTGACGGGCCGAACTACCCGAACATGTGATCAATTATCGCGGCTTCCTGCCTATTCAAGTGGGGAGCCGCCATTGCGTGCCTGCGCAAACATGCTAGCCTGTTTGAAAAACAAAAGGCCTGAGCATATGCGAAATCTCCTGACATCATTAAGCGTTATTGCTCTGGTGAGCGTAGCCTCTGCGCCCGCCACGGCTGAATCACTGGCAGGCTCCTACCTTGCGGGCCGCAGTGCCGTAATTGATAACAATTTCGAAGCGGCGGCGCAGTATTTTGCGACCGCTCTTTCGCGTGATCCGCAAAATGTCGAGATATTGGAGCAGAGCGTGCTAGCCTATCTGGCGCTGGGCGATGTTGCGCGGGCTGTGCCCCCTGCAGAGCAGATCGTCGCGGCGGGGCAACGCTCACAGGCGGCACGAATGGCGATCACCGCAGGTCTCGCAGGTACGGGTGACTTCTCTGCACTTGCCGAGCAAGAGGTCGAGCAACAAGGCATCAGCCAATGGGTTGATGGGCTTGTAAAAGCCTGGGCCCTGATTGGAATGGATGATGTCGATGGCGCGATGGCGCAGTTTGATACCGTCTCGACCGAGGCGGGCATGCAAGGCGTTGTGGTCTTTCACAAGGCACTCGCCTTCGCGACGGTGGGGCGCTACGCGGATGCAAACGCGCTTTTTGAGGGGGCAAGCGCTGGTGCAACTGCAGGCACGCGGCGCGGCGTGATTGCGCGCGTTGAAATCCTGTCTCAACTGGACCGCAATGCAGATGCTGTGGCGCTCATTGCAACCACGTTCAACGGCTCAACCGATCCCGAACTCGATATTCTAATCTCGCGCCTTGAAGCGAACGAAACGTTGCCGTTTACCCATGCGCCCACGGCAAAGGCGGGGCTGGCCGAGGTGTTCTTTACCTTTGCAGCCATTTTACAGGCCGAGCAGGCGAGTGACTATTTCGCACTGCTTCATGCGCGCATTGCTGCATATCTACGTCCCGACCACGTGGACGCGCGATTGCTGAGTGCGGGGCTTTTGGAGAACCTTGGCCAGTACAAGCTCGCGATGGAAGAGTATAAACAGGTAGATGCGGATGATCCTGCGTATCACGTAGCAGAGCTCGGCCGCGCCGCTGCACTGCGCCGTCTCGACAAGCCCGATCAGGCGATCGAGGTGCTGGACCAACTGACCCGCAGCCATGGTGATCTGTCGGTCGTGCATTCCACGCAAGGCGACGTTCTGCGGTCACAGGACGAGGACGCTCTCGCCATTGAGGCCTACACAAAAGCGCTTGAGTTACTGCCCGAAGGCGACAATCGCGCGTGGTTTTTGTATTTTTCACGCGGCATCGCGCATTCCCAGAATGGCGACAGCGTCGCCGCCGAGGAGGACTTCCGCGCTGCCCTTGCGATCAACCCCGACCAGCCACAAGTGCTTAATTACCTCGGCTACTCACTGGTCGAAGAGCAGCGAAAGCTTGATGAGGCCCTTGATATGATCGAGCGTGCCGTCGCGGCCAGCCCTGACAGCGGGTATATCGTGGACAGCCTCGGGTGGGTGTATTATCGGCTTGGCAGATACGCGGAGGCCGTGATCCAGATGGAGCGCGCTGTGGAACTGGAAGCCGTTGATCCCGTGATCAATGATCATTTGGGCGATGTTTACTGGGCCGTTGGCCGCCAGCGCGAAGCCCAATTCCAATGGAAGCGTGCCCTGTCGTTCATCGAATTTGCCGATGAGGATACAGAGGCAGAGCCTGACCGCATCCGCCGCAAGCTTGAGGTCGGTCTTGATGTGGTGCTGGAAGAAGAAGGCGCCGCACCGTTGAAGGTGGCAAATGACGACTGAGGTCTTCGCACCCGCCAAGGTAAATCTGACACTGCATGTAACGGGCCAGCGCGATGACGGCTATCACCTGCTCGACAGTCTGGTTGTGTTTGCGGATATAGGGGACCGTTTGTGGTTCAAATCCGCGCCGCAGATGCAGATCGAGGTAACAGGGCCTTTCGCCGATGGCGTCCCGACAGACCGGCGCAACCTTGTCTGGCAGGCAGCCGAACTCGCGGGTTGGACGGGTCACATCACGCTTGAAAAGAACCTGCCCCATGGTGCGGGGATTGGCGGCGGCTCGTCTGATGCGGCGGCGGTTTTGCGGGCGTTTGGTGGGGCGGATCACGCCTTGGACCTCGGGGCGGACGTCCCCGTTTGCCTCAAGCACACGCCGCAACGTATGCGGGGGATTGGCGAAGTGCTCGAGTCTGTCGAGACCTTGCCAGAGTTGGAGATCGTCCTCGTTAACCCGCGGGTCGTTGTGCCGACGGGAACGGTGTTTTCAGGGCTGCGCAGTAAACAGAATGAGCCGATGGGTGATGTGCTGCGCTCGTTCGGGGACGCGCCCGCATTCTGTGAATGGCTGGCTTCTCAGCGCAATGATCTGGAGGCTCCGGCACGTGAAGTCGCGCCCGAAGTCCGAGCTGCACTGGCCGCATTGGACGGCGCATTGCTGGCGCGCATGTCAGGGTCGGGGGCCACGTGTTTTGGCCTTTACACAGCTGGTGCTGCCGCTGCGGCTGCTCGAATAGCCCAAGCGCATCCCGACTGGTGGGTCGCCTCGGGCCGCGTGCTTAGCTGATCCGCTCTACCACGTAATCAGCCAGATCAATCAGCATTCCCTTAATCTCGTGATCGGGTAGGGGAGCAAGTGCTGCTTTGGCCTTCCCTGCCCACATCAGCGCGTCCTCGCGAGTCTGAGCCAGCGTGCCATGTTTGTTCAAAAGGCCGAGCGCGTGTTCGAGATCGCCGTCTTCCTGCTTGCCCTTTTCAATCGTGCGCACCCAAAAGGCATGCTCTTCCGTATCGGCCAACGCCACAGCTTTGATCACGGGCAGGGTCAGCTTTCGCTCACGAAAATCGTCACCAATATTTTTGCCAGTGGCCTCAGAGCCCTGATAGTCCAACAGATCGTCTACAATCTGAAAGGAAATCCCCAACGCGTCACCATAATCAAACAGCGCGCTAATATGCTCTTCAGGCGCATCTGCGATCACACCGCCCACTTGGGTCGCCGCAGAGAAGAGGGCGGCGGTTTTACCGCGCACCACCTGAAAATAGATATCCTCATCAGTCGCAAGGTTGCGGGCTGCGGTCAGTTGCAGCACCTCGCCTTCGGCAATCGTTGCAGCCGCATTCGACAGAATTTTCATCACCCGCATCGAGCCAGGTTCGGTCATCAACTGAAAGCTACGGGCGAACAGGTAGTCGCCGACCAACACGGAAGACTGATTGTCCCACAAAAGGTTGGCAGTAGGACGCCCGCGCCGCTGTGCGCTCTCGTCGACAACATCATCATGAAGCAGCGTGGCTGTGTGGATGAACTCAACCGTAGTCGCCAAATGAACGTGATAGGGGCCATCATAACCGCACAAGCGCGCTGCGGCCAAAGTCAGCATGGGGCGCAAACGCTTGCCGCCTGCTTCCACCAGATGGGCCGTAACCTCTGGAATGCGCGGAGCATGCTCGGACGACATGCGCTCACGGATGAGCACACCTACAGCGTCCATATCCTCGCTCAGAGTAGCGCCGAGGCGCTCATGTGGTTTCTGGCTCATTCAGTGGCTCACTTTTAACGGCGTCCCGACGCTCGACAATTGGGCGCACGGCAGATTAGATCACAGGTATGAAAGAACTTTTGCGCAGCACCGACCCCACGATCATCGCCTTTGCCTCAGCTCTGTTGCAAGGCGAGGATATAGCTTGCTTCTCGATGGACGTAAATATGAGCATCCTTGAAGGCGGCATCGGTATTTTCCCTCGTCGATTGATGGTGCGGGAGGATGATCACGACGCTGCGCTGCGCGTGATGCGCGACAACGAGATCGATCTGGGGTTTTGAGCGAGGATGATCTGACCCGCGATGCCTTCCTCGGAGGAGGATTGCATCTCTGGCAGCCGCGTTCGGGATACCGCGCAGGCGTTGATCCTGTGCTGCTTGCAGCCACTATACCTGCGGTTTCGGGGCAACGGGTGCTCGAACTTGGGTGTGGCGTGGGGGCTGCGATCCTGTGTCTTGGCGCGCGCGTGCCAGCATTGGAACTGACAGGGGTCGAGCGTGAGCCGACCTATGCAGACCTCGCGGAGCGCAACGGTCAGGGGTTATTGGAAGTTGTCACTGCCGATATCGCGGCTCTCCCTTTGACGTTGCGGCAGCGGCAATTTGACCATGTGCTCGCAAACCCTCCCTATTGGAGGCGCGACGCATCCGTGGCGACAAAGGACGCGGTGCGCGAGGCCGCACTTGGCGAGCAGACGCCACTTGCCCTTTGGATCAAGACGGCTTCAAAACGCCTCGCTCCCAAGGGGCAGCTGCACGTCATCCACCGTGCCGAGCGGTTGCCCGATCTGATCGCGGCCCTTCCCGCCGATATGGGCAGCATCGAGGTGTTACCCATCGCAGCACGGACGGGACGCGCGGCAGAGCGTATCATTCTGCGGGCGCGCAAGTCGGGGCGGGCGGATTTTCGCTTGTCTGCGCCCCTAATTCTGCATCGCGGCGCGGCCCATGTGAACGGGGATCAATTCACTGATGAGGTGCGAAGCGTCTTGCGCGCAGGGGCGGCGCTGACTTTTTAGGCGGCGTTTAGCAATTGTTTACCACCTTCCATGCTATGCTGCAGAGCGGCGTGACAAGTGATTCCGATCATGGTTCACTCCTTGCATGGCTTTAACAACTGGAGGACGTATGTCCCTTAATGCACATCTTGAGACGTTGAAAAAGAAACATCACGACATGAGCGAAGCGATTGAACAGGCACAGCGTGCGCCTGGCATCGACGGCCTGAAAGTCGCCGATATGAAAAAACAAAAGATGCGCCTTAAAGAAGAAATTGCCCGATTGTCGGACTAGCTATTTCCTGGACATGCTGGCGCGCGCTGCAATAACTGCGCCGCCAGTGATCAAAAGTGCCGCCCACAGCAGTGTCATGCTGGGGGAGGCAATTCCCACAACGATCAGAACAAGCGTAGACAGCAGCGGTGCAGCATAGGAGCTGGTTCCGAGTAATTGAATGTCTCCTCGTTTGCATCCGATATCCCACACATAGAACGCAAAGCCGACTGGCCCTAGGCCCAGTCCCGCAATGCTGGCCCATCCTATTGCTGTTGCGGGCAGGGTGGTCTGCTCAAACATAAAATGGAGCGGGAGGGAGAGGAGTGAAGTTGCAAGACAGAAGACTGCAACACTCGCCGTAGGCGCATTACCGACTAAGCGAGAGAGCACGGAATAGCCTGCCCACGTGAAGGCCGCAGCTAGCGCCAGAAGATAGCCCGTCAAATGCTCTGCACTCAGCCCGACACCGCCTTCGGTAATGATGATCGCAGCGCCTGCAAAACCGAAAAGCGCTCCGATCACATGCCCTGCGCGCAACCGCTCGGATGGCAGCAGGCCCGAAAAGACAACGATGAGCAAAGGCCATAAATAGGCGATCAGCCCTGCTTGGGCGGCAGGGGCCGCGCGCAGAGCCGAGAAATAGAACAGATGATAGGCAAAGAGGCCCAAAGCGCCAAAGATATAGACCCGCAACGGCACGCGGCGCATGGCGCCGAAGCTGCCGGTTAGCCACGCCCAGACCAAGCCCACAACGCCGCCGATGCCGAAGCTGAGCGCGTTGAGCAACAGGGGAGGCGTGGGGGCGGACCCGACTGTGAACAGCGCCAGCAATGCCCACAAGAGCACAGCGAGAAATCCTGTAGCGGTTGCGCTCATACGGGTCATGAAGCGGCAAGGTCCAGAATGGTGAGGTTGTCGGTGATGTGCGCGGTCTTTTCAATCTCTGTCAAGATCCAGTCGCGGAATGTCGCGATCTGGGGGCGATTCTCCATTCCCTTGAGGCATAGAAAGCTGAAACGCGCACCCGTTGCAAGCGCGGTTGGAAAGGGCGCTACCAGTCGCCCCTCTGCGAGGTCCTTAACCACAAGAGCACGGCGACCCATCACGATCCCGACCCCTGCAAGGGCGGCATCAAGCGCGTGATCTGCCTGGGAAAACCGCGGGCCTGATGTGGGGTTGTAGGATACACCCAGCGCGGCGAACCAATCGCTCCATGCAATCGGCGCTTTGAGGAAACGAACCGAATCGTCAAAAATGATGGGCGCGTGGGTCAGGCTCTCGATTGTCGGATACTGAGCGGCCAGTGCAGGCGTCATGACTGGCATGACCCATTCTTCAGCCAATGGCAGGACATAGAGCTCTGGCGTGACGCTGCTGCTAAACCGGATCGCCACATCCACATTGTCGCGCATCAAATCCATACGTTGGAGCGAGGCGGCGAAACGCAGCTCGATCTCTGGATGGGACTGAGCGAACTCATAGAGACGCGGTGCCAACCATTTGGCGGTAAACGCGGGCCCAGCTGTCACGGTGAGGGTTTGCGTGTCTTGCGTGCGCTGTGCGGCGCGCCACGCGGTGGCCAGTGTCTGAAACCCCTCTGCCGCACCACGTGACAGGGCGGTACCCGCCTCGGTGAGTTCAACCGCGCGGTTGAGGCGGCGAAACAGCGGCGCGCCTAAATGCTCTTCAAGAGATTTTATCTGGAACGAGAGTGCAGCAGGGGTGACGTTTAGCTCGGCGGCTGCCTGAGCGAACGACATATGACGCGCAGCGGCGTCAAAAGCGCGCAAGGCAGTGAGGGGAGGGAGGCGGTTCGACATATTCAGTTAAGTACAGCTTAACTGAGGCGTTGGAAAGTCTCGTTTGTATAGAAGGTTTGTAAGGCCCATATTGATGTCAAGAAAGACACATTGATCCGAACCGGATCGCATCAGGAGACTTAGAATGTTTGAAGCCACCACAAACCCCGCCGCCCGTACCGCCATGGACAACGCTCACGCTGCACGCGGCCAGATGATGACGGACTTCTTTTCATGGCTGCGCGCACCGCGCACACGCTAAGGTTTTTCCGCTGGTGGTGTGCACGCCACCTTACGGAATAAAACGGGGCTGGCAGAGTGATCTGCCAGCCCCGAATGCTCTTCAACCCCGTTAGGGTGTCATCGCTTAGACAAAGAATTGCGCACCATTCGCCGAGATGGTTGAGCCGTTGATAAAGCCCGCATCGTCGGAGACGAGGAAGGATACGGCGCGTGCAATCTCTTCAGGCTCGCCCAGACGGCCCGTAGGAATTTGTGCGATGATGCTTTCGCGTACTTTCTCCGGCACGGCCATAACCATATCCGTCCCGATATAGCCGGGGCAGATTGCATTGGCGGTAATATTGGCGCGTGCGCCTTCTTGAGCCAGTGATTTCACGATACCCAGATCGCCCGCCTTGGTTGCGGCGTAGTTCACTTGAGCGAACTGGCCCTTCTGCCCGTTGATCGAGGAGATCACCACGATGCGGCCAAACTTGCGCTCGCGCATACCGGGCCAGACAGGGTGGATGGTGTTGAACACGCCTGTAAGGTTGGTGTCGATGACTTCTTTCCACTGGTCGGGCGTCATTTTGTGGAAGGGAGCGTCACGGGTAATGCCAGCATTCGCGACCACAACTTCTACGGGGCCCAGATCAGCCTCGACCTGCGCGATACCAGCAGCTGAGCTGTCATAGTCCGCGACATTCCATTTGTAGGTCTTAATACCTGTCTCCGCCGTAAATGCGGCGGCGGCTTCATCGTTGCCCGCGTAAGTCGCAGCGACAGTATAGCCTTTGTCTTTAAGCTCTTTTGAAATGGCAGCGCCGATCCCGCGGCTGCCTCCGGTAACAAGTGCGACACGCGACATGTAATCCTCCCAATGGTAATGTTATTGCTGCGTTGAGCGTGGGCGCGCAATTATATTGCGCGCCCAACCATGCTTAAGGCCGTTCGAGGCACATAGCAACACCCATGCCGCCGCCAATGCACAAAGTTGCCAAACCTTTTTTGGCACCGCGGCGCTTCATCTCGAAAAGCAATGTGTTGAGGATGCGCGCGCCCGAGGCGCCGATGGGGTGGCCGATGGCAATCGCGCCGCCGTTCACGTTTACGATCGCCGGATCCCAGCCCATTTCCTTGTTCACTGCACAAGCTTGTGCGGCAAAGGCCTCATTTGCTTCGACCAGATCGAGGTCTTCTGCGCTCCAGCCTGCTTTTTCCAGCGCTTTGCGTGAGGCATGGATCGGCCCAACGCCCATGATGGAGGGATCAAGCCCCGCCGTAGCGTAGGAGGCGATGCGCGCCAGCGGCTCGATCCCGCGTTTCTCGGCGTTCTCCGCGCTCATCAAGAGGGCACCCGCTGCACCATCGTTAAGACCGGATGCGTTCGCTGCGGTGACCGAGCCGTCCTTTGTGAACGCGGCGCGCATTTTGGACATTGCTTCGATGTTGGCGCCGTGGCGGATGTATTCGTCCGCGTCGACAATCGTATCGCTCTTACGACCGGGCACGGTGTAGGCGAAGATCTCGTCTGCAAAGCGGCCCTCTTTCTGGGCGGCTTCGGCCTTGTTCTGGGACGCGACGGCGAATTCATCCTGTTGATCACGGGTGATCTGGAATTTCTCGGCGACGTTCTCGGCGGTCTGGCCCATGTGGTAGCCGTTGAAAGCATCCCATAAACCGTCCTTGATCATAGTGTCGATAAGCTTCATGTCGCCCATCTTCTGGCCTGCGCGCATGGCTTGGGCGTGGGGCGACATGGTCATGTTTTCCTGACCGCCTGCGGCCACGATATCCGCATCGCCCAACTGGATATGCTGGGCGGCGAGGGCTACGGCGCGAAGGCCGGAACCACAAACCTGATTGATGGACCATGCGGAGGATTCGATGGGCAGACCGGCGTTCACATGCGCCTGGCGGGCGGGGTTCTGACCCTGTGCCGCGGTGAGAACCTGACCAAGAATCGTTTCGGATACGTCGGATGGGTCAACACCAGCGCGGGCAACGATTTCTTTGAGCATAGCTGCGCCCAGATCATGGGCAGGGGTGTTGGCGAAGGAGCCACCAAAGCTGCCGACGGCAGTTCGGGCGGCGGAGGCGATAACAACATTGGTCATAGAAAGCGGTCCTCTTGGAGTGATGCGTAGCAGAGGATTGCACAGATATAACGCTTGGCATTGCGCCGATCTGCCCTCCACTTTGTTTCTCCGAGATACCGTATGGGGCGCGACACGGCAAGAACGGCAAAGCCGAAGCCATGCTTAGGCCTGATTACGCTCGTCAGATGAGGCAAGCCATTCGGGCTGTGTTGTGGGGGCAGCGAAGTAATATCCCTGAAGGCAATCAATGCCAATTTGCATGGCCAATGTCGCATCTTCGTAGGTCTCGACCGCTTCCGCGACGGTGAGCATGTCGAACTCTTTCGCAATTGCGCAAAGCACGCGCGTGATTGCCAGATTGTCGGCGTCTTTCGATAGGCCGCGAATGAACTGGCCTGAAAGCTTCAGGATGTCGAAATCGAAGTCCTTGAAATGTCGAATTGCCATGTTCCCCGCGCCAAAGTTGTCCATCGCGAAGCAGATGCCTTTGGGCTGCAGCCGCTGCATGAAGTCAATGACGAGTTCGGGAACCATCATGGCAGAGCTTTCCGTGATTTCCAGTATCAGCCGCTCCCCCAGATACGGGCTTTCGTTCAGAAACCGGTTGAGGCAGTTCATCCATGGCCGGTAACCGATGGAGCGCGCTGACATGTTTATCGAGAGGCGCAATTGAGGATTGTCCTTGAGGGCCCGTAACCCGTGGCGCAGCGCCAGCACATCAATCTCGCGGCCTGTCTCGGTGTCCTCGATCTTGCCCATAAACTCACCCGCGGGAATGATTCTGCCCGTAGGGTCCAGAACGCGGATCAAGCCTTCATAGAAGGCGATTTGGTTTGGCAGGTCGCTGCGCATGACAGGCTGGTACGCCAGCAGTGTTTGATTGTGCCTAATGGCTTCCTGCACCATTTCCATTGTCCCGCGCGTCTGTTGTGCCACCGCAAAATCCAGTGGGCTAAGTACCTCAGCAGGGAGGCCAACGGGCTTGCGTCTTTGTCTACCTTTCACGGGGGGCATCCTTTGATTGTCGGTGGAGCACATCTGGCCTGTCCGTGATTGCACGCGAGACTCTAAAATCGTGTTAAAGATAAATTTTTGTGCCATTTGTAGCCAACCGATGGGGAGCAAGCGATGACAAGGTGCGACTGGGCAGGGCCTGAACAGATCTATCTGGACTATCACGACACCGAATGGGGCGTGCCAGAGTATGACAGTCGCGCGCTGTGGGAAAAGCTGATCCTTGACGGATTTCAGGCGGGCCTGAGCTGGATTACGATCCTGAAAAAGCGTGAAGCCTTTCGCGAAGCGTTCGAAGGGTTTAATCCGCATGTAATTGCACGATGGGGCGAGGATGATGTGCAGCGTCTGTTGGGCAATGCGGGAATCATCCGCCACCGAGGCAAGATCGAGGCTACGATCACAAATGCGCAAGCATGGCTCCGGATGGAAGAGCAGGGCGGTTTTGATAAATTCATGTGGGACTATGTCGGGGGTACGCCGCTCCAGAACCGTTTTGAATCGATGGCAGACGTGCCGCCCAAGACCGAACTCTCCGAACAGGTGAGCAAGGATCTCAAGAAAGCTGGTTTCAAATTTTGCGGTCCCACGATTGTCTATGCTTGGATGGAGGCCTGCGGGCTGGTGAACGATCATTTGGTGGGATGTCCGAGGCATGACGCCTGCGCTGCCCTTGCAGAAGGTTGATATAGGTCAATGCGGAATCTCGCCGTGCTGCTATCTTAAGTGCTCCTGAAACCTGAAAGGACACCACATGTTTGATAAGATTGTTGTAGGTATTGACGGTTCCAAGACTTCGGAAAATGCCATGCGCACCGCGTGTGATATTGCTGCTAAATACGGTTCCGAATTGCACTTGGTGCATACGCCGCAACCACAAACGGTTGCTTTTGCGATGGGCGCTGTCGCGAGCTATCATCTCGTGTCGACCATGCCTTCGCACAGCGAAGTTATGGAAGGCGGAGAAAAAATCCTCGATCAGGGACGTGCGATTGCCAAGGAGTGCAATCAGGCGATCACACAAACTTACATGGAGGTGGGTGATCCTGCGCATCATATCGTTGAATGCGCGGAAAAAACCGGTTCGGACCTCATTGTGACGGGCCGTCGCGGTCTGGGTAGCCTTGGTGCGCTGGTGCAGGGGAGCACGTCCTCAAGCATCAACAAGCTGGCGAAATGCGCTTGCCTGTCCGTGGTCTAGCTCGCCAGTTTGACTATTCGGCCTGAACTCTCCGCTAGGTCGCTTATTTGCCTTATTGGCAAGTAGTGTGCTCGGGTGCATTGACTCCCGTCTTCATATCATAGTAAGCGCGCCCGAGTTGGTGTTGGTGAGCCCCGCAAGGGGGTCTCTGTCGGGGTGAGAACCCAGAGGACAACGCCCTTAACCGCCCCTCGCGGGCACTATAAGGAGAACAGCCGTGACCAAACGCACCGCTGCCAAGCACAAAATTGACCGCCGTATGGGCGAAAACATCTGGGGCCGTCCAAAATCCCCAGTGAACCGCCGCGAATACGGCCCCGGCCAGCACGGCCAGCGCCGTAAGGGCAAGATTTCCGACTTCGGTATCCAGCTGCGCGCCAAGCAGAAGCTCAAGGGCTACTACGGCGACCTGACCGAAAAGCAGTTCCGCCGCATCTATGGTGAAGCCGAGCGTGTAAAAGGCGATACAGGTGAGAACCTGATTGGTCTGCTCGAGCGCCGTCTCGACGCGGTTGTTTACCGCGCCAAGTTCGTCTCCACTGTATTTGCTGCACGTCAGTTCGTGAACCACCGCCACGTTCGCGTGAACGGCAAGCTGGTGAACATCCCCTCCTACCGCGTAAAAGAGGGTGACGTGATCGAGGTTCGTGACCGTTCCAAGCAGATGGTTGCATTGATCGAGGCCACACAGCTGCCCGAGCGTGACGTGCCTGACTACATCGAAGTAGATCACTCCAAAATGACAGCGACCTTCACACGCACACCCACGTTGGGCGATGTGCCGTATCCGGTTGTCATGGAGCCGAACCTCGTCGTGGAATTCTACGCGAAGAACTAATCTTCGCCTGCCACCGACAACAGTTTTCGATGCGCCCTGCCAGACCTCTGGTGGGGCGTTTTCGCATCCAGCCCCTGCCACAAGTGGACAGATGCGCGCGGTCGCAATTTCGCGGGTGGCTGTAAAGCCGATCAAGCGCTAAAAGACCTTGAACAACCAATGAGCCTTGCCATGACCCAAATGATCACGCCCCAACCCGGCATTATGGATATCGCCCTTTATCAGGGGGGCGCGTCCCATGTGGCGGGCCATGAAAATGCGCTCAAGCTCAGCTCGAACGAGAACCCGTTTGGCCCGTCGCCTGCCGCGATCAAGGCTTATGAGCGGGAGGGGCGGATGCTGCACCGCTACCCGAGTGCAGATCACGGCGCGCTCCGTGCAGCGATTGCAGGAGTGTATAACCTCGATGCCGATCGGATAATTTGCGGCACGGGTTCGGATGAGATTATTGCGTTCCTATGTCAGGCCTATGCCGGGCCGGGCACGGAAGTCATCCACACCGAGCACGGGTTTGCCATGTACCGCATCTCGGCACTGGCTGCTGGTGCGACCCCGGTAGAGGTGGCCGAGCATGAGCGCGTCACAGATGTGGACACGATCCTTGCCGCTTGTACTGACAAAACGCGTCTGGTCTTCCTCGCCAACCCTAACAACCCGACAGGCACGATGATCGGCTTGGGCGACATCGCGCGCCTCGCTGAAGCTTTGCCGCCGCAGGCGCTTCTGGTGCTCGATGGAGCCTATGCCGAATATGTCGAAGGCTATGATGGCGGGGCCGCCTTGGTGGACAGTCGCCAGAATGTGGTGATGACGCGGACCTTTTCCAAAATCTACGGTCTTGGTGGTTTGCGCATCGGCTGGGGCTATGGCCCTTCGCATGTGATTGACGTGCTGGGCCGTGTGCGCGGACCGTTCAATCTTAGCAGCTCGGCGCTCGCCGCGGCTGAGGCTGCCGTGCGCGATGTGGCCTACGTTGATCACTGCCGCGCCGAGAATGCGCGCATGCGCACGTGGCTTGCTGATGCTTTGGCCGAGATCGGCGTGCCGTCGGATGTGTCGCTGGCCAACTTCATCCTTGCGCGCTTCACGTCACAATCAGAGGCCGAAGCCTGCGATCTCCACCTGCAATCCCAAGGGCTGATCGTGCGGCGTGTGGGGGGCTACAATCTCCCCAGTTGTCTGCGCATCACCGTGGGTGACGAAAGCGGGTGCCGCCGTGTCGTGCACGCCATCCGCCAGTTCAAGGAAGCCTAAGCATGGCACAGATATACGACCGTGTTGCGCTGATCGGGCTGGGGCTGATCGCGTCCTCGATGTTCTGGTCGATAAAGCGCGGCGGCTTGGCTGGTGAAGTCACGGGCTTTGCCCGCTCGGCCGAGACACGTGAAACAGCGCGTGAAATAGGCCTGTGTGATGTGGTCTACGACGATATCAACGCAGCTGTCGAAGGCGCTGATCTGGTTGTGCTTTGTGTGCCCGTAGGGGTCATGGGTGCGGTCATGCAACAGATTGCGGGCTCCTTGAAGCAGGGTGCAACCGTCACCGATGTGGGGTCGGTCAAGCGTGATGTAATCACCAGCGTGACGCCACATCTGCCCGAGGGTGTGCATTTCGTGGCGGGTCATCCACTTGCCGGGACCGAACATTCAGGCCCGCGTTCGGGCTTTGCCGAGCTTTTTGATAACCGCTGGTGCCTTCTGGTGCCCGCCGAAGGGACCGCGCCAGAGCCTATAGCAAAGCTGCGTGAGTTCTGGGAAGGGTTGGGATCGAATGTTGAGGAGATGGATGCCGATCACCATGATCTGGTTGTCGCTGTTACCTCCCATGCGCCGCACCTCATTGCCTACACGATGGTTGGTGTGGCCGATGATCTGCGCCGCGTGACTGATGGTGAGGTGATCAAATACTCCGCAGGGGGCTTTCGGGATTTTACCCGGATCGCCGCCTCTGACCCCACAATGTGGCGCGATGTGTTTCTGACCAACAAGGACGCCACCCTAGAGATTTTGGGCCGTTTCACTGAAGAGCTGTTTGCTTTGCAGCGGGCCATCCGGCAGGGCGACGGCGATCATCTGTTTGACTATTTCACCCGCACCCGCGCGATCCGGCGCGGTATCATTGAGGCGGGGCAGGACACGGACGCCCCGAACTTTGGCCGTGATCCGGGTAGCAAGCCGTGAAGCGGCTGGCGATCCTGCTATGCGCCATGGCGACGCTGTCCTGTGCGGGGCCTGATACATCATCGCGCCCCGAAGCACGGCCAAACCCGCAAGCCGACGCAACGATTGACCGCTCGGCCATCGAGAACAAGCGCGGGTTCTTTCAATCCCTTCGCCCGATCTTTCGCTCGCCCGATGCAGTGCCTGCCAATGCACCAGAGCAATCCTTTCCTGTGGCAGGGTCCGTCTGTGGTGATCCGTCCATTCGGGGTGATGTTGTCGGCCGTGTCGCTGGACGGATTTCGGGCTGTGGTATCGAGAATGGTGTCAAGATCACCGCTGTCTCCGGTGTGCGCCTCAGCGTTGGATCAACGATGGATTGCGCAACCGCACGTGCGCTGAGATCATGGATCGACAATAGCGCCAGACCAGCGTTCTCGGGTAAAGGAGGCGGCCTGCGCGAGATCAAGGTTGCCGCGCACTACGCCTGCCGCCGCCGCAACAATTCCAAGACCGGTAAGATATCCGAACATGGCAAGGGCAAGGCGATCGATATCTCGGCCTTCCGCATGGTCGACGGCAGCGAGATCACCGTGCTGAAGGGATGGAACGCAGCCAGAAGCCGTAAAGCATTGCGCAAGATCCATGCGGATGCCTGCGGCCCGTTTGGCACTGTGCTTGGCCCGAAAGCGAACCGCTTTCACCTTGATCACTTCCACTTTGACACAGCGAGTTACCGCTCGGGGCCTTACTGCCGTTAGGGGATCACGAGGCGGGGCGCTGGGCCAAGGGGGAAGAACCCCAAACGCATCTGGCCATCGGTGATCGTGATTTGCGCGTCCAGAGAATTGCCGCCGCCAGATGCCCCCGCAAGTAGCGTCAGCACGCTTTCGATCTGGGGGCGGATCTCGGTGGTAAGCGTGCCAGCGTTCTGTGCCAGATCCAGCATTCTTTGCCAATTTTCCGCGCGTAGGCTGGCTGTGCCTGTAAGGATGCCGCCCGCTGCAACGGTAACATCGGCAGCGAAGGTCACGCCGATATCGCCCCAGATTGCACGCGCAGTATCAATCCTCAGTGCAGTAGGTTGCGGTCGGTTGCCTGCTCTGGCGCTGCGGTCCAAGGGACGGTCCAGCGTGATTGCGCCCGTCGCATCAAAATGCTCGAACATTACAGGCCACGCATTGGGCAGCCGCATCGCTTGCCTCAGCACAATGCCTGCGGCGAGGTCCGCAGCGTTGAAGTCAAACTGATATTGCGCGGGGCTCTCCAACTGCAATAGAAACGCCTGTACCGCTTGCGCGCTCGCGATGCGGCCCTCAACAACGTCAAGGCGAGGCGTGGCCATGACAATGCGCGAAGACTCCAGCGTGAGGCCCGTGTTCGGGCGCAGTCGTAGGGCCGCCTCGGCGCCCTCATGGCTCAGGATCATGGTGGAGTTGTACGACGTGATCCCGATCTCGCCTGCAGGCAGCCTAACCCTTGGATGACCGGGCCAATAGATAGGGGCGGAAACGGTGGCATCGGGCACATCCACCCTGTTCTCACCGTCGGCAGACGTGATGGTGATGCCCTGCACTTCGGTCGCCAGACGCAAGGGATTTTTCCCGCGCGTCATCTGCTGCGTGGTGATTTGCACGCCGCTTGCGCGGGGCGCGTCCCGCCATGTGATCACGCCCTTTTGTAGACCAGTTGTGGCTATCGCCCACCACCCGATCCAAACAAAGGAAAGCAGCAGCAAAATTTTAACACCGCCTCGACCCATGTGCAGCCCTTTCCAATGACACGCGTTTGAGGTTTACCTGACACCAAACAGGAGAACCAGATGAGTATGTGGGTATTCGGCTATGGCAGCTTGCTGTGGAATCCGGGGTTCGAGGTTGCCGAGCAGGTGATCGCGACCTTGCCTGACTATGCGCGCTCGTTCTGCATGCGCTCAATCCACCATCGCGGGACAGTCGAAGATCCCGGACTGGTGCTGGCGCTGGACGAGCAGGCAGGTGAGGCCTGTGAAGGGGTGGCGCTGCGCGTTGTCGCGGGGCAGGAGGCGCAGACACTTGCATATCTGCGCGAGCGGGAATTGATCTCCTCCGCTTATGTAGAAAAGGAGCTGGCCGTGCGCCTGTCGGACGGGCGCGAGGTCACTGCATTGGTCTATGTGATCGACGAGGCGCACAATCAATATTGCGGCGGTCTGCCGCTCGAAGAGCAGGCGCAGATCATGGCGCAGGCCGTGGGCGGGCGCGGCCCCAACAGCGAGTATCTCTATAACACAGCTGATCATCTGGCCACTTTGGGCCTGCACGATCCTGCGCTGGAATGGCTGGCCACGCGGGTGCGTGAGATCGATTCATAAACACTTTGGTTTTGGCTGATTTTGAATGTAGGCTTGTCCTAAATAAGACCAACGAGCAGTAACAATAAGGTCAGGAGCTTGAGGCGCATGGCGCAGCCAGACCGCGAAGTCGCACCGCAATTTTCTCAACCCGTCAGGCAGATCACGCTGATGCTGCTGGTGCTGGGCCTGTCGGGCTTTGGCGTGTTCATGGCACTGCCAAGGGTACTGCCTGTGTTTCAGGCCAATCCCTACCTCAACGGGTTCATCTTCTTTGTCTTTCTGATTGGTGTTGTCGCCTGTTTCTATCAGGTGTTGCAACTCATCGGCTCGGTCCGCTGGATTGAGGATTTTGCCTCGGATGAGGGCACGTCAGAGGATACCCCGCCGCAGATGCTGGCGCCGTTGGCGGCCCTGTTGCGCACGCGGGGCGCGCGGATGCAGGTAAGCGCGTCCTCGACCCGCTCCATCCTCGATTCCGTGGCGACACGCATCGATGAGGCCCGCGAAATAACGCGCTATATCGTCAACACGTTGATTTTTCTTGGCCTTCTGGGAACGTTCTATGGCCTCGCCATTACGGTCCCCGCGATTGTCGAGACGATCCGCACCCTGACCCCCCAAGCAGGCGAGAGCAGCACAGACGTGTTCAGCCGCCTGATGACGGGGCTGGATTCGCAGTTGTCTGGCATGGGCGTGGCCTTTGCCTCATCGCTGCTGGGGCTGGCAGGGTCGCTGATTGTAGGGCTGCTCGAACTTTTTGCAGGGCACGGGCAGAACCGCTTTTATCAGGAGCTGGAGGATTGGCTCAGCTCCATAACGCGGATCGGATTTGCGGCAGGCGATGACAGCACACCCGAGCAGGCAGTGATGGCAGGCATGGTTGATCACATGGCCGAGCAGATGGAGAAGATGCAGGAGATGTTTGCACGTTCCGAGGCGGGGCGCGCTGAAGTTGAGCAACGCCTTGGCGCCTTGGCGGCCTCCATCGAACGCATGGCCGTGCAGTTGGGCGATCAGAGCAATGGGTCGGCGGCACTGGAGCGGATCGCCGAGGGTCAAGAGCGCATGATCGAGGCACTCGAACAGCAAGGGGCGCACCACAGCATGGACAGCGGGAGCGGCGATGCAGAGAGCCGTATGCGCCTGCGCTCAATCGATGTGCAAATGCTGCGTATCCTTGAGGAAATCTCCGCTGGCCGGCAGGAGACAATGGCCGAGTTGCGTCAGGAAATCTCGATGCTGGTCAAAGCAATGTCAGCGGGACGCGGCAACGCCGAGCCGCGGCGGATGCGGGCCACAGGCAAGCTTTCGGGCGGCGGCAAGGAGGACTGAGGGTGGCATTGTCGCGACGCACAGGCGCGCGGTTCCAAGCGTCAATCTGGCCCGGATTTGTGGATGCCATGACCGGGCTTTTGCTGGTCCTGATGTTCGTGCTGACCATCTTTATGGTAGTGCAGTTTGTCCTGACGGAGCAGATATCGGGACAGGAGACAGAGCTGGACGAGCTTTCGTCGGAAGTGGCAGCCTTGGCGCAGGCGTTGGGTCTTGAGCGTCGCGCCACAGCTGATCTGGAGAGCCAAGCGGCACAGCAGAACGCTCTCATTGCGACGCTTCAGGCCGCGCGTGCCGAGCAGGCCGAGGCGCTGGCCGAGGCACAGACTCAGATCACCAGCTTTGAGGCGCAAGTCGCTGGTTTGATTGCAGATCGTGACCGTGCGCTGGGGCAGGTTTCCGATCTCGAAGCGCGTGAGGCGACGCTGTTGAGTGAGCAGGAAGCGCTCAATGCGGCCTTGGCCGCGAGCCGTGAGGAAACCGATGCGCAGGCCGAGCAGGCGCGGCTGGCAGCCGCACGGCGTGAGGCGCTGGAGGCGCTTATGGTTGATCTGCGCGCACGCAATGCAGAGGCCCAAGGCCAGATTGATACCCTTACCGCTGATCGCGATGCTGCGCGGGAGGCGTTGAGCGCACAAGAAGCGGCCCAGCTGGCGGAGGCGGCCGCGGCTGAGGCCTTGAGGGAGCGGTTGGCAAATGCGGATACCGAGTTGACGGCCATGACCCTATCGCTGGAAGCTCAGCGCAGAGAGGCGGAGGAAACGCTGACTTTGTTGGCGGCAGCGCGGGCTGCGCAAGAGGAATTGGACCTGCGTCTGTCGGCTGCGCAGGAGGGCAGCGAAGCCGAGATAGAGGATTTGCGCGCGCGACTTGCGGCGGCGTTGGCGGCGCAACTGGCCGCCGAGACAGCAGCGGGTGAGACACAGACGGAGGCCCAACAGCGTGCCGCGTTGTTGGCCCAAGCGCAGTCGGAGTTGGCGCAGGAACAGGAAACATCTGCCGCGGCGCAACGCCAGACAGAGCTTTTGAATCAGCAAGTTGCGGCGCTTCGCTTGCAGTTGAGCAACCTTCAGGGGCTGCTGGACGAGGCCGAGGTCGCGGACGCTGCGCGGGAAGTTGAACTGCAGTCGCTGGGATCACAGCTCAACACCGCACTGGCGCGGGTCGCGGCTGAAGAGCGGCGACGTGCAGAGTTGGAGGCGGCAGAGGTGGCGCGGCTGGAGGAGGAGACCAAAAACCTCGAGCAATACCGATCCGAGTTTTTCGGGCGGCTGCGCTCTGTACTGGGCGCGCAAGAAGGGGTGCGGATCGAGGGCGATCGCTTTGTCTTTAGCTCGGAAGTGTTATTCCCGCCCGGTGGCGCGGATCTTTCGCGTGAGGGCAGGGGTGAGGTCGCCAAGGTTGCAGATATCCTGCGCAACGTGGCAGCGGATATACCCGAGGGCATCGATTGGGTCATTCGGGTGGACGGTCACACGGACGATGTGCCGCTTTCGGGGCTGGGCGAGTTTGCGGACAACTGGGAACTGAGTCAGGCGCGCGCCTTGTCGGTGGTCAAGTACATGGCGAACTTCCTTGGTATTCCACCCGACCGTTTGGCGGCAAACGGATTCGGGCAGTACCAGCCTGTAGACACCGCAGACACGGATGCGGCGCGGGCGCGTAATCGGCGGATCGAGCTTAAATTCACTGAAAAATAAAGGTGCTTTGCGTACACCCTGCTGTACAGCCCCTGTGCGCCATCTGGCGTCAGGGTAAGGTGAGTGTAAATTGCTGCTGTTCGACCAAATCTCCTGCGCGTTGCAGCTCTGCGGTGCCCGTGTAGGTGCCAGAGGGCCACGGAACGCGGCTGCGTTTTTTGCCAATAGCGCGGAAGAGCTGGGCCTTGCGGTCCTTGAGTAGGAGGTCACGTGCAATGACCTCACCTTCGGGGCCATTGAGGGACAGGTGCAAAACGTCGCTTTTCTGGGTGCCGAACAGGAAGGCGTAGATCACCAAAGCATCGCTTTGCGCGTCGGGCAGGGGCACAGTGCCCGCGCGGATGGCCTCGAATTCGGGAATAGCTGCCGCAGCGCCAATGCTCACAATGCCGCCCTGCCGGACGGGTGGCCGCTCGGCCCACAGCGTAATCTCGTCAGGTTGGCCGCACGTAATGGTGCCGTCAGGGTCGAACGGGTCGATCATTTCACCATCTCGGCGCACGGACAGATGGACGTGGGGAAATTCGGCGCGGCCTGACATGCCGACTTCGCCCAAGATATCCCCCGCAGTGACCTGTTGACCCCGTTGTACGGTCACTGAGCCTTTGCGCAGGTGGCAGTACTGCGTCTCCCAGCCATTGTCGTGTCGGAGCACTACGCCGTTGCCGCATTCACGCCCCTTAACGCTCTCGGCGTTGTCGGGGCCGTAGTGCACATCAGGAACACCGTCGCGAATGCCTGTCACAATGCCTGTGGCTGCGGCGAGCACATCTATGCCGTCTTCTATCATGGCGTAGGAGGGCAGGGCGAAATCAGTGCCCTTGTGACCGTTATAGCTGAGCCCTGTGCACAGGAAGTCCGAGTTTGCGTCAGAGGGATCCTGATCGACATATTGCTGGATGTAGCAAGGGCCTGTCAGATCGCAATCAATGGGGGACACTAACGAAAACTCCCCCGCCGTGGCGGGCACGGCGAGGGAGAGAAGGGTCAAAAGACCAAACCGCATTATTCAGCGGTAAGCAGCGGCGGCTTTTTGTTAGTTAGACGCGGGCTGTCTGGGCCATCGACCTGAATATCCAGCTCGCCTTTCTTGACACCGATCTTGACCACACCGCCTTTGGCGAGTTTGCCAAAGAGCAGCTCTTCGGAAAGCGGCTTCTTGATGTACTCTTGAATAACGCGGCCAAGGGGGCGGGCGCCCATCTTGGAGTCGTATCCTTTGTCTCCCAGCCATTCCGCGGCTTTGCTGCTCAGCTCGATCGTCACGTTGCGGTCCATAAGTTGGGCCTCAAGCTGAAGCACGAACTTTTCGACCACGCGCATGATGGTCTCTTTAGGCAGCGCGCCAAAGGAGATTACCGCATCAAGACGGTTGCGGAATTCGGGCGTGAACGTGCGCTCGATTGCAGCGGTATCCTCGCCCGTGCGCTTTTCGCGGCCAAAGCCTACGGCCTCTTTCGCTTGCTCGGAGGCGCCAGCGTTGGAGGTCATAATCAGGACCACATTGCGGAAATCCACGGTGCGGCCATTGTGATCGGTCAGTTTGCCGTGATCCATGACCTGCAACAGGATGTTGTAGACATCAGGGTGTGCCTTCTCCATCTCGTCGAGCAGCAGGACGCAGTGGGGGTCTTGATCGACGCTATCCGTCAGCATGCCGCCTTGATCAAAGCCGACGTAGCCCGGAGGGGCACCGATGAGGCGCGATACGGCGTGTTTCTCCATATACTCTGACATGTCAAAGCGCAGCAGCTTCACACCCAGCGTATCGGCGAGTTGCTTGGCCACTTCGGTTTTACCCACACCTGTTGGCCCTGCGAAGAGGTAGTTGCCGATGGGCTTTTCAGGTTCGCGCAGACCAGCACGGGCCAGTTTGATCGCTGCCGAAAGCTGCTCGATCGCGTTGTCCTGACCAAAGACGACCCGCTTGAGCGATTTTTCGAGGTCTTTGAGGACCACGACATCGTCTTTGGAGACGTTCTTGGGCGGGATGCGCGCGATTTTGGCAACCACAGCCTCGACCTCTTTGGTGCCGATGGTCTTACGGCGCTTGGACGCGGCGATGAGGTGCTGTGCGGCACCTGCCTCGTCAATGACGTCAATGGCTGAGTCAGGCAGCTTGCGGTCGTTGATGTAGCGGCTGGCCAGCTCGACCGATGTCTTGATCGCATCTGCGGTATATTTGACGCCGTGGTGATCCTCGAAATAGGGCTTGATGCCTTTGAGGATTTTCTGTGCGTCTTCCACAGATGGCTCGTTCACGTCGATCTTCTGGAAGCGACGCGCGAGGGCGCGGTCCTTCTCGAAGTGCTGGCGGAATTCCTTGTAGGTGGTGGAGCCCATGGTGCGCAGTTTGCCGCCCGCAAGCGCGGGTTTGAGCAGGTTGGACGCATCCATAGCACCGCCAGACGTGGCGCCTGCACCGATCACGGTGTGGATTTCATCAATGAAGAGGACCGCATCATCGTGATCCTCAAGCTCGGTCACAACGGCCTTGAGGCGTTCCTCGAAATCACCGCGGTAGCGTGTCCCAGCGAGTAGCGCGCCCATGTCGAGCGAAAAGATCGTTGTCTCGGACAGCACTTCGGGCGTCTCACCAGCAACGATCTTGCGTGCAAGACCTTCGGCGATGGCGGTTTTACCTACGCCTGGATCACCCACCAGCAGGGGGTTGTTCTTGCGGCGGCGGCAGAGAACCTGAATACAGCGCTCGACTTCCTCGTCGCGACCGATGAGCGGGTCAACGTCGCCGTCACGGGATTTGGCGTTGAGGTCCACGCAATATTTCTCGAGCGCGGATTCTTTCTTGTCGCCGTCGGTGACGCCTTGGGCTTCTTCCTCGTGTTCGGGAGCGCCAGAGACGGGGCGCGCCTCGCCATACTCGGGGTCTTTGGCGACGCCGTGGGCGATGTAGTTGACCGCATCATAGCGGGTCATATCCTGCTCTTGCAGGAAGTAGGCGGCGTTGCTCTCGCGCTCCGCGAAGATGGCGACGAGTACGTTCGCACCAGTCACTTCGGTACGGCCAGAGGATTGGACGTGGATGGCGGCGCGCTGGATCACGCGCTGGAACGCGGCCGTGGGCACGGCCTCGGAGCCCTCAATGTCTGTCACCAGATTGCTGAGGTCTTCGTCGATGAATTCAACCAGCGTTTCGCGCAGCTCTTCCACATCGACAGAGCAGGCTTTCATCACCTGAAGGGCATCAGGCTCGTCCACGAGGGACAGCAGCAAATGCTCCAGCGTAGCAAATTCATGTTTGCGCGCATTCGCGAGCGCCAAGGCCGCGTGAATGGATTGCTCAAGTGTGGTCGAGAATGAAGGCACGTGCGTGCTCCTTTTCGTCGGGGGTCAGAGGCGATGCGTGGGGGATGCCAGCGCCGGCCATCCAACCATGGCCTGATAGTATTAGAGTTTGGTTGATAGTGTCGCGGCTTCAAGTCTTTTCTTTAATAAAGTTGTCATATTTATTTTTCAGTGCAGTCATTGACGGTGTTTTGTGCGGTGTTTGACTGAACACAGTCTCGTTACTCCGCGAAAATGCCGCAGTCGGGGACAACTCCTTAAAATAAGATTTGGGCATGTTTTCTTGAGATACAATAGGCGCCCTGTCAGGGTGTTGCGCTAGAATGCATCCTTGCGCGCGCGGACCTCGGCAAAGACTTCTGTATCGGTTGCGTCTTGCAGTCCGATCGCTGCGCGCAAGGACGGGTCCGAGACACGCAGGTAAGGATTGGTCGCGCGCTCCAACGCCAGCGTCGACGGCACCGTGAATTTATCCTCTGCGCGCGCCTTGGCGATGTCGTTCATACGCTGGTGCAGGGCGGTGTTATCGGCGTCCACTGTGAGGGCAAATTTGCCATTGGCGGTCGTATACTCATGGCCCGAGCAAATTTGCGTCTCATCGGGCCATGCTGCCATTTTGTTCAGGCTCGCGTGCATTTGTTCGGGGGTGCCTTCAAAGAGGCGGCCGCAGCCGAGCGCCATCAGGCTGTCGGCGGTGAAAGCCGCATGGGCTGCGGCCACGTGGAATGCGATGTGGCCAACGGTGTGGCCCGAGACGTCGATCACATCGACCAGAGCGCTGCCGAGCGTGAAGCTGTCGCCATCACCGAGGCTCACGTCGAGGTCAGGCAAGCGGTGGGCATCCGCGGCAGCGCCGTAGACGGGGGCGGGGTACTCGGAGAGGATTTGGGCCAGACCCTGAACATGGTCGGGGTGGTGATGGGTCAGCCAGATCTGGCTGAGGGTCCAGTTGCGCGCGGCAAGCTCGGCCAATATGGGGGCCGCTTCGGGCACATCGATCAGTGCCACGTCGCCCGTAGCCTTGTCGCGCAGCAAGAAGGCGTAATTGTCTGACAGACAGGCGATGGTGACAAGGATGTGGCTATCGGTCTCGATCATCTCGGAAGGCATGGGCAAGGCTCCTGTGCTGCGCTAGGATGCTATCAATTGGCGTTGTACGAGGGTCTGTCAATGCATCTTGATGTGCAAGACTTGCGCAATTTCTATTATCGCAGCGCATTGGGGCGTGCGGCGCAGAAATCGTTGCGCGACCGCATGGTCGAGCTGTGGCCCGAGGCCAAGGGCCAGACGGTTGTGGGTTTCGGCTTTGCCGCGCCCTTGCTGCGGCCCTACCTGAAGGATGCGCGGCGGGTGATTACGCTGATGCCGGGACCGCAGGGCGTGATGCCGTGGCCCGCGGGGATGCCCAATACATCCGTTCTGACCGAAGAGACGCTCTGGCCGATCGAGACGGGCCATGTGGACAAGCTGGTGCTGTTGCACGGGCTGGAGACCTGCGAGCGGCCTTCGGATCTGCTCGAGGAATGTTGGCGCGTGCTGGGGCCGGGGGGCAAGGCGCTGTTTATCGTGCCCAATCGTGCGGGCTTGTGGTCGCGGCGCGACCGTACGCCGTTTGGCTATGGGCGGCCCTATTCGCCCGGACAGCTGGATGCGCAGCTGCGTAAGCACCAGTTCCTGCCAGAGCGGCATGTGGGCGCGCTTTATCAACTCCCCTCGGGGCAGCGGCTGTGGATGAAATCGGGCGGGCTGTTCGAGCGGGTAGGCCGTCACATCCCTACGATGATGGCGGGCGGCGCCTTTATGGTGGAGGCGACCAAGCTGGTCTATCCGCCCAAGGGCCGCGTAAAGCCAAAAAAGTCGCGCGTGCCGATTGGTGTGATGGAGCCGACGGCGAAGCCTGTTTAACCCGTTTCGGCCTGTCTTGCGTCAGGTCTCACTGGTGGCTGTATAGAGATAGGCAGGGGCCTCAGGTGCGCCTTCGGAAACAGACACGGCGATGTCTGTAGCAGCCAGACCCGTCAGCCCTTCAAGCCGCACAATGCCTGTGAAGACCTCGCCGCCCGCATTGTCGAGTAGGCGAATGTTCACGTCGGTAAAGCCCTGTGCCACGTTCTCGGTCAGGCTGAAAGAGGTGCCGAGACCGCTGGCAGACGCGCCCCCAAAGGGGCTGGTATCGATCACGATCATATCCTCGTCAGGCGAGAAATCGGTAACTCGCGCCGCAAGGCCGAAATCAGCAGGACCATCGCTACCAAACAGCGAGGCGATCTGGATTGTATCTACGCCTTCGCCCGTTGTGAAAGTGTCGACGGTCTGGTCGGTGGTGGGCGTAAACAGCTCGGTGATCAGCAGGTCATCGCCCGCGCCGCCGTCCAATGTTGATGGATTGCTGAATTCGATCTCGCTGGCGATGATCGTGTCGTTCCCTTCGCCGCCATCCAGAGCGAGCGGCCCCGCGTCATCGCGTCCTTCGTGCAGCAACAGGTCGTCGCCCAGACCGCCCGAGATTGTCGGGGTCGCATCGGGGTCAAGGTCGACGCCACCCGAAGAGATATAATCGTTCCCCGAAGTCGTCGCATCGCCGGTGCTCAGGTTGATGCGGCTGATATCAAGATCGCGCACGCCTTCAAGGCGAATGACAGCCTGTGTTTCCGCGCCCTCTTCGTCGAGGGCCGCGTAGGTTGCGATCACATCGGTAAAGCTGCCGTCTTCGGCTTCTGACAGGGACAGGCCGCGGAAGGCGACGCCCGTTTCATCGGTGCTGTCTGTTGTGATGTTGAGCCATTCTGTGTCGGGGTCAAAATCAGTGAGGGTTGCGATGTTGATCGTGCCGCTGGCGATGCCTGCTTCGGGGAAGGTCAGGTTGATCTCGAACTGGTCGGTTCCGTCCCCGCCCGTCAACGTGTCTGCCTCTGTCTCGGTCGAGCGCTCTGTCATCAGCACGTTGGTGGAGAGGATGTCATCGCCAGCACCGCCAGATATGGCCGCGCCGCCGCCATCCTCGTTTGCACTGATCGTATCATTGCCCTCAAGTCCGAAGATGCGGGCATCTGAAACAGTCGTGATTGTATCTGCCTGAGGCGTACCAAAGACGTCGGCGTCTGTATTGGTTAGAAACTCGGGTTCAGGCTCTGACGCCGGTTCGGAAATGATAGGCTCTTCCGGCTCAAGCGCGGTGTCGAGATTGACAGGCTCTTCCGGCTCTTCTGCTTGCTCCGCATCGGCGGGCGTATCGATTTGGTCTTCATCATTGCTGCTCAGAGCAGGGAGGAAGAGGGCGAGCCCCAGCAGGGACAACATTGCTAAAACAGACATGACGGCTCCATGAGGCTATTCATTAGTCTTTGGTTAACCTTGGGTAACTGTCAATCTTTTCAGTGGTTTCACGCGGGGGTTGTGCTCAGACGTGAGTGCTGAGGGGTCGCTTGTTTCGAAGCGCGCGACAAACGATATAAAAAGTTGTAATTGTTGCCAATGAGGGCCGCGACACGCCGGGGGTGATGAAGCCGTGACAGACCGCGCATGAAGAATCGTATAATTTGTGTCAAAATGCTGCGCTGCGGTGAAAATATCGGCGTGCCAAATGGCAGCAGTTTCGCCAAACCCTTGATAAAAAGGGAAATGCGCGAAATCCGCCTTTACTATACTGTGTTGCGGCACGCGGAACGGTCTGCTACATCGCCTGTGATTTCACCGCGCGGAGTCTTTCGGGTCACGCGCTTAGCCACTGGTAACACCTGACTGGTTGCCGGTGCAGACGTATGAGAGGATGGACGTGTCCGAACCAGCTTCGATTTCCACCGGCATCGCGCAGCGTTATGCGACAGCCGTATTTGAACTGGCCAAAGAGGCCAAAAAGGTCAAAGCCGTCGAGACGGATTTGACAGCGTTGCAAGATGCAATGAACAGCAGCGAAGATTTGCGCGCTCTTATTCATTCGCCCATCTACACACGCGAAGAGCAGGCGGTAGCGATCAGCGCCCTTGCCAAGAAAATGAAATTGTCCCCGATGATGGCCAACACGGTCGCTTTGATGGCGCAAAAGCGCCGTCTGTTCGTGTTGCCGCAGCTGGTGCAGACCCTGCGCGACATTATCGCGGAGGATAAGGGTGAAGTGACGGCGGATGTGACATCTGCCAAAGCCCTGACCAAGACGCAGGCCGACAAGCTGGCCGCGTCTCTCAAGAAGACAACCGGCAAGACCGTGACACTGCACCAGACCGTTGATGAGACCCTCATCGGCGGTTTGATTGTTAAAGTGGGCTCGAAGATGATCGACACGTCGATCCGCTCCAAGCTCAATTCCCTTCAGAATGTAATGAAAGAGGTCGGATAAATGGGTATCCAAGCTGCAGAGATTTCTGCGATCCTGAAAGACCAGATCAAGAATTTTGGTCAGGAAGCAGAAGTAGCCGAAGTAGGCCGTGTGCTGTCCGTTGGTGACGGTATTGCGCGTGTGTACGGTTTGGACAATGTCCAAGCGGGTGAAATGGTCGAGTTCCCCGGTGGGATTCAGGGCATGGCGCTGAACCTTGAGGCTGACAACGTTGGTGTTGTTATCTTCGGTTCCGACCGCGACATTAAAGAAGGCGACACTGTAAAGCGCACAAACTCCATCGTGGACGTGCCGATCGGTGACGAACTGCTGGGCCGCGTTGTTGACGGTCTGGGCAACCCCATTGACGGCAAAGGCCCCATCGGCGCGAAAAAGCGCGGCTTGGCCGAAGTAAAAGCGCCGGGCATTATCCCGCGTAAGTCTGTTCACGAGCCTATGGCCACTGGCCTCAAGTCCGTTGACGCGATGATCCCTGTTGGCCGTGGCCAGCGCGAATTGATCATTGGTGACCGCCAGACTGGTAAAACGGCTGTTGCCCTCGACGCGATGCTGAACCAAGCGCAGGTAAACGCAGCGGCAGGCGACGACGAGAGCAAGAAAATGTACTGTGTGTACGTTGCGATCGGTCAGAAGCGCTCCACTGTTGCCCAGCTCGTTAAGAAGCTGGAAGAGACAGGCGCGATTGAATATTCCATCGTTGTAGCCGCGACCGCGTCCGAGCCTGCACCCATGCAGTTCCTCGCACCATACTCCGCGACTGCTATGGCAGAGCACTTCCGCGACAATGGCCGCCACGCTTTGATCGTTTATGATGATCTTTCCAAGCAGGCTGTGTCTTACCGTCAGATGTCACTTCTGCTGCGTCGTCCACCCGGGCGTGAAGCTTACCCTGGTGACGTTTTCTATCTCCACTCCCGCCTGCTTGAGCGTTCCGCGAAGCTGGGTGATGATGCAGGCAACGGCTCTTTGACAGCTCTGCCGATCATTGAAACCCAAGGTGGCGACGTGTCCGCGTTTATTCCGACAAACGTGATTTCGATCACCGACGGTCAGATCTTTCTCGAGACGGAACTCTTCTACCAAGGTATCCGTCCTGCTGTGAACACGGGTCTGTCCGTGTCCCGCGTTGGCTCCTCCGCTCAGACAAAGGCGATGTCCTCTGTTGCGGGTCCGGTAAAGCTGTCGCTGGCTCAGTACCGCGAGATGGCTGCGTTTGCCCAGTTCGGCTCCGATCTTGACGCTTCCACCCAGCAGTTGCTGGCCCGTGGTGCGCGCCTGACAGAGCTGATGAAGCAGCCACAGTACAACCCGCTGACCAACGCCGAGATCGTTTGCGTGATCTTTGCGGGTACCAACGGGTATCTCGACAAAGTTGCCGTGTCCGACGTGGGCCGCTTCGAGGCAGGCCTGCTCAAGCACCTGCGCGCCAAGCACAAAGATCTGCTGGAAGATATCACCAACAACGACCGCAAGGTCAAAGACGAGTTGGAAGAGAAAATCAGAGCGGCTCTCGACGCGTTCGCTGCTGACTTCGCTTAAGGGAGAGATAGCCAATGGCAAATCTCAAGGACCTTAAAAACAGGATCGCGAGTGTGAAGAACACGCGTAAGATCACTAAGGCCATGCAAATGGTTGCCGCGGCGAAGCTTCGCCGCGCGCAGGAAGCTGCCGAGATGTCGCGCCCTTATACGGAGCGTTTCAACGCGGTTATGGCGTCGCTTGCGGCGTCTGTTGGTGGATCGGATTCCGCGCCCAAACTGCTGAGCGGTACGGGCAAGGATGACGTGCATCTGCTGCTGGTTATGACGTCTGAAAAAGGCCTGTGCGGGGGTTTCAACTCCAACATTGCCAAAAAGGCGCGTGCGCATGCGCAGGAACTGATTGCTGCCGGTAAGGAAGTCAAAATCCTGACCGTGGGCAAGAAGGGCCGTGACCAGCTCAAGCGTGATCTGGGCGCGCACTTTGTGGGCCACGTGGATCTGACCGAAGTCAAACGTGTCGGTTATGCCGATGCGCAAGGCATTGCGAAGGACATCTTGAACCGTTTTGACGATGGCGAATTCGATGTTGCCACGCTGTTTTATGCAGAGTTCGTCAACGTGGTCAGCCAGACACCTATGGCTGTGCAGATCATTCCCGCCAAGTTCGAGCAGGCAGAAGGCGATGCGCCTGACACATTGTTCGACTACGAGCCAAGCGAGGAAGCGATCCTTGCGGATTTGCTGCCACGTGGTGTGGCCACGGCGATCTTCTCGGCATTGTTGGAAAACGGTGCATCCGAGCAGGGCGCGCGCATGTCCGCGATGGACAATGCGACACGCAATGCGGGCGAGATGATCGACGATCTGACAATCGAGTACAACCGTTCACGTCAGGCCGTCATCACCAACGAGCTGATCGAAATCATTTCCGGCGCGGAAGCGCTGTAGAGTATTGGAGACTAACGACATGGCACAAGCAGTCGGCAAAATCACCCAAGTCATCGGCGCGGTCGTTGACGTACAATTCGAGGATAACCTTCCGGAAATCCTCAACTCCCTCACCACCCAGAACCAGGGCAAGACCCTGATCCTCGAAGTGGCCCAGCACCTTGGCGAGAACACGGTTCGCGCCATTGCGATGGACGCGACAGAGGGTCTGGTTCGTGGTCAGAAAGTGGAAGACACAGGCGCGCCAATCTCCGTGCCCGTGGGCAACGCCACATTGGGCCGCATCATGAACGTTGTGGGCGAGCCGATCGACGAAAAAGGCCCCGTAAACGCGGATGAGACACGCTCCATCCACGCGGACGCGCCCGAGTTCGCCGAGCAGGCAACAACATCCGAAGTTCTGGAAACAGGCATCAAAGTGATCGACCTTCTGGCCCCCTACGCCAAGGGTGGTAAGATTGGTCTGTTCGGTGGTGCGGGTGTTGGCAAGACGGTTCTCATCATGGAACTGATCAACAACATCGCCAAAGTGCACTCCGGCTTCTCCGTTTTTGCGGGTGTGGGCGAGCGTACACGTGAAGGTAACGACCTTTACCACGAGATGATCGAATCCAACGTTATTGTTCCTGACAACCTCACAGAGTCCAAAGTGGCACTGGTCTACGGTCAGATGAACGAGCCTCCAGGTGCGCGTATGCGTGTTGCACTGACAGGCCTCACACTGGCCGAGCAGTTCCGCGACCAGTCCGGTACAGACGTTCTGTTCTTCGTCGACAACATCTTCCGCTTCACTCAGGCTGGTTCCGAAGTGTCCGCTCTGCTGGGTCGTATTCCTTCCGCGGTTGGCTACCAGCCAACTCTCGCAACCGACATGGGTGCGATGCAGGAGCGTATTACCTCCACGAAGTCAGGCTCGATTACTTCCGTTCAGGCCGTTTACGTTCCTGCGGATGACTTGACCGACCCTGCGCCTGCGACCTCCTTTGCGCACCTCGATGCGACAACGGTTCTGGACCGCTCTATCTCGGAAAAGGGTATCTACCCTGCGGTTGACCCATTGGGTTCCACCTCGCGCTTGCTTGATCCGCTGGTTATCGGTGAAGAGCACTACAAAGTTGCGACAGACGTGCAGCAGGTTCTGCAGCGCTACAAATCCTTGCAGGACATCATCGCCATTCTGGGCATGGACGAACTGTCAGAGGACGACAAACTGGCCGTGGCCCGTGCGCGCAAGATCGAGCGCTTCCTCTCCCAGCCGTTTGACGTTGCGAAGGTATTTACCGGCGCGGACGGCAAGCAGGTGCCTTTGGCAGAGACTGTTCAGTCGTTCAAAGCGGTTGTGGCTGGCGAGTATGACCACCTCCCCGAGGGTGCCTTCTATATGGTTGGCGGCATCGAGGAAGTGATTGCGAAAGCTGAAAAAATGGCGGCAGACGCCGCTTAAGGAGCGCTCAAGATGGCAGACACGATGCAATTCGATCTGGTGTCGCCCGAGCGGCGCCTTGCCTCGGCTCAAGTGGCCTCGGTGCAAATTCCGGGTGCGGATGGGGACATGACGGCGATGCAAGGCCATGCGCCGACCATTACCACCCTGCGCCCTGGTTTGCTTACGGTAGACGGTCCTGACGGGCAGAAGCAGTATGTGGTCACAGGCGGTTTCGCCGAGATCACAGCCGCTGGTGTTTCCGTTCTTGCGGAGCGTGCCTTGGCTAAGGAAGACATGACGCAGGAAACCATGGACGAGATCATGGAAGAAGCGCGGACCATGTACACCAAGACCAAGGAAGCCTTTGACAACCAGCCTGGCCCTGTGGATGACGCGGCCAAGCTGCTGTCCGACATGGTCGCCATGGGTGAGCATATGGGCCTTACCGCCAAGAACTAAGCCGGTTCACAAATTTTCAGAGGGCCTCGCATCCGTGCGGGGCCTTTTGCGTTTGGATTGTCAGAATTTTGCCATTAAATGCTTGTATATCTTGCCTCTAGTCGCTGACAGGAAGACCGATATGAGAAAATTACGCAGTTTGATTGTCGGCGTGGACAGCGGCAATGAAGTGCTGTTCGAGGATTTCGAGGACGGTGGCGAGATGTGGACCGGCCGCGGCCAGCGCGAGCGGCGGCGTCGCATCAAGTTCTCGGAGAAATATCTGAGTGAGCCCACGGTGCAGCTGTCGATCTCGTTGTGGGATATGGACGCGGGCACGGTGCTGCGCGCGGATGTGACGGCAGAGTCTGTTACCGAAAAAGGCTTTGATATGGTGTTCCGCACGTGGGGTGACACACGGGTTGCGCGCGTTCGGATCGCATGGACTGCGATAGGCGAGCTGGAAGACTCCGATGCTTGGGACGTCGGGTAATCGAAAGCTGCGGAATTGCGACGCTTTCAAAGCGTACCGGTTTGACAAAGCCTAGCCTTCACGACGCGTTCGGGCCAGAAAGTATCTCTTTGTTGCGCTCTACAAGCAGACATGTTCGAGGAAGGCGCTTGGAGCAATTCTGACACCTTGGCTGGATGAATCCCTATCTGGATTGCTGAATTAAAAAGATTGACCCAAAATACCCACGATGACTTTGTGCTTTTGGGTACATCTATGTGCTTCTTATATGCTCTTTCCTAGTAGGGCACACGGAGGATAGGGTTTTCCAACATTCGTACGCCGCGTACAATCGCTGGTATCAGCCTTGTTGCTTGTGCTCTTTGCCCTGTTTGCTTTCGCGCCTTTTTGGCGCGGCCCAAACCCTTCCGATCACGTCATCTGACACGGTTGAAAACGAAGTCGTTCTGCCAGATCCGCTTATACCTGAAGCATACGCAGCCTTGTTGCGCGGTTGTCGGATAGCGAGGTGCGCGACCTGCTGTTGCAAAGGCTTGGAAGCGTTGCCGCCGCCCAAAGCGTTTCCATTGACGAGCCATCGCTTGGTGAAGCGGTTAGTTCGCTTTTGCAAATAATGTATACACCAGTCGTTGTCCCAGTCTAAAGGCTGCCAGTTCTCTTCTCCAGTCAGGTTGAGAGCTTTGGCACCTTCGCAAACAAGCTGGGGCGTGACGGATTGTTCAGGCTTTTTGGCGTCATGGCGCTGGCGATCACAGCGGGTCTGATTGTAGAGCGACTGATCAACCGCGTCATGCATAGCTGGCAAACCGGCGGACATGAGAAGCAATCAGACAGTCCTGCAACGACCTTAGGCTTCCTGCTGCATCCGTCTTTCATAGACATACTGGGCCTGATCGCCTTCGTGATCGTGATGGTGTCCGTCACGCGCTTTATGCTGTGCGGAAGCGAATTCGAGATCGGGCGCCATTTCTTGACAGTTCTGGTGTTTTGCCTCGGGTCGGGGCGGCATTTTCCCGCTCTATCCTTGCGCCCAACAAGCCTGAAGTGCGGATCGTGAACGTGGATGATGCATGGGCGCGTTGGTTGCACCGCAGTCAGATCGCCCTGATCGTGCTCATCTGCTTTTCTGCCTTCATCATCACCTTCAACAGTCTGAACGGTGTGCCCATGGGGCAAACGGGCCTCGGGTTCTGGTTGAACGCCTCCGTGCATATCTTTGTCGCCTACATCGCGTTTCGGTCACGGCACGCGCTGGTCGTGATGATGCGGGGGCGCGATCGTGATTTCACCCGTTTTGACGAGATCATCGCGCAGGCTTATCCATGGTTCTGCATAGCCGCCGCTCTGGTAACGTGGCTGATCGTGAGTATTGTGGTCAGCTTTGAAAACTTCGCGTTGCTTCAGCGCAATCCCCATTACATCACGATGTTCCTGCTAATCATGGCGCCCGCCCTCGACACATCTGTGCGCGGCGCGGGCGGATCACGCCTCTCCAGTGTGTTGCAATTAGTGCTGCTGACAGCGCGAATTGTGATTGTGGTTATCTTCGCCCTTTTGGCGCTCGGCAACATCAGCATCGACACAACGCCTCTCTTGGCAGGGGCGGGGATAGCAGGATTGGCCATCGGGTTTGGTGCGCAGAAGCTGGTGACGGATGTGGGTATGGTAATCCGAGGCAAGTTTACAGCCAAATCCGGAACGCAGTTGATGATCCGCAAGGAGATTTTTAACAGAGCCTCCGCCGCCTTCGCCGAAAACGGCATAGACTTTGCGCGCCGTGAAGTGCGCGTGGCGCTGCCTGACAAACTCCAGCACGAAGAGTTGACGGAAGAGGATCAGGCGGCGATTGCCGCCGCCGCAAGCCAAGCATCTGAACAGGCGGGAACACCCGCGGGCGGTTCTTCAGACGACCGCATAAATCACTTATCCCCCAAGCAGGGCGATCCGGCCTCAACGGTATCTCCAAATAAAAAAGGCCTCCGCACGTATGTGGGAGGCCTTTTGCGTCGTAAGTTGGAGGGATCAATCAGACTTTAAGAAACGGGATGATCTGCTTTTTGCGGCTCATAATGCCGGGAAGGACAACCGTGTCACCGCTCACGCTGGCGTCGAATGATTTCTCGGCCACTGCTTTGGTCAGATCGTTCGGGACCAGCATGGTGGCTTCCTCGTTGAGGATGTCGACCACAAACAACAGGACTTGGTCTGCGCCGTCTTCTTCGGCCACGGCGGGCATGGCCGCCATCAGCGCGTCTTTGCGGTCAAGCACGGCAGCAGGGGAGGTGGTTTCCAGCACAGACACGCGGAACTGCTTGCCGCCGACTTCGTATTCCTTGCTGTCCATGCGCAGAAGCTCTGCTTCGGAGAAGGAGGAAACATCGGATTTGGCGGCGAACATTTTGGCTGCGTAGTCGGAGATATCCACGCCAAGGCTCTCGGCCAGCGACCATGCGATGGCTTTGTCTTCTTGGGTCGTAGTGGGGGAGCGGAATTCGAGTGTGTCGGACAGGATGCAGGTGAGCATCGCGCCTTTGATATCGTTCGGCATTTGCGCCATGTCTTTGCCGATCATCTTCCACATGATGGTCGCGGTGCAGGCCAGCGGCTCGATACGGATGGGGATCGGGCCTGCGGTTTCAAGGCCACCGACCAGTTTGTGATGGTCGATGATGGCGGTGATGTTGGCATCGTTGATGTTTGAGGGCAGCTCGGCGGGGTTGTTGGTGTCCACGATCACCACGTCTTGGCCTGCGTCGATGCCATCGATGATTTCGGGCTTCTCGAGGTTCCAGTGGTCGAGCATAAAGAGCGCTTCGGTATTGGGCTCACCCAGCAGGGCAGGTTTGGCGGGGGTGTCCATGATCTCGGACAGGTACCACGCCCAGATGATGGGGCTGCCTGTGCTGTCAGTGTCGGGAGATTTGTGGCCGAATACGAGGGTGGTCATGGGAGGGCTCCTGCAAGCTATGCTACGATTTGCGGGCCTTATAGCAGGCTGATGCGCAGTGTCACGAGGGGCAAACCCTCATGAATGATTTGGCATAGGCTTTCGGGAGGTAAGTCTGGCGGCACTAGAGGCCAAGCTCGGCACGCAGCTTCTTGGTGAGTTTTTCGACTGCCATATCGTAGGAGGCTTTTATGTGCTCGCGCAGGCTGTCGTCCGACAGACCCGGCTCCTCGAACTGCTGTATCCATTTCATACCGCGCGAGGCCAGATAGGGGGCGGGGCGCAGGCCGGGGCTGTCCGAGAGGATTTCATAGGCTAGATGGGTGACCTTGAATGTGACGGCATTGGATGTGCCTCCCATGCCGAGCACAGCAAACAGTTTGCCCCCCCCTTATAGACATCGGAATTGCCCCATTGGACCACATGGGTCGCTTGGGGCAAGCAAGCGCAGAAGGATTTGAGCTCATCACGGGTCATCGCCTGCATCTTAGGGGGTCGCGTGGTGTTTGGGAATGGTGATAGATTGCGCGTATGAGTGTACGCGAAACCGACCTTTACCCGCCTGTAAAGTCCTTTCTGGAGGATCAGGGATATGTGGTAAAAGCCGAAGTGGGTGCTGCAGATGTTGTCGCCGTGCGCGGGGCGGAGCCGCCCGTTGTTGTCGAGCTAAAGTTGGGGTTCTCACTCGCGCTGTTTCATCAATGTGTCGAGCGCCTGAAGGTCAGCGATGATGTCTATATGGCTGTCGCGCATAAGGCGGGAAAGCCGTTCTACAAAGCCGTAAAGGCGAACACGGCCATGGCCCGGCGGTTGGGCCTTGGGCTGATGGTAGTGCGGTTGGAGGACGGTTTGGTCACGGTACATTGCGATCCGGGACCTTATGCGCCGCGTAAAAATGCCAAGCGCCGCGCTGCACTCTTGCGTGAGTTTGCGCGCAGGCAGGGTGATCCGAATGATGGCGGGCAGACGCGGGCAGGGCTTGTCACAGCCTACCGTCAGGATGCATTGCGCATTGCGGTCTACTTGTTTGAGGTCGGTGCCAGCAAGGGCGCGGATGTCGCGCGGGAGACGGGCGTGGCAAAGGCAACAGCGATGATGCGCGCGAACCACTATGGTTGGTTCGAGAAAGTCGAGAAGGGCGTCTACGGGATCACGCCAGCAGGGGCCGAGGCGGTTGCGGTCTCTGCGCGGGTGCTGGGCGCGGATTGAGCGATTGTCGCTTTGTCGATTTGACCAACGCGATCTAGGGTAGAGGAAGCTTTGCGCAGGTCTGCTCGGGTGAGTAGGTGGGCGCAGCGCTGCGTGTGCTGGATACGGTTGGGTATACCCGCCGCTAGGGCGTCAGCGACCACTGCCGCGTTGGAAAAGAAGGTTTCCGTCCACACCCCTTCGACCTGAACAAAATGATGTTTGGCCAGAACGAGGTGCATATACTTCACGCGATTGGGCCGATTGCGCTGTATCCAGACATGGGGCAAATGCTCGGCCAGATAGACTGCGCGGATCAGGTCGCGCCCGCCCGACAGGGCAAAGCAATGCTGGCGCGAGACTGCCATCCGCCGCTTCGGCAGGCCGTCGCCAAAAGCGCCTGCGTCGATGATCACGGGCCGCAACGCGGCGGTGTCGCGAATGGTGCTGGCATCATATTGACTGCTTAGAACCTGCAAAATGGGCTGCGGCCCTGCATCGGCGGTCAAAACCTGATCGCCGCGCCGCAAGCTGCCGATCTTGCACAGACCCTGCGGTGTCATAATACGGCTTGTGGGGATGAAACATGCAAGGTTCCATTGTGCGGGCTGGCCATTCGCGGGCGGGGTATAAAGGTCCTCGTTGATAAGGCGCATGCGCAAAGCGGCCTCATTGGCAGGTTCGGCGCCCGACAGGAAATTGATGGTAAGGCTGTCACCCGCCCCCGCATCAGGATGGGTCACAACCCATTGGGATGCAGAGATCTGGGTGAGCGTTACATCTGCGCGCTCGGCGGCCTCGATAAAGATATAGTCGTTTGCCATATCAAAGTCGAAGGCCGTATCCTCGCCCGAACCGGGGTGAAGGCGGACCACATCGCGCAACCCGTCGCTTGGATCATTGGTGCCAAAGCCGCTGGTGTCCCCCATGAAGAGGCTGTCGTTGTCGCCGCCGCCGTCAAAGTAGTCCTCGCCCGATCCGCCATAGAGGCTGTCTTGGCCAGCGCCGCCATGCAGGGCATCATCCCCCGCGTGACCCGAGACGGTGTCATCCCCTGCATCACCAAAGAGCGTATCGCGACCGTCGCCGCCCAATACTGTATCGGCCCCGTCCCCACCTGAAATACTGTCGTTGCCGGCTTCTCCGTCCAGATAGTCCTGCCCCCCTCCGCCTGCGATTGAATCCGCCCCGTCCCCGCCAAAGACATCGTCATTGCCGTCGCCCGCGTTGATGGTGTCGTTCCCTGCACCGCCAAAAACGGTATCGGCTTCGAGCCCGCTGTCGATGCTGTCCGCGCCCTCACCACCGTCGATGGTGTCATTGCCTTGCCCGCCAAAGAGCGTGTCATCGCCCGCGTTGCCGTCGATCGAATCGTCGCCATACCCGCCGTCGATGGAATCGTTGCCTGTGCCGCCATCGATGGTGTCACCGCCGCGCCCGCCTGTGATGGTATCATCGCCCGCGCCTGCGTCGATATTTACGCCGGGTGCGTCGCCAAACAGGCCATCATTGTCCAGCGAGGCGTCAACGCTGTCATTCTGGTTGGTGAGGACCAGTGCTTCGATCTCGGAAAAGGTGATGGTATGGGTGCCATCGGTGATGGTCCCGCTTTCGGTGCCATCATAGACAATTGTGACGGGTCCGCTGAGGTTGCTGAGGTCGATGGTGTCGGAATCGGCACCGCCTTCACCGCCGATGATGGTGTCATTGCCGAAGTTGTCATTGACGATAAATGTGTCTTCGTCATCACCCCCCGACAAGCTGTCCGCGCCTTCGCCACCCTCAATCGTATCGCGGCCTACACCGCCGTCGATGGTATCGCTGCCCGCACCGCCAGAGATAGTGTCGGCCCCCAACTCTCCGAAGATCGCGTCATTTCCGTCGCCGCCGTCAATCGTGTCATCGAAACCGAATTCGCCGTAGTTGATGGTCTGGTTCGGCTCCCCCTTGATAAGGTCACGGAAGTTGCCATTTTCTCCGCGAATGACCCAATTGTCGTTCTCAAAAGTGCTTTGTGTATAGGTTTCACCAGGGGCGATTGTGGCGTATTGGATTTCGGTCCCCGTCCCGTCAATCCAGTGCAGCGTGATTGTCTCGGGGCTGGAGTTGATGACGGTCAGCGTGGTTGCGGCCCCTCCTTGGGAGGGATAGTCCGTGACCCTCAACCAATAAGAATCGCCATAGATCTGTCTCTTATACACATCTCCGAGCCCACGAGACAGGCAGAAATCT